>Ga0206815_1009_pt2 | contig 56273 bp, 36 predicted proteins | sample Alteio_BWOrgCont_91_FD_152864 | JGI IMG/M metagenome (GOLD analysis project Ga0206815, IMG submission 152864) | Enriched cells from forest soil in Barre Woods Harvard Forest LTER site, Petersham, Massachusetts, United States -... | ecosystem: Environmental > Terrestrial > Soil > Temperate forest >...
GTGGATGTCGCTAAGATTGTCGCAAGCGTATTCGTTAAAGTCACATCGTTCGTACTGCTATTTGTTAACGTTATCGCACCGGTGAAACTATTACTGCTACCATTCGTGGTTAAATCAATTGCATTGGCACCTGCACTAAAGAGTGCTGTACCTGGAACGATTAATGTACCGCTCTGGGTAATCGCACCAGCAGTTGTAATACTTAAATTACCGCCCGTTGCTAACGTCAAGGCAGGCAAAGCAATTGCGCCACCACTATTAAATGTAAAAGTTAAACTACGTAAATTAGTGAGTGATAGATAGTTAGTGGGTACTACAGCACCTGCATTGGTATTACGTACTCCGATATCACGGTAATTACTTAACGTGCCGCCGTACGTAATAGCTGTTGTGCCAAAGTTATTGGCTTGCGTGCTCAGTAACACATCTGAATTAGCGGCAGTCGCAGTAATAGAAATAGGGTTGGTACCGCCTGTTGCTGTGATTGCCCCGGTTTGTGTCACACTGCCACCAGAGGTTAATGTTAAGTTACGACCAATGGTGGATGTCGCTAAGATTGTCGCAAGCGTATTCGTTAAAGTCACATCGTTCGTACTGCTATTTGTTAACGTTATCGCACCGGTGAAACTATTACTGCTACCATTCGTAGTTAAATCAATTGCATTAGCACCTGCACTAAAGAGTGCCGTACCCGGAACGATTAATGTACCGCTTTGGGTAATCGCACCAGCGGTTGTAATACTTAAATTACCGCCCGCTGCTAATGTTAAGGCAGGCAAAGCAATTGCGCCACCACTATTAAATGTAAAAGTTAAACTACGTAAATTAGTGAGTGATAAATAGTTAGTGGGTACTACAGCACCTGCATTGGTATTACGTACTCCGATATCACGATAATTACTTAACGTGCCGCCATACGTAATAGCTGTTGTGCCAAAGTTATTGGCTTGCGTACTTAGTAACACATCTGAATTAGCGGCAGTCGCAGTAATAGAAATAGGGGTGGTACCGCCTATTGCTGTGATTGCCCCGGTTTGTGTCACACTGCCACCAGAGGTTAATGTTAAGTTACGACCAATGGTGGATGTCCCTATCGCTGTCGCAATACTATTCGTTAAAGATACATCATTCGTGCTGCTATTTGTTAAAGATACCGCGCCGGTGAAGGAATTTGCACTATTCAACGTAATAGCATTAGCACCCGCATTAAAACTTGATGTACTTGGAACACTCAGTGCGCCGGTTTGAGTGATTGCGCCACCCGCCGTCACACTCAACGTTCCGCCGCTTGCTAAACTCAGTGCGGGTAAAGCAATTGCTGCATTATTAAATGTTAATGTTAAATTAGCTAAGCTAGTGAGAGACGTTAGATTAGTGGGTAATACAGCGCCTGCATCAGTATCACGTACCGAGACAGTAGAAATATTACCTAATGTACCGGCAAAAGTAATCCCACGTGTACCAAAGTCGTTGGCTTGCCCGCTGAGACTGACACTGGAATTAGAAGCCGTTACTGAAATCGATACTGGATTTGTGCCACCTGTTGCTGTAATTATTCCTCCTTCAGCAATGCCACCCGTGCCCGCAATTAAAATTAAGTTACGACCAATTGTCGATGTGCCTAATACCATTGCGCCACTTGTTGTTAAGCTAACGTCATTTGCCCCACTATTCGATAAAGTTACAGGTGCAATGAGTGAATTTGCTCCCGTTAAAGTGATCGCATTATTGCCCGCACTAAAGCTGGCTGAGTTAGTCAGTGTCAACGCACCGGTTTGGGTGATAGCACCACCCGCAGTAACAGTTAACGTTCCATTCGTTGATGATATATTCAATGCCGGTAAGTTAATCGCCGCATTACTAAATGTTAATGTGACATTACGTAAGTTAGTGAGAGAAGTCAGATTGGTTGGTAATGCAGCGCTTGCATTTGTATTATTCAAAATGACATCACGAAAATTACTCAAAACACCTGCGAAGGTGATTGCTGTTGAGCCAAAGTTATTAGCTTGACTTAATAACACATCGGAACTGGCAGTCGTCGAGGTAATCGATGTTGCTGACGTTCCACCCGTTGCTGTGATAGCACCAGTTTGGGTAATACTTCCAAAAGAGATTAATGTTAAGTTACGACCAATTGTCGATGTGCCTAATGCCGTCGCCAGTATATTATTAAGAGACACATCGTTCGTACCACTATTGGATAAACTGATTGCCCCAGTAAATAGATTCGAACCAGTTAATGTAATAGCGTGTGCACCTGCCGTAAAACTGGAGGTGCCAGGGACTGTTGCGAAACTGGATTCAGTAATTGCCCCACCCGCGGTCACACTTAAATTCCCACCACTTATTAATGTCAACGCTGTAGGTAATGCAATCGCTGCACTACTAAAATTCAACGTTAGATTACGTAACTTTGTGAGTGAAGTAAGGTTGGTGGGTAATGCCGCGCCTGCATTGGTATTCTCTACACCGATATCTTGATAATTAGCTAAGGTGCCACCGTATGTTATAGCTGTTACGCCAAAGTTATTGGCTTGTGTACTCAGTAACACATTGGAACTAGCAGCAGTGGCGGTAATAGATATTGGATTGATGCTTCCTGTTGCTGTGATGGCGCCGGTTTGCGTAATGCTGCCACCTGAACTTAATGTTAAGTTACGTCCAATGGTGGAGGTGCCTATGCTTGTTGCAATACTATTCGTTAATGATACGTCATTCGTGCTGCTATTTGTCAAAGACACCGCACCGGTTAAGACATTATTGCTAGTTAAGGTAATCGCATGCGCGCCCGCACTAAAACTGGATGCACCCGGAACGGTTAACACACCGGTTTGTGTAATCGCACCGTTAGTGGATGTAATCGTCAGATTTTGTCCGACAGTGGAAGCTGCCAATGCGGTTGCGAAAGTATTGGTGAGTGCAACATCGTTTGCGCCACTATTGGAGAGAGTGATTGCACCCGTAAATCCATTCGAACTATTCAAGGTAATAGCATTGGCACCAGCCGTAAAGCTTGATGTTCCTGGTGCAATTAAAGCGCCTGTTTGAGTGATCGCGCCACCTGCTGTTACGCTTAAATTGCCGCCGCTTGTTTGTACAAGCGTAGGAAGCGCAATGGCTGCATTATCAAATTGTAATGTAACATTACGTATACTAGTGAGTGAACCAATATTAGTAGGCAGAGCAGCACTGGCATTCGTATTACGTACACCAATATCACGATAATTACTTAACGTGCCACCGTACGTGATGGCTGTGGTGCCAAAGTTATTGGCTTGTGTATTCAGCAAGACATCGGATGTTACGGCCGTGACAGTAATAGACGTTGCTGCTGTCCCACCGGTTGCCGTAATTGCCCCTGTTTCTGAAATACTACCACCCGCCGATAATGTTAAGTTACGCCCAATGGTGGAGGTCCCTATTTGCATTGCACCACTGGTGTCTAAGGTCACATCGTTGGCACCGCTATTCGATAATGAAACAGCACCTGTTAATGCATTTGCAGAATTTAAAAGGATAGAACCAGCGCCCCCACTAAAACTGGATGTGCCAGGAACAGTTAATACACCCGTTTGTACGATCCCACCTGATGAAGAAATCGTAAGATTTTGTCCGACTGTCGATGCGGCTAATACAGTGAAGATGCTATTTGTTAAAGAAGCGGCATTCGCTCCACTGTTTGATAACGTAACAGCACCTGTAAGTACGTTCGCACTATTTAATGTGATTGCATTTGCTCCCGCTGTAAAACTTGACGTACCAGGAACCGTTAAGACACCTGTTTGTGTAATCGCACCTGTTGATGCAATCGTAAGATTTTGTCCGACAGTCGATGCGGCTAATGCGGTTGCGATGCTATTTGTTAAAGAAACATTGTTCGTGCTGCTGTTTGATAAGGTAATTGCGCCCGTAAATGCGTTAGCGCTACCCAAGGTAATTGCATGAGCGCCGGCAGTAAAGCTTGCTGTGCCAGGCACAGTGAGCACACCTGTTTGCGTAATAGCACCACTACTCGATGTAATGGTAAGATTTTGCCCGACCGTTGAGGTTGCTAAAGAGGTTGCATTACCATTCGCAAGTGAAACTGCATTCGCTCCACTGTTTGATAACGTAATAGCACCCGTGAATAGATTTAGCAAAGTCAGTGTAATCGCATTGCTACCGGCGCTAAAACTGGATGTACCAGGAACTATTAAGTTACCTATTTGTGTGATCGCACCCGTCGCGGTAATCGTTAAATTTTGCCCGACGGTCGATGTAGCTAAGCTGGTTGCGGTATTATTTGTGAGTGAGACTGCATTTGAACCGTTGTTGCTGAGTGTAATAGTACCCGTCAGACTATTAGCACTCGTTAATGTCAACGCGCCTGCGCCCGCAGTTAATGAAACAGCACCGGCAGTTGCCCCTTGAGTAATACTACCGGTTTGTGTGAGACCTCCGATACCCGTTAAAACTAAGGTGCCCGTACCAACAGAGGATGTGCCTATACTTAAAGCACCTGTCGTTGAGATTTGAACGTTATTTGAGCCACTATTATTTAAGCTAACTGCGCCGGTAAATGCATCATTCGTTAAGGTAATTGCATGAGCACCCGCAGTAAAACTAGACGTACCGGGAACAGTTAATGTGCCTGTTTGTGTAATCGCACCACTCGATGATGTAATCGAAAGATTGCGTCCAACAGTGGATGCCGCCAATGCTGTTGCTAAGCTATTCGTCAATGCAACATCATTCGTGCCAGAGTTAGAAAGTGTAATCGGACCCGAGAATGCATTCGCACTGCCCAACGTAATCGCATGCGCGCCCGCGCTAAAGCTTGATGCACCCGAAATAGTCAATGCGCCGGTTTGTGTAATCGCACCGGCTGCCGTAACGACCAAACCACCGCCAATCGAAGTATTAATAGTATTATTCAGAGCGACAGCGCCGGCGGCTGTTAACGTTAACGTATGGCCACTTGACCACGTTAGAGGATCAACCAAGGTAATATTACCTGTGCCCGCACCACTTGCATTGGTTGTTGTGACGTTGACATTATTGCTTGCTAAAGCCGTATCCAAATTACCTGTTGTTAACAATGAATCATTCACCGCACCGGAAGCAGCACAGGTTGTTGCGGAAGAGGTACACGAAGTATCTGCACTGCTATCGGTTCCAGACATTCCTGCTGTCGTTGCATTACTTTGATTAAGCGCAATCCAAATATTGGTAGGATCTAATAACCAGCTACCCGTAGCACCATGTGCCGCTAGTGTACTAACCATGCCATTGCTAATGTCTAAATATCCACCGGATGTTTCTACAGAGCCGCCGTTACCACCTTCTGCTCCCCCTTCCGCAAAAATACTGCCGTGAAACGCTGTGTTATTATTCGACCAGACCACGACGTTGCCGCCATTACCATTAGTCAATGCACTAGCATTGATAGTCACGAGTTTACCAACGGAGGTAGAAAGAGCATTTTGATCTGGGCCGACACCGCGACTATCACCGCCTATGATGACAGTACCACCACCGGCTTGACCGGAAACATCAATCTTTGCATTATTAACGAGATTAACTTCGTTACCGAGAACTTTCACGGTGCCGCCAGTTTCACCGCGATGCCTACCCTTGGAGGCCAACGTACCGGATACTTGGACAACACCTTGATCCCCGCCAGATAAAACAATTTCGCCATTAATTTTTTGCGCTGTATTTGCTTCTACATAACCACTCATGTTAATCACATGATCGACAACCGACTCAGCAGCATCCGCTGTTAACAAAACTTTGCCGCCGTTCGCGATAATTTTACCGGAGTTTTCAACTGCATTTTTTAATTTATTACCTTGTTGATCAACGGCAGCTGTTGTCACTTGCGCGCCAACGCCAAACTCAATTAATTGATCTCCATAAAAATCTAACGTAAATTCTTTGCCAGCAGCTAATACAACGGTACCAAACTTGGCTTGAATAACACCGCTGTTTGCGACACCCGGCGCAACCAGCGCTACCAAGCCTTTATCTGCTACCGTAATGGTTCCTGCATTAATGATCGCGCCATTCCAACCGGTAGGTTGTACAAAGTGATAATTACCCGCAAGAAAATCTGCATCCGTAATATTGGCAGTGGTTGCCAATAAACTAGCGACATTCACGCGTGCACCTGCACCAAAAATAATTCCAGCAGGATTCAGTAACCAAACCTGGCCATTTGCACTCAATTGTCCAAGAATATTCGACGCACCATTGGCTGGATTAATTCGATTGAGAATGATTGCATGAGCTGAAGGCTGATTGAATACCGTTTTTTCATTGGCACCAATATTGAAAGATTGCCAATTCACAATAGCGGTGTTGCTCGATTGGTTAACTTGTACGGTGCCAGCAGATGGATTTGTGATAGTGACATTCCCTGCTGCAACCGTGCCTTCTGTTGGGTTAGCAAATAATGACGCTGACAATATCGCAGACAACACAAATACACACCCGCGTTGAAAATAATAACCACTTATTTTCTTCCTGAGGAAGCAGCCTCCCTTCGTGAAGCAATCCTTTGGTTGATTGTTGCGATCAACCCTCACTAAGTGCCTCCTGCTAAAAACCGCTCATGTAAATGGAATGGTGGGGACTACTCTATTAACTATAGTATAAAAACGCGATTTTTCTGCCCGGCAAGCAGTATTTTTTTCTCTATCAACTTATATAACATTATGATAAATAGGTGATTTTATAAATACAGTCCGTGGTTTAGCCATTCAAAAAGCTAGGAAAGCCTAACTTTTTGATAAATAGACAGTTAGATAACGCATAAACTTTGTGAAATCACATGTTTAATTTGATAGGTGATGTGGGTATAATTGTCAAAATTTTGCAGAGGTAACTGCATAAAACGAGTAGGGATGCTGAAAGAGTTATGGGAAATCATTTTGAAGCAAGACAAAAAATTGTTAGTGTTATTTTACTAGGTACATTCACAGCTTGTATCAGCCCGATTTATGCAGCACCTACTATTACTCCAACAAAGTTACCGTCAAGTGTGTTGCCGGAACGCACGAGTGATACACTTGCGACGCAGCCAGCAGCTGTTCCGCCAGCACTAGCACCGTTACCAGCACAGAGTAATGAACCTGCCTCTAATGCACTGGGTGCTTCCGCAACAAAAATCAAATTCAAGCTCAACAAAATTATTTTGCAAGGTAATACAGTTTATACCCAGGCTCAGCTGAGTTCTGTGTATGCAAAAAAAGTCGGTCAAATTATTACCGTCGCTGAGCTGCAAGAAATCGTGCAAAATGTAACAAATTATTATCGTAATAATGGTTATATTTTGACGCGCGCTGTATTGCCACCACAGCATGTTGCGAATGGCGTTGTCTACATTCAAGTTCTTGAAGGTTACGTTGAACACGTGAATATTGTCGGTGTGCCGAAGGGTGCTAAACCAGTATTGCAACAATATGGCGAAAAAATTTCAAAGTTAAGACCGCTGCAAATTAAAGACATGGAGCACTACTTATTGTTAGTGAACCAAGTACCGGGCGTTCAAGTGAAGGCGGTATTAGAACCGTCAAAAACAAATAAAGGCGCATCAGACCTAAACTTGGTCACAGAAACTAAAACAGCCAATGGTTATGTTTCTTATGATAATTTTGGTACGCGTTATATTGGCCCAAATGAAGTCACGGCCGGCATTGAATTGGATTCTATTTTTCGTTCTGGAGATAGCACTCAAGTTAACATCTCTCGTACCACGCGTCCTCAAGAGCTCAAGTTTATTCAAGGTACCTATAGCATGGCGTTAGGTAGCGAAGGCGCACGTTTAATTTTCAGTGCTAACCAAGCGCTCACCCGCCCAAGTTTTATTTTGATACCACTCAAGATTGACGGTGACGCGTTTACTGCCTATACCATGTTGCAATATCCATTAATAAGAACGCGCACACAAAACTTAACCATTGATACCAGCTTGAATTATATTGATAGTAAAGTAATAACGCTGGATCCAGGGGTCCCGCTGTATATGGATCATCTACGCACATTGCGATTTGGTGCTAACTATGATATTTCCGATGCTTGGTATGGCTCAAATTCAGCATCAGCACATGTTGAACAAGGCTTGGAAGTGCTTGGCGCAACGCCTATTTATAAATCAACCAGTGGATTTACCTCACGTTTTGGTGGTAGTGGCCATTTTACGAAGATGGAGCTGCAGTTAAGTCGTTTACAACAGTTTGGTGCATCGCGTTACTCTGTTTATGGTATTGTGAAAGGCCAGTATGCTTTAGAGCCATTATTGGCATCTGAGCAGTTTGGTTTTGGTGGTGTACAATCTGCATTGGGCCGCGGTTATGATTCCGCTGAAATTATTGGCGATCGTGGTTTGGCAGGCAGTGTTGAATTACGCATGAATGTAACACCTGGTAAAGCGCTATTTCAAGCAGCACAATTATACGTATTTTATGATGCGGGTGTGATTTGGAATACCAAAAATGTCGTTGATCAGTTAACGAAACAAAGTGCGACATCAACAGGTTTTGGTTCGCGCTTCTATTTTACCAAAAATATCAGTGGTAATTTGTTGTGGGCACAACCATTAACACGAAAAGTGGATGCGCTCACCATTCTTGGTGATGGTCGTCAGCCGCGCGTATTTTTTAGTGTGACTGCTTCAGGTTAGTTGCTTAACTTAGTTAGCTGACAGTTAGGACTTTGTTTACATGAAGCTGCCTCATAAAAAAATGCTCGTCCTTGTTTGTCTAGCATTCTGCGAAATGGACAGCTATGCTGCACCAACACCGCAGTTGCAAAATTCGCTCCAAGGATTATCCAATTATTACGATGCTGGTCGTGTTGTACAACAAGTACAACAATCACTACCCAAGCCACCCAAAGCGCCTCTGAAGTCGTCTATTAGTAAGAAGATAACAGAAGAGAATCCCAATGTGGCAAAAATTCAGTTTAAATTCAATAAGATAGTTATTTCAGGCAATACGGTTTTTTCAGCACAAACATTACAAAAAATTTTTCAACCAAAGCTTGGTAAAATGATTACTCTTGCAGAGCTCCAGGCGATGGTTCATGCAGTCACAGCGAAATATCGAGATAGCGGTTATATTTTATCGCGAGCCATTTTGCCACCACAAACAATTAGAGAGGGTGTCGTACAGGTGCAGATTGTGGAAGGATTCGTTAGTGATGTGACTGTTACCGGCGATCCTGGTCGAGCGCGACGATTGCTTGAAGGGTATGGCAAGCACATTCAAGCGTCTAAGCCTCTCAATATTGATAAGCTTGAGCGTTATGCCTTACTTGCTAATGATCTTCCTGGTTTCAATATCCAATCGGTTTTAACACCTTCAAAAACGACACCCGCTGGTGCAGATCTGAATTTGTTGGCAAAAAGAAAAATAGGCAGTGCGTTTTTTAGTTATGACAATTACGGGACTCGTTATATTGGACCGCAAGAAGTTTCTTTTGGTGGCAGTTTGTATTCGTTGTTTGCGCCGGGTGATTCGAATACGGTACGTTTTTCTGTGACTTCTCGCCCGCATGAATTACGTTATGTGGATGTGTCGCATGCACAACCTATTGGTACGGATGGTCTTCATTGGCAGTTAGGTTCTAACTATGCAGAAACCCGACCGGATTTTATTTTAGCGCCGATACAAATCGTTGGTCATAATACGTTGATTTATACGGATTTTAGCTATCCTATTATTCGTGACCGCAGTAAAAATTTCACCGTGCATAGCGGTTTCAATTATCAAAATGTCAATTCAACCATCTTAGGTACGCCTTTCTACCAAGATCGAATTCGGTCTCTCGTGGTTGGCGCAACTTTCGATAGCATTGATAGTTGGCGCGGTATTACGAGTATGGGATTAGATGTTGTCCATGGTTTTGATATTATGGGTGCGCATGATCATCAAAATCAATCACGTTCCCTGGGGCGTAGTATTTATACGCGCATCAATCCATCTATCTCACGACTGCAAGCGCTGACGTCGCGTTTTTCGTTGTATGGTGCCTTGCGTGGACAATATACACGAACAGTGTTACTGGCTACGGAACAATATGGTGTGGGTGGTCCTGATATTGGTCGTGGTTATGATCCGTCAGAAATTGTCGGTGATAATGGAGTGAGCGGAAAATTGGAATTACGCGTGGATACAGCGCCGGATTGGAAGCTTCTCAATGCAGTGCAGTACTATGCTTTTTACGATGCGGGTGTGATTTGGAATATTGATTACGTTAGCTTGCCTGCCAAGCAAAGCCTAACGTCTTTGGGTATTGGTGCGCGTTTTACTTTTATTCCGCAAGTCACCGGCAATTTATTTCTGGCTAAACCGTTAACGCAGCCCGTGGCGGTGCTTGCTGCATTGAATGACAATATTCATATGGCGCGTATTTTTTTCCAAGTGACAGCAACTCTATGATTTTTAATTTACTCACACTGAGGTGTTTCTGGGAAAGTTAAAAAAGCCTGTCTTTCCTCTGCGTTCGCGCAGTAATGTCCAGTTAATCCGTGCATAAATAAAACTGTCACCCCGCAAAATTATCAGCCACTATTTTAAGAAGGACACAGAATTCGTTCTGATAATTTGTGCGGGGCCCGGTTGACGAACTTAAGTAATATGCAGTTCCTCTTAAAATTTGCACCAGGCCCCGCACAAAAACGCGAATGGAGGTTTATTTTCCTTTTGAAGTGAAGTGGCGCGTTTTTTGCGGGGTGACAGTTTTATTTATGCACGGATTAACTGGGCATTACTGCGCGACGGCGGGAAAGACAAGCTGGGGGCGAGTCAGATCGCGATGACAAGCAGTCAGTGTTTAAGGCGTAAGCTGAGTCACTTGTTTCTCTTCATCAACAAGGTCACTCGCACTACTACTGCGCTGATGTGCAGGAAGCAACAGTTCATTGAGCGCCGCAGCGGTATTGAATTGTCGCCATTTGGCATCCCAATCCGTGTGAAAGTTAGTGATGTGTTTGTCTATATCAACCGGCGGATGTTCAATATCAAGCTTAGTAATAAAATTATATAAGCTGCCAGTTGTCCCCGGGTTTCTGACTGGATAGCAGCATGTCCAACTGCCGCGTTGGTCGGCTTTTGCGGAGAATTTTTTTAATGCCACCATGAAACCAACGGCAATCTGGTATGTCATAGGTAGACTGAGATTGATTTTACCTTTTTCATCAATCATTTCTTTCACGCCTTTGGGTACGGTGATAGTCCCTTTGCCATCTGCTTTTAGAACGTGTTCGCCACCCCAGAGTTTAACTTGTTTATGCCAGAAATCCACATCGCTTAAAGAGCACATAATTTTTTTGGCTGTGTCGATGACGCGAGCTTTTCTGTCTTCTTCTGCTTGTAAGGCTTTTTCGTGTTCGTCATATTCTTGTTGTTTTCTTGCTGCGGCTTTGCGATCAATTTCTGCTTGCTGTCGTCTTGCGGTTTCTCTGCGCTCAGCTTCCGCTTGCTGCTGTCTGTCGGTTTCCCTGCGCTCAGCTTCCGCTTGCTGTTGCTCGCGCTCAAGTGCTTCTTGTTGCTGTTGTTGTAATCTGTGTTGCTCTGCCTCTTCAGCTAAATAAAATTGTTCAATTTGTTCTAGTCTTGCTGATTTTTCTGTGATTCGGTCTGTTGGCGTAATGTGTTCTTGATATTTGTCTTTCGATTTTTGGCGAAGAGTATTGGCTGTATTAACACTATTGGTTGCTTTAATAGCTGTATTATTTTCTTGTATTTCGGTGACAATGTTGCGCAACACAGCTATGTTATCGTGAATTTCTTTTATTTTTGCTTCAACGAAAATAATGGTTTTGGCAGGTACTTCTATTTTCTTGCTCAGTGCGTCGATATTGCTTTTGATTGCCAAGGCGCGCTGATATTTAGCTTCATTCTCAGCAAAAATGAGGTTGATATTTGCTAAATCTGTCGCGGATTTTTCTTGGCGGTTTTGTAATCGAGCAGCTTGTTTTTTTGTTTGCTCGGCAGCCACAGTGGTTTTGTTTTGTAGTGTCAGTATGTCTGTTGCGCATTGACTGATAATTATTTTTTTGGACGAGATATTTGTCGCATTTGCGTCAATATCCAGTTTTAAATGATCGATACGTGAAGACGCATACTTATTCATTTGCAGCAGACCTTCCTGCCAGGCGAAAGTATATTTTTTCGCATTCGGCACGTAGGCGCTTTTAAGCGGTTCTGCTGCTTTTACTAGTTTTTCTGTGACCAGGTTATAACCTTCAGTGCTATGTGAAACTAAATTTTGAATGTATGTTTGTATCTCGCTGAATGTGGCTGATGCTAATTCTGGCTGTAGTGTCAGTGTAGCTTCAGCACGCGTTCGTGGTTTTTTCTTTCCGGGTATTGTATAGCTCAATGGGTTTAATGTAATTTTGGCGATATTACCAAATTTCATGTTGAAGTCGGCAACCGCTGATTCTGAAGGATCATTCTTATGTACCATAAGAATTTTTTTATAGAAATATTCAACGGCGGTATCGTGTAATAAAGCGATGATACTTGCTTTCGTATTGGATATTGTCTTTTCGTTAGCATGGTATGTTCTATAGTTGTTTATCAGGAGCATTTTAGCTCGTTGTGTCAGGTCTTGTTGTACTGCCGGGGCTTCTTGTTCTGCGTTTTCTTCCTCTGCTAGGCTGGAGCCAAGCGTCTTTTTTTCGACGATTTTTAAGGCTTTTTCTTGTGTTTCTGTGTGCGCCACTAGTTGGTGGTGTTCTGCATTGATAGTATCCCAAACCGCTTTTTCTTCATCGGGAATAATACCAATTTGTTGAGATACTTGGTGAATGTTAGTAAGCAAGTCCGTATTATTGTTAATGGTTGTTTTAAGATTGTGAAGAGACTCGGTTTGCGTATGGAGTGGCGCAAAAACGTCCGCGTTGAAATATGGGAATAGGCGGAGAGCTTTTTCATGTTGCACTGGTGTGAGGTCATTATCGCTCACGATTTCTTCTTGAAATGCAGGTGATGGTGGCGCCAACGGTGTAAGGCGTAATGGTATAACAGAATTCGCTACTGATTCTGCAAAGACATTTTCATCATAGTTGCGACCAAAGATAGCTAGATCAATATCCTGAATTTCTTTTGCGTTTACTTCAACAGCCGCGGTAATGTTTGGCAACACGTTCAGCGTCGGGATAGGAATATTGGGATGAAATTCAATAGCTTTGCCGCATTGCAGGATAAAGTTATACGTTTGTCGGATTGTTTTTGCTACGCGAACCTGGACAGCATCAGAGCCATAAGATTTCCCCCACTTTCCTGAAAGACTTTGTAAGACGAGGCCAATTTTTTTTAGTTCGAGGTCACGCTCGTGCTTGTGCTCTGCGGCTGCTGGTGAACGTTCAAGATCAATATAGTAGGTATAGACTGCGTTTTTGCAAATATCATATTCAGATGCAGGTTGAATCTGAGCGTTAACTGCTGCGCTCGCTGCTACTGGCCAATTGCCTCTCGAATCTGTGAGTGTTACTTTTGCCAACCTTCTTTGCATAAAATCCATCCCCTCATTCTGGCAACAAGCAGAGCAGCCTAAGCGTTCATTTTTTATTCTTATTTATACTTTTATACGCTTTCAAGCTTAACGGAATATTAAGGGGGTTTTATGAAATTAAACAGTGGTGTTGGGAATCACTTTCGTGGTCTTAGCGTCAGTGAAGTCTAAGAAAATTAATACGGCAAGTTGTTCTTTTTCACGGAGTTTTTCAAAATTATCGTTTTCAAATAAGGCAGTAGCACGCGCTTCGAGCGTACTGGTCGGCATAAAGTAGGTGATATTTTCAAGATAGTTTTTCCAGTCGGGGTTTTTTTCTTGTTTCGCTAACGCTTGTTCAACAGGCACTTGCAGAGCAGCACCTAAGAACGCCAATAAGCCTTTGTCTTCTTGTACAGCTTGCTCGAGAAAATTCACACACGCTGCATGACTAGCCCAGGCTTTCCAGGCGAATAGAATGGGGAGCAATTTAGGATGTTCAATCAAACGGCCAATGCGGGCCCAAAATTCAATTTTTTCAACAGCAAGTTCTTGTAATTGACGTAAATATTCCGGCGCAAAATCACGATGTTCAATCGGTAAAAATGTATCGTCAATTTCGTTATGTTGTTTACTTTGAATAGTGAGTTCATGCACGATGCTGTAGAGGCTTTTGTTGGCTTTCATGATAGCTTCTTTCATCATGTCAAAGCGCTCGTTACTCTCTGGAATGCAGTGTAACAACTGATGACAAATACGATGAATGCGCATAGCCGTGTTAAAACTTAACGGTGTTGTTTCCCCTTCCGGAAATAGATCGCCACAATCCAATAATGCTGTAATCACATTGCGAATATGATGATGCGGAATTTTGCTGCTGGCGGTGCTATCGAGTAAATCTAAGAAACGCACAATGCGATTATCTTGATTGAGTCGCGTTAACGCTTGATCGAAACTTTCTTCCTGTTTAGCGAGCTTCAGAATAGTGTCTAGTTCCGATTCAGGCATGTGTCCCGTTGGAATAGAAAGACGGAAATAAATATCAAACATATCCGGGCAGCAAACACGACGTTTTTCTCGTGCCATCGCTTCGGAGTGATAAAATTTTTCGTGTGGCAAATAAACGTGATACATGCGTGGAAATAAATGCAAAATCATTTTCAGTAAAATAGGTCGAGGTACACTATTATCCCGCGCTAAAATTTCATCGCAACGCATACGATCTTTTTCCAGTTGATTAGCGTCAGCGACATACACAGTATCCAGTAAATCAGTAAACAAATCTTTGTTTTCACGAATACCATATAAGATACGCGGCGTAAAAACTTCCAACGCCGTTAACGCAAAAAAATCCACAGGATTGACTACATCCTTGATGCGGGCATAACTAAAACTTAACGTATTCACATAACGCGTGACATCACGGCAATTATTGAAAAAGAACTTCAGCGTCGAGTAATAAATATCCGCCCAATCATGGGTATTCCACACATCCGTAGGTGCTAAGAGAATCACCGATTGCAGCCGATCAAACAAGAGACTTTCAAGGTCTTGCTTAGAAATAGTGGGTATTTCAAATGGCAGTTGCACTAATTTATCTAAATATTCATTGCCTTCGCCATTGTGTGTTTGGTTAATGGCTTTGACGACCTGTTCTTTGTCATAAGAAAGCAAATAAATCGTATTCATGTAATCGCCCATGGATTTGACGATTTGCAAAATTTGATTGATTTCACTCGCGTCAATACGCGAAATATTATCAATAAAAATAATAATTTTATGTTTTTGGTTTTTGAGCAATGTATTTAATTCGGTTTTCACTTGAATTGGATCGCGACCCGATTCCCAGGCATAACTTTGCGTTTCTGTTTTTTGTTTTTTTTTAAATTTGGCGAGTAGACGGTTTTCTTTGATGCGTGTTTGGGGAGGTGCTTGCTGTGTAAAGAAAGACACATACAGCTCGACTAATTGAATAATTTCAGCCGAATTCTCAAGTGTTGGGCATTGACGTAATTCCGATACCAGTCGACGGAAAAAACCATAAATCAATTGTCCTTGTCCCGAATAACTCCAAGGACTGAAATTCAAAATAATAGGCTTTTCATCGTCCAGCATATTGCTGCCAGCAACATGTAATTCTTCCACAATGAGATTAATCAACGACGTTTTACCGCTGCCCCAGCCGCCATTTAAACCAATGACAAGGCTTTCTGGGCTTTGATGGTCGAGTATGCAGCGAGCAAGGTATTTAGCAAATGTACCGCGTCCCAAACGATCTTGGGAAATACTCAAAATGGGGCGATCAGCATCAAACATGGGATTGCTCCTTGCTTCACGACGCTATGGTTCATTATAGCATTTCTGCTGCGGGTGGATGGAGGATATTTACTGGTTTGATTTATATAACATATTGAAAAATATAATAAAAATATTTAAATGGCTTAGTAGGGGCGTTGCATAAATCAAAATCTACATATCTCCCCTCTCGCACAGTGCTCTTCGGCGTTGTTGAATAAATCAAAATTTCAACATCTCCCTTCTCCCGCTTGCGGGAGAAGGGTTGGGGATGAGGGTCTGTATGCAACCACATGATGTATTATATACACATAGTGTGCAGATCATAAGCTCCCTCACCCCCGCCCTCTCCCACAGAAAAGCACTGTGGGAGAAGGGAGATGTTGAAATTTTGATTTATTCAACAACGCCGTGCTCTTCTGTGGGAGAGGGGTGAGGGCGCTAATGATCTATGCATTTTGTAGTAGGCAATGTGGTTTCGTTCAGACCCAGCCTACCATTAAAAAGCAAATGGACAGGTGTTCAGTCGGTGCAAAGCATGCTTCGCGAAAACGCCGACTTCACCCCCCAACCCTTCTCCCGCAAACGGGAGAAGGGAGATGTGCAGATTGTAAGTTATGCATAACGCTAAATATTTCAACAGGTTAGTGGGTTGCCAGTATTTTCAGGGAGTTAGAGGTGTGCCCACAGAAAGTTCTGAAATAGCCTATACTCTCAAATATAACCCAATAAAATCTGCATCGTTAGAGGATGAGGAGTGATTGAATATGAGCAGTGCTCGTCAATTAAATGAGAAATTAGATCGTCTTTTGAAGCAGGTTATTCCTGAGGAGCTTGTTGGGTTCGATGAAGATAAAGACATAATAAGTTTTGGGGAAATCATAGCTGATACGGATGAGGCAAAGCCCGTTATTACCGCTAGCAAAAGACTAGCGAATGCGCTTTCTCAATGTTTGGGTCTTACAAATATTAAGCAGTTGCCAAATTCTAAGTTTTATGACGTTACAATCGACGATCCCGCCAAGCTAGTGGAGCAACTTAGAAAATTAAGTGTGTTAGAAAAAGTAAATCTTTCAGAGAGAATTAATTGGGCTGTTAATACGCCTAATCTTGTTGTTCCCGTTCCACCAGTTCAGCGAGCTTCACAAACTCCAAACGTTGTTGCGGTTCAACAACCAAGTTCTAGTGTTGTTGTTTCATCCCCTCCACCGCCGCAAAAGAAAAACTGGTTCTCGAGAGCCAAAGAAGCTGTTAAAGAAGCGGTTAGCGATGTTCTGAGTGCAGGGCGAATGGTGGTGAGTGGCGGTGTTGCATTGGTAGCAGGTCTGGCTACTATGGTGGGCAGTGCGATAGGAAGACCCATTGCTGCAGCTGTGACCGGTGCGGCAGCTTATATCGGTAATGGACTTCTCAATATGGTGGAGAGTGCATTTGTTGGTGGTGTAGCGGCTGGTGCATCGGGTATTTGGTATGGCTTAAGTAACATAGGGTTGGGATTAAAATGGCTGGGAACAATGGGAAAGGCTGTTTTGCAAGGCGCAGTGCATGGTGATAAAGAATATCGTGCGGTTTGGGAAAAATATGAAGCTGACAAAGCAGCGGCTGCTGTTTTACAACCAAAAAAGAGTTTCAAGGACACCGTGTGGGATAGCTACACAAAATGGGGTCGCAAGACACATGACGGGAAGGCGTGGAGAGATCAAGATATTGAGCGCAAGGCAATGCGATTTGTGTTAACAGGTGATACTACTGAAACAGGCGATCTTTTTAACCGATATCAGAACCGAGTGAACAGCGATATAAAAGGTGCGATCAACGGCGCTAATCTTGCTACGAATGTTGCGATATCTGCTGCTGGAGGATTAGTTGAAGGCGCGTTGCTTACTGTTCCACATTTATTTCATACACAGTATCGTAGTCAAGCAGGAGCACAATATGGAAGGGTTTCTCCTACTGCAGGTGCGGATTTATTTGTTGGATTAGGTGCAACAGCAACTTATTGTTTCAGAAATGCCTATGAAGCAGGGAAAGCACGCGTTGGCAATCTAGGTTTTGATAAGCCGGATCCAGGTCGCGTTTCTCTTTTTGAAAGAGATGCTCAATATTTTGAGCAAGTGAAGTGGCGTGAAACTCGTTTGGGTAAGGGTATATTTGGGGAAACGCGAGCGGAGCGTGATGTCAGAATGGCATCAGGAAATGGAGGGCTTAATGCGCCGTTGCTTTCTTCACATCAGTCGTCATCACCGCCGAATTCGGCGCCGAATACTCCGGTAGCACAACCACAGCAACAATATGTTCCCCCTGCGGTTTCGCAGCAGCCGACAGGAAATGGAGGGCTTAATACGCCGTTGCTTTCTTCACATCAGCCGTCATCACTGCCGAACATCCCAGTAGCGCAATCACAGCAACGGTACGTTCCTCCTGCAGTTTCGCAGCAGCCGATTAGCCCATCAAATGTAATACTGGATCGAAGAGTTAGCGATCCCTCTTTATCTGCGTCCTCTACTTCATCTACGCCGCGCAGCGCTGATTTTGAGAATGCAATGAGAAATATTGGTGATGTGCTACAATCACCGTTGAAGCGTTCTTCTCCTGTCAATAGTTCGACCGCAGCTGTGTTTTCTGGGTTGCCGCCAACGTCGGTGCCATTGTCAAGTCAGTCTATGCTACCGTCAATTCTTTATTCTGTGCCATCTTCTTCTCCGCAATCACTACTACCGCCAGTACCGATGTTATCGGTTGCTGCTGCATCACAGACATTACAGCCTTACGGTGCCGCTATCAATAATGCAATGCCAAGCCCAATCGTAATGAATATGGCTGGTAGGACTCCTCAGGAAATTGCAGCGACAATGAGCTCTCAGGAAATTACAGCGCGAATTGCTGCGTTGATGGCGCAAATGCAAATGTCACAACCTACTTTAGTAGTTCCTCCTCCTCCTCCTTCTACTGCTGTTCTGCAAGCACAGAGAAATAGCTCAGGTGTAACGCTGCAGCCATTATCTCGAACTAATGGCGTTCATGGGCAGCCAACTCTTCTGCAGGCTGCGGGTGTTGGTCAACAGGAGGAACAAAAACAGCCGACAGTTCAAAGCACAGGAACGCATCGCAGAGCTCGTTCTGGCTAAAGTTGTAAAAAATCCAGTGAGGCTATTACACAATTGCAATAGCCTCTGCTTTTATTTCGTTTTTCCCGCCAGCCATTTTTTTAAAATAAATTGCAGCGCAAATAATCCTATCGCAACACCCACTGCAATCCATGTGTAATCTAAAAACGCCGTACGATAAATTGCAAATTGTCTATCAATACCAGTAGCGGCATCAGGAACCGCAGAAATCTTAGCGAGTAACCCAGCAAATTGCCCACCAAAACCCGTTGCCACAAACCAAATACCCATCATCATGCCAACCAAATGACGCGGTGCTAATGTGGTGACAGCTGACAAGCCAATCGGTGATAACAACATTTCACCCATGGTGATAAAAAGATAGGAGCATGCAATCCATAATGGATTAATTAAATGATTCGCGTTCGGAAAATACGTACTCAGCGCTAGAATCAAAAAACCCAAACCCACTAACATAATCGCCAAAATAAATTTGTTAAACGGTGCGGGATTGCGTTGGTTCTGACTCAAGACATGCCATGACCAGGCATACACGGGTCCTAGTAAAATAACAAACACACTTTCCAACGCATAAAATACCGTTGTTGGAATGTGAAATCCTAAAATGGTTTTATCCACCAAGCGATCAATAAATAAATTTGCCGAGAAAAATAATTGCAAAAAGATCATCCAAAAAATAATGGAAGAGAGAATCAGCGCAATTAAGCTGAAAAGATTTTTGCGATCAGCGGGTGCTTGACGCATAGCAGTCAGCAGTAAAAAAATCAGTAGCACAATGCCCGCTGATGGCAGCAACCATTTCGCGAGTAATTGATTTTGTAATAAGGCACTGATTAACACAATCGCAATCAAACAACCTATCACAATGCTTATTTTTGTGAGCTTGCTAGCATACTGTGGTACTTGGTATGTCACATTTTTGATAGCGGTTAAGTGTTTTAAACCATAACAAAATGTCAGTAAACCGATAATCAACCCAAGGCTCGCTAAGCCAAAGCTAGCCTGCCAGCCAAAACATTCTTTGATATAACCGGAGCCACCGGAGAGTAGAACACCGAGATTAATGCCAATGTAAAAAATAGTGAATCCCGATTCGCGGCGTGGATCATCGGGTGTGTACAATGAGCCAAGCAAGCTCGATACATTCGGTTTAAATAAACCATTGCCGACAATGATCGTGGCGAGTGAGCCGTAAAAAGCATATTGCCAATTGATTGAGAGTGCGAGCATGGCGTAACCCGCACTGAGTAAGATGCCGCCCCAAACAACAGCGGTTTTAAAACCCAGTAATCGATCAGCAATGATGCCGCCTGGAAAAGGTGCAATGTACGCCAGCGCTGAAAACACACCCATGATGGTGTAACTATCGCTATCCGAAAAACCAAATGCTTTTGTCATATAAAGAACAAGCAAGCCTTGGACAACGTAGAAACCAAAACGTTCCCACATTTCAGTCAGAAATAAAAAAGGCAATGCTGTGGGTTGACGTTGGGTTTGCATATTGCCCCCTCAATTCTTGACTTATTCTCCCTTCTCCCACTTGTGGGAGAAGGGGCGGGGATGAGGGTTTTGACATTGGCACATTTTCTAAATAGAAAGCGTGCTAGACAATCGACCCTCACCCTAGCCCTCTCCCGCAAGCGGGAGAGGGGATGGATGATTTATTAAGCGACCAACCCACTATGCCGCTTTTGACTTATTCTCCCTTCTCCCACTTGTGGGAGAAGGGGCGGGGATGAGGGTTTTGACGTTGGCACATTTTCTAAATAGAAAACGTGCTGGACAATCGGACCCTCACCCTAGCCCTCTCCCGCAAGCGGGAGAGGGGATGGATGATTTATTAAGCGACCAACCCACTATGCCGCTTTTGACTTATTCTCCCTTCTCCCACTTGTGGGAGAAGGGGCGGGGATGAGGGTTTTGACGTTGGCACATTTTCTAAATAGAAACCGTGCCAAACAATAGACCCTCACCCTAGCCCTCTCCCGCAAGCAAGAGAGGGGATGGATGATTTATATTAAGCGACCAACCCACTATGCCGCAACAACGCATCAATGCGTGGCTCGCGACCACGAAAAGCCACAAATGATGCCATCGGTTCGCGTTCGCCACCTTTTTCTAAAATATTTTCGAGGTAGCGTTTTCCTGTTTCTGGATTAAATACACCGGTTTCTTCAAATAAAGAATACGCATCACTGGATAAGACTTCTGCCCATTTGTAACTGTAATACCCCGCGCTATAACCACCAGCAAAAATATGTGAAAACGTATTTTGAAAACGATTGAATGTTGGGTAATTTACGACGGCAACCTGTGCACGCACATCATCCAGAATTTTTTGAATGCGACCGCCTTGGACAGGGTCGTATTCCAAATGGATGCGAAAATCAAATAATGAAAATTCTAACTGACGCAACATTTGCATACCGGATTGAAAGTTTTTGGCAGCGAGTAATTTGTTATAAAGCGTATCCGGTAAATGCTCGCCAGTATCAACGTGAGCAGAAATCAGCGGCATGGTGTCTTTTTCCCAGCACCAGTGTTCCATAATTTGGCTCGGGAATTCTACGGCATCCCATGCGACACCATTAATACCGGAGACGCCAGCGCGATCCACTTTGGTGAGTAAGTGATGTAAGCAGTGACCAAATTCATGGAATACAGTTTCCACTTCATCTTGGCTGAGCAGAGCCGGTTTGTTACCAACAGGCCGCGTAAAATTACAGGTGAGAAATGCAACCGGTGTTTGAATGCCACCGTCAGGCAAGCGTCTACGCACACGACACTCATCCATCCACGCGCCATCTCGCTTGTGGGGGCGAGCATAAAGATCAGTGTAAAAACAACCGCGCCGTTCATTATTTTTATCGAAAATTTCAAAAAAATTCACTTGGGGGTGCCAAGTGTCCACATTGGGTTTTTCAACAATCGTGATGCCATATAATTTATTCACGACGGTAAACATGCCTTCTAATACTTTGTGCGCAGGAAAATAAGGTTTTAATTCTTCTTGCGAGATAGCATATTTTTGTTGTCGTAATTTTTCGCTGTAATAGGTGATATCCCACGATTCAAGCGTGTGTTGATGACCTTGTGATTTTGCAAATTCTTTGAGTTCTTGCATGTCTTTTTCAGCAGCTGATTTCGAGCGCGTTACCAAATCATATAAAAAATCTAATACACGTTTAGGTGTGTCGGCCATTTTGGTCGCCAGTGAATACTCAGCGTAACTATTGAAACCTAAAATCGTGGCTTTTTCATGCCGCAGTTTCAGGATGTCTTCCATGATGGGCGTGTTGTCCCATTTCCCGGCATGTGGACCTTGGTCGGATGCGCGGGTGGCATATGCTTCATACACTAACCGGCGCAGTTCGCGATTATTGAGATGTTTCATGACAGCGGCATAACAGGGATGATCGAGCGTTAATACCCAGCCCTCTTTTTTATCTTGTTGTTGGGCTGTTTGGGCAGCCACCGCTAAATCTTGTTCGGGCAGGCCAGCAATGGCTTTGGGGTCAGTAACATGCAGTGTCCATGCATGAGTGGCATCCAATAAGTTTTCGGCAAATTGTGTGCTGAGTTTGCTAAGTTGTTTTTGTAGTTCAGCAAGCCGTGCCTTATCAGTTGGCGGCAAACCAACACCAGTTAGTTTGAAATCGCGCAATTCATTGTCAATTACTTTGCGTTGTGCCGTATCGAGTTCTGGGTACTTGGCGCTATCCGCAATGGCTTTAATTGCTTTGAAAAGAATCTCATTTTGCATGATTTCGGTGTTATATTCGGTTAAAAGTGGCAAACAGGCATTATAAACCGTGCGCAAATTTTCTGATTCAACAACAGCGTGCATATGTGAAATCGGTGACCATGCTTTTGATAGTCTATCGTTCATTTCTTCCAGGGGTGTCATGAGATTCGCCCAAGTAAAGGCGGTCTGGGTATTGAGCAGGTTCGCTAGTTCACCGCGATTTTGGCTAATGATGTGTTTCAGCGCGGATTCTACCTGTTCTTCAGGAATGATATTGCTAAAACTGGGTAATGGGCCTTGGCGTAATAATGGATTTTCCATAGATGTTTTGTCTCTGAAATTGTAGGGTGGACACGTTGCGCTTTGTCCACCCTACATGGTGCGGTTTTTAGAATAAATGTTTATAAATTAAATACACATCATTGGTTTGTAGTTTACCCGTTTTCAGTTGGTAGGGGTATGTGCTACTGCGAGTTTCAAAAACAGCGCCCCCTAAGTTGACATAACGATAACCTAAGCCTAGGCGGTTTTGCTTAAAACCGCGCGTGTTTTTGAATAAGTTAAATGCATATTCGACGCCGAATCCAACTTGATAAGCCAAGTTGCTATTTGTATGAGGTTGGAAAGCGGATAATGTGACAGGCCCCGTACCCTTCGTGGGGTTTTCTGTATAGCTACCTAATTGAATCCATGACGGCCCAATGCCTGCGTTAATAAAAGGGGAGAAATTGCCGGCAGTCCATGTGAATTGTGCTTCTGCCATGATGCGGGCGCTATTGATGGTAAAATTATAATTATAAAATGATTGGGCGCCGCCGCCGGTAGGTGTTTGTACCAGTTGACCACTGTAGTTATAAGTGGATGGCATGTCGTAGACACCGACACCCAATGCAACTGCTGGTATTGGGCCATGCCCCGCGAATTCATATCCACCGCTCACACCAAACATCGATGTACCGGAGGCGCTGCTATTCGTGGCGTAGTTATCGTTGGAGCTACCGGTGGCAATGGTGGAATTTTGGGTGCCAACAGCCGCAAACGTTGCGCCGCCGGTTATGCCAACATAGGGGTGACCTTCTGCTAATGTGGCAGTAGATAACAATGAAGTGATAATGAGTAATCCGGACAATTTAAACGCGCGTGCCATGTTTCATCCTTGAACCGTCATACGAATAAGTTGGCGCTGATTCTAATTCATTTTTGTTGTTAGGTAAATGTAGCAGCTTCTAACCTGGCGAACGGGGTGAGAGAGGGGAAAGCTGCCCAACTGTCATTATTTGATCTTCATCGCCTAAATCTAATAAAGCATCATTATCGCTTGGAGGTGTTGCTAAGGTATCAGCAGATGGTGCAGGCGAAAACGAAAACAATCCAAATCTGGAAGGGCTAGGCGGCGTTTGGGGGATGCTTTGCAACGGCTGTTCTGTTTGATCTTGTGGATTTTGAGATGCAGCAATATCAGTATACTGAGGTTCATCGGTTTGGTGATGTGTCCAGGAGGAGCGACCTTCCAAAAAATCTATTCGATTTTGAAGTGCAGAAATTTCCGTATACAGAGGTCCAATTGTATCTTCATCTTGTGCCAACTCTTCTTGCAAGGCTGTTTTTGTCGCGATTTCTTGTGCTAATTGTTGTTGTAATGTTGTATTTGCTGCGGTTGCTTGTGCTAATTGTTGTTGTAATGTTGTATTTGCTGCGGTTGCTTGTGCTAGTTGCTGTTGTAATGCTGTATTCGTTGCAGTGGCTTGCGCCAGCACTTCTTGCAAGGATTTATTTTTTGCTATTGTTTGTGGCAGTTTAGCTTTTAAGTTGGCAAAGTCGGCCTCTAGTTTTTTTTGGAGTGCTAAATTTCTTGAACGTGCTGCGGCGGCAGCTTCTCTGTTTTGTTGTTTTTTGCGTTCTCTTTTCAGCGCTGCTGGGTCCATTGCATCATCATGATCAGATTCGATGACCGGTGGTTGTGTTGCAGACCTTTTGCGAGAAGGCCTAGCCGCATTTGTGATGGCTGAAGGTGCGTCAGTCGATGAAGATGTCCGATGTTGATTCAATTGATTGAGGGGCGCCCACGTGACGCGTCGTTTTGCAGGAACTGTGGATGAGGGTGCTAGTTGCGGCGCTGATAAAAGTATCATGTTAGTAGCGGCTGGGTCGTATCCATCAGTCACGGGTAAATCTGGCAGCGGGTAGTCAGAACGTGTATCACTCATCGTTTTTAGGCCTCTCGTTTTTTGTTTTGTACAATCAGGTATTATTTTTATTCTGCGGCGAAACTATACCATGGCACCACTATTGCTGTAAAATACATCAATTTTGGCGGGGCTTATCTCGAAAAATATTCATATATTTAATTAGTTAAACATTGTATTGCGTGACTAAGGATTCATAAAATGGAAACCCCTGTCCTCCTGGGTTAAGAATGTTATAATCACGCGTCTCTCGATAGGCGAATACCATGAAAAAAACGATTTATGATGTAAAAACATTGCAAGGGATGATTGCAACACTACAAGCTTACTGGGCAAAACAAGGCTGCACTATTATACAGCCACTCGATATGGAAGTGGGCGCAGGCACCTTTCATCCAGCGACATTTTTACGTGCGATCGGTCCCGAGCCTTGGCGTGCGGCCTATGTGCAACCGAGTCGCCGTCCAACTGATGGTCGTTATGGCGAAAACCCCAATCGTGTCCAACACTATTATCAATTCCAAGTGGTTTTGAAGCCGTCGCCCGATGATATCCAAGACTTATATCTCGGTTCATTGCATGCACTCGGTGTGGACCCGCTTACCGATGATATTCGTTTCGTGGAAGATAACTGGGAATCACCCACATTAGGTGCGTGGGGTTTGGGTTGGGAAGTGTGGCAGAATGGTTTAGAAGTATCGCAATTTACGTATTTTCAGCAAGTCGGTGGTTTGGAATGTAAACCGGTAACCGGTGAGTTAACGTATGGGTTAGAACGTTTAGCGATGGCGCTACAAGGCATCGATAATATTTATGATTTGGTGTGGAGTAAAAGCGTTCAAGGTGTCGTGACGTATGGCGATGTGTTTCATCAAAATGAAATTGAAATGTCGACCTATAATTTCGAGCAAGCGAATGTGGATTTGTTGTTCCAGCAATTTTATGCCTACGAACAAGAAAGCCAACGCTTAATTGAGTTAGGTTTGCCGTTACCGGCCTATGAAATGGTTTTAAAAGCATCGCATACGTTTAATTTGTTAGATGCACGTCGTGCTATTTCAGTCACAGAACGGCAGCAACATATTTTAAAAATTCGTCGCTTAGCGAAGGCCGTGGCAGAAAGTTATTACCAGGCACGTGAAAAGCTGGGGTTCCCGTTATTGCAGGATAAGAAACATGTCAGTTAAAAAAGATTTTCTTGTTGAAATTCATACGGAAGAGCTGCCGCCGAAAGCATTAAGTCGCTTAGCGAAAAGTTTTTTGCAAGAAGTAGAAGCGCACTTGGTAAAGCTGCAGCTCAGTTATAAAGAAGCGGTATTTTATGCGACGCCACGTCGTTTAGCGGTATTGGTGAAATCATTAATGTCACAGCAGCCAGAGGCTCATATTGAGCGTCGCGGTCCAGCAGTCAGCGCGGCATTTGATGGTGAAGGTAAACCTTCGCCAGCCTGTCTTGGATTTGCAAAATCCTGTGGCGTGAGTGTGGAACAGCTCATCACGATTAAGAATAACCAAGGTGAATGGGTTGGATTTCAGCAACGTGTTCCTGGTAAAACCGTGCAAGAGTTACTGCCGACAATCATTCAAGAATCGCTCGCCGCCTTGCCTATTCCAAAGCGCATGCGGTGGGGCAGTGGTACCGTCGAGTTTGTGCGTCCAGTCAAGTCGGTGATTTTGTTGTACGGCGATGATGTTGTCGATGCGAAAATTTTAGGTGTGCGTAGCGGTCGCGAAACGAGCGGTCATCGTTTTCATTGCAAAAAAATAATTAGCATTTCACGACCATCCGCCTACGTAAAATATTTAGAAAAAGGCTATGTTATTGCCGATTTCGAACGTCGCAAACAAATGATTGCAGAGCAAGCCCAGGCGATTGCATCGCATACGTTTGATGCGGATGCGCGTGTCGAAATTTCAGCTGCGTTGCTAGATGAAGTGACTGGCTTAGTGGAATGGCCAGTAGCAATTTTAGGGGATTTTGATCAGCGCTTTTTAGACGTGCCAGCAGAAGCCTTGATTTCAGCGATGCAAGAACATCAACGCTACTTCCCTGTTGTTGATAAGCACGGCAAGTTGTTGCCGCATTTTGTTGCCATCAGTAATATTGAAGCGCGTGATATGCAGCATGTGATAGCGGGTAACGAGCGGGTGTTACGCGCGCGTTTATCCGATGCCGCCTTCTTTTTTGAAACAGATAAAAAGCAGCGATTAGAGTATTTTGTCGAATTGTTAAAAGGCAGTGTTTTTCAAGCAAAATTAGGTACTGTTTATGATAAAGCCGTGCGTCTGTCGACGCTGGCTGGCGCAATTGCAAAAACCATCGGTGCTGACGAAACAGCGGGTGCTAGAGCGGGGTTATTAGCAAAAGCAGATTTAGCAACGGCCATGGTGGGTGAATTTCCGGAGATGCAAGGTGTTGCCGGTAGTTACTATGCACTTAACGATAGCGAATCGCGTGATGTTGCCAATGCAGTAAAAGAACACTACATGCCTCGTTTTTCCGGTGATGCAGTGCCGACGAATAAAATCAGTTGTGCGGTTGCACTAGCGGATCGCTTAGATACGTTAGTTGGGATTTTTGGTATTAATCAACAGCCGACAGGTGATAAAGATCCGTTTGCGTTGCGTCGTGCAGCGCTCGGTATTTTGCGTATTTTGATTGAATGTAAAATCGATTTAGATTTGCAACTCTTGCTTGAAGCTGCTGTGCACGGTTATCAATGTTCACTAGAAAATACAGCCGTGGTAGAGCAAGTCTTGAATTTTATTTTGGAACGGTTAAAGCCTTGGTATCAAGAGCAAGCGATTAATCCCGATGTATTTGCTTCAGTGGCTGCATTGGGGGTGACGAGACCGTATGATTTTCATCGCCGTATTCAGGCGGTGCAACGTTTCAAACAATTGCCGGATGCGGAATCACTGAGTGTTGCGAACAAGCGTGTTAGTAATATTTTAGCAAAATACGACACACCGATTGATGCGAAAGCAGTGAATGCATCTTTGTTTGAATCGGATGCTGAGCGTGAGTTAGCGCAGAAGCTTGACGTGTTTGATCGCGTCATCAGTCCACTGTATCACGATGCACGCTATGTGGACGTGTTATCGCAGTTGGCTGATTTGCGTAAACCAGTTGATGATTTCTTTGAAAAAGTCATGGTGATGGCGGATGACAAAGCGCAGCGTGAGAATCGTTTATTGTTATTGACGAAACTCCGTTCGTTGTTTTTGCAAGTCGCCGATGTGGCATTGTTGCAGAAATAAAAGTAGCCCGTATGGAGCGTAGCGCAATACGGGATGGTATTGCGCGCAGCTCGACAATGAGAGAAGAGCACAATGAAATTCATTATCCTAGATCGCGACGGCGTAATTAATTACGATTCTGATTACTATATCAAGTCGCCAGACGAATGGATTCCCATCCCGGGCAGTTTAGAAGCGATTGCCGAATTAAATCGCGCCGGTTATCGCGTCATTGTTGCGACGAATCAATCCGGCGTGGCACGCGGTCATTATGATTTAGCAACACTACAAAAAATTCATGAAAAATTTTTAGCGTTATTAGCCGATGTCGGCGGTAAGATCGAAGAGATTTTTTTCTGCCCGCATCATCCGGATGAAAAGTGTCACTGCCGAAAACCACAGCCAGGATTGTTCCAGCAAATTCAAACAAAGTATGCGGTGAATTTAGCCGATACGTATTTTGTCGGTGACTCTTATACGGATATTTTGGTAGCACAAGCGGCAGGTTGTAAGCCAGTGTTAGTGATGACTGGGAATGGTAAAAAAACACTGGAAAAGCTGTCTGATGTGTCAGGGATTTTGCAGTTTGCTGATTTAGCGGCAGTTGCCGCCAACGTAATTAAAGAATCGTGATAGTAGCCCGTATGGAGCGCAGCGTAATACGGGGTTGGGAATTCATGCTATCCCGTATTACGCTGCGCTCCATACGGGCTACTATCTAAGGTGCACAACACATGAAAAAAAAATCACTCCCCGGTAAATTTTCAATGCTAATTCGTTCCATCATTTTTGCCATCGTCATGCCGGTTTTTACGATATTTTATAGTTTGATTTGCCTTGCATCATATCCCTTGCCCATGCGTTATGGTTGCCGCGTTGTGATGGGGTGGTCACGGAGTATTGTTTGGTTCTTAAAAGTAATTTGTCATATCGACTATCATGTGACGGGTCTCGAAAATATCCCCCATGATAGAAATGGCATTGTCATGAGTAAGCACCAATCGGCATGGGAGACATTTTATTTGCCCCCGCAATTCAATCAAACAGCGATTATTTTAAAACGCGAATTGTATTGGGTGCCGTTTTTTGGTTGGGGAATGTTGGCTTGTCGCCCTATTGCTATTAATCGTAGTAATACGTCATCAGCAATGGCGCAAATTATTTCAAAAGGCACAAAATATTTAGCTGCAGGTCGGTGGATTTTAGTTTTTCCTGAAGGTACACGTATATCACCCGGACATGCTGGTAAGTATCGCTTAGGTGGCGCGCGTCTTGCTGCTGAAACGGGTTATCCTGTGCTACCCGTTGCGCATAATGCGGGATGCTATTGGTCAAAGCGCAAATTTATTAAGACACCCGGAACGATTAAATTGGTATATGGTCCTTTAATAGAGAGTAAAGGCCGCAGCGCAGAAGAAATTATAGAGCTAACCAAAACATGGATTGAAAATACAATGGCGACAATTGATCCGCATTACATGCATAAATCATAGTAAAAAGCTTGTCTTTCCCGCCTTCGCGGGAAAGACAAGCTTTTTGTAAGACAAATTTACAAGAGGTATCATGAGACTCGCATTCTGTCTTTTTAAATATTTTCCATTCGGCGGTTTGCAGCGGGATTTTTTGCACATTGCAAAAGCCTGCGTAGCGCGTGGTCATATCGTTGATGTGTACACGATGTCATGGGATGGCGAGTATGAGCCAGGCTTGGCAATTCGCACACTCCCTACAAAAGGTTTTCGCAATCATACGCGTCGCCAAGATTTTGTGCGTCAAGTGCAACCTTTTCTTGAGCAAGGCCATTACGAGTTAGTGATTGGCTTTAATAAAATGCCAGATCTTGATGTTTATTATGCGGCAGACACTTGTTATCAAGCGAAAGCGCGTCAACAACACGGTTGGTGGTATCGATTAACGGGTCGTTACCGACGTACGGTTGCTTATGAGAAAGCCGTTTTCGCGCCTGAATCAAAGACAGAAATTTTATTGCTGTCCGCGGCTCAGCAAAGTGATTTCATGCATTATTATCATACATCGGAGCAGCGATTTCATTTGCTACCGCCGGGTATTGATCGCGATCGCAAGGCGCCAGCGAATGCAGCAGAGATTCGTGCGACAGTGCGAAATGAATATCAATTTTCGGATAATGAATTCTTAATAGTAATGGTTGGTTCTGGATTCAAAACGAAAGGGTTAGATCGTGCGTTGTTAGCTATAGCGGCTTTGCCCGAGACAGTGCGACGGCGAACGCGATTAATGGTCATTGGCAAGGATAATCAAACAGCTTTTGAAAGCCAGGCAAAAAAATTAGGCGTTGCTGATCGCGTCATTTTTTTAGGAGGGCGCAAAGATGTCCCGCGGTTTTTATTAGCAGCGGATTTATTGATTCATCCCGCTTACAATGAAAATACGGGTACCGTGTTATTAGAAGCACTGGTTGCTGGATTACCTGTATTAACAACGGATGTGTGTGGTTATGCGGGATATGTATTGGATGCCAAGGCAGGGAATGTAATTGTCTCGCCATTTCAACAAGAAAAATTAAATTCAGCACTGGCAGATATGTTATTATCGCGTGAGCGATCGATTTGGCACGCGAATGCATTGGCATTTGCCGAGCAAGCAGATATCTATAGTATGCCAGAGCGCGCGGTGAGTATTATTGAAGGATTACGGTGACTTGTGTATTTAACCATTGATCCAACTTTACAAAAATATATAGATCACGGTGATGAAACCTTTGCACATATCATGGCGCTCAAAGGTCACGTCTATCGCGCGTTAGAAGGACGTTGTACGCAGCGCATTGAGTTGGGTGGTCAGGGGTATTTTTTAAAACAACATCATGGTGTTGGTTGGAAAGAAATTGTTAAAAATATATTGCAGTTGCGTTTGCCAATCGTGGGTGCAAAGAATGAATGGCTCGCATTGCAACGCTTACAGCAATTAGATATACCTACCATGCAAGTTATGGCTTATGGTGAGAAGGGTTTTAATCCGGCACGGCGTGAATCGTTTTTATTGACGAAAGAATTGACGAATGTGATCAGCTTAGAGGATCTTAGTCGTGATTGGTTGGTTTCACCGCCCAAACCAATGTTTAAGCGGGCATTAATAAAAGAAGTAGCGCGCATGGTGCGGGTTATTCACGCGAATGGGTTAAATCATCGCGATTGTTATATTTGTCATTTTTTATGGGATACCACATCATCCGCTAACATGCCGCGTATTTATTTAATTGATTTGCATCGCGCGCAGCTTCGAACGGAGACACCCGAGCGCTGGGTGATTAAAGATTTGGCGGGTTTGTATTTTTCTAGCAAAGATATTGGTTTAACCTCTCGCGATTTATGGCGTTTTATCAGAGAATATCGTCTTCAGACGTTAGGCGATACGCTGACAAAGGAACGGACTTTTTGGAAGAAGGTGAAACAACGTGGCGATAAGACGTATCAAAAACATGGACAACAATAATACTTCTCAAGTTATTCAAAATCTGTCATGGAGCCATTTGCGGCAGGCCAACCGTGCTTCTCTTGAGCCATTTCAATTAGCACTGGCTGAAAGTGATGATGTGCTGTTTTGTCATGAAATTGTGCGCGTTATTCCGGGCAAGCGGGTTGTTGCATTTGGGACATGGGGCGGAAAACCAGTCGTTGCCAAATTATTTTATCAACGTGGACGTGCGCAACGTCATATTAAACGTGAATATGCGGGTATCAATGCATTGCTGGAAGGCGGTGTATTAACGCCAGCCTTATATTATCACGGCACATCGAAAGATCGTCGCGTTCACGTGTTACTTTTTGAGCGTATTATGGGTGCGCCTAGTTTGGATTCACTCTGGCAAGGTCGTGCGAGCATAAAAGAAATGTTGCCGTTGATGCAGGCGATGACGATTGAATTGGCGACGCATCATGTGTTGGGTATTTTGCAACATGATTTGCATTTTAAGAATTTCTTGGTGAGCAAACGCGGTATTTTCACCATTGATGGCGGTGACCTTGAGATTTTTGATACACCTCTCTCAAAAAAAGAAAGTGTAGACAATCTGGGTTTGTTTTTTTCCCAGTTAGGGTTAGGCACGGAAGAATTACAAAAAACACTTTTCCAAGTTTACACACGTTCACGTGGTTGGCTTGTCAAAAAAGCCGATGTCACTGGCTTGCAGGTGGCTATTGAAAAATGGACGAACCGACGCTGGGAGCAGTATAGCAAAAAAATTATGCGTACCTGCTCCGCATTCGTGCGTCATGACACATTCAACAGTATGGCAATTTGTGATCGAGAATATGAATCCAGTGCATTGCTGCATGTGTTAAAAAGTCCAGAAGCTATTTTTTCTTGGCCAGACACAGAGATGTTGAAAGCAGGGCGCAGCACGACGGTTGTCAAATTTAAAATGGATGATCGTTTTTTTGTATTGAAGCGTTATAACATCAAGGACAGTGCGCATTGGTTGCGTCGTTGCTTGCGATCCACCCGCGCGGCAACTGGTTGGCGTTTAGCGCAACGCTTGCGCTTGATGGGTGTGGCAACGGCTAAGCCAATTGCCTTCGTTGAAAAACGTTTCTTGGGGTTGCGCAGCAAATCCTATTTACTGATGGAGTATGTTCAAGGCGAACATGCAGGGGAGTTTTTTACAAATCATGCTGATGATCAAGTGGCATCTGAATTTGTCGCTCAGCAAATGATGGCGTTATTTGAAAGTTTGGCGCGTTTGCGTATTACGCATGGCGATTTGAAGATGACAAATATTTTAGTTCACAAATTAAAGCCGGTCTTGATTGATTTAGATGGTATGTGTGAACATCGTACGGCACTTGGATTTAAGCGCACTTTTCAACAAGAAATTAAGCGATTTATGGTTAACTGGCGCGATAACCCAACAGTTTATAATATGTTTGAGTTGTTGGTACAAGAAGTCTATCGGCGGCTAGACGTTTAATTGATTTATGTTCTCATCTCCCTTCTCCCGCAAGCGGGAGAAGGGTTGGGGATGAGGGTTTTGATGTCGATTGGTTTTCTAGTAGCAAATGTGTAGACCAATCAACCCTCACCCTAGCCCTCTCCCATAAATGGGAGAGGGGATGCCATTTATAAGGAGGATAAATATGTCGCCCCTCAAAAACAAGAACCTATTCAAACAACAATGCTTCATCGGCGGCCAATGGGTTTCCGCCGCCAGCAACAATACTTTTCTAGTTAATAATCCATTTGATAATTCTATATTAGGAACCGCGCCCGATTGCGATGCGAGCGATACACAGAACGCCATTGCGGCAGCACATGCTGCTTGGCCCGCCTGGCGTGCATTAACAGCAAAAGAACGCAGCGACATTTTATGGCGTTGGGCTGAATTAATTCGCGAAAATAAAGAAGACCTTGCTATCTTAATGACTTTAGAACAAGGCAAACCATTAACAGAATCACGCGGCGAAGTCGATTACGGCAATGCATTTATTGAATGGTTTGCAGAAGAATGTCGTCGCGTGTATGGCGATGTGATTCCTTCAAACAAAACGAATCAACATTTGGTTGTGATCAAGCAACCTGTTGGTGTGGTGGCAGCGATTGCGCCTTGGAATTTCCCCATTGCTATGATTACACGTAAATGCGCTCCCGCATTAGCAGCAGGTTGTCCTGTTGTGATTAAACCAGCGGAAGCAACACCCTATAGCGCATTAGCACTCGCAGTTTTAGCAGAGAAAGCCGGTATGCCAGCCGGTGTCATGAATGTCATTACGGGTGATGCGAAAATCATTGGTGCAGAGCTCACAGCTAATCTACTCGTTCGCAAAGTCTCTTTTACCGGCTCCACAGCAGTTGGTAAGCTGTTAATGCAGCAAAGTGCAAACACATTAAAAAAAATTATCTCTTGAGCTTGGCGGCAATGCACCATTTATTGTATTTGATGATGCGGATTTAGATGCGGCAGTACAAGGTGCCATGGCATCGAAATTTCGTAATGCGGGACAAACCTGTGTTTGTGCCAATCGCATTCTTGTTCAAGACAGTGTGTATGATGTATTTCAAGAAAAATTAGTAGCAGCTGTGAAAAAATTAAAATTAGGCAATGGCTTAGAAGCAGGTGTGACACAAGGCCCTTTAATTAATCAAGCTGCAATCGATAAAGTTAAAAAACACATTGCCGATGCCGTGAGTAAAGGCGCAAAAATTCTATGCGGCGGCAAGCCAGACCAATTAGGCGGTTTGTTTTTCGAGCCAACTGTGTTGCGTGATGTGACGCCATCCATGTTAATTGCAAAAGAAGAAACCTTTGGCCCTGTTGCACCTCTTTTCCGTTTTCATACGGAAGCTGAAGCCATTCACATGGCGAATGACACACAATTTGGTTTGGCATCGTATTTTTATAGCAATAACATTCATCGTATATGGCGTGTATCAGAAGCATTGGAATATGGTATTGTCGGAATCAACGAAGGCATTATCTCAACCGAAGTCGCCCCCTTTGGTGGTGTGAAAGAGTCCGGTGTGGGACGCGAAGGCTCGAAGTACGGTATCGAAGATTATCTGGAAGTGAAATATTTGTGCATGAGTAACCTATAAGAACCGTAGGGTGGACACGCTGCGCTTTGTCCACCCTACAACACCAATATTTTTCACATATTTAATTTTTTCTGCGACGCTGGTTGCAATTTTTTTGATAACTCTTGCTTCAATGCTTCAATTGCTCGAGCTTTGTAATTTGCAACCTGTGCTTCTGGCGTATCACCAAATTCTTGAAAAAACTTTTGTAGCCGTTCTAGACGACGTTTTGCCTCTAACGGATTGACATAAGTGATTTTATATTTCAGGTGAAATTGAGGAGCTTGTGCAACTGTACTCTTTTGTGATGGCAGTCTTGATAGTGTTAATAAAGCTGTTTTTTCCTCATGTCCTGCTCGTTTAAATAATTCACAAGCACTTTTCATTCTTGTGTGTTCATCTTTGCTTAATAGATTCCCGCATTGTTCAGCGTATTGTTCCAGAGTATATTTGGATAATCTGCTGAATTTTGTATCGTTTCCCATCAACCATTGTTGCAGCGAGTGTTTATTTGCAAGAGCTTGATAATGATATAAATGACAGTTATCAGGAAGATATTGTGGGATAAATAATGTAAAAGAATGGGATCCGATCCAGATATAGTCTATGGTTGGGTCATTTAGTAATTTGAGAATAATATTCTCAATTACGTGAATTTCTTCATCGTGTGAGTTAACAGATGCTGCATTTAAAAAACTAGGTATTCCTAGTTCTTTGTCTCTTAATTCTTCGCGGAAGCAGTATAATATTTTTTCGTTTTTCGATGATCCTTGTTGTATGGCGTTAAATAGCGATTTTAGTAAATTTTGTTCTTGGGGTGAGGTTGCTATTTCAATGGCTCTGCCATCGCGAAGAAAGCATAGTGATCCTTGTAATATAATAAGTGCTCGTGGAATAATCCGTATTGATTTTGATGCAATTCCATTTTTTAATTCATCAATAGTTTTAATGTCGGGATACATGGCAATATAAAATGGATTTTCCCTATCAAGTTCAAATCGTACCAAGATATCAATATTTTTTTTTCGATTGATTGTTAAATCAGTAAGGAGTATCTGGGTAGCACTTTCTGTTTGTGGGCAAGTAACATACTGCATTTTTGAAAATGCTTCTGCTCCTCCCATTCCTAAAAATAATTCACATATCTGGTTGCTTTGATACCCGCAACTATCCGGCGGTTCAAGCATCTGACCTGAGTGTTTTTCGACAAGCTTTGCAATGGTTTCTTCAAGTGCATCTGCGGCAAGAAAAATATTATCCATATAGATGAATGCAGCTTGGTTTTGTCCAAGTATTTCAGGGCGCGCGCCCGTCATCATAACGCCATAAGTAATAGTCATTTTCATGAATAATTGGTGTAAATCTTCACCTGAAAAAGTGACTAGTGGCAGATGACTTGCCATTGCTCCCCCTCGCGCTTATTAGTTTAATGCTTATGTCCATAATTATAGCAAAAATCAAATAAATTGTGTGAAACTCATTGAATTTTCTATAAAAAGTCGAGAAAATGACCTAAATAAGCAGTATTTTTTCTGATTTATCGATATGGTATTGTATACTATTTGCCCGAAAGAGTGTAATGTGTTATCCTTAAAATAATATCGCTCACAAAATAAGAGGTTGCTATATGCAACGAAGGCTAAGTTTTTTAAATAACGCAGCTGATGCTGATCAAGAGTCTTTTTTTGCGACTTATCAAGCTGAGGGTGAGTTAAATAAAATTAAACAAACAGTCCATAAAAAACTTAATCGTTGGCTGAAAGGTGGAAATACCACTCAAAAAATATCTTTGCTTAATCAGTTGTTGGCTGAGGATGTTGCCGTAATTTTAAAAACAAAGGAATCAGAAGAGATACCAGCCTATATTCGCGACATGTTGCTAAATGCTCATGATGCAATCCCTTCTTTAAAGGCAACAGCTTCACAAGACATGATTATTGCAGCAGTTCGACAAGAAATAATCGACACGATGAATGCAATGGTAAACAGAAATACGCCAAGTCCCCATAATACTGCTAGTGCTTCAGCTAAGCACAGTGGTGGCTACTCTCCTCGTTTTCCATAACGCTGAAATAACAAAAGTGGATACGCTTGCGGAGTTTACCCTGTTACGCTTTTTTAATTTTTTCGTGATAATCAGCACTAAAAAATTCATCGATTACTGACATCCGTACTCTCAAAAATTTTATCAGCAGAAGCAGCAATAAAACCCGTATACAGTTCGCCATTCGGTAATGGGTAACGCTTGGCAAATTCGTAATAGCATGATGGGATTTGCTTATCGCCTTCAGAAAATTTCACGGTAGTTTCTTCTGCCAAGGTACTGGATTGTTCTAAACACTCTTGACGAGTGCCTTTAATTTCGCCGCCGGCTGCATTCAATTTAAAGCCATTTTTTTTCAGAAAACTATTAACATCTGCAAGATCAGTAAACGTATGCAATGCATTGACGTTCACTGTAAAATGATTCGCACAAAATCCAAATGCATACAGCCACGCGGCATATTCAGATTCCGTTAATAATTTTTTATAAGTGGCGTGACTTAGCTGCCACGAAGTGGCGGAATTGATTAATTCTTCTGGTGTTAATGTATCAAGCGGGATTTGATCAATGCAGTTTTTCACGCTGGTTTGTAATTCATGGCTGAAATTACCAATTAACAATTCACTGATAAATACTTTCGGTGCTGCTGGATCTGAATGTTCGTAATGTTTTGCAAACAGTTTTTTCGCATGAAAATCATAGGTACCTTTTTCTTCATAGCCATATGCTTCAAAAATGCTACCGAGTTTGTCCACGCCAACACGAGGGTCATTAAATGTGCGTAAAGCAATGTGATCATTTGCCACAGTTTCGCCACGTGCAATAAACGTATCATACACTTTTTTGGCATGTGGATTGCGGCGTGTGTAATCATCCCACAGTGTTTTAAATAAATTTTGATAAGACATATATTTCCTAATTAATTATTATAGAGTTCTAATAATGCTTCCAGCGGGTGCAGTAGTTTTGCTTTAGCAAAACGTTTTGCCTGGCAGCGACACGAGTAACCGGTTGCGAGGATGGTGTTAGTTGGGTTTTTTGCTAAATGAGCTTTCCAATCCATTGCAAATAATTGTTTTGATAGTTGGATATGTTCTTTTTCATAACCATAAGAGCCTGCCATACCACAGCAGCCCGCAGCAAGTGGTTTTAATTCACAGCCAAACGCAGAAAATACAGTTTGCCATTGTTCTTCGGCAGCAACACAAGCCGTTTTTTCGGTGCAATGGCTTAATAAATAATAAATAGAACGAGATTGTATTGTTGGCAAATTCAATTTTTGCAAATTATTGACTAACCATTCTTGTGGTAAATGGACTGTCGCAATTTGTTTGCCTATTGCTTTGGGATATTCATCTCGATAGGTTAATGTGATGCTAGGATCAATGCCCAGTAAAGGGATTTCTAGCGCTTCTAATTGTTGTAAATAAGCCGCATTTTTATGCGCGAGTGCGTTAAATTTTTCAAGAAAACCTTTGATGTGTAACGGCTTGCCATTGGGAAAAAAAGGCGCGATATAAACAGTTATTCCAACGGCTTGAAAGAAGTCAACCATATTGAGTAATACAGACGTATCGTAAAAACTCGTAAATGCATCTTGCAATAGAATAATGCTAGTGTTTTTTTCATCCGCAGATAGTGCATGTAATTTCTTGATATTAAAGGATGATATGTCACGTTTACGTAAGCCGCCACGAAGAGATATAGTGCTCAGTTGTGGTGTGCCGATTAAATGCGTGGTTGCCTGAACGATATCGCGCGCTAAAAAGTTATTTAATAAAATATTGCTAACGCGTGGAAATTTGGCAAGTACGGGTGTCACCGATTCTAGACTGCTGATAGCATAGTCGCGCAAGGGGCGTAAATAACGTTGATAGTAATGCGCTAAAAATGTCGCTTTAAATTCGGGTACATCGACTTTCAGTGGACATTGCGTCGCACACGCTTTACACGATAAACAGCCGGCCATAGCGTTATAAACTTCGTGGGAAAAATCCGCTTGTTGAGAAATGGTATTCAGAAAGCGCCGTATCAGGCTGGTTTTTTTAGGTGTTTTTTCTAAGGTGAAATGCTGTTTGGCAAGTTGACGCAACCATTCTCGAATAACGGTCGCGCGTCCTTTCGGCGAATGAATACGGTCACGCGTGACTTTGAAAGAGGGGCAGATAACGTCTTGTGATGCATCATTGAAACAAGCACCATTACCATTACATGACATGGCGGTCGCGTATGCTTGCTGTATTTCTGCAGGAATTTCTTTATCAAAATGGCCGCGCAATGGTCCTTGCAATTTTACAATGTCATCCTGGCAATGTAATGGCGTGACAATTTTACCCGGATTCATTTGATTGAAAGGATCAAATAGCGTTTTTATTTCACGCAATGCTAAATGTAATTCGTCGCCAAAAAAACGTGCTGTGTATTCACAGCGATAACCTTTGCCGTGCTCTCCCCACATGACGCCATGGTATTTCTCTAAGAGCGCGACGACTTTATCCGATAATTCACGTATGAGATTTTCATCGGCGCTGTTTTGCATATCTAATGCAGGTCGAATATGGATGCAGCCAGAATCGATATGGCCATACATGCCATAAATTAACTGATAGCTATCGAGTAATGCCGTAAACTCTGCAATGTAATCGGCTAATCGCTCGGGCGGCACGGCGGTATCTTCAATAAAAGGAATAGGGCGGCGTTTATCAACGATTGCTTTGCTAATTAAGCCCACGGATTTTTTACGCAATTCCCACAGTAATTTGCTTTCTTGCGTGTTTTTCGCTAGATAAAAGCCGATAGCGTAATGTGGTTTACCCCTGTTTGCCTGTATGTTATCACACAGCGTCGCTACCATTTTATGTAAATCATTCTCATCATCACTGACAAATTCTACAACATTAATGGCTTGTGGAATAATACCATCGTTGTCAAGCATGTTTTTTAGATGATGATACATACTGTCTTGACGCGCGAGTGATAATAGCTTGTTGTCGATAGTTTCGATAACTAATGGTGTGCTAGTTTGTAATTCAGGTGCGCGTAACGCATCATTAAAACTCGCGTATTTAATGAGAATAACGTTTTTAAATTTAGGTAGCGGCATGATTTTTAATTTGCATTCACCGACGACACCCAGTGTGCCTTCCGCACCCGAAAAAATATAATTTAAATTAACAGGATCTTGATTAGCCTTTGCTAAGTTATAGCCAGTTAAGGTGCGTGGTGCATCAGTGAATTTTTCTTGAATTTGTGCTGTATTACGTTGTAATACATCCGCAACAGCGGTAGCAAGTGCTTGTTCGGGTGCTGCTGTTTCTAACAGCGTGCCGTTACTCAGTACGCAGGTTAAATTAATCACGTGATCACTGGTGCGGCCTAGTAAACGCGAACCATTGCCGCATGCATCCGTGTTAATCATGCCGCCTAAGGTGGCGCGACTGCTGGTTGACACTTGGGGTGCGAAATAAAATCCATGCGGTTGTAAGTACGTATTCAGTTGATCGAGAACAACACCGGGCTGTACTCGCACCCAGTGTTCCTCAAGATTGAGTTCGAGAATTTCGCACATGTATTTGGAGCAATCAATAATGATACCAGCCGACAGTGATTGGCCATTGGTAGCTGTGCCGCCGCCGCGTGGTGAGAATTTAATATGCGCGCGGAATTTTTCATCTTGTGCTAATAAAAGTGCAATCACAATGTCTTGTATTTTGCGAGGGGTTAACACGGCTTGTGGAATGACTTGATAGATACTGTTGTCGGTCGCAACGGCTAAGCGCGCTGCATAATCCGTACGAATGTCGCCCGAAAATGCGGTTGTCCGTAGATTTTTTAAATAAATAGCATAATTATTGTCGAGTGTGGCATTGGGGATGATTTGTGGCAGCATACTCGCCTCAGTCTAGCGCAGTCTCACAAAGTCCATGGTAGGTTTGTTGTCAGAGTCGCTATCATAGGAATGACTTGCAATATGATTTTGAATGTTTCTATGCAAATCAGTCAGTTCATTTTTCATCAATTGTATTTTTGTAGCCGTAGTTGATAACGGCTGTTCGGTTATTCTAAATAAATTAACATCATCATCGTGAAATGACGGTATCGCGTCTAATACTCTGTGTAGCGCATAACTAGTACGACGCATTTGTTCGGCACATTCAAAACTCCATTCATTTGCGATCTGAATATCCGCAGCATTAGCTTCATCCTGTCTAATGCGTTTGTTGAGATTCTTTATGCGTCCAGAGCGGTAGTGGATGTATTTTTCGAAGTGATCAACAATATTAGCGATAGTGTTTTCTACATAGTGTTGATCTGTCATTTTATTAAAATCAGGCGTTGGTGATGTATTGTTGTATTGGGCAAGAGCTGGAAAGCAGATAGTATTTGTTTGCTTTGAAAATGTGTGAAGCTCTTTCAGGTTGTCAAAGTCAGCACCCCTTTGGTTAAAAAAATCCGCGCATTCGTCGAGTGATTGAAATGCAAGTTGATCAGGGCTTTCGACTACGTCTAAGAAATCATCTTCAGATAAGTCTGAATCTTCGCGCGGCGAAGCTGGCGGCGACCACGCAGAATCGCTGTCATTATCACGTACGACAGCAGGGGAATGGGGTTGTATGGATTCTTCTTTACTTTCGGATATATTTTCATTCACATCCGATTCTGTAATAGCGGCAAGTGGTGTCACTGTGATTTGTGCGCGGCGTTTTTTTAGATCTTCTTGCAGTAGCGCATACCAGTTATTGTGTTGCACAGAACGGGGCGGCACTACTACCCAGCTGTTGGAAGCGACTTGAGCTTTATCTTTTTGTTCAGATGGCGATGCTATTGGTGTGGTAAGGCCAAAGAATTCACCGATGCTTCTGAACATGTAGGGTGCTCCGACAATAAAAATATGTATTTGCCAAGCTATCAGAAGAAACGAAGCGAGTAAAGAGAAGTGTCTATCTCTTGCCCAATACAACTAGGCAAGAGCGGACTTTATATTGCGTGTGGTTTTTACATCGTAGGCCGTAGATTTGACCCTTGCTGAGCTGGTGACTCTTGAGTTTTTAAGTATTGTGCTGCCTTAAAGCCGGAACCTGCAAGATGAGCTTGACGGATGTTATTTGCCAGGATGAAGGTTTTTAGTATTGTCTGAAGATTATATCCTTGATGCTGTAGTTGTTGTCTTGGTGGCCATGGCTGGCCTCGCATGCCAAGGTGTTCAAGCCGTTGCGAAAGTGGCGGCAAAAATCGATGTCCGCGCATACCCAGCAGTGCAAATCGGCAACCTAATGAAAAATCGTAGGCTGGTGTGAAGGGTAAACCCGTGGTTGGCGGTGTTACTTTAGGGCTGGGGGCGGGCTTTTGTTCTGGTAATGAGGCTGCGGGTGTTGCTTTTGGGAGAGGCTCAGCATGAATACTCGTCCATTTAGCTTTGCGTTCTTCTGTTGTTGGTGTGGTGGCTTGAGCGGCTTTTGACGCTGCTTTTTCTTGTAACTTAGCATGCGCTTTTTGGAGTTGGTCCTGATGGGTTTTGCGTAATAACTCTGTATGCACAGATGCCCATTTTGTTTTGTGGTCTTTCGCAACGATTTGTTGCTCGGTAGCTTCCTTGACTGATTTTTTGCTTGCTTCTAGCAGCGCTTTGGCTTTTTCTGATGGTCCAACAGTTAAAGCTTGTGCTAGTTCAGCGGCCCTTTTTTTGAATTCATCTGATGGAGTGACTTGAATCGGTAGTGTCACTAGTTCAGGTTCATTTCTTTCAGTAAATTTTTGCACAAGGGCAGAAATTTTTGTAGAAGTGCCAGATGTTGGAGGTGAGATGTGTATAAATGCAGACTCATCTTGCTGCTTTGCTGTTGTAAATGGCTGCGCTAGGGCTGTCACTTTTTCTGAAGCTGGCGCAGCAACATGCACATAATTTCCCGGAATTCCTTCGTTGTTATCTGTTTTAGCTGGGGTTTCTGCAGGTGCGAGTCCCAATAGTCTCATTAGAAACATGCCAAACACTCCCGTGTAAAAATTTTAGTAGTTCGACACGCTATCAAAATGTAGCGGTGGAGTAAAGAGGGATAGTACTCCCTTCTCCCGCAAGCGGGAGAAGGGTTGGGGATGAGGGTTTATTGTCTCGCACGCTTTTAATAAGAAATGTGGTAAACAAAAGACCCTCTCCCACACGTGGGAGAGGGGAGATTATCCAATCTCAAATTTAATTCCTTGCGCTAACGGTAACTCTTTGCTCCAGTTGATGGTATTGGTTTGCCGACGCATATACGCTTTCCAGGAATCGGATCCTGCTTCACGTCCGCCGCCTGTGTCTTTTTCGCCACCAAAGGCACCACCAATTTCTGCGCCCGATGTGCCGATGTTGACATTGGCAATACCACAATCACTACCACGTGCGGATAGAAATATTTCCGCATTTTGTAAGTTGTTGGTAAAGATGGATGATGATAAACCATGACGCACATTGTTTTGCATCGCAATCGCTTCATCTAATGTTTTATATTTCATGACGTATAAAATCGGTCCAAACGTTTCGCGCTGTACGGCATCCCAATGATTTTCTGCTTCGGCTAAAGTGGGCTCCACAAAAAATCCTTTTTGTTTGATCGCATTGCCACCCGCAAGTATTTTTCCGCCGGCTTTCTTCACATCAGCAATCGTTGTTTCAAAGTTTTTTACCGCACCCGCATCAATCAATGGACCCATGAGATTTTTTTCATTGAGGGGGTCGCCAATCGTTACTTTTTTATAAGCATTGATGAGTGTGGGAATGAGTTTGTCATAAATTTTTTCGTGCACGATTAACCGACGTGTGGTTGTGCAGCGTTGCCCTGCTGTGCCGACTGCGCCAAACACAATGGCAGGTACGGCTAAGCGCAAGTCGGCTGACTCATCAACGATAATGGCATTATTACCGCTTAATTCTAGCAGTGATTTGCTAAGACGACGAGCAACTGCTTCTTGCACATGACGACCGACGGCTGTTGAGCCAGTGAATGATATGAGTGGTATACGTGTGTCGTCCACAAATTTTTTCACCATCTCGTTATCATCGGTAATGAATAAGGAAAAAATTCCCTCTAAACCATTGCGTTCCATGACAGTGTTGCAAATGTGTTGCACGGCAATCGCGCATAACGGTGTTTTCGGCGAAGGTTTCCAGACAACAGTGTTACCGGCAATCGCCGCCACAAATGCATTCCATGCCCAAACCGCAACCGGGAAATTAAATGCAGAAATCACACCCACGACACCGAGCGGATGCCATTGCTCATACATGCGGTGTTCAGGACGTTCTGAGTGCATCGTGCTGCCATACAACATGCGGGATTGACCGACAGCGAGATCTGCCATATCAATCATCTCTTGCACTTCACCGTTGCCTTCTTGTTTGGATTTACCCATTTCAAGTGAGACGAGACTGCCAAGATTTTCTTTCTGAGTGCGCAGTGCATCACCGAGTTGACGAATAATATCACCACGTTTGGGTGCCGGTAAATTTCGCCAGGTGAGAAAGGCTTTTTGCGCTGTTTGGATGACTTTTTCATAGTCTGTTTCTTCACAACGATACGCTGAACCAATTATGCTTTCATCGGTGGGATTGATAGATTGAATTTCACCATTTTTTTGTGTGGCTGACCACCAGGCCGAGCCTGTGCTGGCACCAGCATTGTTTGTGCCAAGGTTGAGTTTTTTTAACAGATCCATGTTTCTTCCTTACTGGTAATATTGTCCGAAGCGATTATTGATTAAATCATTTAAAGAAAATTGTTCTTGGCGAATATAGCCTTTGTATTTGTCTGGTCGACTTAGCACTAAATCGAGAATAGCGCAAAGACCCGATGCAGTAGTTAATTGAATCGCTGACCAATTTAAGTTGTTAATTTGTTTGGGGTAGAATTTTTTGACGTAATTTTCTTCGGTGAAGATATGGTTTTTAGTGCCTGTTACGGATACATAAACCAGTACAACATCTTGATAGGTTTTCGGAATAGCATTTTCGAGAATACGTTTTAGTGTATCGCGATCATTATTCAAATCTAAATCATTCATCAAAAAATGCATTTTGGCGCAGTGACCAGGATAGCGAATCGTTTTATAACTCATGTGTTTGACTTTATTCAGGTAAGAATTAGCTAAGCTACCAATGCCACCGGATGTGTTAAATGCTTCATACGTTAAACCATCAATTTTAATTTCTTCTACATCATCCAGCGGCAATACATTGACTTCTTGGCCATTCTCGATTGCTTGGCACAAATTGCCATATTCGTTAATCAAACCATCGGTTGACCAGGTCAATGAATATTGCAAGCCGTTGCTGATGTTAAGCGGTAATGCACCGACGCGCATTTTAACGGAGGTTAAGGTGGGGAAATTTTTCATTAAATCATTGGCGACGATGCTAATAAAGCCGGGAGCTAAACCACATTGTGGCACAAATGCCGCATTGCTATTTTTTGCCAACTCTAAAATCGTGCTTGCCGTTCGTGTGTCTTCTGTTAAATCAAAATAGTTCATGTTAAATTGATGCGCCACTTTCGCAATGGCAATGTTGAGATAATACGGTAGGCAAGGCACGATCGCTTGCACGGGATTTTTTTTCAAAAAATTCGCAATGTCATTTGGATCTTCCGCATTGATTTTTACTGTTTCTATGTTGTTTGATTTTGCCAGTAGGCGATCAAGATCGGGGCGATTTTCTAAATGCAGATCAGCAAGATAAACATGATAATCGTTGGAGTTCGCTAATAAGAAAGAAATCAAGGTGCCAATTTTACCTGCACCTAGAACGAGTATTTTTTGCATTTATAAAATCCTTTTATACTGAATAAATTACCCAACCATATATGTCGCCGTCCCTGTTGCTAGCAACGTACTCTCTTGATTAAACAATTCCATACGCGTAAAAGAAATTTTGTTACCCGTATTAATCACATACGCTTTCGCAATAAAGCGCGTACCCTTGCCAGGCCGGATGAAACTCACTTGCATATCAATCGTACTGGTTTTACCAATGATTTTTGCAATTTCATCATCTGCTTTGTCAGCATGCTTGTAAATCACAGATGACATCGCTGCCATACCACCAGCCATGTCTAACACAGATGAAATAACACCGCCGTGTAAAATACCATGCAAGAAATTACCTACCAAATCGTTTTTCATATCGAAACTCATGGTGATATGCGTTTGTTCCATTTCCTCTAATTGCAAGCCAAGCATGCGATTGAAAGGGATTTCTAAAAAAACACTCGCAAGCTTGGTGAGAGCTTGCGAGGGGGTGGGGTTTAAAGAGCTCATTTAATTCCTAATTACAATGTAAACGTTGAAAAGAGTTACTCGTGCGAGGGCCCACCAGAAATATCAGTTGGTTTTTTAAGGTCCCAAGGACTTTTATAGGTATTTTCATTGTCTAAGTTGAAATCTTCGGTATCTCGTTCTAGATTATTTTTGTTGGCCGTGTCAACTTGATTAGGCACATCGGTCGGATTGCCAATGTTAGCAGCATTTGGATTGGGTCGATTCGCGTTACCCTTGGGGCTATATCCAAGTAAGTTAGTCATCGCTTCTTCCACTAGTCTCATCATTCTTTCTTCTTCATCACCTACTTTGACTTTGTTATCTTTACTAGAAGGTTCTTTTTCCCATTTGTCTTTGATGCTTTTCATATCTCTGATGAGTTGGTCTATGTTTTCTGGTTTAAATAGTTTTTCTCTTTCTTTTCTTCGTTCGGGATTAGGATCCATGTTGTTTAGTGCGTTTAATTTATTTTTTAGCAAAAATTTTAAATTGTCTTTATCTTCTTTATTATTAGGATCGATAATTTTATCGAGTAATTGTTTGCATTCCTGTTGAAGTCTGCGCATCGTATCCAATTCGATGGCTTTACCTACCTCCAGTGCTGCGTCGAGAGTGGCCTGTAGTTCGGATGGAGTCAGTTTTTTAGAGTCAACGCCTTCAGGGTGATTTTTTACTAACATTTCTTTAGCAATTTGCACGACGAGGTCAAGTTCCACTTTTGGGATGTCATGCCCAACTTTCTCGATAAGCATATTTTCAAGCGATTTAGTGACATCTTCAATCGGTTGCGGTTGTTGAAATGGCATAAACACTCCTTCAAACAAAAATTCTACTTATGTATAAATTATAGCAAGCCAATATTAAGCGTTTCTTAACGGTTATTCACTTGGCTTCCTGGGGATTTATGCATTACAGTTGTCGCCTATGAATACGAATAAATCCATCATTTTACGAGTTGCTGTCCCAACGCCTTTGCGCCAGACATTTGATTATCTTGCACCTGCTGGCTGTAGTCCAGCGGCTTTGCAGGCTGGAATTCGGGTGCGGGTGCCTTTTGGACATCGTGAATTGGTGGGGGTGCTATTGGAGGTGGTGGCAGAGCCACAAATTGCCGCCTCTAAATTAAAGCAAGTTATTGAATTAATTGATATAAATCCAGTTATTCCGGCTGAGGTGTTGACGCTGTGCCTCTGGGCAGCCGATTATTATCATCATCCTATTGGCGATGTATTAGAAACGGCATTGCCGGTTTTATTACGTCAAGGCAAGCCTGCTGTGGCCAGCATTGAGCCTAATTGGTGTCTAACTGAACAAGGCCAAGTCATTGATTTGACAACATTAACCCGGGCGCGGCGGCAAGCAGATATTTTGATCTGGCTAAAATCACAGCCATCTGGTGTCACAGCCAAGCAGCTGAAAGAATATAAGGTGCCGCGCACCATCTTAACGGCGCTGTGTGAAAAAGGATTAGTAAAGGAAGCGTCTTTTCTCCCTTCTCCCGCTAGCGGGAGAAGGGTTGGGGATGAGGGTTGGGACGTGTCTCGTTCTGTAGAGAATAGGCGAGAAGTAAACACCCTCACCCCTACCCCTCTCCCGCAAGCGGGAGAGGGAATTTATCATCAAGACATGCTTGAGTTAAATGCCGCTCAACAAGTCGCACTCACCGCTATTCTTACTGCGCTGAATACTTTCCAAATTTTTTTGCTAGATGGTGTCACGGGCAGTGGCAAAACAGAAGTGTACTTACAATCGATCACCAAAATTTTAGCACAACAAAAACAAGTATTAGTGTTAGTGCCCGAAATTGGTTTAACACCACAAACAATTCAACGTTTTCGTGAACGTTTTTCTGTGCCGGTTGTTGCATTACATTCTGGTCTAAGTGATAAAGAACGGTTGAATGCTTGGCTTAGCGCAAAAGACGGTACAGCAAAAATTATCATTGGTACGCGCTCCGCCATTTTCACGCCATTTCAACATTTAGGTTTAATCATTGTTGATGAAGAACATGATGTATCGTTTAAGCAACAAGATGGTTTTCGTTATCATGCACGCGATTTAGCGATTATGATTGCGCAAGCGCAACAAATTCCAATTGTATTAGGTTCAGCAACGCCATCACTCGAAACATTAAGCCGCGCAAAACAAGGTCGCTATCAGCATTTGCATTTGCCAGAGCGTGCGGGTGTGGCGGAGCCGCCACGGTTTTGTGTGTTAGATATTCGTAACAAATATCTCGAAGAAGGGTTGTCCGAACCTTTATTACAAGCGATGCGCGAGCATTTGCAACAGGGCGATCAAGTGATGTTGTTTTTGAATCGCCGCGGTTATGCGCCCGTGATGATGTGTCATGCTTGTGGTTGGATGTCAAAATGCAAGCGTTGCGATGCACGCATGACATTTCATCATGAACCAAAACGATTACACTGTCATCACTGTGATGGACGTCGTCCAGTGCCAATTAAGTGTGATGATTGCGGTGTGAAAGATTTACAAATTATTGGGTTAGGTACGGAGCGTTTAGAAGAAGCGTTAAAAAAATATTTCCCTGCTGTATCGATTGCACGCATTGATCGTGATAGTACGCAACGCAAAGGCAGTATGGAAAATTTGCTGGATGGTGTGCAACGTGGTGATTATCAAATTTTAGTGGGTACGCAAATGCTCGCGAAAGGCCACCATTTTCCGAATGTCACATTGGTGGGAATCATCGATGCAGACAGCGGATTTTTTAGTTCGGATTTTCGTGCGATTGAACGCATGGGGCAGTTGGTTTTGCAAGTAGCTGGTCGTGCGGGACGCGTGTCTAAACCGGGGACGGTAGTGATTCAAACACATCATCCAGATCATCTCTTATTGCATCAATTGCTGCGCGATAGTTATCGTCAATTTGCGACAACCTTATTGGCTGAGCGCGAGCAAGCAGAGTTGCCGCCATTTGGGTATTTGGCACTGTTTCGGGCTGAGGTGCATCAAGCTGAGCAAGCGATGCATTTTCTGGAACAAATCAAAGGGTTAGCGACAAAATTAGGAGAATCTTTACCAATCTGGGGGCCGGTGTCGGCGCCCATGGCTAGGCGTGCAGGGAAATTTCGCGTACAACTACTGATCAGCTCAAAGCACAGACCGGTTTTGCAGCGTTGTTTAAAACGTTTATTGCCGGATATTGAAAAGCTAAAAAGCAAACAACAGGTGCGTTGGTCGTTGGATGTCGATCCGCTGGAAATGTTTTAAAGGATTATAAAAAAACGAGAGAGTGTGCGTATCATGTTGAGTCGTTTAAAAAAAGCTGCGTTTGGTGCGGTTGTTTTGTTTGTCAGTTCTGTGGAAGCTTATCGAGGTGCTGCAGATCAGAGAGTCAAACAGAATAGCAGTATGGAGTTTTTTGGGGCGCTTGCTGCAATTGCTGTGCCAGTCACGCTGGTTGCTATGGCGGAAAAAAACCGTATTTTGTTCTGGCTCAAAAGTTTTCGCTACGTTCGTGCTAAGCCTCAAATTCCGACGCCTATTGTTAACTCTCATGTTGTGAAGCAATCGATGTCGAACGCTACAACAAATAAGGGATCAACAGTAGATAAAACATGGATGACGACCACGATTCAATTAATACCAGAAAGATATTCGAGGTCGTTTTCAACTACTCAAACCCGTAACGAAAAGACTCGAGATATTCGTGAAGTTCTACGACAAAAACAAGAAAACAGAGAAAAAGCACAGGCTGCTGTAGCGGCTGCAAAATTAGCAGCACAACAAACAATAAAGCCAGTTCGTGCTACATCATCGACTTCGACTGTCTTAGCTTTAACTGCTATGTCGTCATCGACGGCTACTGCAATCGATGTTGCTATTAAGCCACGCAAACCATTACGTGCCTATATTGAAGCTATTTTCCATCATGCAAAAAAGCTGGTGGTTTTAAGGGGCTTGCCCTCGCATTCATCAGACTCTGTGCGGACAAAGCATTTGTTAGTGCTTTATCATTTGCATAAATACAATTTAGTTATTTTAGATTTAATGAAAGAATATCCATTACAACGCACTAATGTGTATGGCGAGATTGTGATTCCTTTGCGGACAGGCATGGCGCATTTTGCGAGCCAGGTTACAGCTGGGCAAACTAGCGCAGCTTTGCTCAAGGTGTATATGAGTCTCAATGACTTTGTTACAAAAAAAGGAAAAATGAATTTGAAGGACGTCATGGCTGCAATAGATGCCAATTGTCTTTTGTTAAGTGAGACAGCTCTTTTTGATATTACCAAGAAGTCTATTGAAGTGGAGTTCGCGGCCAATACAAAACAAAATTATGATGATTTCCAAAATAAATTTTTCGCTGAGCTGCTACAGCGCGCACAAGACGTTAAGCAATCAACCCAAGGAGAATTTTCTTCGGAAGATAAGCGTAATGCCTTGAGTATGTTGGTGATGATGAGTTTAGAAAAACTACCTTCACATCGGTTGCCGCAAATGAGAGCGGAGCCAAAAACGTTCGCGCGCGGTGTGGTCAGGTTAATAGAAAAAATCCGTGATGTGCGTAATCGTGTTTCGCACGATGTTGACGATGTCAGTGTCACAGCATTCAATCCGTTGTATCGACAGCTACTTCGACAGTCACATGTGAGTAAGCCTCACTCGAATCATTTATTTACTATGGCAGGTCAATCAAATGGTGTTGTATCATCATCACCGGCGGTTCAGGTAGACAATAATCCATTTGTACCTAAATTTGCATTAAAGCCTTAAAAATCCAACAAAAATGCTGTTGACCTCCACAAAAACTTTGTTATACTGGCGCCTCTAAAAAATGCCGGGATGGCGGAACTGGTAGACGCGCCGGACTCAAAATCCGGTGGTGGCAACACCGTGTCGGTTCGATTCCGACTCTCGGTAGTGTTTTTTAGGTTATTTTCTCTTGTTTCCACTCTCTAATCTGATTATTTTTGTTTCATCGATGCGGCGATTGTTCTCCGCTACTAACTGCTTAAACACGAGGACCTCTTTGTATGCCTCATTATTTGCTTGGGTAATTTCTTGTGATTTTTCAAATTGGTCTTTGTATACGGCTTGTGTTTCTTTACCTCTGAATAACGATTTTCTGCTCTGACTTGTCGAGAGTTGAGATTGAATGGATTCAAAAGTTTTTTGCTGATCAGCCTCTGTCTTGCAGTTCGCTAGTGTCTCTTTAATATTTTGTAAGCCTGAGGGAAGCATATCATCCAAATGAAGGCGTGCTTGCAAAGAGCTAGTAGAAACGATAGTACCGATGTTTTTCACAAAATTTAATTTTGCATTGCGTGTTTGGGCTTGATGTAAATTGAATACCATATCAGTGGCTTTATCAGCATCTGCTGTACTTCTGTAGTCAAAATGTGTTCGTTTATTTCGTAGAGCATCATTTGGGTTAATGAACAGCTTGGCCTTATCTAAGATTTCTTCATAAGTATCAAAAAACTTTTTTAAAACTTCTTCTCGAATGTATAAAGCGAATGTCTCTTTTTCTAGAGGACCAATTGTTGTTTGTGCAGATTCAAGATGAAGATCAATATCGGTGATAAAATTACTTATGCCAGATTTTTCAAACATTTTGCCGAGTTTTTTCCAGAGATTTTCTAGAATGGGCTCGACCACGGCAGCATACCGATCGGATTTCTTCATGCCTCGGTCCATACTAGTGTTCTGAAGATCTTGATCTAAATCTTGCATAGCGCATTTGCATGCAGCATCGATGTCAGCGAGAATCTTGTCGCGTGCACTCTTAAAATTTCTAAACATGATTGTTCCACCATCGGTTTTTAAGGACAGTCTCTGGTATTATTAATAAACATTTATTATAAAAAGAGCAAGTTTTAATCCCGTGTGCGGCAAGTATTTTTTATTAGCGTTAGGTTTTAGGGGTCGGTATACTTGTCCAGCCATGCCCCGGTGGCACAGTGGATAGCGCGGCCCCCTCCTAAGGGGCAGGTCGCCGGTTCGATTCCGGCCCGGGGCGCCAAATAAATCATAAAATCAGTAAATTACAAAATTCAAAGTTTAGCAACCCTCTAGTTTTTTCTGTTCGGGGCCTCCATGGGGGCCTCCAAATTAATTATTACAATCAAATTATTACAATAACTCAGCCGGCTTTGTATTAGTTATCCTGTCTCTTTAATAGCCACGGCTGGTGTATAATTGATATAGCAAATTCATTCAGAGGACCCTTGTAATGAGCAGAAGTACAAGATCAAAATTCTCCATAAAAGAAATTAAAACTCCTGGATCTACTGGGACACCAGAGCATTTTAATGATTCGTGGGATGAATTTACAGAAAACCAGGAGGGCAAGGCTCAAAAGAGCGATGAGAGTTTATCCATTGTTATGCTTGCTGAAACTCAGCAATGGAGTGTAATAAAAGAGAGGCTTGCTAAGAATCAGATAACATCTGAAATGATCGCAGCTCAGGGCAGTGAAGGTGACAATGTATTAGTTATTTTAGCAAGTGATGAGCAGTGGGATATTATAAAAGAAATTGTTGCCAAGAAATTAGTTACAGCTGAAATGATTGCTGCGCAAGGAGTGAATGGAGCATATTTAGGTCCAACAGCATTAGCTTGGCTAGCTAGTGAAAGACAATGGGACATAATTGATAAGTTGCTTGTCCAAGATCTTATTACACCGCAAGCCCTCGCAGCTCAGCGGAAGAGAGATGCGGTTGTTCGTCAGTCGGCTCTATTCTGGTTGGTAGAGGGAGAGCAATGGGCGTTGATAAGTAGCATGTTAGCCAAGGGGTTAATTACTTCCCAAGCACTCATTGCCCGCTCTCAAGATGGATTGGTTACGGGTGACAGTGCATTATCACTGTTAATAGAAATGCGAAGGCTAGATCTATTAAATGAAATGGTGGTTAAAGGAGTTGTTACTAACGAACTTATTAAGGAGAGTATAATCGAGCAGTTGAAGAAATCTTCTGGTGCTACTCAACTTAAAGACACATTACCATTAATTCAGCTTTTAGTGGAAAAAGAAGAGATGTTTCAAAATAAAATCGCACACCTTATGAAGTATATCGTTCAATCTAATAATCCCCAGCTTACAATTGAAAAAAAACGAGATATTACGCAGCATTTTTTGCAAGAAGAAATGAAACATGCAAAAACTCCGGATAGAGCAATAGAAGTAATGACATTCTGTTCCGACAGCAATACACCCGAGCCAATTAAAGAATTATTTATAACGAAGGGGTATTTTTCGAGTAATGTAGAGCCATGGAAAGTTTTTCAAAAATCAATTGTGGAAGAGTGTAATTCAAGATTGCCTGATCTCATCAGGGATCAAGAAAATGCTAAGGGAGCAAGTTCATCAAGTAAGGTGGTGAAAAAATAAGCTCGGATGAGATGTAAACATCCGAGCTTTCTGCTACAGTTTTAACAGTTTAACACCACATCACTTTCACTTTATCCCATCCAAAAATTCCAACCTTGCTAACAACATAAGCTTCACCCGTCTTTAGTTTTTGCTTGATAGATTCAGGATGAACTATATAAAAAAACGATGCGTGTCAAAAAACGATGCGTGTCAGGCCTGGGTTCTGGGGTTTTATAAGAACCCCAAAAAACGATGCGTGTCAGGCCTGACACTAATGGCAAAATTTTGCTCACCGCGGAAGCCGATAAAGATACGGCTATCAACGCGTTTAATAATGGTTCGTAGCACTATCGAAATCGATGAGCAAATAGAGTTATTAAATGGCTATGAGTCTTCGGAGTCAATTGTTGACTCGCTTAAACAGAAAAAGAAATTATTATTTTTGCTATCTGAAGATGAGTATAAAGAGCCTGTGTCAAATTGGGCTGAGAATATGTATGATGCGACAAAATTAGATGAGTGTTTTTATTTTAGCATTGCAAAATGCCCACTTCCTTTTGTGGAAGATATGTAATAACACAATAAATATATTACAAAATCAGTTTAATGAGGATTTTTATATGCAATTAAGATTATTAGCTCCCCCTAAAAATTCTAAAGAGGCTATTGAGAGTCGACGTAATCCTTGTTATGGATTTGCAGTATTAGCAGACATCCAAGACGCGGGTAAGGAACCATTAATTTCATTGCTTACCGAAATTCGGAATGCGGTAGTAAAAATCGTTGATCCTAATAGAACGGCGGATCAGCATTGTGTACGTTCACCGCAATATATAAAACAAAAATTTTTTCACGCCGCCGTATTTGGCATGCAGCCATTGCTAGACAAGGATCCGTATGTGTCGCTGTATGCTAACAAACACGGGTTATTAAATAGTGAGCGAATGAAGAAGATGTGCGAGATATTGCACGTCCATTTAGTAGAGCAAGAGCCCTGTTTAGAGCCAGTTAAATGTGAATTAATGAGCGATGGTACTATTCTAGCGCGATTTGCCTATAAGACAAAGAATAAGCAAGATGGCGCACCCTTGCTGTCTTTAGTGACTCAATTAGACCCGGAAAAACAATTTTCAAAATGGGATTCCAATAATCAGGCGCGCTATACAACTGTAGCAATAGCCATCTGTGTAATTGACAAAGATAACATGAGTGCTGAGAAATTAGCAGCAATACAAATACAATTAGACCTATCATCACAATCTCTCGAAAAGCTTGGTGCGCTTAGCATGAATCAATTTTATATGGTTAACGCATATGATAAGCGCACGTTATCGCTGAAGCATATGACTATGTATGCAAGTGTAACTGCTGAAAATGCCAACAAAGTTTGCGGTAAAATATAAAAATAAATTGATATGACATAGTTAGGTTTTAACGCAATACTCAGTCTACTCAACAAATATGTGCATCCTGTTTTCGCCACACAATTGTCGGAAAAACCTAATTTGGGTAGCTAAAAACGATGCGTGTCAGGCCTGGGTTCTGGGGTTTTATAAGAACCCCAGAACCCAGGCCTGACACTAATGGCACTAATGGCATTAATTCGAAAATCATGTGAGTTGTATCATTACGATATAGCGTCTTAAGTTCAGCGCTAACAAGTTGTTACCCTACCTGAGCCGCTTATCGAAACTATGCCTTGCATCTTTGCTAATTCATCAATATGGGTGATGTCTGCGGGTTGAGAGAGCTTTATGCTAAAAAAACCAAATGTACTATATGACACGTCTAGCTTTGTTTTCGATCGCCAGGATTCTGCAAAGTCAGTCATGGCTTGTTCTGTAAGAGGAGGGTTTGTAAAATGACAAGAGACGGTGGCAGCTGACTCTCTCTGAAAGAGCTCGAGTATTCCTTTTCGGTTGTATTCAGCAGGGCGAGGAATGATACTATGCACAAAAGGCAGATTATAGGCCCCCCTTACTTGATCTGCTGTTAGATACACTAGCCATCCCGAACGTGATCGTTCTAAAAGCTTAAAGCCTAAGCTTTTCATACGGTCATCGGCATCAAGTGGCATATGCGGGATGACCAGCTCAAAATGCCCGCCATCAGGAGGTACTTCAAAGGACAACTTTTCTTTGGAGGGTATTTTGCTAATCCATTCTATTAGAATCCGATTATTTCTTAAGACCTCAAAGTCAACTAAGGTAATTTCTGCAACCATATATGTTTTGGTGTCTTCTTCTATGCAAGATAATGGATGTTCGAGAATCTCTTTACATTTTTTACGATCATCATCATTGTCAGTCGGTGACCGATATATTTTTACTCGTACTGTTTCAGCCTTTGGTTCTGATAGCTTACGTTCTTCAAACAAAGTACCTGAGGACGACATGAGTTTTACCTTATTTATTTTTATTTAAGATTTTAGAATCCTAGCACATCATCGGTCTCATACTTCAACCTTGAATGTCTTAGCAATTTTGATAAGGCTAATAGTTGCAATATAAACGATGCGTGTCAGGCCTGGGTTCTGGGGTTTTATAAGAACCCCAGAACCCAGGCCTGACACTAATGGCACTGTCCTGCGGCTGGGGAGCGCCACAATGGCTTAACGCCGCCGTAGCGGCTATCGCGGGCTTCTCGCCATCGGCGTTCCGCCTATCCATGGCTCGTCGCTTTCGCCCGCCGCAGCAATAGCGGCAGGGTTATTAAAGAAAGCTACAGGATTACACACCGATTCTTGGCATGATTGTCTGGCTGTTGCATAACACATTGCAACGTTGCTGTTTTTGCTCGCGCATAGTTTTGTAAAAAAATCCCTGTAGTTCATCATCTCCGCGTCGGGGCAGAACCAACCCTCTCCCGAGCCGGCCCCGTATATATCTAAGAAATAAGACACACCCAGCCCAGATAAAGAATTAGGAGGAATACCGGCAACAGAATTTAATGAAGAGTCGGGCATCTGTTT
>Ga0206815_1019_pt1 | contig 56229 bp, 47 predicted proteins | sample Alteio_BWOrgCont_91_FD_152864 | JGI IMG/M metagenome (GOLD analysis project Ga0206815, IMG submission 152864) | Enriched cells from forest soil in Barre Woods Harvard Forest LTER site, Petersham, Massachusetts, United States -... | ecosystem: Environmental > Terrestrial > Soil > Temperate forest >...
GGCGCGATCCAATTGCGCGTTTTCATAACTACCTGGTGCGCGTAAAAAAATGGCTTACCGCGGGGGAGAACGAAAAGTTGATCGCGGATGTGGAGACACAGCTCGAACGAAGCCGTGAATTCGCTGTGAACTCCCCGATGCCGGATCCGAAAACCGCTGCAGGCGGCGTGTACTGTGAAAATGGATGCCACGAAATCAAACCAAGATACTGCTCGGAAGTTGGCGTCGAATAGGCCCAGATGTTGTTTTCCACGAAAAGAACCAGTCCCAATTTCTGTACAGCCGCAAAATTAATTCCCTCATATGTCACTCCGGTGGACTGACCGCCGTCACCAATGTACGTCATGACCGCAATTTGCTTGCCTTGGAGTCGCGCCCCCAGAGCCACTCCCGCCATCACGGGTATCAGATCGCCTAGCATCGAAATAGGAGCGACCGTATTGCGTACTTTGATGTCACCATAATGTGAGGTGGTTTCGCGACCTTGTGTAGGCGAACCTGCCTTAGCCATGTACTGCATCATGATGTCTTCAGGGGGAAATCCGCGGACCAGCACGGAGCCCTGATTGCGAATCATTGGAGCGAGCCAATCATCGGGCTTGAGCGCGTACGCGGAGGCACACGAACATGCTTCCTGACCCAGTCCAAAATAGACGCCTCCAACAACTTTTCCTTGTTTATAAAGGTTCTCAATGACTGCTTCCATTCGCCGGTTCAAAATCATCCAGCGATAAATCTCGATGCATCGCTCGCGGTCGAGGTACTTGGAATCGCGGATCGGTGGCGGAGGCGCGCTCAAATCTCCACGCACAGCGTAGCGGAGCCTCCCGTTCTCGCGGACTTGTTCGATCAGAAACTCGGGCCGTTCCAGGCGATAGTCCGGAATCGAATAGGTACGTCGCTCGAAAGACGCCTGATCCTGAGTCGATGCAAAAATTGCAGCCTTGCTCTGCGCGGCGGCTGGAGGTTTCCTGCCGCGAGATTTTGCTTTTTTTGTCATGGTCTGAAATCGAATTCTAGCATGCCGGGAATTACCGGCACAGGCGGAACCACTAGTCTTACATCGCCGCCGGAACTGAGATGAGTCCAATCGAAGTGAGTCTAATCGAAGATCACGGTCTTGTTTCCATACAGCAGAATACGATTCGCAAGGTGCCAGGCGACCGCTCGCGATAGCGCCACCTTTTCCAGTTCGCGGCCTTTCTGCACAAGGTCCTCCACGGAATCCCGGTGTGAAATCCGCACTACATCCTGTTCAATAATGGGTCCGTCGTCGAGCGCCTCGGTAACGTAATGCGCCGTAGCACCGAGCACCTTCACACCGCGGTTAAAAGCCTGGTGATAAGGCTTGGCTCCGACGAAAGCAGGCAAAAACGAATGGTGAATGTTTATGATGCGTTGGGGATAGCGGCGGACAAAATCAAGAGACAAAATTTGCATATATCGCGCCAATACGATCAAATCAATTTGAGATTGTTCAAGTAATTCCCGCTGTCGTCGCTCCGCTTCTAATTTATTTTCCTTCGTTACGGCGATCAAATGGAAGGGAATGCCGTAAAAATCCGCAAGGCGCCGCGCATCGGAATGATTGCTTACGATGATCGAAATGTCACAGGCCAGTTCACCGGTATGCCACCGATACAACAGGTCTACCAGACAATGGTCGTATTTCGAAACGAATATGGCAACGCGCAACCGATCGTTCGAAAACGAGAGTTGCCACTTCATTCCAAATTGGTCGGCAAGGGGAGTAAACAGGCGAGGAAATTCTTTCAGATCAATTTTAGTATCGGCAATGTCCCATTCAATTCGCGCGAGATAAAGATTGCTTTCGGCGACCTGATGCTGTTCAAAATGAAGTATGTTTCCATTGGCACGGTAGATGAAGTCGGCGAGCGCCGCGTCCAGGCCCCTGCGATCCGGACATTGTACCCGCAGGATGGCGCAGTTCTTCACGATATGCTCTCAAGTGCGTCGGAAATTTAAGACAGTCTGTTTAACCACGCTGCGCCGGAGATCACGCCAGAGCCTTCACCTGGGAGCGGGGGCGCTTTCGTTTCCATTCAAAGTCCTTGCGCAGCAGAGCCATGTGCTTCTTTACCTGCGTTTCGAGTTCGCTGAACGTTTTCTTGACGCATGCGCGCACATCATCACCTTCGCCAGTGGCATGCAACGTCCCAGTGGGAAGTGAAAGATTCAAAGTAAATAAATATTCTTCCCGGCGGGCCCGCTTTTCGATGTTGCCATGCAACTGAATCAGATCAGGCGAATACTTCTTTAAAAACCTTTCCATCTTCGGGATGTGTCGCTGTGTTTCGGCTTCGACAGACTCGCGCCATTCTTCGAGCTTGTAGCTGATTGAAAGTTTCATGGGGCACCTTTCCGTGAAGAGGGAGAAGACTTGCAAATTCCGGTCTGATCCAGCATGCATTGTCAAACTCAGAATACCAAGCACACCAGGGCGTTGCAACGTCAACATGCAAACCCCGCGCGAGAGTAGCAATGGAATGGCGGGCTAAAATCTTAAATTATTTCTTAAAGAGGTCATCGAATGCTTTGCGGGCATCAGTGGGGCGAGAAAAATGCCCGCTCGAAGTTGCAGCCGGCGCGGCCGAGGGGGCCGACGGCGCGGTATCCTTTTCTACCGTCGTGCGAAATTCGTAAAATGTACAGTCATTTGGCTTGTCCTTGCGGGCAATGTGTTCTGGAACCGGTTGCATACACTCAAAGCGCGCGGCTGTATCAAAATAGGCGCATTGTTTGCAGCAATGCAATTCGAAGGCGCAACGCGGGCACTTCCCTTTGGGATCAAACCCCGCCTGCAGAACCGCGCCACAATTCGAACATCGCGCGCGTGTGATGGTCCCAACCATGCGCGGCGTACGGGGGCCTATCTGATCTTGTCGGGGGTGGCCCTCAGGCGGCCGCTTCTCTTTTTTCTGGGGCTTATCCGCACTCATATACCCCATCTGCTTATACTTCCGCTCCAAAGGAACCTCCGGGGGGAATACTTACATCATACTCTCAATCGCAGTACGCAATAGGAGAAACAGGGCCTCTGTGCTATTCCGTCAAGCGCGGCATCGCCTCATCTATCAACTTCGCGGCGACTTACTGGCTTCGATATACTGAAAATATTCATGCGCGTTCCCGCACCGTTGCAAAAATTTGATCCACACACTTCCGCTATTTGACCGCACCACGACTGATTCGAAATCATCAAGACTTACAAACCCATAGACGCGCTAGTCCTTCTGCAGGCAAATCGGGCCGTACTAACTTACGTGGCGCGCCATCATCAGAGAGGATTCCTTCAGCTGCCAGGTATCCACTGCGGACTGCTCCCTCCATTGTGGATGGCCAGCCTGTAGAAGTCCAGTCCCCCGCGAGAAACAATGCCGCAAGTGGACTCCGCTGCGCAGGGCGCCAGTTATCCGAACCGGGGGACGGCGAGAAGGTCGCGGATATTTCCTTTACCACCGTGCCCTTGGTGAGTTGCGCGTCCCGAACCCCGGGAAGAACGCGGCGCAATTCGTCCAGACAAAGGTCAATAATTTCCTGCCGCGAACGCTGCACCAGAGCGTACGAAGCGCTAATCACCAGTTGGAGGTACTGCCCATTACCTTTTGCGCTATCGCCATATAACTGCGTTTTATTAAAGACCCATTGGATCGTGCTGTCCAGCAGGGTCAGAAAAGGCTCGCTCATCACGTTGCGATCAAACCAAAGATGGACGCCTGTAATCGGTGAAGTCTTTAAATGCCGCAGATTCGAAAACACCGGCTCGCGATCCACGATCTCGGGGGGCAGGAGCGCAGGCAGAAGATCCTGAGTCACCGCGGCGATATAGTAATCCGCCGTTTCCACCGAACCATCGTCCCGCTCTACGCCACGGACAATTCCATCCGTCACCACAAATCGCCGCACACCCGCCCGCAACAGCACTTCCCCGCTCCGGCGCTCGATGGATTCCCTGCAACCATCGTAGAGTTCTCCAAGAGGTACGCACGGGATACCGACGCGATAGCCCCCCCGCGTCGAAAGAAATGCCTTCCAGAAGACATCGATGCCGTAGCGCGCATCGGTGCGATCGAGTTCCTCATCAAGCGCGCTGACCAGCACAACTTCCCAGAAACGTCGAATCGCGCCCTGCGTCTGGCCATGCCGTTCGAGCCATTCCAGCATGGTCATGTTCGCCGCGGTATTCGCTGTATGGCGGGGACCCAATCGCGCCGCTTCGAATGACGAAATGTCGGAGGGACATCCTCCACTGCGTGCGATCGTCAGCATGGCCCGCGCGATCCCGCGCTTATCAGCCCAATCGAGCAAGGGAAAAAATGCGAACGACGGGAACATGTGCAACGGTGGCGAGAGCCGAGATGCTTGCATAACACCGCGCCGCCCGTCCGGCGCGGCAAATATCAAGCGGTCATAAAATCGAATCTTATCCCCCGCGCCGACGCGGCGATAAAAATCCTCAAGATTTGTGCAACAGCCCAGCGTTACGTGCTGGCAGTTGTCCACATGCTCACCGTCAGGCAACACGTACGACGCAGCTCGTCCCCCCAAGTGGGGGCGTTTTTCAAGCAAACGGACGCGGAAGCCGGCCTCAGCCAGCGCGACGGCCGAGGAAAGTCCCGCCAGGCCGCCGCCGATCACGATCACGCTCTTCGAGGACATTGTGTTGGGAGTACCAGCCAAGCCGTGCGCGCAGAAGAATTTTTGTCTTTTCGGCCGTACTCAGCCGCGCGCGCGCGGAAAAAACATCGTAGCCGCGCGTTTCAATTCGCCGCAGCAGCCCGCTATAAATCCGCACCAGCGCCCAAAGCGCTGCGCGTGAATCCTGATGCACGCGCGGGATCAGTTCTACTCCTTCACGATACAGATTCCACGCGCGCCCAGCCTCGAATGCCAACAAGTCGCGCAGTGCGGGGGTCAGCGGTCCGTGCGCCAGCTCCAGAGGGCGCACACCGAACCGCTCCAAATCTTCAGTCGGAAGGTAAACACGCCCCATTTCATAATCAGCCGACACATCGCGCAAAATGTTCGTCAACTGGAATGCGATACCGAGCTTCTCCGCCAGATCAGGGGCGTGTGGATCGTCGAATTCAAATACTTGCAGGCATGTAAGGCCCACGGTTCCCGCGACACGGTAACAATACTCTCGCAAACGGTCAAACGTGGCGTAGTCGGCGACACTCAAATCCATCTCCGCGCCGGAAATCAAATCGTGAAAATAGCGCGGAGGAATATGGAAGCGTTCCATGGTATCCGCAAACGCCGGGAGTATCGCATGACCTGAAACGTCACCGGAAACGGCTGAGTCCAGGACTGCCCTCCATCGGGCCAAGCCACGCTGCTTTTCCGCCGGCCCGCCCACCGTGTCTGAAACGTCGTCCACCAGGCGCATGAAGGCATACAGCGCGCAGAGCGCGTCGCGTTTTGCCTGTGGCAACATGAAAAACGCGTAATAGAAGTTGCTCGAGGCTTCGCGGGCCACTCGCCGGCACTCCAGATAAGACTGCGAAATCTGGGCGGAGTCGCGCACGGTGTCGTGCGCAGGCTCCTCCACTGAAGCCACATCTCGAACGATCGTCGGCCGCCCCAAAGGCTGCGGAGCCGACGACGCTGGAGCGGATCGCTTCGGAAACGCGCGTTGAGCCAAAGCGCGCACCAACAATCTGAGTTGTTTTGATTTGGGTACCGCGGGGCGGCGCTCAAGCGTGTTGTAGCCTATGGCCTCAATCGAATCCAATACCGCGAGACCCCCGCGGCTGAACATTTCAATGTCCACACTCAGGGCGGAATCAACAGACCCGGCAAGCGGAGCCCCTTGGTCGAATAATCTCCGTGTCGTGGCGATCAACTCCTTCATCAACGAGACATAACGTTCATCGAAACGGCGCGCCACGATATCGTCCTCTGAAAGACCGTGCCCAGCAAGCGCCTCCAGCGGAATGTAAATGCGCCCTTTTTCAAGATCGCGCCCGACGTCCTGCCAGAAATTCGCCAACTGCAAAGCCGTGCAAGTTGCATCGGAAAGCTGCTGGCGTGCGGCATCGCGATACCCGCACAAGTAAAGCACTAAACGCCCTACGGGATTCGCTGAATACTTGCAGTAGCCGAGCACGCCGCTCCATGTGGGATAGCGATGCACGGTCTGGTCCTGACGAAATGCCACAAGCAGATCCGAAAACGGCTTGGCCGGAATATCGAACGCGCGGATCGTTCCGCGCAGAGCGATAAATACGGGATGCGAGCCCGCCGGCCGGCGAGGCAGGCCCGCCTGCCGGACGGACAGGCCCGCCCGCCAGACGGGCAGGGGGAGGTCCGCATAACAGTCGCGCAATTCCTGATCCCATCCGTCGAGCAATTCGAGCGCCCGCGCGGGATCGGAGATCTCATCGCCCAGGTCGTCGGCCCAGCGGCAATAGGCATACAGATTGTAAAAATGCTGGTGCAGGCGGCGAGGCAGCAGCCATGAGGCTACATTAAAGTTTTCGTAGTGATGCGTGGCGAGCCAGCGCGTGTAACGCTCGGCCTCGATAACTGAGCAGCCGAAGGAAGGCAGGCCACGGGCGATTTCGAGTTCGGAAGGTGTCTGCATGACTCTCGACCGCGCGTGGAAACCTACGGCGCCATATCGAGGACTCCGTGCGAAACGGTCTCGTCAGGGAATCACTGCGACTTTCATTTCGCCGTTCCGATGCTTCATATGCTGAAACATTTCAGGCAATTCGGTAAGAGGAATTTCGGCGTTTACGAAATCGTTTGAGCATATTTCGCCGCGCGCGATCGCTTCCAAAGCTTCTCGAATAAAGCGCGGTGTATGGTGGAACGTAGATTTGAGCGTGATTTCCGTATAGTGAAGGGCGTTGGGGTCCACCTGTACGAGCGTGCCGCGCGGGCAGCCACCGAACAGATTTACCGTGCCGCCGCGCCGCACCATCTGCAGCGCCCACTCCCAAGTTTGCGGCGTGCCCACTGCCTCAATCACGGAATCGGCTCCGGTATTTCCTCGCGTCAATTCGCGCACGGTTCTTGCAGGATCGGGCAGGTCCACAGCGATGAATGCGGCACGCGCGCCCAATCGCTCCGCCATTCGAATCTGGTTGGGACGCTTGCCGAGCGCAATCACCTTTACACCGCGGCCTGCCAGCACGCGAATAAATTTCAATCCGATCGGTCCGCAGCCAATGACTACGGTCGTATCGCCCGGCTGTATCCCCGTTTCATGAATTCCGCGCAGAACGCACGCCAGGGGCTCAACCATTGCGGCATCTTGAAATGAAACGTGCTCGGGAATCTCCAGCATGTTCTGGCGCACGATGCGCCCGGGAATGCGGATGTACTCGGCATAAGCGCCATTGTTAAAAAGCAAATCATCGCAAAGATTACTCTGTCCCCTGCGGCAGAAAAAACAAACGTTGCAAGGCGCGGAGTTCGACGGAACAACGCGTGCTCCGACTTTTAGACCGCCGTTGACATCGGAACCCACCATTTCGACGATGCCGGCGAGCTCATGACCAAAAACGGCCGGCGGCGTGATCATCCGCGCGTGATAACCCCTCTTCCAGACTTTGAGGTCAGTGCCACAGGTCAGCGCTACTTTCACGCGCACCAGCGCCTCATCAGGCGCGAGCCGGGGAATATCGATGCTCTCGATTCTAAGATTCTCGCTGCCGTACAGAACCGCAGCGGTCATGTGGCCATTATGTTTGCTTCTATTCAAGGATGTACCACCACTTTCAACGAATCTCCCACCGGATGTGCCGCCAACTGCAGGGCAGCATTCATGTCCTCCAGGGGAAAGCCATGAGAAATCAATTCGCGCACCGGCAATCGCCGGGAAAATATCAGTCGCGCCGACTCTTCCTGCCTATCCACCGCGGCACTGTAACTGCCTAAAATTTCTTTTTCTTCCACGCCCACCGCCGCCGCCGGAAACTCAATTCGCATCTTCGGGTCATTCTGCGCAAACAACAGAACGCGTCCGCCGGGCCGCGCAATTTCGAGCGCATCCGTCAGCGCGGCGGAATACGGTACCGCCACAAGAACCACATCGGCGCCGCGGCCCTGCGTGACCGCACGAATTTCATCGGCCAGGCGGCCTTCGCGTGGGTCTACGGCCTGATCCGCGCCAAGAAACAAACTCTTTGCACGGCGCTGGGGCATTGGATCGCTGCCAATCACCACGGCACCTGCCAGCTTTGAAAGCATCATCAGCAGTAACCCGATCGGCCCTTGTCCAATGACGGCTACGGTTTCTCCTGCGGCGACCCGGGCCTTCTCTACTGCTTTGATGCAGGTATTGACCGGTTCGATAAAAGTCGCTTCGTCGAAACTGATGTCCAGCGGAATCGCAATCATTCCGCGCTGGGCCATCCACGGCATGGCACGGACATATTGTGCAAAGCCTCCGCCATTAGGATCGAAGCCGGCGGTCAATCCCACTTTCTTATAGCCGGGACACTGCGAGTAAAGGCGCCGTTCGCAATAAAAACAAGCGCCACACGGAATATGATGAAAACTCATCACGCGGTTGCCCGGCTTCCATTTAGTGACGCCGGCGCCGACTGCAACAACCGTTCCGGCGACCTCGTGTCCAAAAATCTGGGGAGGCGCGACAAATCCATGCTCAATTTTCTTGATATCTGTTCCGCAAATCCCGCATGCGGCAACTCGAATCAGCACCTCAGCAGCGGAAATTTCCGGGACTGGGACGTCTTCCACCACAACGCTTCCCTTGCCGCGATACACTGCCGCGCGCATCGTTGTGGGCAAAGGGGCCGGCGCGAACGGCGCTTCGAGGATCATTCCGGACTGGCTCATAGCGCGGCTACCATGCCCGGCTCGATCGGAATCAAGCGCTCGCCGAGCGTTCCGGTATACGCGTCCAGAAAATCCGCCAAGTGACGCGCCGCAAGACGGCAATCGCGCGTCAGCGTGAGCAGCGCAGGCAATCCGGACGGATGACGCATCACTTGCGCGACAATGCGAGCCACTCGGATTTGGCCACGGGCATCGCGCGCGGCCGCAAAATCGTACGGCATATTGAAATCCGCAGTGTCGCTGATCGCGCGGATTGCCACAGCCGGAACCCCGTGCCGCGCCGCCTCGGCCATGATCGTATAGCTTTCCATTTCGACTGCTTCCGCATCTCGGCCCAGGCCGCGTTTTTCCGAGGCGCTGGCAATAAGCGTTCGCGAAGTCGCAAATCGCTCGATTCGCCGCGCCCCGCAATCAACCGCAGTGGTCAACAATTCGTGATGGCTGGCTACCGCCACCGGCTCGCCGACTTCACTCACCAGTCGCGCTGCCAAAATGTCTCCTGGACGGTACCCTGTCCGCAAAGCGCCCGCCAAGCCCGTTGTGATACAGATGTCGGGTCGTAGAGGCAGCACCCGCCGCGCCATCTCAAGGGCATGCTCCTGCCCCATTCCTGTGAGCGCCACACGAACGCGCGCATTGCCAAACTCCGCTTCATAGCTGCGGCAATCACCGGGAAGGCGACGGAATTTCCGACGCCGTTGCCATGGCGCGAACTCCGCTTCGACCGCAAATGTCACCAGGATATTCATTGGTACCGACATTCCCCTATGCAGCATGGGCACGCGCCACGGTTTGCGCTCCAGGCGCCGTCACATATCCATTCGCCTCGTACCAGCGAACCGCACGCTCCAGTGCGGGTTCGACAGGCCCGGGCGCAAACCCGAGTTCGCGTCCGGCCTTCGATGCATCCACAAACATTTTATGCCGAGCCATGCGCACGCCTTCAAGTGGAATTTGCGGTTCACGACCCAGCAGTCGTGACACAACGGTATCGGCGCAGGCCGCCGCATAGGCTACCGCGTGCGGAACCTTCCAGCGCGGCGTGGGACGCCCATTGATCGCTGCGAGCATATCGAGCATTGCCTTGAGCGTTAAATTCTGGCCGCCCAGAATATATCTCTCTCCGACGCGTCCCCGCTCTGCCGCAAGCAAATGACCCGTTGCGCAATCCTCGACGGGGACAAAATTCAGGCCAGTATCGACGTAGCCAGGCATCCGGCCATTCAAAAAATCAACCACGATTTTTCCCGTCGGGGTTGGTTTCCAGTCTCCCGGACCTACCGGCGTGGTCGGATTAACGATAACCACCGGCAGTCCCGTTTCGGCGGCACCCATCGCGCATTGTTCTGCTTCGAACTTCGAGCGCTTATAGTGGCCAATCATTTCCGAAAGAGAGGACTGCGTCGATTCATTCGGCAGTTCGCCCGGACGCTCGACCGCAATCGTTGCCACCGTACTAGTATAGATAAATTTTTCGACGCCTGCATTCCTGGCGGCGTCGAGTAGATTTCGCGTGCCAGTCACATTGGAGTCGTAGATTTCGCGAGGGTCGCGCGCCCACAACCTGTAATCGGCCGCGACGTGAAACACGCGCCCTACACCTGCCATGGCACGCGTGAGGGAGGCGGAATCACGCAAATCGCCGACGCAACGCTCTGCCTGGAAGCCGTCCAGCGCACGCGTATCGCTTGAAGCGCGCACCAGGACGCGAACATCCTCGCCGCGTTCGGCAAGTTGTCGCGCTACGTGGCTTCCCAGGAAGCCCGTGGCCCCGGTGACCAGTGTTTTCATAGCACCCGTAATCTGCCGTCGGAAGAAACCAAGTCCGTGTTCTGCGGCGGAGGCATCAGCGTGCCGCCACCGTTGGGGCGATCAGTAGGCTTGGTGTTCACGCTCTTGCCACGGTTGCCGCCCATCTGGCCTGTAAACTGCCACTTCAGCAATTTCCAGGTATCTCCCATGTTCCGATTCATACCCAATACCGGCGTGGTTTCAAATCCGACGTGCATCATGCAGTCCGCACAACGGGGATCGTTTCCCGGACCATATTCCTGCCAGGGCGTTTGATCGATCATTTCCCGGTAGGAAGCATAGTGATTATCGGTGATGACATAGCATGGGCCTTTCCAGCCACGAGGATTAAACGTCGGAGTTCCCCAGGCCGTACACTCCAGTTCGCGCTCTCCCCGCAGGAAATCGAGATAAATCGGAGAGACCATCAGGTTGTGCTTGTCGAGCAAGCTCACTGCTTCGCGGAATTTTTCGCGAATATCCGCGCGGGACATGAAAATATCCTGCGTCTGAACGGCTGAGTATCCATAGGCCGGAGAAAGCATATAACCGTCGACGCCAAGCGTGTCCAGGAAGTCATACAAATCGGCAATTTCGTTCAGATCCGTTTCCTTATAGATCGTGGTGTTCGAGCAGACCAGGAATCCCGCGGCCTTGGCAGCCTTAATTCCTTCGATGGCCTCACGGAAGACGCCGTCCTTTTCGACGCACAGGTCGTGCGTTCGCTCCAGTCCGTCCAGGTGAATATTGAAAAAGAAACTGGAGGTTGGCTTGAACTCGTGGAGACGCTTGCGAATAAACATTCCGTTGGTGCACAGGATGATGTGCCGTCCGCGCGACAGTATCTCGCTTGTCAATCGTCCGATTTCCGGATAAATCATGGGCTCGCCGCCGCAGATGGAAACGACCGGCGCCCCGCATTCATCGGACGCGGCCACGCACTGTTCCACGGTCATGATTTCGTTGATCGTCGACTTATATTCCCGGATACGTCCACAGCCCGTGCACGTCAGGTTGCAGGCGTGTAATGGCTCGAGCATCATTACCATCGGGAACTTTTCCGCGCCACTCATGCGCTTGCTTGCAACATACCGCGCGAGGTTCGCGGTCATCTTCAACGGATATCTCATTCAGTCTCCTGGCCTTTGCCGATCAAACTCCTGGGGCCGCACCTGCAGCGCGCAAAACTGTGAGACTTTCTGCGTCAGGTTGCGGTACCGGGCCAGCGCGTACAAAGGGAAATAGTTTCGATATAAGTGATACTTCAAGTAGAACACGCACGGAAAACCAGTGCCGGTAAATTCGTTCTCGAACCACGAGCCGTCGTCGCGCTGTTTCCGAATCAGGTGCGCGACCGCGCGAGCGATAGAGGGATCCTCCGGTTCAGCCGCCGCCAGCAATCCAATCAGGCCCCAAGCCGTCTGAGAGGCGGTGCTGGACCCTTTGCCCTTAAGCGCCGGATCATTATAGGAGGCGATGGATTCACCGAAGCCGCCGTCAGGATTCTGTACCTGGCGAAGCCACTGTACGGCCCGCTGGCAATATTGCTGCGCGGTCAACGCCACTGTTTCGAGCGCGCGCAGGACGCCGCTGGTCCCATACACATAGTTCACGCCCCAGCGTCCGAACCATGGACCTTCGTCGGTCTGATCTTTCAACAGGAATTCCACGCCTCGCGCAATCACGGGGTGATTTCCGGGCCATCCGTAACGGCCCAGGCATTCAATTACTCGCGCCGTCACGTCTGCGGTGGAAGGATCAATCATCGCATTATGGTCGGCAAAAGGGATCTGGCACAGGAATTGCCTGTCGTTGTTGTGATCGAAAGCGCCCCAGCCGCCGTCGTCGTTTTGCATGGCAAGCAGCCAGGCCAAGCCGCGGCGCGTCGAGGCTTCCATGCGTGCCTTGTCGGGATAATCCACTCGCTGCAGCGCCATCAGCACGAACGCAGTGTCATCCACATCCGGATAGAAATCATTCTGAAACTCAAATGCCCACCCGCCCGGAAGAACGTCCGGAGTCTTTTTCATCCAATCGCCCGGACCCACGATCTGATTTTGAAGCAGCCAGGTCGCCGCCTCAACCAGAGAGGAATGATTCGGCGGCACGCCAGCCTCTTCGAGCGCAACCATGGCGATTGCCGTGTCCCAGACGGGAGAAACGCACGGCTGCACGCGAATGGTGTCTTCGTCTTCAATTTCAAAGCGCGCCAGTTCACCGATCTCTCGCGCCGTCAGCGGATCGTCGGGGGAGTGTCCCAACGACAGTAGGGCAAACACGGCGTTCATCATGGCCGGATAGATCGCTGCTAATCCTTCAGTGCGCTCGATGTGCTCGGACAACCATTGCTTGGCCTGGCGCAGTGCGCGTTGTCGCAGTGGTTTCCAGGGCACGCGCTCGTAGAGCTTGAAACCGCGGTCCAGAGTCAGAAAAAAATTCCTCCAACTGAACAGTTGCTTATCCCAATCAAATGCGAGGGCCTTCCGCGAAGGATCCCGATACAAAACGTCCACGCCAATCTCGCCCTCTATGGCAAAACGCGGCTTGTGAGCATAAAGAATCGTAAGTGGAATTACGATGCCGCGGGTCCACGATGACATCTCATAGATGTTGATCGCGAACCAATTCGGGAGAAGCATTAACTCCGGCGGGACAGCCGGTACCATATCCCAGGCAACCGCGCCCACCAGTGCCAGATACAAACGCGTGTAGGAATTAGAAGCTTCCAGGCCTCCGAGTTCGTGAATGCGCTGCCTGGCGCGCTGCAACTGTTGCGATTCCGCGGAGTCACCCGCCAACCTCAGCGCGACATAGGCCTTCACGGTCGCATTCAGCTCCGACGGTCCTCCAAAATAAATGTTCCACCCGCCATCCGTGAGTTGTCGCCGCCGAACGTAGTTGGCAAGCTTGGTGACTCGCTCCGGGGATGCCTGTCCAATGACATTTAAGTAAAAAATGTAATCGGATTCGAGCGTGGTGTCCGCCTCAAGCTCTCCGAGCCAATAACCCTCCGAAGATTGCAGGGAGAGAAGATAACTCAGACCGCGCTCGATAGTTTCGTTCAAACGCTCCGCGAGAGCCGGAAACACGCCGACGCCATGCTCTCGTGACTGGTCAAATTGAATGTGTGTTCCTAAAGCCATCTTTATGTGTGCCCCAAAGCTCCGTTAGATGCAAGATAGTCTGTTTTGATGCCCGAATACACTAACGCCCATGATTTAACAGAGGTGATCCAGCTTGGGAAACCGTTTTTATGCTCCGGATGGACCACTCCATCCGCCCCAAGTACGAGAACCTAAATAGCACAGGCCTTCATTATCTTCATGATTTAACCACTGGTCAACAGGGATTGCATTCAATGTGAACCGTTAGACATATTCTCCTTGGAATCAGTTAGTTGACAGATGGTTGACACAGCCCCGCATGTTACTTGTCTATTATGGCCTTCTCAAGTTTTCGCACTTGTTCGGCTAATCGCGGCAAGCGGCCCAGCCAGGCAAACTGCTCCTTAAATTTCTCAAGCGGCCGAGCCGGTGTTCCCCAAACAATTTGCCCGCTTCGAATCGTCTTTCCAGGCAAAATTCCGGATTGGCCCCCAATGATCGCGCCATCTTCAATTTCACAGCGCTCGCCCAGCCCTGCCTGGCCCCCGAAGGCCACGTTCTTTCCAATTACAGCGGATCCCGAAATGCCAGTTTGAGCTGCAATCACTGTGTTCTCGCCGATTCGGACGTTGTGTGCGACATGCACCAGATTGTCCAGTTTTGCTCCCGCGCAAATTTCAGTTCGTTCGAGCGAGCCGCGATCAATCGTGGTATTCGCGCCAATCTCGACGTCATCCTCAATTTCAATTTCGCCAACCTGGGGAAATTTCCAATGCTTGCCTTCCCCTGCCACATATCCGAACCCGTCGGAACCAATCACCGCGCCCGAATGCAGAATGACGCGACTCCCAAGGAGTGTCCCCGGGTATAGCGTCACGTGAGGATGTAGGCGACATCGTTTGCCCAGCCTGCTACCACGGCCTACAAAACAGAATGCGCCAATCTCTGTTTCCGCAGCAATTTCAACTCCGTCTTCAACGACCGCGTAGGGGCCTACTCCAACACCGGGGGCAAGTTTTGCGGTGGGCGAAATGACAGCGGTCCCATGAATCCCTGTGGAGATCGCAGGGCTTGGCAGCAGCCATGCCGCCGCCCGCGCAAATGCCAGCTTGGGGTTGGCCGACCGGAGCAGTGTCTTTTCCGCGAGCGTCAGGCCCGGCGCGATTACCGCACAACGCGCCTGGGAACGTGCAGCCCGATCCAGGTTGCGCGCTGTATCCACGTAGATCAGATCAAGTGGACGCGCGCGACCGGGCGCGGCAACACCGCTCAATTCCACAGAGCCATCGCCTTCGACCGCGCAACCCAGGAATTTCGCAAGTTCTTCGGCAGTTCGACTCATCGGAAATTTCCTCTTTTCGTAATTTAGTCTCGATAGATCGGCGGCTCCCCCGGCGGTCGTGTGGTCCACCGTCGATGCAGCCACAACCATTGCTCCGGGTAGCGGCGTATGTAGTTTTCGATCACACGCGTGAATCGTTGGGTGTTTTCGCGGACATCTGCCACGTCATCTCCGGTGCGAACCAGTTCGATCGCGGGTTCAAAACAGAGCCGGTATTTCCGCAGAGCCGGATCCCAATGCAGGAATCCCGGCACTACAGCAGCATCCGTGTGCAGTGCGAACCGCGCCAGCCCCGCTGTGGTACACGCGGGAATTCCAAAAAAATCGACGAACACGCCTTCGCTCAAGAGCGTATTGTGGTCGGCCAGAATTCCGATTGTGCCGCCTGCCGCCAGCACCTTCAGCACCTGTCGCGCCGACTGATTCTTTTCGATGGGAGAGTTTCCGCTGAGACAACGATAGTGAGTAATCAGCGCGTCAACCCGGGGATTGTTGATGGCCCGTACCAGGAAATGGAGCGGGTAGCCGTACAGCGCCTGCGCGAAAGGCGCAAGTTCCCACGCGCTCATATGCCCGGTCAGGAAGATGACGCCTTTGCCTCGTGTTTGCGCCGCCGCAAAATTCTCAAAGCCATCGAGCAGAACTACGCGTTCGATATTTTTTTTTGTATAGCGCGGAAATCGCGCGAATTCCGCCACCATCCATCCAATTTGCCGCACCATTCCGCGGATCGCCGCGCGGCGCTGTTTGTTGGTCCATTCCGGGAACGCCAAATTCAGGTTTTGCATTGCCGCATGACGAGGTCGCGGTCGCATCCATAATAAAAGCGCGGCCACGCGGGCGGCGACAAATCTTGCCAGTGGACGCGGCAGTACACCAAATGTTTTCAGCAGCAGCCAGGCAGCTGCGTATTCCAGTCGTTCCCGCACCTGTGAATTATGCTGTAGGCCATTGCCGGATACTAGAGGCACCAGCGGGTGGCACATTTTGGCTGCCACTGCGACCAGGCACTTGGGCCGAGTCCACTTGACCACTGAAAACCGCGTTCGCGAATGCTAGACTCAATCGCTTGCCCCACAGCACTCCAATCCGCTCTTGTGCCAATGATGAAGGTGCGATCGATATCCCTCTCTGGAGCGTGCCGCTCATTTTGTTGGTCCTCTATGTATGCCTTTTCAGCAGCCTAGGCGCGCTGGGACTTGTAGGCCCGGATGAACCGCGCTATGCCGCGATTGCCCGTGCTATGGCGGAGACGCACGACTGGGTGACGCCAAGATTATGGGGAACTCCCTGGCTTGAAAAGCCGGTGCTTTATTATTGGACTGCCGGAACCGCTATGCGCATTTTTGGTGTGAGTGAGTTCGCTGCTCGCTTGCCGTCGGCGCTGGCGGCCCTGCTCGCGGTAATGGCTGTTTCATGGACGGCGCTACGTGTTTACGGTATGGGCGCGGCCTGGTACTCGCTGCTCATGCTCCCTACATCGGTTGCAGCGGTTGGATTCGCACGCGCCGCAAGCCCGGACATGCTTTTTGCCGGCCTGCTGGCGGCATCAATGGCCATCGCCGTTGGAATGTTGCAGAAAACTCGGTCAGGGCTGGTCCTGCACATCTCATTTGGATTTTTCTTGGGCGCGGCGACGCTCGCCAAGGGTCCAGCTGCTGTGATTCTTGCCGGTGGAGCAACGCTCCTGTGGGCCGCGTTCACGCGACAGTGGCACGCGTCGCTCCGCTTCCTGCATCCGGTGATCATCACTGTATTCTGCATAACGGCACTCCCCTGGTACGTCCTGTGCGCGCTGCGCAATCCGGACTTTGTGCGCGTCTTTATCTGGCAGCACAATTTCGAACGTTATCTCACGCCTGTTTTCGAACATCGCCAGCCCTTTTGGTTTTTCGGGCCGATTCTTCTGCTCGCACTGATTCCCTGGCTGCCAGTCCTGGCGCTGGCAATCGGAGATGGTCTTCACACAATCCGTGAAAAAAACTGGGCTCATTCTCCGGGCTGTTTCCTGGCCTGCTGGACAATTTTTCCGCTGCTCTTTTTTAGTTTGTCGCAGTCCAAATTGCCCGGGTATGTCCTGCCCGCAATACCCCCGCTCTTTGTCCTGCTGGGACAAGCGGTTTCGAAGGCTTTGGAGCGCGACATGAAACGCCCCACCTGGAGGCTCAGTTGGGCAATGGGAGCGACAGGTTTGATTTTTGTGGTTGTTCCGATCTTCGCCTTTCGGGGAGCGTGGCGCGACATTGCCGGCATGCAGTCCACTACCATAGCAATGCTGCTTTCAATGGCAGCAGGAATTTCTGTGCTTATTCTGGCCGGGCGCAAAAAAAATTCGGCTGCCCTCTGCGGCATCGTCTTGCTTTTTGTGGCATTGCTGGAGTATTCCAACTGGGCGATCCTCCCGACGATAGACGCCCGGATATCACCTCGTTCGATAGCGCGGGAAATTTTCAAGCAGGATCCCTCTGGCATGGATGATGTGGCTGTGTACGAACTCCCTCGCGGATGGAATTACGGGTTGAGCTATTATTTTGGCCGGGAAATACAGGAATGGACTCCCGATACCGCGCGGCCGGACTGGCTGGTCACGGGCATTCTTGGGGAATTAGAAATCAGGAAGCGCGATACTCAATCTCGATGGCAGGAAATGCCGACAGCGAGTGGGTCATCTATTACGCTCCTTCGCAGTAGCGAGCCAAGAATCCCCGAATCGCCGCCCCATTAGCGGCTGGGTGACGATCCGGTCTCGGGCGGCAGATTCACCAGGAAAAAGCTCACGATACGGTTCTCATAGGAGCGCTTTGCGTCGTCCAACATTCCCGCGTAATTTCCATGAGGCAGCACGACAAGCTCGTGCGGCGGCGGGGATGCGCGGAAGATTTCGTCCGTGAGGGAGGCCAGTACGGGATCATCGGACGACTCAAGATAAAGCTGTCCAACGCCGTTTAGCCTTCCGATACTAGCCGTCACAGGCAGCGCGCCTCGATATTTGAAATTGAACCAATAAAATAGCAACTCCGCCATCTTTGTCACCAGCGGCACCGAACTCAGTCCGGATTGCCGGACCTGTAATGCAACCATTTGCTTGGGCTCGTCGTATGCCGATTCTGCAGCAACAGCGCGCACTCGGGTATCGCTAATCGCCTCCGCAAGGGCCACGTATCCGCCAAGATTCACACCCCACAAGCCGAACCGGCGGGCGTCCACATCGCCACGATTTGCGACAGCGTTTATCGCGGCGCGCAGCTCCGCCACTTCCTGAAGGCCCAGGGTTGATAGCCCGCCACTTGAGCCATGGGCGGAAAAATCAAATAGAAGCACATTGTACTGATGCTCCTGCAGGGCTGCGCCCAGGGTGAGTAATTCTCCGCGGCTCGACTGGTAGGCTGGGCAGAGCAGCACCGTTGGCGCGGATTTCAAACCGGGGAAGAACCATCCATCGCGCGGGCCTTCGCCGGGCACGCTGTATGAGAGCAATTCCGGATGTCCGGGAAAATTCTTCAGGTCGAAATCAGAATGGCTCTGGGCGGGTTTGATCATCCGGTAAACCAGATAGCCGGATACAGCGGTAATGGCCAGTAACATAAAAAAAAGGACAGCCAGAAAGGCGATAATGAGCTTGGAGTACCACTTGGTGGGGTATCGAAATTCGGAAATGAAACCCATGCGCTCAGATTTGTTGCCAATGGGCGCACCGTATATGGGCCGTCAAAACGCAGTCGGTAGTGTGCGCAGCGCTTGGCTTGCAAATGTTAACACAGATGTATCAGCCCGCTGACTTGCTATGAAGTTAATGTTTCCGGGACAGACGAGTACCCCCATGTGGTAAAAAGGCTTTTGGGTGGCAACGGCCCTGGGGTCACATTATTTCAGTGCAAATTGTAGACCTAAGACAATTGACCTCCCGCCAGCTCGATCCGCTGCTGGCGGAGGAAGCGGAGCAGTGGAGCCATGATCTGCGTTGGGACTACCGCGCGTCGATCGAGCTGATCAAGAAATTTGTGGATGCCCGTTCTCTGACCGGCTCCGCTGTAATCGAGGATGGACGCCCCGTGGGCTACGCGTTTTATGTGCTGGAGGAATATAAAGGACTTGTCGGAGGCCTGTTCGTATCCCCGCGTTCGGCGCAACAGGAGTTCAGCCAGCGACTCCTAAGAGACACGCTGACCACGCTGGGGGGCATTCCAAAGCTCGAACGCGTGGAAGCGCAATTGATTCCGTTCGGTTACTCGCTCGAGCCGGTTCTGTCCGAATATGGATTCCGTCTGTACACGCGGCAGTTCATGTTGGCCGCGCTACCTGTGACGAACGGCGCTCAACCCTTGGATGTCCTACCCGGACTGCTTCGCGAGGGACCCGGGGAGGGCTTGATTCTCGATCGCTGGGATCACCGCTATTTTGAACCGTGCGCGCGCCTGATCCAGCTTGCTTATGCCAACCACGTTGATGGCGAAATCAATGACCAGTACCGCAGTGAATCCGGCGCGTTGCGGTTCCTGAAAAACATCATCATTTTGCCGGGATGCGGGCAGTTTCAACCGGAAGCATCATTTGTCCTTCGGCCGCCGCACGCCAATTATCTTGCCGGCGTGGTGCTCAATTCATGTGTGTCTCCCGGAGTGGGCCACACAACGCAAATCTGCGCCATGCCCGGATATCAGGGTCGGGGCCTCGGACGGCGCTTGATGGATGCCTCGCTGCAGGCGCTCAAGGCGCGCCGCTACTCGGCCGTAACACTGACGGTGACGTCCACGAACGAGAACGCCGTGCGGCTGTACGAAAAACTGGGATTCACAACCATCAAGAAATTCGCAGCCGGTGTGTGGACCGCTTACCGGGTCTGACCATTGGCGTCCATCCTCCCGTAGCGAGTGCCGTGGTGTACGGGAAACTCACACCGTCCCCACGCTTGCCCAGCTATCAACGCATTTGCCATACTTGAATCCATGGCCTACCGCGTAATTCCGGGACTTGCCTTGTGGGTGGTGCTGGCTGTGCCAGGATCTACGCGCGCGGACGAAATTCGTCTGAAGGATGGCTCAAGAATCAGCGGCACCATCGTTGGATTCGAGAATGGCTCGTTTCGCGTTGAGACTTCCTACGGATTTGCGTTGATACAAAAAGACAAGGTTGTAGATATAAATATAACCGCGCCGAAAAAGGAATCCGAGCCGAAAGAGAAAACGAGTATTCTGGCCGCACCGCCTCCCGCACCTGTAAAGGAATCTCTGCCGCCGGTAAATTCCGCGCCGCCAATAAACGCAAAATTATCCGGGCATCCCATCCCTTCAGCTCCTGCAGCTCCGGCCACGGCGAAAGTTGAACTCATTCCACCAAAGGTCGTCATCGCTCCTCCGGCCCCGCCGCCTGTTCCGGAACCGCTCGTTATTCGCGACGAAATTCGCGGCAATCTCTACGTGAACCACACCTTCGGATTTGAAATGTACAAGCCGCCGAGCTGGAATCTGATTCCCGCAGCCCGCAAAGCCCTGCCGGACGCGGTTGCAGCGCTGGGCACCGACGACGAAACCACTCTCCTTGTCATCGGCCGCGAGCGCGTAAAGGATTCACTGGAAACACACGCTGCCGCCACCGAAAAAGCGCTCAGCGAGGTATACGAAAATTATCGCTTGATTTCGACCCGCCGGATGACCGTGGCGGGACTTGACGCGATCGAGCGGCGCTCCCGCGGAACCGCGGATGGACGAGACTGGTCGATCATCCTGCTCACATTTGTGCATGGAGACGACATCTTCACAATGATGGGAATGACCTGGGCCGATTCCGATTTGATTCAAGTACAAGAAAACGTAATCGCCAAAACCGTGAACAGCCTCACGTTTGCTCCCCACCAGGACCCCAATAGAAATTGACACCTGCAGCTTCTCACGTCACCTCAACCTTGACCGAGTGATATCCCGTTGCGCCATCAGGCCATTCTCCGGATTGGGAGGAAGTCTGCACCATGCCATTGGCGTCCGTCGCGCGTACCACAATTTCGTGTTTTCCTTTTGGAGGATTGGCCCACACGTATCGCCAGAAAGCCCATACCTGTGACGGCATGGGATTGCTGAAAATCTGGCAGGCGTTCCAGGTGGTTCCGTCATCGGCGGAAATCTCAACTTTAGCGACGCCTATTTCATTGGCGATTGCCCAGCCGGAAACCACGAAACTATCCCCTGCAAGCTTTTCGCTGCCGCGCGGGTCATCGATCACGGATTGGAGCTGCCGCTCGCCTACATTGGACCATCCCATCCATTCCCAGTATCCAAGATGATTTTTGTCCACGAGTTCAATGCGCGTAAGCCACTTCGGCATTTTCATGCCGTAGATACCGGGCATCATCACGCGCAACGGGGCGCCGTGCACATAGGTGAGAGGTTCACCGTTCATGTCATAGGCCAGAAAATTCTTGTCGCCCAGGAGTTGCTCCGCGGTGTGCCCGGTCGTGTAGCCATCGGCGGCATACAAGACGGCGTGTTTCGCGTTGGGCTTCAAGCGCGCCTGATCCAGCAAAGGACGCAAGAGCGTGCCGCGCCAGTTGGCATTCCCGATCAGCGCGCCCGCTATTTCATTTGAGATACATTCGAGCGTAAGCGTGGTTTCGTAGACTGGAAGTTTGCGCAGGCTGTCGTAACCAAATCGCAGCGGCTGTTCGATCAAGCCGTCAATCACGAGCGACCACTTGCTGACGTCGACCCTCGGCTCACCGTGCGACGAGGTGACGTAGAATTGATCAACCGGAGTGATGGCCCGCAGCGCCGCCTGCGGCCCATATTGCTCATATTCCTTAACGCTGATATGGCCACCGCCGAATCCATACGCAAGCGAGCGATACACGGCGTAAGGCAACAGAATGCCAAGCCCTGCGCCCCCGGCAATCGCGATGAATCTTCGGCGTTCCATGGGACTGACCTCACTCTACCACTACTTGGATGCTTCTCTCCTTGCTTGTCGTGGCGGGACCGGAATGACCAACATTGCGGGGATCGGGATTCGCACAGCTGCGATCTTCTCGGTGTCCTAAAACTTGGTGACTTCGGAGAAGTGGAAATCGCGAACCTTCATGGATGGCACGACCATTTCAAACGATTCCTCTCCAGCGGCGCGCACGGCAGCGCCCAGCATTTCGACATTCGAAAGCATCTCGAGCAGGCCCTGATTGAAACGGAAATTGCGGACACCGCTGACGACGCGTCCGTCCTGCACCAGAAACGTGCCGTCGCGCGTCATTCCGGTAAGAACCTTCTCGTAGGGATCCACTTCACGGATATACCACAGGCGCGTCACGAGAATGCCGCGGTCCGTTGAGCGCACCATTTCGTCCACGGATGAACTGCCCCCGCCAAAAACAAGATTGAGCGGCGCTTCGCCATATTCATTGGGCAGCGGCATTCCGTGTCCCGTAGGCTGGACCTTCATTTTTTTCGCTGTCGCCCGACTATACACAAGATTTTTCGGGACGCCCCGATCCACCAGCAATACCTTCTGCCGTGGAATTCCCTCCCCATCGAAAGGCGGGCCGGACTGCAACGGATGAAATACGTCATCCTGCAGGACGATGTTGTCGCCCATCACGCGCTTGCCCATGCGTTTATTGAAACACGAGCGCTGGTCCTGCACCGCTGTTCCGGCGAAATCGTAAAAAAGAGAACCGACCAGATCGAGCACTGCAGCGGGTTCCAGAATGACGGTCCACGGTCCAGGCGCGACTTCGAGTGGATTGCGCGAAGCCTTGGATTTTTCACTGGCGCCGCGCGCCAGCGCGTCCGGATCGATGTGGCCGAGGTTCGGTGCGTTTGCTTTGGCCCACCCGGAGGAGTCGGGTTCAAGTATGGTGATGGAAAATTCCGCGCGCGTCTGCCGATGCGATGCGAAAAGGCCCGTGGTATTGGCAATCGCGAATTGTCTCGTTCCGGTCGCAAAAATCCCGGCCGCCGTTTGTTTATTTTTTTCCGCCAGGGCCGCAACACGGGTCACAGCTCGAGCACGGTCGGCAGGAGTAGCGTACGCGGTATTTTCAAAGAACCGGGAAACCTTGCCGTATTTTTGCGCGCCGGGCATTGGCAGCAGCCCCGGAACCTTTGGCTGGCTTTGCGCCAACGACTTCGAAGCCGCAACCACGCGCTTGAGTGAGTCTTCGTCCGTCTTATTTGTCGTGGCGCGGGCAGTGCGGCCATCCAGCACCGTGCGGACCGATACGGTCAGCACTTGTTCCGCAACATTCTGGTGAATGGTGTTGTTCGCAAAGCGCGTCAGCGCGTCCGAAGTGACGTCGATTCCCACCTCGGTTTCATCTGCATCGCTCAGCTTGAAAACTCTCTCCGCAATGCGCCGCATCTCGGCATTGGAAAGTAAATGAAATCCCGAAACGGCACGCGACTCGCCGTGAACGGCCGGGCCAGTTTTGCTGCTGGCCGCTCGGCCCGACTTTCCGGCGAATGTTCTTGCAGAGCTCATGATTTCGCGAAGGCCGCACCTAACTTGACATTGCGGAAACGCGCAGGCGAAGCGCCGTGCCCTGTGCCCATCGTCTGCATGGGCTGTCCCTTGCCGCAGTTCGGCGTGCCCCACAGAGTCCAATACTCGCGCGAGCAGATGGCATCGCAGCTGTTCCAGAATTCGGTGGTGATGCCGCTGTAGCTGGGGTTCTTGAGCATGCGCTTTTTCTTGCCGCCCTTGATTTCCCATGCGATTTCAGTCGAAAACTGAAAGTGATAGCGGCGGTCGTCGATGGACCAGGAACGATTGGTCTCCATCAGGATCGCATCGTCGGTGTCGGCAATCAGATTTTCATAGCTCCATGTTCCCGGCAGGATGCTGATGTTGGTCATGCGGATAATAGGCAGGCGATTCCAGGATTCCGTGCGCATCGTACCACCGGAATGTTTGAGTCCAATGCGGACAGCCGTTTCGCGATCGGAGAGATAGCCCGTAAACACGCCATCCGTAATGATCGGCGTGCACTGCGCGGGAACGCCTTCATCGTCGTATCCAAACGTGCCCAGCCCCGGGCCGTGCTCCAGGCGCGCGTCCGCCACCACGTTCACAATTTCAGAACCGTAGCGCAATTTATTGAGCTTTTCCAAAGTAAGAAAGCTCATTCCCGCGAAATTCGCTTCCATGCCCAATACGCGATCGAGCTCGATAGGATGCCCGATGGATTCGTGAATCTGCAAACCAAGTTGCGAACTGTCCAGGATAAGCGTTGCGCTACCCTCGGGGGCCTGCGCGGCGGAATGCAGCGCCACGGCTTCTTCGGCGACGCGTCCGGCATTGCCAATCAGGTCGAGCGATTCCACCAGTTCGTATCCCGCGAGCATGTGCTGCCCTCCGAAACTGTTCGGGTAGGAGCGCTTCTGGATCTCGCTCCCTGAAAAACTGGTGGCGACGATTCCCGCGCCCGACTGCATTTTAATCTGGTGGATCACTGAACCGACTGACGATGCAAACAACTGCTCGATGCGCCTAAACGCCATGGAAGTTTCCGTAAGTGTTACGCCCTTAACGCGAGACATTTCGCGATCGGCAGCCAGCAATAGCTCCAACTGGCGCTCCAGCGGAATCTGAAACGGGTCCTTAATATAAGGATTCTGCCAGGTATCCTGATACGCCTCGACCGGAACCATCTCCACATCATGACGCTTGGCCATCGCCGATGCTTTGGCAATGGCCACTGCCTCAGCGGCACATGCGGCAATCCCTTCACGCGTCAAGCGGTCCGTCGAAGCAAATCCCCACGAGCCAGCTGCAACCACACGAATGCCAATGCCCAGCGATTCTGATTCCGCGAGCGTGCCCACCTGACAATTTTTTGTGGAGAGGTCCCGGTGACGGATGTCCATCACCCGCACGTCGGCATATTTGGCGCCGCGCGATCGCGCGGTCTCCAGAGCCCAATTGGCAAAATCATGCATCATGAATTCAGAGCCCACACAAAAACTGGAGTCGTCCCGGAAGGCAGAAAAATGCGTTCCAATTCCGCTCAGCATTTTACAACACAAGAATCAAAATCGAGGGAGAGACTTCCGGAAGTGAACGCGATGAAGATCGAAGGCCAAGCCCAAAAAAAAACACTGCGCGGGAAAATCCCCCGCGCAGTGCAAAATTCCAGGGTGTCTAAACTGTGCCCTCGGACCAGGAAGCGAGATACAGTTCCTGCTCGGGAGTGAGCTTATCGATCTGAACGCCCATGGACTCCAACTTAAGCTTGGCAATCTGCCGATCGATAACTTCCGGCACGGTGTAAACCTGATGCTTTAACTCCGCTGCATGCTTCAGTATGTACTCGCCGGAAAGCGCCTGGTTCGCGAAGCTCATATCCATCACCGATGCCGGGTGACCTTCGGCGGCGGCCAGATTGATGAGCCGTCCTTCACCCAGCAAGTAAATCCTGCGGCCGTCTTTCATGGAATATTCTTCCACAAACGGACGCGCGACGCGGTTTCCGCTGGACATTTTCTCAAGAGCCGGAATATCGATTTCCACATTGAAGTGCCCGGAATTGCAGATGACGGCGCCGTCCCTCATCTTTTCGAAGTGCTCGGCGGCAAGGATGGACTTATTGCCGGTCACGGTGATGAAGATGTCGCCGATCTTGGCCGCTTCGGACATGGGCATCACGCGAAAACCGTCCATGACGGCTTCGATGCCGCGGACCGCATTGATTTCGGTGACAATCACGTCCGCCCCGTGTCCCTTGGCTCGCATGGCAACGCCCTTGCCGCACCAGCCGTACCCTGCAACAACCACGCGAAGCCCCGCGAGCAGCAGGTTGGTCGCCCGCAGAATGCCGTCCAGAGTGGATTGACCCGTGCCGTAGCGGTTATCGAAGAAATGTTTGGTCTCCGCATCGTTAACGGCGATCACGGGATACTTGAGCGTGCCGTCCTTGGCCATGGCGCGCAGACGAATCACTCCGGTGGTGGTTTCTTCTGTGCCGCCGATGACGCCGGGGACCAGGTCCGTACGCTTGGTGAGCAGCATGGTCACGAGATCGGCGCCGTCGTCCATTGTAATTTGCGGCTTATGATCGATCGTGGCATTCAGGTGCGCGTAGTACGTGGCATTGTCTTCGCCCTTGATGGCATACGTGGGAATGGAATAGTCCTTGACGAGCGATGCGGCAACTTCATCCTGCGTCGAAAGCGGATTCGAAGCGCAAAGGACAACGTCGGCTCCGCCGTCTCGCAGCGCGATGGCCAGATTCGCGGTCTCGCTGGTTACGTGCAGGCAGGCCGCCACGCGGATGCCCTTAAGCGGCTGCTCTTTTATGAACCGCTTGCGGATGAGCTGCAGCACCGGCATCTGCTGGTTGGCCCACTCGATTTTTCGTTTGCCCTGCTCTGCCAGTCCCAAATCCTTGACGTCCCCTGTAACTCCTTGCGCAACCTTGGTCACTTGATGTTTCTCCTTGTATGAATTCGGGACGAATCGTTTTACGTGATTATCTGCGGACGCTCACTTCTTTACCGGCCAGGCCCGCCTGGGTGCGGAGAGTCTCTGCTTTATCGGTGCGCTCCCACGTAAACCCGGGACCGGACCGGCCGAAATGTCCGAAGGAAGCAGTGGGCCGGTAAATGGGCCGTCGGAGATCGAGCGACTCAATGATGCCGCGGGGCGTTAGTTTAAACGTAGCGCGAATCAGTTCGGTGATCTGGTCGTCGGGAATTGTTCCAGTGCCAAATGTGTCGGCCATGACGGAAACCGGTTCAGCCACTCCGATAGCGTAGGCAAGCTGAACTTCCACCTTGCGCGCCAGTCCTGCCGCGACCAGATTCTTAGCGACGTGGCGCGCCATGTAGCAGGCCGAGCGGTCGACCTTGGACGGGTCCTTTCCGGAAAATGCCCCGCCGCCGTGACGGCTATACCCACCATAGGTGTCCACGATGATCTTACGGCCGGTAAGGCCCGCGTCGCCCATGGGTCCGCCGACGACGAACCGGCCGGTGGGATTAATATGGAATTTCGTGTTCTTGTCCATCAATGAGGAGGGTATAACTTTGCGGATCACTTCTTCCAGGACCGCGCTCTGCAGAGTTTCGTTCGAAACCGTCTCGCTGTGCTGGGTCGAGACAACCACGGTGTCCACGCGCATCGGGCGGTCACCCAAATACTCAACCGTTACTTGAGATTTGCCGTCGGGCCTCAGGAAGTCAACAATTCCTTGCCGACGGACCTGCGAAAGGCGCTCGACGAGCTTGTGCGCCAACGTAATCGGCAGCGGCATCAATTCTTGTGTCTCGTCACAGGCGAAGCCAAACATCAAACCCTGGTCACCCGCCCCACCGGTATCCACACCCATGGCAATATCGGGTGACTGGCGTTTGATCGAGGAAATCACGGCACAAGTCTCGGCATCAAAGCCGTACTTGGCGCGGGTATAGCCAACATCGCGGATCACGTCACGCGCGATGTCCGAATAATCCAACACCGCTTTCGTGGTAATTTCGCCTGCCACCATCACCAGGCCGGTGGTGACCAGAGTCTCGCAGGCTACGCGGCCCATGGGGTCTTCCGCCAGCACCGCATCCAATACGGCGTCCGAAACCTGATCGGCAATCTTGTCGGGGTGACCTTCGGTCACTGATTCCGATGTGAACAGGAATTTCCGCGCTTTTTCGCTCAAACTTGCACCCCTCAAAGGTAATCTGAATCGGAAAACTGGACAAAATTGTTACGAGGCGATCCTACGCCTGCAAATTGACGCTAACATGCGGGCATCAGCGTGTCAACGAATTGGGATTAAATCGCTCATGGAGACCCGCAATAGCTGTTTTTGAAGGCCGAGTTGCGTGATGGAGCTCACGAGGGTGACCCGGTGATGGCCACGCCGTGCCAGCGGCCACTGTCGTGCAAATTATGCTTCCGCCGGCTCTTCCCCACCACCCAGCGTGCCCTTGCGCCTGGAAAGCAAGTAATTGCGGATAAACGGATCGATATCTCCGTCCAATACGCGTTCGGTATCGCCCATTTCGAACTTTGTGCGGTGGTCCTTAATCAGGCGGTAGGGCTGCAGCGTGTATGTCCGGATCTGGCTTCCGAAACTGATGTCCCGCTTGGTCTCGTCCAGCTTGCGGGTCTCCGCCTGCCGTTTTTCGATTTCCAATTCGTACAGGCGCGACTTCAAGACCTTCATGGCCAGTTCGCGATTCTTGTGCTGGCTGCGTTCATTCTGACATTGCACCACGATGCCGCTGGGCAAATGCGTCAGGCGAACCGCTGTCTCGACCTTGTTCACATTCTGGCCGCCGGCACCCCCCGCGCGGAATGTATCGATGCGCAACTCTTCCGGTTTCACGACGATATCGATACGATCGTCCACCTCGGGGATAACGAAAACAGACGCAAACGAAGTGTGGCGGCGCGCAGCCTGATCAAAGGGCGAAATACGGATCAAACGGTGGACGCCAGTTTCCGTCGTAAGAAACCCATAGGCATTTTCGCCTTCGATGCGCAGCGTCGCGGATTTCAGGCCCGCTCCTTCTCCGGGCGTCAGATCCAATACCGTGGCGCGAAACCCTTTGCGCTCCGACCAGCGAAGATACATGCGCATCAGCATCTCGGCCCAGTCCTGTGATTCCATGCCACCGGCGCCCGGCTTGATGGTCATGATGGCGTTCAGGCTGTCATTTTCACCGGACAACAGCGTGAGAGTCTCCAACTCCGAAACGTAGGTGTCGGCGGCGGCAATTTCGCGTTCGATCTCACGCAGCAGCGAATCGTGCTGGGCAGCGTCGGTTTCCTCCTGAGCCAGATGGAAATAGGTTTCGATATCGCTTAGAGTGCGGCCCAGTTTGGTATCGGACGCCACAATTTCTTCGGCAGCCTTGCGTTGCTGCAGAATTTTCTGCGCCTGCTCCTGATCCTTCCAGAAATCGGGATGGGATGTTTTTTCTTCTAACGAAGCGATGACTTCGCGGCTGCGGGCAACGTCAAAGATAGCTCCGCACGAGTTCAATTCGCTTCTGAAGTTCGTCCTGCCGTCGTTGCAGATCTTCGATAATCATGGGTGTCCTGTGGAATTACGAGCGCCGATGACGTAACGCATCGCGCGCGGAAAGTAACAATAACATGAGCGCAACCATCACGCATAACCACGCCACCCAGTCTCCCCAGCGGGTGTAGGGCGTCAGGTCGGTGCGAAAACCATACGGCGCGTCAAGTTCGCCGCGAATCTCGGCCGGCAGTTGCGCGACGATGCGTCCATAGGGATCGACTGAAACCGTGATTCCATTGTTGGTATCGCGTAACAGCCAACGGCGATTTTCAACCGCCCGGACGCGCGCCATAGCCAGATGCTGCGCAGGGGCGGCCGAACCGCCAAACCAACCGTCATTTGAAATGTTGATGAAGAGATCGGCTCCGGCCAGCGCAAAACGCCGCACCTCATTCGGGAAAATCGCTTCGTAACAGATGAAGGCGCTGACCGGCTCCCCGGACAAACGGCCTACTCTGGCTTGTGTGCCTCGTTGGAAATCGCCGATATCGGCGGTGAGCTTACCCGCGAAGGTGAGCCACTTCCTCCACGGGACATACTCGCCGAATGGCACGAGATGAATTTTGTCATACATTAAATCCAGGGCGCCCGACCGATCAAGCAGCGCGGCGCTGTTTGTTGCTCCGATTTCGCCATTGGGCAGGCGCTTCCAATCCACCACGCCCAGCAGAAAACCGTCTCCCGTTGTGCGTGCAATACGCCTGGCGCGCAACAGGAACCGGCCATCTTGCAGGGAGAGCGGCGCGGGAACCTCCGGCCACACGACCAGTCCAGGAATTTTTTGCGCTGCGCTGTCGGAGATCTGCTCGACCTGATCGAGATCCGAAGAATGGGCGTCCATCCAGTTGCTCGGATAGTTCATGGACTGCGGGAGATTTATCTGGACCAGATGAGCTACGTGATCCGACGGTGCTCGCGGCACGAATCGGGGGCCGAAGACTGCGACGACGCCCAGAATAAGGCTCGTCGCCTGGCACACCACATACATACCTTTGTTTTCGCGCGCCGGCCGCTGTGCCGTCCAGGCGATCAGTGCGTTGTATGCCGCAACCAGAAATGAAAGGCCGAAAATTCCGGTGATCGTGGTCAGTTGCATAAAAGCAAGATTCTGTGCTGCGGCATACCCAAGCAGATTCCAGGGAAACCCGACATCGGGAAGATGGAGGAGCAGGAACTCAAGTGAGACCCACAGAAACGGCGCGGCCAGACAAGCGCGCCCGGTACCGTAGCGGCCCATCCACGCCACGGCAAAAGCAAATGCGGCATGAAATGCCGCGGACGCAATCACCATCAAAATGAGCACGCCCCCCGCCTGAATCCTTGGGAGAGGGCCGTATTGCCGCATAACGGTATAGATCCATGGAACGCTGATCAGGTAGAACGCAGCGCCCTGCAACCATCCCAGCAGCAGGGCGAAGCGGGGAGTCTCGTTCAAAATCGCAACCATCAAGATGGCCGGGGCAATCCAAGCAAGAATCGAGACGTTAAATAACGGAAACGAAAACGCAAGGGCGACGCCGGAAGAAAGCGCAAGCAGCAGGCGAATGGGTCTGGAAAGATTCATGGAGCGGGCATTGTAAACCGACAATACATCTGCTGCACATGACGAGACGAAGTTTCGGCGACCGGAAGTGCCCTCAGCGCTTGATGATCGACTTAAAACCCTTCGCTTCGAGATCGCGCCGCGCGATGACCGCGGACTCGTTATCCGCATAGGGCCCGACCTGCACGCGATAAAACTTGTCGGCACCGGGTGGGATGACGATCGCGGGAAGCTTTTTTTGTTGGAGGGCCTGCGCCAGGGCCAACGCATCGCCTTGGCTCACGACCGCCGCAACTTGCAACATGATGGCTCCTCCAGGGATAAGCGGCGCATTCAATGGAGGAGCGGATTTCCCCTTTGCTACCGTCACTTTTGGTTCTGGTCTTGCTGCCACAGGAGGGGTTTTCTGAACGGCAGGCGCCGTGACGGCCGGCTTCTTGGGCGGCTGCAGATGATCTTCTGTCGTTTTCGGTTCCGCGGAGTGATAGAAATCCCAATCGGAACCGCCCTGTGGCGACTCCGCCCTTTCGCCTTTCGGCTGGTTTTGCGTCTTGGGGGATGCTGCAGCCCGAGGGGCGGGAACGTCGGAGGAATCGGCTACGGCAGCCCGGAGCTTCGAGTCAAACTGACCCCGCCCCATCAAATAGCCGAGCGTAAAGACGACGCCAAAGATTACAACCAACAGGAAGAACAAGCCGACCAGGTGCCGGCTCTCCAGCACAAAATCGCCACCGCCTTTTTTTCCGCCGAAGGGCATCTACTTTTTGAGTACCTTTACCCACTCGTTGATGATGTCAATGGGAAGTGGAAACACAATCGTGGTATTTTTCTCGACGCCGATCTCCGTAAGCGTTTGCAGGTAGCGAAGCTGAATCGCGGCGGGTTGAGTTTCCAGCACTTTCGCGGCTTCCGCAAGTTTCGCCGATGCCTGAGACTCGCCTTCCGCATGAATAATCTTAGCCCGCCGCTCGCGCTCCGCTTCCGCCTGACGTCCTATGGCGCGCTGCATCTGCTCGGGAATATCCACCTGCTTCACTTCCACCTTCGTCACCTTAATACCCCAGGGCTCGGTATCCTGGTCAAGAATGATTTGCAGCTTGCTGTTAACTTTTTCGCGTTCGGCAAGAATCTCATCCAGCTCAAACTGGCCGACGATGCTTCGCAGCGTGGTCTGCGCTTTCTGGGAAGTGGCGTACAGATAGTTTTGCACCTGCGAAAGCGCGAGATTGGCGTCCACCACGCGAAAATAGGCCACCGCATTGACCTTCACCGAAACGTTATCGCGCGTGATAATGTCCTGCGAAGGAACGTCCAGCGTTTCAATTCGCATTGAGATGCGATAGAGCGTCTCAATCGGCCAGAAGACAACACGCAAGCCTGCGCCTTTGGCCTCGGGTTGCATGCGTCCAAGACGCAGAACCACGCCGCGCTCCCACTCCTTGATCACGTAGAGCGAATTCCAAAACCAGACCAGGCCTATGAATATTACGACTACAGGCGCATACAAGGAAACGTCCATTCCTTTTCCTCCTCCGCATCCCGACAAGTCGGGACACATGAACGCAAGCTTAATTCATTGCTGACTTGCCGTGACGTGTTTATCGGACCACACCACGTGCAGCGTCAGCCCGTCGACGCGCGCCACGCGCACTTCCGCGCCAGCCGGAATCGCCTCGCGCGCAACAGCGCGCCACAATTCTCCATGCAGCCGCACCATTCCCTGGAACATTTCCGCATCCGGCGCCTGCACCAGAGGCACCGTGACCTCGCCGGAGGTCCCGGTAAGTTGTTCGCGACCAGTGGCTGGCTTCCAGGAACGTGACTTGAGCACCAGACGCATCAGCAAAATCGTAATCACCGCAAACGGAACCGTTACGCTGGCGGCGATGCCCAGGCTCACGCCGGCGTGTGTCAACGGAGATCGCACCAGCAGCAATGCGCCAAGCAACATCGCCAAAATTCCGCCCAGCGCCAGCACGCCGTGGCTTGTGTATTTCGCTTCGAGAATGAACATCCCCAGCGCCAACAGGATCAAGACGATCCCCGCGGGCGTTACGGGAAGAATATGCATCGCGAAAAGCGCCAACACCAGCGCAATTCCGCCAAACACTCCCGGCGCAATCATTCCCGGGTGTGTAAATTCAATATACAAACCCAGCACGCCGCCAATCAGCAGGAGAAAAAAGGCGTCCGGCTGCACAATCCGTGAAAGAAACTGCTGGCGGAACGACATGGGCATCGGCACCCGCACCGGCTTGTGGAGCGAAAGCTGAAGACTGGAGCCGTCGAATCGCTTGATCGCCCGTCCATCAAGTTGCGTCAGTAAGTCTTCCGGTGACTTGGCGATCAAGTCCACCAGATTGCCGCTGAGCGCTTCGGTTTCTGTCCAGGCCTTGCCATCGGTAACGGCTGACTCGGCCAGCATTACGTTGCGGCCGCGCTTCGCACTGTAGCTGCGAAGGAATGCGGTCGCGTCATTCAGGATTTTCTTTCTTAGTGTGTCGTCGACTTCCAATGGAAATCCGCCGATGGCCAGCAACGGTGAAGCCGCGCCCGTATGCGTTCCGGGAGCCATGGCCGCGACATCCGCGGAAAGCAAAATGAAAAATCCCGCCGAAGCGCCGCGCGCCCCGGCAGGCGAAACATAGACCACAACCGGCACTGCCGAGTCCAAAATGTGCTGGATGATATCTTCCATGGAAGTCGAAAGACCTCCGGGAGTGTCCATGGTGATCAGGATCAGACTTGCGTGACGCCGGTTGGCCTCTTCGATCCCGCCGACCACATAGTCGGCCATGATGGGTTCGATCTCATCGCCGATGCGCAATTCGACGACTTCCGCTGAAGTTGGCGGGAGTGGAGTCGAAGGTTTTTTGTCCTGTCCGCGTGCGCGCCAGGCGAGTAAGAACGTCAGACACGCCACGAGCAGCGTCACGGCAAACCGGGCACGCAAAAGGCGCGCAGGCCATGATGCATTCGCCACGCTTGTCGTACTGACGATCATCGTCCACTTCCATTGTCCTTGCGATCCGGCACAACTTCGCTTTTGCGAGTCGTCTCCGCAGGCGAAGCGTCACCTGCCGGAATCAGCAGGCTGCGATCAAAGCGCATCGAGATACGAGCCAAGCGTGCCAATGCAGCAGGATCCTGAGGTACTGGCGATGGGATGTGACCTGCCGCGCTATCCGCCGCGGACCCAAGAGGGATTGCGGCGGCTTCGACATCCCTGCCCAATAATTGAAGTGTTGCGGCCACCAACGGCCCTATACCGCTATCAGCAGGATCGAGATTTCTGGCCTTTTCAAGCGGCGTGATAGCCGCGGCGGGTTGTTTGGCTGCCAATTTCGTGATTCCAAGGTTCACCCAGTAGTCGGGCTCTTCGTTGTCGAGCACGGTCGCACGCTCAAACTCGGCCGCGGCATCGCTCCACTTCGCCAGCCGCAGATAGGCCACTCCGAGATTGTTACGAACTTCAGAAAGATCCGGCAGACGATCTCCGGGGTCCGCGCTCTTCGCGCGATCAATCAGACCGGCGAATGCCGCCACGGCGCGCGTGGCATCGTTACGCAGCAAATGGCAGACGCCATTATCGAAGCTGGCCTCCGGACCATCGGGCCGGTTGGGAGGAACGCGAGAAAACCAGGTCAGGGCGGATTCGCAATCGCGTTTGGCGAAATAGATCTGCCCCAGTTCGAATGGCGGGCGATCCCAGGAAGGCTCGAGCCTCGCAGATTCGCGCAATGCGCCCAGACGTTGGTCGTCGTCGGTCGCGAGGATACCGCGAACAAAACTTTCAAGCGCGGCCATGGTCGGCAACAGGGCCTCGGAAGCACCGGCCTGCTCTGCGTTGGCCGCTGGTCGCGAACAATCCCTTTGTTCGAGCGCGCAAAGGAGCTGCAAAGATAAGCGGCTATCTGAGGAGATTAAATCCTGCACGGAACCTGATTCCACATGGATCGGAGACAACCCTGGGGGACTGGTGTGAAGCACTTGCGCTTCCAGCGTCACCAGCTTTCCGTCAGAAATAAACCTTCCAAAAACGATTTCATCGGCATCGGCTTCGACGGCCACCTTCACCATGGTAGCGTGCGAAATTCGCGCCGAAGCGGGTAGGCCGACCTTGTCAAGCGCCGCGAGGCGATCCTGCCGGGAAATCACATTCAGACCCTGCTCCCCCAGCCGTTCGAAACTCAGCTCGGCCAGACCTTCACCAAGCCAGTCGAGGCTTGCAATCTTGCTGTCATTCTCAAATGGAAAAATCAAAACCGTCCGGATATTTGGCGCTGGAGATGGGGCACGGGACGGTTTGGCGGACTGGGCAGGCAGCGGCGCGCACGTACCGGCGGTCGCACAAAAGATCGCGCAGATGATAAAAGGCCCAAATCGCAAAAATCGCCAGGGCATCGTAGGCGTATTGTAGCAGAGGCCGCCCGCAGTAGGAGCAATGCTGGAAGCGTGGTGCGGCGAAACTAACTGGTAGAGGAAGGCGCGGTTCCCTTCGAATTCTTGGGCGCCGCCAGTAGCAGGACGCCCTGGACACCCGGATCATCCACGACTTTCTTGAATGTCGGGTCGCTGCCCGCTTTGGCGACTTCAGGATAGCCTTCATCAAGAGATTTCCGTAAGTAGGCGGCGCAATGTTCCGCGTCTCCCTGCTGGGCGTATTCGCGAGCCATCAGGAAAAAAAACAATCCGTGATTGGCAACCGTGCGGTCCTGCATCATCGACCCGCCACGATCATTGCGCTCCAGGGCGTGTGGATCGAGTTCCAGCGCTTTGTGAAATTCGGCAAATGCCAGGGGATATTTCTTGGTGTTGTAATAGGCAAAGGCGAGATTCACATGTACACCCGCCAGTGCCGGATCGATCGAAATTGCCCTCTGATATTCCCGGATGGCGCGCCGGTAATTATTTTGCTGATACCAGATCATCCCCAGATTGTTTACGGCGCTCGAATACTTCTTATCGGCCTTGGCCGAGCGCTCGAAATATTTCTTTGCCTGCGGGGAGTTCCCCATGTTCAGGTAGGCAATGCCGATTGAATTCAGGTACGGCGCATTTTTCGGCTGGTTCTTTAACAGGTCTTGATACGCATCGATGGCGGCGGCATAGCGTTTCTCCGCCATCAGAATTCTGGCGCGCTCCGTTTGCTGATCTTGCGGATTGCGTTGCGAATTATCCGACTGGTCAAGCGAGCTTGGGGACTGTTGCGCGAACACAGCAACGGAAAAGCCGAAAAGCAAAAACGTCCATGCGAATCGCATCAGGGATTTCACATTCATGGCGTATTCCTCGAACGCCTGGCCTCAAGGCTGCGGGTTTGCGCTGCCCTGTGGGGCCTTGTCGGCGTCCTTCTTCTTGCCACCAAAGATACCAAAGATTCGCCTGAATACGCCTTTTTTGTTCTGCTCTTCAGACGCCTGGCTTTCCGCCGATGAATCGCCGGGAAGACCGTCGCCGCGGGGACGGTTTGGTGAAACTTCGCCAGGACCTCCCAGAGGAGGCTGAGGTTCTGATTTCGATTTATCGCCGCCAAAAATTCTCGATAGCCAGGAGCCCACCGGCCCTTCGTTGGCTAGGCGTCCGCCATGCAAACTGCAATATTCGGTGGGCTGCGTCCCCTCGACGTAGACTTCGTCTTGTGTGACCGGGCACAAAGGGGTGGCCAACTGCAGCGTTTCGGGATCGATGGAAACTTGCACCACGCCATCCGGCATCGCGAAGGGGTGCACGTTACTGTATGCAGGCAGCGTTATGGCGCGCTTCATAAATTCGGCCCATATCGGGGCGGCCGAGTTCGTTCCGGAAACACCGAGGTCGCGATTGTCGTCAAAGCCCACCCACACGATGCACAACAGGTTCGAGGTATACCCGGCGAACCAGCCGTCGCGGGAAGTGCCTGTCTTGCCCGCTGCGGGAGCGGTGAAGCCGCGCGCACGTACGGTGGCGCCCGTGCCCCGATTAACTACGTCCTCGAGCAAATTTGTAACCAGGTAGGCCACCCGCGGGTCCAGCGCCTGACGCTTGCTGACGGCGTTGTGTTCAAGGGGATCGCCGCTGGCATTCACTACATCGCGTATAAAAATCGGCTCTGTACGAACGCCATTATTCGCGAGGATCGTATATCCGCCGGCGACCTCCAGGGGAGTCATTTCATATGCGCCCAGTGCCACGGCGGGGGTTGGACGGATCGATGGATCAAGTCCAAACTGGTGCGCCATGTCGGTAACGCGCGTGTAGCCGACCAGTTCGGCCACTTTCACGGTTGCGACGTTGAGGGAATACCGCAATGCCTCGCGAACGGTGACCCGGCCTCTAAATTTCTCGCCGTAATTATTCGGCGTGTATTCCTTGCCGTCGAAATCAAATGTCGTCGGCTCATCCATAATCGTCGTAGCGGGCGTTACGATGGGCTGTATGCCGTCCACGCTTCCCTGAAATGCCGCCGCATACACAAATGGCTTGAAGGCCGAGCCGGGTTGGCGTCTGGACAAGACGTGGTTGAGCTGGCTCTGGCCGTAATCCCGGCCCCCCACCAGCGCCTTGATCTCCCCAGTATGCGGGTCAAGAACAACAAGTGCTACCTGCGCCTGGGGAACGGTTTGCCCCGCTTTCTTCCAGCGCGCGGACCGCCGGGCCAACTGGACATCCACATTCTTGATTCCTATATCCACGGCGTCCGAGGCTGCCCGCTGAAGATCAGGATCTAGCGTGGTGTAAATGCGGAAGCTCTGAGAGAGCAGATCGGCCTCGGAAAACCGGTCGAGCAAATGCTCCTTCACCATATCCACAAAGTACGGCGCGGTGCTGCCCTCAAGCCCTCCGCCAACAATATGCAGGGGCGTTTTCTTGGCATCGCGAGCCTGATCAACGGTAATTACGTGATTTTCAGTCATCATCAGAAGCGCGCGATCGCGCGCCTCGACCGCACGTTCGGGCCTTCTCTCCGCCGTCGAATAGCGGTTCGGAGCGTGAATGATTCCCGCCAGGAACGCGGCTTCCGGTAGAGTCACTTCGCGGACATCCTTGTTGAAGTAAGCGAGCGAGGCCTCGCCAAATCCGTGAATCGCAAAGCTGCCGCGATTTCCAAGGTAAATTTCGTTAGCGTAGAGTTCGAAAATCTGCGGCTTGGTGAAGCGGCGCTCGAGTTCGAGAGCCACGACGGTTTCAGCGATCTTGCGCCGCCAGGTTCGCTCGGTGGAAAAGAAAAAGCTTCGCGCCACTTGCATCGAGATTGTGCTGGCGCCTTGAGCGCGCACACCCTGGTGCAAATCGGCCCAGGCCGCACCCAAAATGCGGATAAAGTCGAAGCCCGGATGCTCGAAGAATCGCTTATCTTCTACCGACAGGACGGCATCGCGCAAAATCTTCGGAAGGTCGTCGAACTGGATAGCCCGGCGCTTTTCGCGGGAGTCGCCAAACAGGCTGGTCAGCAACTCAGGATCTACTTCCACTGAATCCAATTCGGCGCCGCTATCCATCGAACGGATCTTTTGCACTTCGTGGCCGCTGAAATCGACGATGATTCTTTTCTGCCCGGCCGAAGAAGATTCGCTCGAGGGACGAATCTCGAGTTCGTTGCCATGAAGGATATAACGCCCAGGTGTGCCGGCTGCGTCCAGTTCACTGTACCCAGCGCGCTGCAGGTGATTCGCCAAATCCCCCACCGTCATTTTCTGGCCGGTGGATATGCGCATCGGAGCTGCGTAGATTCGCGCGGTCGTTTGCTCAATGTGGCCAGAAAGGCGCGCATCAATCATCCGGCCGTAGGAAACCCAGTAATAGATACCAAAACCGAGTGCGACCAGAAAAATGAATAGCCCGGCGCTTGCCAAAATCATGCCCAGGCGGCTTGTTAAGAAGTCCCGGCTGATGCGAACACGCAAAGTCTTTCTCCGTTCCGCCGCGAAAAACAGTTACCGTTTCGTGAATACGCTTTAGATCCCCCAATACCCGTCAATATCTATGACGCCTCACTCTCATCGTTAGTGTACACGGCGCGTAGCCAAACTTTTCAGTCCTTATTCATGCTGAAACCAAGGTCGTAAGACGCTTCAGACGATTCATGGAATGAATGGCGGGGGGTGAAGTGAGCGATCTCTCCGCCCTTGGCTGACCTAGTACAAGGCATCGTTAGCGGCAGTGGGATTGAAATTCAATGTCCATTGATAGAAACCCAAGTCCACAATAACCGCAAATTCAACACTTATACGCACATTTCCGCGGACTTGGGTGACCTTAATCTCGTCAGCGGTAACCGGCAATTCGTCTTTCATGGCTTCCAGTAAAACCGCTTCCTGGATTTGCTCGGGAGTCTGCCGGTTAACGGTGCCGAATCGCGCGATTGTTTGCATGCCGTCGGTCATTTCGTACTCGTGGAACAAAACCGGGACGACTTTTATCCCTACGTAAGCTGCTAATCCCAATATCACCAGCCAGACAATTGCTTTTAAGCCTCCGGCACCCTTCTCCCTGTTACGCGGGGGGCGATTCACATGAGCGCACGAAGCAAGCACGGCCGCGTGCGTTGATGCGCATCGGGAGAGATCTCTCATGGAATGAAATGCTAGCATCCGTCACAGGGGGTGTCGAGCGAGACTGCGGAGGGAGTTGCCGCGAAGGTAATTCTTCTACTTTGTTGACGTCATTGCACTTGGCTTAAATCCCGCTTAACAAACGAGATCGCCTCACGCCTTCCCGACCATTGTCTAGAACGGTCCTAATAGGCCTTCCCGAAAATGGCAATTTCATTGGCCTGCTGCCCACAAAAAATACAAGGCCCGGACCCTCCCGGCTGTTCCAGTGGAATGCAACGAAGAGTGGCTTTGGTGGCTTCCTTGATTTGCTCTTCACACTTGCTGTCCCCGCACCACCGGGAACGCGAGAACCCCTTCTCCACCACGCCTCGAAACTCTTCGAAATCCTTTGGGTCAAATGTATTGGCTTCACGAAAGGCGAGCGCCCGATCAAACAATGCCTTTTGGATCTCCGCCAGCAACTGCTGCACGGACCCGGCGATACCGTCCTGTGAGACGAACGTCTTGCCCTCCCGGCCCGGTTTATCGCGACGCGCCAGTACCACGGTGCCCTTGGCTACATCCTTCGGCCCAATCTCCATTCGCAGGGGCACCCCGCGCATTTCCCAGTCGTTGAACTTGAAACCGGGACTTTGCCCTTCGCGCTCATCCACTTTCACGCGCACGTCGGCCTTCACTAATTCCTCGCGGATTTTCTTTGCGGCGGCGAGGACCTGCGCCTTCTCCTCGTCATTCTTGAAAATGGGCACGATTACTATTTGATACGGCGCGAGCCTTGGTGGCAGGATCAATCCCTGGTCATCGCCATGAACCATGATGATGGCGCCGATGAATCGCGTCGACAGGCCCCACGACGTCGTCCAGCAATATTGCAGCGCGCCGCCCTGATCGAGGTAGCGGATTTCGAACGCTTTGGCGAAATTTTGGCCCAGATTGTGCGACGTGCCGGATTGCAGCGCCTTGCCATCGCCCATCATCGCCTCGATCGAATATGTCTGATCGGCGCCGGCAAATCGCTCGGAGGAAGATTTTTTGCCGGGTATCACGGGAATGGCCGCTTCGTTCACAGCAAAGTCCGTATAAATATCAAGCATCTGGCGCGTTTCTGTTGCGGCCTCTTCGTAGGTGGCGTGCGCTGTGTGGCCCTCCTGCCAAAAAAACTCCAGCGTGCGAAGGAACAACTTGGTGCGCAATTCCCATCGCACCACGCTGTTCCACTGATTGATCAGGACCGGGAGATCGCGATAGGACTGTATCCATTTCGCATACGCATGCCCGATAATCGTTTCCGAGGTCGGACGAATCACTAGAGGCTCTTCGAGCTTTTCACCGCCTCCGTGAGTAACCACGGCCAGCTCCGGCGAGAATCCGGCGACGTGAGACTGTTCCTTGCTGATGAAACTTTGCGGAATCAGGAGCGGAAACGCGGCGTTTACATGCCCGGTGGCCTTGAAACGCTTGTCGAGTTGCGCCGTAATGTTCTCCCACAGAGCCCAGCCGTAGGGGCGCACGATCATGCAGCCGCGCACCGGCGCGTAATCGGCCATCTCAGCGCGCAACACCAGCTGGTTGTACCACTCGGAGAAATCTTCAGAACGTGATGGGAGCTTCATATCGGCCATGCGCGCAGGTCCTTTGTGGTTCTGTGGTGTGGAGCGGTGAGAATCAAGAAGAGAAAGCGTATCCGACGCTGCCACACGTGTCAACCGATGCTGAAAGAGCGTGGTGATTTAGTTAGATTATTTTGTTGCGGGCGTATTTCCGTGGGCCATTTTGAGGGAACTTCAGCGGCAATTGATCGGTCCGGTTTATGCAGACTGAAAACATGGATTCAGCGCTGTCCCACATCGGCATCCTGTGCAGCTAAAAATATGGGATGGTCGCGGCCGCCGTAACCATGCAAACCCACAGGAACATCTCCACGAAGCCCGCGACTTTCGCCACTTTAGGCGCGTCGGCCGACAGTCCCCACCTTCGGGTTTTTACTTGGACGACGATATGCCAGATAAGCGCCACGGGCAGAAGAGCACCTATCTTTACTTCAAAGGCCGGATTGACGATAAACGCCGTCGCCGCAGTCGAAAAGAGCATAAATCCACCGAGCACCGCTAGAGCCAGGCCAACCCAATTCCAAACAATAGTGGCCTTCAAGAACTCGGCAGACGTTTGTCTTCTCTTGCCCACGCCCAGAAGATGCAGATCCAGGCCTATATTGGTCCCCAGCCATATCGACAATCCGGTGAAATGCATCAGCTGAACGAAAGGGTAAGCCCATAGCGAACTGCCAATGGACAATGCCCACGTGGTATTCTGCAGCCATTCAGCAAACGCCATCAAAAGGCCGTGCATCGTGACCCTCTTCGATTACACAATCGAATCAATCAGCTAGCAAGCTGTGTGCCAAAAAACGCAACGACAATCCAAACGGCTATGGAACGTTGGATATTGCAGGAACTTCGACCGCCGACAAAATTGTTCCCACCCACAGCAATATAGAAATGCAAGCGACAATCTTCGCGCCCAACGGAGTACCGGAAGGTCGATCCCACGCCGGCGCCCGTTTTCGCACAAATACCCCAGAAACGGCCGCCAGCGCTGTGACAAGCATGTTGACGCCAAAGACGCCGTTCGTACAAAACAATACGGAATCGCCGGCAAGCATCAGCAGGCCCGTGAAAAGAAGGACACCCAGGCCGGTCCACATCCAGGGAGAATAAAAATCGGTAATCTCTGTAACGGTTTGATTCTTTCCGGTCAGCCCTAGAATCCGCAGATCCATCATGACCATTGATCCGACCGTCAGAAAGACACTAAGGTAATGAGCCAACCAAACTGCTATCGAGGGCATAATTGAGCCGGTTAACCACATGATGAACGGGTAATTTTGAACATCCCGGCAAGCCGTAAGGTAGGAGGTCATTTGGGGGTCCTGTCCGTCTTCGCGGGAATATTCGTTCGTTTCCGCTCGCGGACTGCGTGCATACTATATTTCGCTGCGGGTACGGTGCAAGGAATTTAAGACGGCGGGGCGTTAAAACGACGTAAAATTTTCGCATTCATAATTCGTGAGCGTGCCGCCCATCGCCGGAGAGTGTATTCTAGATCGTGGCTGGAGATGATAAACGGCAATGCCAGCTTCGCACGTTCGCCATGGTCTCTACCTACCGCGACGGACATCCACGAGGAGGACGCAGTGGCCACCGAAACAAGGAAAGATGATTTACTGTTTTATGTTCTGTCAGGGATAGCGGCTGCCTGGGGGCTCGGCTGGATCGCGGGTCTCCTGCATATAACGAAATGAAGCTTTTTCTGACCGATTTTGACCTGGCCGGGAATGGCGATGCCGTCTTGACGGGTGACAATCCGGGCTAAAAGGTTTTACACGCATTTTACAACCCCGAATACTTGTCTTCTGTAAGATCGCGCTGTTGAACTACTCCAAGGTTTAGTTTCGGAAGCAGCGGAGGACCTCCCGCCGACGCTGCTTCCTTTTTTTTGTCCTTTCTATTCCGCCTTATAACAACTGACAGTCACAATTACTAAGATGGATGGTCGGTGTGCCCCCTCAATTGGAAATCGCCGCCGGATTCCGATAGAATCGCTGCTGTTATTCATATGACAAATTCAACTTCCAAACCGCGCATTGCGGTGGGCTCCGATCACGCCGGATTCCGGACGAAAGAAAATATCAAAACCTATCTGGCAGGCGAAGGTTACGGCGTGGATGATGTCGGCACGCACTCCGAGGAACCGGTGGACTATCCTGATTTCGCGCTCGCCGTGGCCGAACGCATCGCATCGGGACAAAACCCTCTAGGCGTACTAGTGTGTGCCACAGGAATCGGCGTTTCCATTACGGCCAATAAGGTTGCAGGCATCCGGGCCGGGCTCGCGCATGATTCCCTGACGGCGCGCCGCGCCAGAGAGCACAATGACGCCAACGTGATCGCGCTGGGTGGGAAAATCGTTGGTGACGACGAAGCCATCGCCATCGTACAGGAGTTTCTGAATGCGCAGTTTGCCGGTGGGCGCCACCAGCGCCGGATCGACAAAATCAGTGAAATAGACCACGCACGCGAGATCAAAACATGACCACGAACTCTACAATTTCACAACGAATGAACCGGCCTCTCGACGAAGTCGACCCGGAAATCGCGGACGTTCTTCGCCAGGAAGGGCGCCGTCAGGGCACGGGTTTGGAGTTAATACCCTCGGAGAACTTCGTCTCCGAAGCCGTTCTTGAGGCCATGGGCTCGGTTCTGACGAATAAGTACGCCGAAGGCTATCCCGGCAAACGCTATTACGGCGGCTGCGAATTTGCCGACCGGGCGGAACAATTGGCGATCGACCGCGCCAAGGCCCTGTTTGGCGCGGAACACGCCAACGTCCAATCTCATTCGGGAACGCAGGCCAACGTGTCCGTCTATATGGCGGCGCTGCAACTGGGCGATACGGTCCTGGGCATGAACCTGGCGCATGGCGGGCACCTTACGCACGGACATCCGCTTAATTTTTCCGGCAAGATGTACAAGTTCGTGCCGTACGGCGTGAGCAAAGATACCGAGACCATCGATTACGACGAACTCGATCGGCTGGCGCGCGAGCACAAACCGAAAATGATTGTCGCGGGTGCCAGCGCCTATTCCCGCATCATCGATTTCCCGCGCATGGCCGAGATCGCGCGCTCTGCGAACGCGTTACTGTTCGTGGATATGGCGCACATCGCGGGACTCGTGGCTGGTGGAATGCATCCAAGCCCGGTACCCCACGCGGATTATGTTTCCACCACCACGCACAAAACACTGCGCGGACCGCGAGGCGGGTTGGTGCTTTGCAGGCAACAATTCGCGAAGGAACTCGACCGTATCACATTTCCCGGCACGCAGGGCGGGCCGCTGATGCACATCATCGCGGCCAAAGCAGTGTGCTTGAAAGAGGCCGCCGCTCCGGGCTTCCGTGAATATGCCAAACAAGTTGTCGCGAACGCTCAAAAACTCGCCGCGGAAATTGCCAGGGGCGGATTTCGAATCGTCACCGGCGGCACGGACAACCATCTTTTCCTGATCGATCTGTTTTCGCGCGGAGTTACCGGCAAGGACGCGCAGCCGGCGCTGGACCGCGCGGGTATCACCGTCAACAAGAATTCGATTCCCTTCGATCCCACTCCGCCGATGACGGCGGGAGGAATTCGCCTGGGCACTCCCGCAATCACCACGCGCGGCATGCTCGAACCCGACATGGCACGCATTGCTGCCTGGATCGTTGACGTGCTCTCTCATCTTGGCGACGCCGCTACCGAAAACCGTATTCGCGCGGAGGTTGCCGAGTTCGCGACGCAGTTTCCCTTGTATACGCGCCGCTGGGATATCGCACCCGCGTTTGCTAAAACAGGTAGCGACGTCCGGTAATCCCCGGCGCTAATGCGTGTCGCAATCGATATCCGGCGCGTTGATGACTTCGGAATCGGCACATACATTCGCAACATCGTAAATGAATTCGCGCGGACCGACGGGCAAACTGAATACCTGCTGATCGGTCAGGAGCGCCACCTTCGCGAATTCGATTCTCTTCCCAATAATTTTAAAATGCTGCACTACCCGGCTGAGCCAGGATCGTTTCGAACCCACATGCATTTGCCATTTCTGTTGCGAAAGCATGAGGTGGATATCCTGCATATGCCCTGGTTCTATGCACCCGCCGTGGTGTCCACGCGATTGGTGCTGACCGTGCACGACCTGACCGACGTCCTTTCGCCGCCGGCGGGAGCAACGCCGCTGGTGCAGGCCGGCCGGATGTATTTTGCCCGCCGGGCGCTCAAACGAGCGGACCGCATCCTGGCCGTTTCGCAATCGTCCAAGCGCGAACTTGCGCGCGTATTCGGCGTCCCGGAAGGAAAAATTGAGGTTATCTATAACGCACTGGATGAGCGCTTCGTCCGCGAGTTGATGCCGGGCGACGGGGACCGAATCCTCGAACGCCATGCCGTCACGGATCCGTTTGTGTTATACGCGGGCAACATTAAGCCGCAGAAAAATCTGCCGCGCTTGATCGAGGCTTTTGCGGTGGCCAAATCGGCCTTGCACGAGCACCCGGAATATTCCAACCTGAAACTGCTTTTAATCGGCAATTCCGCGGAGGAACATTCCGATTTGCGTCGCGCGGTCCTGCGTTCGCGGGTGCAGGGCGACGTAAGGTTCCTTGGATTTGTGCCACACTCGGTTCTGCGCGTGTTCTACGCCCGCGCCCGGGCGTTCCTGTTTCCTTCACTCTACGAAGGTTTTGGGCTTCCGCCGCTCGAAGCCATGGCCCACGGCACACCGGTGCTGACTTCAAACGCATCTTCACTACCGGAAGTTTTCGAACAGGCTGCGCTCATGGTGAATCCGGAAAACGTTTTTGAAATTGCCCGGGGAATCCGGCAGATCGTTACGGAAGATGCGATTCGTGAAGACTTAATACGCCGCGGCCATGAACTGGTGCGAAAATATTCCTGGGAGCGATCCGCCGAGCAGGTGCGTGAGGTTTATGGTTCCGTGCTTGCGAAGCATCCGGCCAGGAAGTAAATCAGTGCGATTGGCTCCCGAAAAAATCAGAATCACTTCGGCACGACCTCGATCGTAAGTTCCTGAACGGCTCCCTCCACAATGGAAAAAACGCGCACGGGATTCGCCGCACCCTCTTGCGGCGACAAAATGAAGTATGCCGACGCGGGATAGAATGCCTGCACGATGTCGCGCGGTGACGGGACATTCTCCCCGGACGGATGGGAATGATAGATGCCCATCAGATCCATACCGTCTGAACGCATCTGCCTGAACAGAGTGAACAATTCTTGCGGAGCGATTTCGTAGGCCGTCGCGCTGGCGAGGATATTCTTCGCGGGGAACACCCTCTCGATCACGCCATCACGACCGGCAAGCAGGCCGCAGCATTCGATGCGCGAGTCGCGGCGCACGTGTTGCAGCATTTCCTCGGCGATCCCGGCGCGCGAACAGACACTCCGCAGCATTGGGAAAGTGTACCTCGCGCTGCCAATGTCGCGAGCTCGAATCCGGAGATGAGCATAGGCTCGCTGGAAATGCCCAGGAATTGACAAGTGACAGTCCGCGTGACTAAGATTTCGGCGACGCCTGTGAGGAGGAATCCGTGGCAACACCACAACATTCCATTCAATTTCCCAACGAAAGCGCTTCCTATCGCGCAGCCCGCAACGAACTGCTGTCCGCGGAGCTCGAACTTCGCAAAAAACTGGAAGAGGTAGCTACCCTAAGACGCAAGTTGCCCCTGGGCGGTGAACTTCTGGAGGATTACACTTTCGAAGAAGGTCCGGCCGATATTACCGGCTCGACGCCCGTTCAGAAAATTCGCCTGTCCGAATTATTCGCACCCGGCAAGGACACCCTGGTTCTTTACAGTTTCATGTTCGGACCGAACATGCCTTCGCCTTGCACTGCGTGCACTTCCATCCTGGACGGCTTGAATGGAGCCGCGATTCACATTCGAAATCGCGTGGACTTTGCCGTAGTTGCGAAATCGCCCATCGAGAGGATTCGTGCGCTGGCGCAGGGACGGGGCTGGAAAAACCTCCGCCTGCTCTCTTCCGCAAACAACGCATACAACCGCGATTATCATGGGGAAACGCCGCAGGGAAATCAGATTCCATCCCTGAACGTGTTCGCTCGGCGCGATGGCAAGATTTTTCACTTCTATCATACGGAACTTTTGTTTGCGCCCAAGGAACCTGGGCAGGACGGCAGACATGTAGACCTGATTTGGCCCATATGGAATCTTTTCGACTACACGCCGGAAGGCCGCGGAACGGATTGGCACCCTAAGCTGGCATATTAGCTGCAGTCAGCCCGCCAGTATCCGCCGCTACGACGGAAATTGCGTCAGGCCTTTTGAGTCGCTCGTCGCAGAAATGTCGGCACGTCCAGGTCATCCGCGGGCGGCGTGTCCTGGTGATGGATCACTTCGTTGACCACGGGCCGCGGAGGCTCCGGCACAATTTCCTGCTGCGGTTGGACGACTGATTCCTCACGGCCGGCTTTCCAGGTTTTCGGCAAATATGTGGGCTTTTCCTGGACCACCTTACGCGCAGACTCGCGGAATCCCGCCGCGATAACCGTAATCTTCACCTGCTCCTTCATCGCGTCGTCCATCACGGCTCCGAAAATAATGTTGGCATTTTCATGCGCCGCTTTCTGGATGACGGATGAGGCTTCGTGGACTTCATGCAGCGTCAGGCTCGACGATCCGCATACGTTGATCAGAATGCCCTGCGCTCCCTGAATGGAGTTATCTTCGAGTAGCGGGCTGTTGATGGCGCGATTGGCCGCGTCGGTAGCCCGATTCGCACCGGAAGCCACGGCGGTGCCCATCACGGCGTAGCCCTGTCCCTGCATGATGGTTCTGACATCGGCGAAGTCGCGGTTGATGATGCCGGGAATCGTGATGATGTCGCTGATTCCCTGCACGGCCTGGCGGAGAATGTCGTCGGCGATTCGGAAAGCTTCAAAAAAACTCGTGCCGCGCTCCACCGTGTCCATCAGGCGTTCGTTGGGGATCACGATGACGGTATCTACACAGCCAATCAGTTCGGCAAGGGCCTGCTCGGCCTGCAGCATTCTGCGCTTGCCTTCAAACTCAAATGGCTTGGTAACCACTGCGACGGTGAGCGCGCCAAGTTCGCTGGCAAGCGAAGCCACGACGGGGGCCGCGCCACTGCCGGTGCCTCCACCAAGTCCGGTGGTCAGGAAAACCATGTCGGAGCCTTCGAGCGCCTCGATGATTTTGTCGGTGTCCTCGAGCGCGGCCTTGCGGCCCATCTCCGGATTGGCGCCAGCCCCCAGTCCTTTGGTGAGCTTTGCACCGAGCTGCAATTTGCAAGGCGCTTGTGACATCTTGAGCGCCTGCAGATCGGTGTTCGCGGCGATGAATTCCACACCTTCCACTTTGGCTCGGATCATGCGGTTGACGGCATTGCATCCGCCGCCGCCCACGCCGATCACCTTGATCTTCGCGCCCTGCTGCTGATTCTCTTCAGTGAATGAAATCCGAAGCCCTGCGTCCTTTGTCGTCATTCTGTCCTCCCCGGAAAAATATTTCTGATCCGCCGAAGTTCTTTCAATCATCCCGCGGCGAACATGCTTCTAATCTTAGCCACGAAGTTTGTCGGCCGCTGCGGCGCCTGACGCCGGGCGCGTGCGCCGTAAAGCAGCAGACCAACCACCGTGGCGTACTCGGGCTGGGAAAGCTCCTGAGGCATGCCTGCAAGGCCACGCGTCGTCGCCTGGCGCACGGGCAAATTAAACATGCGCTCGGCAAGCTCTGGAAGGCCCTTCAGGTGTGCTCCCCCGCCGCACAGTACCAGTCCGGCGGGTATCAGCGCGCTAAAACCGCCGCGCTGCAATTCATCGCGAATCAACGAAAACAATTCCTGCGCTCTCGGCTCGATAATTTCGTTCAGCATTCGAGCAAACACCGTCCGCGGCGGGCGATCACCGACGCTGGCGATTTCGATGGCTTGATCCTCACCGATCAAATCCTGGAATGCGCATCCGTGCTGGCGTTTGATTTTTTCCGCTTCGGGAATCGGCGTGCGCAATCCAACGGCGAGGTCGTTGGTGAAATGATCGCCGCCTACAGGAAGTGCGGCCGCATGACGCAACATCCCGTTGCCGAAAACGACAATCTCCGTGGTGCCGCCGCCAATATCGAGCAGGCAGCAACCGAGTTCGCGTTCGTCCTGAGTAAGACAGGCTTCGGCAGATCCCAGCGGCTCGAGTACGGTATCGGCAACTTCGATGCCCGCCTGATTAATGGCAATCACGAGATTTTGCATCGCCGACGCGGAGGACGTCACCATGTGAACGTTTACCTCCAGGCGCTGGCCGACCATCCCCATCGGGTCGCGAATATTATCCTGCGCGTCCACCCAAAACTCCTGCGGCAGAACGTGCAGCACCACACGATCCTCGGGCAACGTGACGTTGCGTGCGGCATCCACGGCGCGGCGAACATCTTCGCGTTCAATATCGCGGGAACGGTGGCCCAGGGCAATGCCGCCACGACTGTTGACGCCTCGAATATGCCCGCCGGCCACGCCGACGATCGCGCGCTCCACGGGAATACCGGCAATTCCTTCGGCTTCTTCCACGGCGCGGCGAATCGAAGCCGCCGTGGCGCCCAGATTGGCGATGAGTCCCTTACGCATTCCCTTGGTCTCCGCCGCCCCCATGGAAACGAACTTCGCCCCGATCCCGGATTCGTCCACTTCGCTGATCACGGCGCACGTCTTGGTGCTGCCCACATCCAGCGCGACCATGTATTTTTCTTTCTTGGCCAACCGCCGCTCCTTTTGTTCCTGCTGCCGGGTATCGGGCGGGACGTGCCCTGAACCGCCGGTCCACTTAAAATGCAGGTGAAAATAATTCTAGTGCCGCTTATGCGCGATCGTTCCCCGTCGCGCGACGCTTTCCTGTGCGGCCTCAGGCAGGTTGCCCGCCACCGTTTTTTCCTCCGGATTTACGACCACCTGCCGCGCGAAGCGCAGGTCGACCGAATCCACACGACCTGAGCTGGCACGCCACTGGTCCAGATTCTCGGAAAGCAAGCGATACCGGTTGCTGAAATCGGAATCGCCGAAGTGTACAAGAATCGGCGAAGAATTACCCGGCGCCGCGCCTAATCCGCTGAGGGTGGCGCGCACGTCCGCGGCGTCCGATAGATCGACTTCGCTGATGTGATCGTCAGAACCGGGACTGGCCAGTTCGATTTCCTTCATAAACTGTGTGAATAATTTCATGCGCTGCTGGCGGGTCTCTTGCGGCATGGATTCGCTCAGGCCGCTTACAACCGGAAAACGAAATTCGCCTTCCGACGGCCGCTCCAGAATCACGCCATAGACATCCACGAGCGCGAGGTCGTTCGCCCCGCGCAGAAATGCCACCGGCGTTCGCTCGGTAATTTCCAGGCGGAGCCGGTTCGGCAATACGCGCTGCACGCCTGCCCGCTCCACCCACGGCAGCGACTCCAGCATTTTGCGACGCTCCTCGAGGGGTACACGGACGACGCTGCGGCCCATGTCGGCGGAAAACTTCTCCACGATTGCGTCGCGTGTCGCGAAGCGGTTCCCAATTGTCTCAATCTGCTCCTCACGTTCGAGCATGACGCTCGGTGAGTACAAAAAATAATGACCGGCCTGATACAGTAGCCAGCCCGCGGAAAGCGCGACGATTCCGCCGACCAGAACCCGCCGGTACAAGGGCCAGGCCTTGCGGCTGAATTTCCGCTTTCGTACCTCCACCGGCTTCTGCCTGCGAAGATACTTGGGCTCCTCTTCAGCCAGTGCGTCCGCGGGAAGATAGTCTGGTTCTGCGCTCATGATTCCTTCCACACGATGACTTCTTCTTCTAATTCCACTCCATATCGTTCGTGCACACGGCGGCGCACATCGGCAATCAGTGCAAGCATGTCCGCGGCAGTGGCGTGCCCGGCATTCACGAAAAAATTGGCGTGTCGGTCGCTGACGCGCGCGTCACCGACCGAATGTCCCTTCAAGCCCAGCTCATCGATCATGCGGCCGGCCGACCCGCCCGGAGGATTTTTGAAAATGCAGCCCGCGCTTTTCTGATTGAGAGGCTGACTGGCTCGGCGTTTATCGTTGCAGATGCGAATTCCTTGCAGTATTTCGCGGTACGGTTTGGAAGGAAGTTCCAGTCGCACTGTGAGCATAATATCATCCGCCGCAAAAGAAGTGTGCCGGTATTCGAAATTTATTTCAGAGCCGCGCAATGTTTCAATCCGGCCGCTCGCGGCCCGGTAGATTTTCACTTCGCGAACAAATGTTCCGATCTGCGTGCCATAGGCGCCGGCATTCATCCGCAAGGCCCCGCCGATCGTTCCGGGGACTCCGATCAGTCCTTCCATCCCTCCCAGGTCGTGTTTCGCGCAGGTAGTTACAGAGCGGCCAAGGTCCGCGGCGCAATCGACCCACACTGAATTTCCCTCGATGCGCACGTCCGGCTGCTGACGCGCGAGATGAAGAATCGCCCACGGCAATTCGCCGTCGGGGAGCAGAACGTTGCTGCCTCCTCCCAGGAACCGATACGGAACTCCGGCCTGCTTGAGCAGACGAACCAACTCGGGCAACGAGTCATGACGGCGAATGACCAGGAGATCGGACGTGCCGCCGATCTCGAGGGAAGTTCTCGGCGCCAGCGAGATTCCGGCGTGGTACTCCACGTCCAGAGCGGGCAACGCTTCGATAATTTTAGGATCATCAATGTGCATGATTCAGCGAAACCTTTGCGCCCAGCAAAACCGCCAACTCGCCCGGTGCGCGGCTCACGTTGCCCGCGCCGATCGTCAATATCGCATCACCCGGACGCGCTGCCCGGAGCAATTCCTCGATCCCCTCCTGCATCGAGCTGTGGAAAACTACATTCTTGTGCCCCGCGGCGCGAATCGCGTCCGCCAGCGTCTTCCCGGTGATTCCAGGAATTGGGGGTTCACCGGCGGCGTAGATATCCATGACGACCACCATATCGGCCTGATTAAAAGCGCGGCAGAAGTCGTCCCATAGATGCCGGGTCCTGGAATAACGATGCGGCTGAAAGAGCACCAGAATTCGATTGAAGTGGCATCCCCTCGCCGCTTCGAGCGTGGCGCGAATTTCGACCGGATGATGGCCGTAGTCGTCGATCAAGGTAATGTCGTTGATCACGCCCTTCACATCGAAACGCCGCCCTACTCCAGCAAATTCCTCCAGGCCCACACGAATCAGGTCCGCGGGCACATTCAAGTACAGCGCAACAGTGGCCGCGGCCGCCGCATTGCGCACATTGTGTATGCCCGGGGGGCCATTCAAATGAAATTTGCCAAGGTCGTCACCGCGATAGGTCAGACGGAATGCGCTCTCGAGGCCGTTCAACTCGATGTCGCTGATGATGAGATCAGCCTGACTGGAGGTGCCGTAGGTAATCACCGGGCGTTGCACATTCGGCAGAATGGCTTGAACGTTTGGCTCGTCGAGGCACAGCACCGCCGCCCCGTAAAACGGCACGCGATTGACGAACTGCGTGAAGATTTCCTGAATTTCCTCCAGGGATTTGTAAGTGTCCAGGTGCTCACGGTCAATGGTGGTGACGACGGCGACGACCGGCGCCAGCAGCAAGAACGTGCGGTCGCTTTCATCGGCTTCGACGACCATGTATTCGCCGCGGCCCAGCCGCGCGGTCGTGCCGACATGGTTCACGCGCCCGCCGACGACAAATGTTGGATCGAGTCCCGCAGCGGCCAGCACAGACGCCGTCATTGAAGTCGTGGTGGTCTTGCCGTGCGCACCCGCAATCGCGATCCCGTATTTCAAGCGCATCAACTCGCCCAGCATTTCCGCCCGCGGAATGACGGGTATCTTCAGCCGATGGGCCTCCACCACTTCCGGATTCTGTTGGCCCACCGCGGAGGAAATGACTACGACGTGCGCGCCATGAACCTGCTCCGCCTTGTGGCCTTCAAAAATTTCACCGCCCAGATTCTGTAAATGATCGGTAATGGGTGAAGTCTTCACGTCCGAACCCGAAACCGAATAGCCCAGCGTGAGCAGCACCTCCGCAATGCCGCTCATCCCGATTCCGCCGACGCCGATGAGATGGATGCGCTTAAAGTTATGGAATGTAACCATCATCGCAGCGCCACCTCTTCAATCATATCGACAATTTTCTCTGCTGCATGGGGCTTGGCCAGGCTGCGCGCTCTTACCGCCATGGCCTCCAGCTCGACAGGATGGTCGAGCAAGGCAAAGATTTCAGTTGTAAGACGTTCCGCGGTGAGCTGGGGCTCCGGGATTACGCGCGCCGCCCCTGCGCTCTCCATCTCCCGGGCGTTGCGTAGCTGGTGACTATCTGTGGATGCACCGAATGGGATAAAAATGGCTGGGCGTCCAGCCGCGGCGAGTTCGGCGGCCGTTATCGCGCCCGCGCGGCAGACGACCAGGTCCGCCTGGGCATATCGTTCCGCCATGTTCCCGATGAAAGGCAATACCTCCGCATGAATTTCGCGCCGCGCATATGCCGTGCGCACGGCATTACAATCGCGTTCGCCGGTCTGGTGAACGATGGAGATTCGATTTTTTTTTGCGGCCAGGAGATCCGCGGCGTCGGCGAAGGTCCGGTTGATCGCCAACGCGCCCTGGCTTCCGCCGGTAATCAGCAAGTGGAACGGTTCCGATGGCGGACGAACCGGAATCGTGAAGAATTCCGCGCGTACCGGGATTCCCGTTAGCGTCGCCTTCGCTCCCCATCGGGCGGTTGGCGCTTCGTAGGCCGTGGCAATGCGCGTCACCATCCTGGCGAGTATGCGGTTGGTGAAGCCGGGCTCGGCGTTGGGCTCAAAGATTACAGTCGGCAGCCTTCGCCTAACGGCCGCGAGCATCACGGGACCTGCGGCGTATCCTCCTACTCCCAGCGCCGCGGAAAACTTGTGCCGCCGCAAAATCGCGTAGGAATCCCACATCGCGGGGGCCAGCTTCGAGATGTTCACAACCAGCCTTCTGCCGCCAATTCCTTTGAGGCCCGCCGAGCGGATCGTCTCCAGCCGAAACCCCGCTTCCGGCACCAGTCGAGCTTCCATCCCGCGTTTTGTTCCGACAAACACCGTTTCCCTCTCCGCTCCGCGCGACATCCATTCCTTTGCAATAGCCAGCGCGGGAAAAATGTGTCCCCCCGTGCCGCCTCCTGCAATCAACAATTTAAAATTCCTTTGCTCCACTTTCAATCGGCCTGCTGGCTGATATTCAAGAGCACACCGGTTGCCAGCAGCATCACCACCAGGCTCGATCCTCCGTAACTCATGAATGGCAACGGAATGCCTTTCGTGGGCATCATCCCCAGGACAACGCCTAAATTAATCAGCGCCTGACTTAACACCATCACTGCAATCCCCAGCGCCGCGAAACGGCCGAACTCATCGGGCGCGTTAAATGCCGCACGCATGCCGCGCCAGCCGTAGACGGCAAACAGCCCGAGCACGATGGCCCCGCCAATGAATCCCAGTTCCTCGCATAGCACGGCAAAAATAAAGTCGGTATGCGCCTCCGGCAAATAAAATAGCTTCTGTTTGCTTTCCATCAGGCCGACGCCCGTGAATCCTCCCGATCCCACCGCGATCAGCGATTGCAGGAGCTGAAAACCTCGCCCCTGCGGATCGGCAGCGGGATTCAAGAATGCGATCACACGTTCATACCGATAGGAAACGCGAACAATCAGCAGGTAGATAATGGGAATCGAGGCCAAGCCCGCGCCAATGATATATTTCCCGTCCAGACCCGCGACGTATAGCATGGCAACGGCGATAATGAAAATTTCCACCGCCGTTCCCAGGTCCGGTTCCATTACCACCAGACCCACTAATAACAGAACGGGGGCGAGTGCGGGGATGATGGTATGGACCCAGTCGTCCATTCCGTAACTGTGCGGACGCCTGCGCATCTCCAGAAACCATGCCAGGTAGAAGATTACGGCCAGCTTGGCGAGCTCTGAAGGCTGCAAGCTGGCGCCGCCCAGGCGAAACCAGCGATGCGTGGCATGCGACTTGTCCAGAAAAAAGACGCCGACCAACATCAGCAGCACCGCGATCAATCCGGGAAAGATAACCTGTGGACGACGAAGCTTGCGATAGTCCGCGTTCATCACGATCATCATTCCGCCCAGACCCATGACTAGCCACAAAAGCTGGCGAAGCAGAAAATGGTAGCCGTTGCCGAACTCATCGCGCGCTGTGACGGCAGAGGCGCTGAAAACCATCACGGCCCCGACCAGACACAATGCAACGGTCGAGCCGAACATCCAGCGATCGGTTTGGAGATGTCGAGCCATCGTCAGGCCTTTCGCGCGGGTTCGTCCGCCGCGTGACGTTCCAGGATGCCGCGAACCAACTGCTTGAACACGCGTCCGCGGTGTTCGTAACTCTCAAATTGATCGAAACTCGCGCAGGCCGGGGCCAGCAGCACCGTGTCCCCAGGACGCGCAAGTTCCGAGGCAAGCTCCACGGCCCGCGCCATTGTGCCGGCGCGCTCCACGGGCACAACTCCGTCCAGTTGCTCCTCGATCTTGTCTGCCGCGGCGCCAATCAGCAATACCGCCTTGGCGTGTTCGCGCAAAGACTTGCGAAGAATGGCGTAATCGCTGCCTTTGTCCTTGCCGCCAAGTATGACCAGGAGATTGCCGGGAAAGGCATCGAGAGCCTTAAGCGTGGCGTCCACATTTGTGGCTTTCGAATCGTTGAAATACTCCACACCGGCAATCGAGGCGACAAATTCGATTCGATGCTCGACGCCGGCAAAGCTGCGCACTCCCTCCGCGATCGCTCGCGGTTCCACTCCTGCGAGAGTTGCGATGGCGGCCGCAGCTAGAACGTTCTCAACATTATGTGCACCGCGCAGCCCGATATCCGCGCCTTGCAGGAGAATCGTTTCCAAGCCATCGCGGCGGAAAACAATATCGTCGTCACGCAGGAAGCATCCGCTAGCAACGCGTTTCCTCCTGCTGAACCAGAAAACCTGCGGGCGCGAGGGCGCGTAACTTGGTGCGACTGCGTCATCGGCGTTCAACACTGCTGCGTCATTTTCCATTTGATTCTCAAACATGCGGCTCTTGGCGCGCCCGTAGTCTTCCAACGAGGCGTGTCGGTCAAGATGATCCGGAGTGAGATTAAGCAGCGCGGCAATGTCCGGACGGAAGGCCACAATGGACTCCAGCTGAAAGCTGCTGGCTTCGATCACGGTGAAGCCCGAGTCGCTCGAAACATCCACGCGCGAAATCAGCGGCGTTCCGATATTTCCGGCGACCTGCACGGGTAATCCGGCAGTCTCAAAAATGTGACCGGTGAGCGACGTCGTTGTCGTCTTGCCGTTCGAACCGGTTATACAGATCAGGCGCCCCTTCAAAAATCGCCAGGCCAACTCGATTTCGCTCCACACCGGGATGCCCGCGGCGCGAGCGGCGGCCAGCGCGGGTACCGTGGGCGGCACTCCGGGGCTGGGAACGATCAGGTCTTTCCCTAGAAATGTGGCTGCCAGA
>Ga0206815_1015_pt1 | contig 55554 bp, 41 predicted proteins | sample Alteio_BWOrgCont_91_FD_152864 | JGI IMG/M metagenome (GOLD analysis project Ga0206815, IMG submission 152864) | Enriched cells from forest soil in Barre Woods Harvard Forest LTER site, Petersham, Massachusetts, United States -... | ecosystem: Environmental > Terrestrial > Soil > Temperate forest >...
GATTCAGGCGGTTGGCAGGTGACTGGCGGCTTGTTTTCTGCCGGCACCTCGACTGTGGCTTTTACCGGAAACGGGAATATCGCTACTTTGGGTCAGCCCTTCTACAATCTTTTTATCGACAATAATTTCGGGGGCTACACTCTTTCTTTGAACAGCAGCTTGGTCGTGAACGGCAATCTCACCCTTGGCGATAGTTTCAGCGGCGGTTCCTTGGATACCACCACCAACAATTACAGCATCTCGGTGGCGAGCGACGTCAGTATTGCCAATTCCGGCTCTCTGACGCTCAATTCCTCTACGATGACGGTGGGCGGCAACTGGATAGCCCAGCCTTCGTATACGGGTTACAGCCTGGGAAGTTCAACTGTGATCTTTAACGGGGCGGGTGCCTATCAGATCACCACTTAAGGAACTCATTTCGCCAACGTTCAGTTCGCCAATCTCCGGAGCACCTGGACGCTCGAGAGTGATCTTGCTCTGAACGGAACCCTGACGCTGAGTTCAGGGACCTTGGATACCAATTCTCTCAATAGCTATGCGGTGACGGTCGGAACCGATACAGTTTTTGCGGGTGGAATCTTCACGGTGCATGGCTCGAGCGTTATGGCTGATGGCAATTGGGTGTATAACTCAGGGCAGTTCAACATCGGGACCTCGACTGTAATTTTTCAAGGGACTTCTACTTCAACCATCGTAGGGTCGAATAACTTTGCCAATCTTTACTGCACGACACCCGGGAAAGAGTTGGATTTTCAGGCCGGAGCGACGCAATCGGTTTCTGGTTCCGGCACCCTGACCTTGATCGGTGACACCGGAAATCTTGTGACGCTGCGATCCACGTCGTCCGGGACGCAATGGTTTCTCATTAATACGGGCGGGAGCAATGTCCTCTTTGTTGACGTGAAGGATTCGAATGCGGGCGGCGGCGCGCCAGTGGTGGATACGAGCGGCGTCGACTCCCATAACAACGTCAATTGGGTGTTCGGTGATTTGGTGCCTCCGGCGGCCCTGACCGATTTGAATGCTGTTACCGATCCGGTGGCGGCCGGACGCATTGACCTGACTTGGACGGCGCCTGGAGACGACGGGGTTATTGGGACATTGGTGGCCGGTTCAAGCTTTACGATTCAGGGAACGACCCTGACCCCGCCCTCTTTTAATCCCGCCGCTCCTCCCACCGGAACCTTTTCCATCAATCTGGCTACAAGCGGAGTTCGTCCCGGCGACCTGCAGGCTTATACCCTGACGGGCTTGCTGGGGGGAGCCACCTATTATTTCCGGGTGTGGACGCGGGACGAGAACGGCAATCTTTCCGGTATCTCTAACGGAGCTACCACCTTTGCCCATCCGGGAAAGACTTGGGCCCGGTCGCTTTCTTCTATCGATCCCGATTGGTCCAATCCCAGCAACTGGGAGCCATTCGGGGTTCCGGGCAGTTCCGATGATGTCTTCTTCAATAGTTTTTCCACCCAGAACTGCACCATCAATATTACGACTGGGATCGGTAATATGACGGTCGAGTCCAGCTACGGTTTCCAGAGCACCATTGCCGCTTTGAGCACGATCACCTTCGTTTTGAACGGATCTTTTGATCAGGAATTCGGCATCTTCAATTTGCAGGGAAGCAGCATGTCAGTGGCAGGCAGTTGGAAAGAGGGGTTCGGCCCCTTTATAGCAGGCGGCTCTACAGTGACGTTCACCGGATCCGGTTCCAACACAGTCGCCATCCAGGGAATGGGGGGCGGAGGTGATTTTGGCTATGTTGTGTTCAGCGGGACCGGGACTTGGAATCTTGACAGCAAGTTGCTCGCGGATTCCGATCTCACAATCAATGCGGGAACATTGGATTCTCACAGCAACAATTTCTTTACCGATAATACCATCTTCGTGGCCACCAACGTTTATATCCATGGCGGCACGCTGAATCTCAACGGCTCAAATATGACTGCGGGCGGCAACTGGACCCAGGCTGGAGGAACAGTGAATGCCGATAGTTCGCAGATGGATATGGGCGGTAATTGGTCGCAAACGTCGGGGACCTTTAATGCCGGCGTTTCCTCGGTGACTTTTGATGGAAGCGGCGCTTTCAATATTACTTCCGGCGGCTCCTTTGCCAGCGTCCAGTTTGACATGCCGGGTAGCACTTGGACGCTACTTAATGGCATGGCGTTAACCGATAACTTTCTCGTTTCCACAGGGACCGTCAATACGGCCAGCAGTTTCGCGATCAATGCCGGCGGCAATGTAGAAATCGATCCGGCCGGAATATTCTCGCTGGGCAGTGCCAGCGTTAAAGTGACAGGGAATTGGGTGAAGAACGGTCAGTTTAATGCCGGGACTTCCCTCGTCACTTTTATAGGACCCTCCTTTTCCACTTCAACGCTGACCGGTTCGACGACCTTTTATAATTTGGGTTGCGTGACGATCGGGAAGTCGCTCTTTGTTGCAGGCGGTTCCACCCAGACTGTCGACAATCTTTTAACCTTGACCGGAGGGAGCGGAAATCTGATTGTTCTTCGTTCCACCGCCACCAACACCCAATGGTATTTGAACGATGTGACTGCCAACAACGTGAGCTTTGTCGATGCTGAAGATTCCAACGCGAGTCCGGGCTTCACCATCTTGGCCGGCACAAATTCCTTTGACTCCGGCAATAACATTAATTGGAGTTTTGCTGCTGCTGCGGTTGTCTGGGCGGCGCCGGCTGACGGCAACTGGAGCGTGGCTTCCAACTGGAGTCCCGCCCGCGTCCCGGGACTCACTGACCAGGTCTTTTTCAACAACACCTCGACGAGCAACTGCACCATGAATATTGCCACGACCGTTGCGAGCGTTGTCATCCAATCGAGCTTTACGCCCGGGAGCCTCACGGTCCTGAGCACGGCGACCTTGAACACGACGGGCGACTTCTCCCAGGCGGGAGGCTTTTTCAGTCTTCAGAGCAGCGTGATGGGAGTGGGAGGTAATTGGACCAACTCAGGAGGCGCCTTTGCTGCGGGCTCCTCCACCGTGACGTTCAACGGCGCCGGCGCCTTCAATATCACTTCCGGAGGCACCCTCTTCAATAATGTTGTTTTCAATAACTCGGTCAGCACCTGGACGCTGTCCGATGCGTTTGCCACAGGACCCAATGCTGGTTTTGGACTTTTAAGCGTTCTAGGGGGGACCTTTTCCAGCGGAAATAATTACAGTCTTGTGACGGGTCCGGTGAAAATTAAGGGAACGGGTGTTTTCTCTCTCAATGCGTCAACCATGGTCGTGATGGGAAACTGGATCAATAATGGAGGGCACTTTTCAGGGGGAACTTCAACGGTGACGCTGGAAGAAGCCGGTTTGATCCAGTCGAGTGGACAGAGTTTCAATACGTTGATTGTGGTCCCCAGCCCGTTGAACGCAGGGGGCACGGCCACTACGCAGCTGTTTGATCCGTTGTCTCTGACAGGCAATCTCTTTGTGCAGTCAACCGCCGTCCGGGGCGCCACACTTCAAAGTGCGAGCCAGGGGATTGCCGTGGGGAACAGCGTGCAGATGTCAGGTTCCGGGGGGCAGATTGGATCTTTGCAAGTTGCGAATGCCGTCATGGCCGTCTCCGGCAATTTCTCTTTGCTGGCAGGAGGAAATTTTTTGACCGCAAACTCCACTGTCACCTTCACGGGAGCTTCCACCTCAACTTCCACGATCACAGGATCCATTGCTTTCACTGACTTGGTCTGCACCACGCCGGGCAAAACCCTCTTTTTTCAAGGTAATTCCACCCAGACGGTAAGCAATCTTTTGACTTTGACGGGGGCCAGCGGCAATCCCGTTGTTCTTCGTTCCACCAGCACCAATACCCAATGGTATTTGAACGATGTGATTGCCAATAACGTGAGCTTTGTTGACGTGAAAGATTCCAACGCCGGTGGGGGTATGACCATCAATGCGAGCGGGCCTTCGGTAAACTCCGGCAACAACGTGAATTGGAACTTCATCGGAAGCGGGGTGGCGTGGGCAGCGCCTGTTCCCGGCAACTGGAGTGTCGCTTCCAACTGGAGCCCCGCCCGCGTTCCCGGACTCGCCGACCAGGTCTTTTTCAACAACACCTCGACGAGCAATTGCACCATGGATATTGCCACGACGGTTGCGAGCGTTGCCATCCAATTGACCTATGGCGCGGGCACGCTGACTGTCCTGAGCACGGCCACCCTGAGCATGACGGGCGACTTCTCCCAGGCGGGAGGCTTTTTCAATCTTCAGGCCAGCACCATGGGAGTGGGGGGTAATTGGACCAACTCAGGGGGTACCTTCAACGCCGGAACTTCCACTGTCACGTTCAACGGCGCCGGAGCCTTCAATATCACCTCCGGAGGCAACACCTTCAATGACGTCGTCTTCGGCAACTTGGTCAGCACCTGGACGTTGTCAGACGCATTCAATGTCCAGCAGATGGTTTTGTCGGCGGGAACGTTTGATACCGGCAGCAATCAGAGTTTTGTCAACAATGGGAACATGATTATTAACGGCGGGACACTCAACATGAACAGTTCCGCCTTTTCTTTGTCAGGCGCCTGGACCAACACCGGGGGCACGGTCAATCCCGGCGCTTCGACGGCAGATTTTAATGGCTTCGGGATTCCCGGGCCCATTACCTCTCACGGCCAGAGCTTCTTTAACTTTACGATCGACGACGCCAGCTATACGTTGGGAGATGCTTTTTCCGTCAATGGTTCACTGAAGATTCGAAGCAATGTGGGTGGTTCCTCTTTAGATACAACCGCCGGCAACTACAGCATCACAGCATCGAGCGATGTGCTGATCTCCGGAGGCTCTATCACGCAGGCCCTGCTTAAGCTGAACGCATCAACCATGAGCGTGGTGGGAAACTGGACGCTGACGAATGCCAAATCTGTTGTCAATGCCGGCACCTCGACTGTGACTTTTTCAGGCGCTTCCACCTCCACTTCGACACTGAGCGGTTCAGCAACCTTTTATAGTTTGACGTGCGTGACGCCGGGCAAGACCCTCTTTTTTCAAGGCAATTCGACCCAGACGGTGAGCAATCTCTTAACCTTGACGGGATCTCTTGGCAATCTGGTTGTCCTGCGCTCTACCAGCACCAACACCCAATGGTATTTAAACGATGTCACCGCCAATAATGTCAGCTTCGTGGACGTCAAGGATTCCAATGCCAACGCGGGTATTCTTATTAACGCCGGCACCACTTCTCTCGATTCGGGCAACAATATTCACTGGATTTTTAATGGTACTCCGCCTGCGGCGGTCACGGATTTGTCTGCGCTGACAGGCACTGTTCCAGCCACCATCAATTTGACCTGGACTGCTCCGGGGGCCAACGGCAGCGTCGGAACTCTGAACAATTCCACATTTACGATTCAGGCCTCGACTGTGGCCACGACGATATTCAGCACCACGACGGTTCCTTCTAATGCATTTAACGTAACGATTGCCACCACGGGGGTCAATCCCGGCGACCGCCAGGCCTATGCGTTGGGCGGTCTGATCTCAGGAGCGACCTACTACATTCGGCTCTGGACCATTAACGGTTCAGGGGTCTCCTCGGGCCTGTCCAACGGAGCCACGGCCTACGCACAGATCGGGAAAGCCTGGGCGAGGCTCTCTGCGAGCAGTCCCAACTGGTCAAACCCCAATAACTGGGCTCCTGTGGGTGTTCCTGGAGCAGCCGACAATGTGGTCTTTACCAATCTCTCCACCCAAACCTGCACGATGGATATCTCCACGACAGCGGCAAGCCTCACCGTCCAATCTGTCTATTCCGGTACCATCACGGCGCTGAGTACGGCGACTCTCTCACTGAGCGGCAATATTTTTCTTGCCGGAGGAACTTTCAACCTGCAGGGAAGCGTGATGGACGTGGGGGGGAGCTGGACGAATACGGGCGGCACCTTCAATGCGGGGACTTCCACCGTGACTTTCAACGGAGCCGGGTCGAGCACCATCGTTGCCAACAATCAAAGTTTTAATCACCTGGTCATTAATGGCGCGGGGGGAACCTGGGATTTGGGCGGAACCTTGCCGATTGGCGGCAGTTTGACTGTGGCGAACGGAACTTTAAATACGGGTGGCGGCAATTTCGCTGTCTCAGTGACGAGTGATGTGATTCTCAACAACGGAACATTTGAGCTGAATAATTCTTCGATGAGCGTGGCGGGCAATTGGGTCATGTCGGGTATCGTTTCGTTCATTCCGGACGGTTCGACGGTCACTTTTACCGCCTCCGCGGCCAAGACGATTACTTCCAACGGTCAGTCATTCAACAATGTGCAGTTCAACGGTTCCGGTTCATGGATTTTCAACGATTCTTTCTTTGGACTGGGAGATCTTTCCATGACGAATGGAACGGTGAGCACGGGTCCGGGCAATTCGGGCGTCACATTTTCCCAGAATGTGAATCTCAATGGCGGTACCTTAAATCTGAACGCTTCTCAAATGACTGTCAGCGGAAATTGGATTCGAAACGCGGGGGCATTTAACGCCGGGACTTCAACCGTCACCTTCAATTCGGCAGGACAGAAAACCATCACCTCCGGCGGACAGCCTTTCTACAACGCCGAGTTTGACGCTTCTTTGGGGATTGATATCGCCAAGCTTTTGGATCCCTTGACGGTGAGCAATCTCCTGACTGTGACCCAGGGTATTTTCGACACCAACGCGGCCGGCAATTATGCCGTGACGCTGGGGACCGCGGTGATTGCCGGAGGCGAGTTTAAGGCGCGTTCTTCCTCAGTGACGGTTCAGGGCAATTGGGATATGGGAGGAGGCCTTTTCACCGCGGGCACATCGTCAGTGACATTCCAGGGGACGTCCACCTCAACCTCCACCTTGGCCGGTTCTACGACCTTTTATAATTTTGTTTGCGCCACTCCGGGGGAAACATTGATTTTTGCCCAGGGATCAACCCAGACGGTCGCGGGTCTTTTCAGCTTGTCGGGCGGAATTGGAAATCCCATTTTTCTGCGTTCCTCGAGCGCCACCAAGCAGTGGTTCCTGGCGAATACCGGGACCAACTCAGTCTCATCCGTCAATGTCATGGATTCCAACGCCAATCCGGGCAATCTCATCGTTGCATTTGGTAACTCTTTTGATGCGGGCGACAACCTGCATTGGAACTTCAATGGGGCCGGTGTGACCTGGGCGGCACCGACTCCCGGCAACTGGAGCGTGGCCTCGAACTGGCAACCGCAGAGGGTTCCTGGAGCGTCCGACAAAGTATTTTTCAACGCTTCCTCCACCAGTCCCTGCACGGTGGACATCACGACGACCGTGACCTCCATACAAATTTCTCCTGCATTCTCCCCGGGGACGATCACCGTGTTGAATTCAGTTTCTTTGGGCACGAGCGGCGACTTTGATCCCGGAGGAGGCACCTTTAATTTGCAAGGGGCTGCGCTGGCCGTGGGAGGCAACTGGGCCAACACCGGGGGTGCCTTCCACGCGGGAACATCCACCGTTACCTTCAACGGAACCGCCGCCAGAACGATCACTTCCGGAAACCAGAGCTTTAATCATTTGGTTTTCAACGGGGCCGGCGGGGACTGGATCCTGCAGGATAATTTAGCGGCCACCGGGAATTTAAATCTCATGAACGGCACCTTCGATACGAACGCGGGAAGTAATTTCAACGTCACTGTAACGAGCGATGTGGTCCTGGCCGGAAGCGGGGCGATTCTTATTTTCAATGGATCGGCGGTGAGCGTCGGGGGCAACTGGGCCAATCTCTCCGGAGCATTTAACGCCGGGGCCTCGACCGTGACATTCACCGGGACGGCTTCGCAGTCCATTACCTCCGGAGGAACCGCCTTTAAGAACATTCTTTTCAACGGCGCGGGGAGAACCTGGACTCTTCAGGATGATTTATCGGTGGGAGGTATTCTCACTCTGACGGCAGGAACACTGGACACACAAGCCGGTGTCAGCAATGCCGTCTCAGTGACCTCTGCCCTGGTGATTAACGGAGGAACATTTACGGCGCGGGCCTCTATTATTTCCGTCAAAGGAAACTGGTCTTTGACCGGCGGATCCTTCGACGCGGGAACCTCCGGCACTTCCATCGTTAACTTTTCAGGGCTCAGCGGCTCCACTTCCACTCTAACGGGCTCGACGACGTTTTATCAGCTCCGGTGCGTCACGGCAGGCAAGTGGCTTGAGTTTCAGCCGGGGGCCACCACGACCGTGACCAATCTCTTCCGTTTGACGGGCGCCAGCGGCAATCCCATTGTGCTGAGGTCTCTGACCAATGGCAGCACCTGGTATTTGAACAATGCGAGCGCAACGGGCAGCAACCAGGTTTCCCTCGTGGATGTGAAGGATTCCAATGCCAGCGCAGGTTTGTTGATCCGGGCCGGAGCGGCTTCCTTCAATTCAGGGAATAACACCCACTGGACTTTTACGGGTGACACAATTCCTCCAGCGTCAGTCAATGATCTTTCCGCTCTCACGAGTGTCATCAGCGGACGGATCGACCTTACTTGGACGGCCCCCGGCAACGACGGCAGTTCCGGAACTCTGGTGGCCGGTTCGAGCTTCACGATTCAATATACCACGGTGCCCAATTCCGTTTTCGACCCCGTGGTGCCGCCGCCCAATTCTTTTACCGTCAATATCCCGACGGCGAATGTTAACCCCGGCGACTTCCAAGCCTATTCTTTGGCGGGACTGACAGGGGGCGCGACCTATTTCATCCGATTGTGGACCTCGGATGACTCAGGCAACATCTCCGACATTTCTAATGGAGCGACGACGTGGGCTCAGATCGGACGGACGTGGGCAGCTTCGGCACCGGGTTCCTGGAGCGTGGCGGCGAACTGGGAACCCGCCGGAGCGCCTGGGCCTGCCGACGTGGTCTTCTTCAATCAGCGTTCGGTGCAGAACAGCACGGTTGATATTACGACCACGGTGGCCAGTTTGCGGATTTCTCCCGCTTATTCCCCGGGTACGATTTCGGTCAACAGCGGCCTGAACCTAAGCATCAACGGCAGTTACAGCCAGTCCGGCGGAACTTTTAATGCCGGCGCCAGTACTCTGACGGTGGGCGGCGACTGGGCTTTGAATGCCGGGACATTTACGGCGAACACTTCCACCGTGGTATTTTCTGGGGCTCCGGGATCAACATCGACCTTCAGCGGTTCAACGACATTTTCGTCATTGTTTTGCGCGAGCCCGGGTAAACTATTGTTCTTCACGGCGAATTCAACCCAGACTGTTTCAGGGGTTTTGACGTTGGCAGGCGCCCTGGGCCAGCGCGTTTTTGTCCGTTCTTCCCCGCAGGGCTCCTATGGTTATCTCGTCAATACAGGGACCAACACCGTTACTTTTACCGACGCCCAGGACTCTAACGCGAGCGGCGGAGTTCCGATTGTTGTAGATGACGGGTCGTTAAATTCAGGGCACAATGTAAACTGGCAATTCGACACCACCCCACCGCCCGCCATCACCGATCTGTCTGCCTTGACTGGCTCGGTCACAGGCACCATCAACTTGACGTGGACAGCCACCGGAGATGACGGTTTCGACTTGGAGAATGCAACATTCACCGTTGAGGGGACGACGGTATCCCCGCCGGCTTTTGATCCGGTGTCTCCTCCTGCCAATACGATCAGGGTCCAGATTTCAACCGATAACGTTCCCGTCGGCAACGTTCAGGGCTACACCTTCTCAGGTTTGACGCAGGGGGCCACTTATTTTGTCCGGATTTGGACCACCGATGACTCAGGCAACATTTCTTCCATTTCCAATGGAGCGACTGCTCAGGCATCGGTTGCTGTGCCGCCCACGAATCTGACGTTAAGTCTGCCTGATGCCACCAGCTACGACAAAATCCAATTGGACTGGACCAATCCAGGCGCTCCCCAGCTCAGCACGCGGGTTGAGCGCAGTCCGGATGGCGCGAGCTTTGCCTTCGTCTCATCAGTGACCTTGCCCACGAGCACCTATATTGATTCGGGGCTCTCTCCCAACACGAGCTATTATTACCGGATATTCGCGATTTACCTGACGGGTCTTTCACCTTCGACGACTGCGCAAGTTTTGGCGACGCGGTCTGCTCCTCCGACCAGTGTCACGGCGGTCAGCGTGTTTGCGTCTTCGGCCACGGTGACTTGGAACGCCAATGGAAACCCCAGCGATACACTCTATACGATGAACGCGTCGGGGGTGATCAATGTTTCCAGCAGCACGCTTTTGACGCAGGCCACGGTGACGGGCCTGGCGATCAATCAGAATTATTTATTCGGAGTGCTTTCCCAGAACAGGGCGGGTCTGCAGACAGGTCTCGTGTCGACTTCAAGTACCACGCTTTCGGCCACGCCGGTTCAGCCGACGGTGACAGGCAACTTCAGCGTTGCCAACGGTTTCTATACCCAAATCACCATCAATCCTGACGGAAACCCCGGGGATAACCTCTACGCCATTCTCTTCTCGTCAGCGGTGGGGGATCCCACGCCTTCCGGATATTTGAACGGCGGCGGGGGATTGGGGGCATCGCCGACTTGGTTAACGATTACCGGATCTCCAGGCTGGGCGACCGGTGGAGTCAACACGGGATTGGTGGGTGGGGCTACCTATTATTACCAGGTCATCGCCAAAAATCGCGTAGGGATTCTGACGGATTTCTCCCCGTCCGGATTTGCACGGGTCCCTTCCTTGCAAACGCCTTCCAACCTTACCGTCACAACTCGCACGGTGGTGACATTAAGCTGGCAATGGCAGGACAATGCCACCCTGTCGGATAGCTTTCTTCTGGGGGATGGCAACGGTTGTTCCTACGGCAGCATTCCCACCTCGTCGCCCCCTCCGCATGCGGCGGGAGGGCTCTACAGCTTCGTGCAGTCCCAACTCTGCCCCACAGGGGCGCTGATTGCCAACACCACCTATACCTTCTCTGTGGCCGCCAACTCGAGTTCTTCAGGACCCGGAGTGGCCATCACCTCAACTGCTTTCACGACAGCTTTGTCGCCGGATGTCACAACTTCAGCCAGCACCACCACCGTTAACCTGATTTCGACGTTTACCTTTACCAACGTGCTTGGTTTCGGGCAGGGAAGTCTGGCGTATTACCGTTATACCTGGAATTTCCTGCCGACCGATCCATCCGTCTTCACCTCGCCCACGATTTGGTCGAGCGGGCAACTGATTCAGCACGCTCCCTTCAACGGGTCGATCAATTATCTGCATGTGGTGAGTTTCAACGGAGACAATCTCATCGGCGGAGAAGCCGATTATGGGCCCTTCCAATTTCAGGCCCCGACAGGCGCCGCGATCAGCGCGATTACGGTGAACGGAGTGGTGACTGATCGCAACGGGTTGATTCTGGGTGTGCCCAATAATGTTCTGCCGACCGTCTCGTTCACCAACTCAATCAATGCCTCCACCCTGGGCCAGGGCATTACGCTCAAAGCGATTGCGACGAACCGGGATGACGCTATCTCTCCCGCTCAAGCCGCGCAATTTACGTTTGTCTATAACGATATTTCCGTCAACGGCAATCCGCCGTTTACTGCGGTGTTGACTCCTTCCTTTCCCATCAAGGGATACAGCTATGAATTGGCCGTAACGACAAACGTCCTGGATGCGGGGGGCAATCCCATCCAGCAAGGTCAGGTCGTGGATTACCGGATACTGTTCGATCGTTTCGCCAACAATCGCGTGGTGATGAACGTGTCGGCGACTCCCGGAGCCCCGATGACGCCGCATGTGGTGACGCTGGATGTCCCGCCTGAGTCCTTGCCGGATGACGGGGCCATTCTCATCTCTCCGGACCGGGACGCGGCCAGACTGCAGCTCGTCTCGTCTTCAATCCAGGATGCGAATGCGCGCGCTCTGCTCGATTCGCCTTATGATCAGAATGTCTGGACGGGAGGGTTTGACTTCTACAATTCATCCGGAACCATTGATCAGAGACCTTTCAGTAATCCTTTGACGTTGACCTGCAAGTTCGCTGGACTGAACAATGGCTCAGGCTACCTGAGCAACGTGAGCATTCCTGTGCGGCTGGGAACACTCAATGTGCGGAATCTGGATCTCAATGTACACAGGTGGAACCGTCTGGACGGTTTCTCAGTGGATTCAAACCAGCAAACTATCAGCGGGCCGATATACCACTTCAGCGTTTACGCGGTTTTTGGAGCTCCTGACACATCCGTAGAGCAGGCTTACGCCTTCCCCGTTCCATTCAAGCCCTCCTTGGGTCATACCCATATCACCTTCATTAATCTTTCTTCAGAAGCCGATATCAAGGTCTATACGATCAATGGGGAGCTTGTGAAGGGGATTCATCATTCCGATGCAGCCGGCACGCCGGGCCAGGAAGTCTGGGATGTCACCAACAACAGCGGCCAGCCGCTGGGCAGCGACGTATTCTATTACTTGATCACCTCCCAGAATGCGAAAAAGACGGGGAAAATCCTGGTGGTTCGGTGATTTTTTATGGCTATGGAAGAAGTTACATGAGTATGGAAATTCTTCCCGAAATGGGGTCAAAATGAGCGTTTACAGCCATATTTGGCTTGGCATGACCCTTGCATAATATAAAGGTTGGGAAAGTCTTATGTCACAGCATCTCATGAAGACAAAGAGTCATTTAATGGACTGGAGGCGATTTCTCGCCTTTGGCTTTTATGCAGGGATGTTGCAGTTGTTTTGGATGTGGCCGGGGCAGCTTCATGCGGCAGGTTCCCAAACGACAATCAGAATGGTCCGGATGGTTTTGACCACACCTTCTTCTTCATCAGACGTCCCCACAGCTTTTGCTTTCCCAGTTCCTTTCAAGCCTTCCCTGGGCCACACCAACATTACCTTCGTCAACCTTCCCAGCGAGGCCGACATCAAGGTGTTTACGATCAACGGGGAGCTCGTGAAGGAAATTAGTCACTCCGATGCCAACGGATCGCCGGGCCAGGAAGTCTGGGATGTCACCAACAACAGCGGCCAGCCGCTGGGCAGCGACGTGTTTTTCTATCTCATTACTGCCGAGGGCCAGACAACGAAAGGCAAGATTCTGGTGGTTCGATGAAACAAACGATCCGCGGCATTTCCAGCGGTCAGGAGATCAGGAGAGCCGCCATTCTTTTGTTGGTGTGCGCGGCGATTAACTTGCCTTATGTCCAGGCGGCAGGTCCCGGGACCAGCACGGCGAACTTCCTCAAGATTGGCGTTGGCGGGAGGGCTTCAGGAATGGGCGAGGCTCAGGTGGCTGTGGTGAACGATGCCTCAGCGGCTTACTGGAACCCCGCGGCTTTGGCGGATCTTCCCCAGCAAGAAATTGTGGCGATGCACGACGAACTCTTTCAGGACAGCCGGTTTGAATACGTCTCCTATGCACACCCCACGGAAAAGTCCGGAACCTTTGGCGGAAGCATGTCGTTGGTGACCGTGGGAAGTATCCAAGGATATGATGCGACCGGCACGCAGACTCAGGTTCTCAATGCCTCCGATGTGTTGCTCGGCGGCCATTGGGGACGCAAGAGCCCTTTGTACGGCACCGGTTCCTTGTCTTACGGAGCGAGCGCCAAGCTCCTGCGGGAGAACCTGGGCGGCGATACAGCGCAGGGATACATGATGGATGCGGGCCTACTGTGGCAGCCTCACTGGGAGGCCGCAAGAAATCTCCGTGTCGGTTTCGTTGTCCAGAACGTTGGCCCCGGCGTGACGTTTGTTTCTGATTCAAGTCCTCTTCCCCGATTGATGAAACTGGGGCTTGGTTATTCTCTTCTCGGTGATGATTTGATTCTGGCCATGGACGTCATTGCTCCGAGCGACAACTCTCCGTCGGCTAACCTGGGATTGGAATATAAGATCATGGATGTGTTGGCGTTGCGGGCAGGTTATGAAGGCCTCCACGATGCGGGGACCAACGTTACCTTTGGTGTCGGGATCGGAAATAAAGCGCTCCATCTGGATTATGCCTTCAGCAGCTATGGGGATTTGGGAGAATCCCACAAGGTGAGCATCGGAGTCCGTTTTGGACGGAATTTCAGAACTTCGAAAATGGAAGAGGCCATTGACGAAAGATACAGAATTGCTGCCCGCCACAAAGCCCAGGGCTACTACCTGGATGCGTATATGGAACTCAACCAGCTGCTGCAAGTGGCGCCTTGGTATAAGCCGGCTCAGGATCTGATCGACCGGATGAAAGACGAATTGAGAGATGTCCGCAATGTCCAGGTTCAGCGGCTCCTGGAAGAGCAGATCGCCAAACATCTGGCGGCTGGAAAGGACGCTTTGGACCGCGATGATTTGATCAATGCCCGCCAGGAATTCCAGGCGATCTTGGCATTGAAGCCGAATGATCCCGAAGCCCTGCAGTATATGGCCAGGGTCCAGGAAAGGTTCGAGAGTGTGATCAATACCTTCTACAAATCGGGATTGGCGGCGCTGGAAGAGGGCCGGTATCCCGATGCCAAGGAAGCTTTCGAGCGCGTCTTGTTACTCAACCCCACTCAAGCAGACGCCAAGCTTCAGTTGGACCGGGTCACCGTGCTCATTGAAGAAGCGGAGCATGCCAAGCAAGCCAAGGCCCGGGCCCAGATCGTCCAGGAATCTTATGCTCAAGGCATCGAAGCCATGCAGGCCGGTCGTTTGGAACAGGCCTATCTGCGGTTCCAGTCCATCTTGAGGATTGAGCCGAAACATGCCGAGGCCAGGGCACGTCTGGAAGAGGTGAGGGGAAGTCTGTTTGCCCGGTATTATCAGGAAGGGCAGACGGCTTATAAACAAGGCCAACTCGTGAAATCCATGGAAGCCTACTCGAAAGCCCTGACGTTCGATCCTTATAACACGGACGCCAAGGCGGCGCTTGATCAAACCAAAGGCCGTTTGGAGCGCTTCAAAACCTTGGAATCGGACCGGCTCTACAAGAAAGGGTTGGAAGCTTTCGAGGCAAACGATAAAGAGAAGGCTTTTGAGTTGTGGCAGAAAGCGGCCATGCTGAACCCGGAAAACCGGGAAGCCCGCAGGGGCTTGGAGCGTTTGGGCAAAAACTAGACTAAGGAAGTAAGGCGGGGGGAGGTTCTTCCGGAGGAGAGCCGACCCCCCCTATTTTTATTATCGCATTGATAATTAGATGCGTTTATTAATTCTGTAGTTTCTTTGCTTCTTAACCAGAATTGCATGAAAACTTAAAATTAATTGTTGTATTAATTGAGCATGAAGAAAATATCCCTGCGCAAGATGACGTCCAAGATAAAGAAACGAACGACCCCCGCCAGCAATCACTCTGAGACGACGCGCCGCAAAGTCCTTGTGGCAGATGACGACAGAGCTTTGCTTGAGTTGACCTCCGACTTTCTTAGGTCGGCAGGTTTCCAGGTTCATTCGGTGACAGATCCCCGACTGGTATTACAGGAGGTTCTGGCGTGGCATCCGCATTTGGTGATCTTGGATTTGGAAATGCCGGGATTGGATGGCTTGGAAGTTCTTCAGCTGATCCGGACTCACCCGCAGACCCGGTCTATTCCTGTGATTGTGGTTTCGGTGGTTGCGGAAGATGCCTGGAGATCGAAACTTCTGGAAACGGCGCAGGCTGTCTTTTCAAAGCCATTGAGTTATGCCGATCTATTGGACAGCGTGAAGAAGATGGCCGTCAAGAAGGGAGAAGTGGCGGAGGGGCATGAAAAAAGCCCCGTTGGGGTTCGGGACTTTTTTAACTTAGATCCTATGTGGGCTGAAAGTCACGCCTTGTCGAACGCGTAGCGATAGCCGATTCTTTCAATCGTTTCTATCTTTTCTCCGGTCTTACCCAGTTTCTTTCTGAGCCGGCCGACATGGACGTCGACGGTGCGTGTATTCTGGTAGTATTCGTGTCCCCAGACGCTTTCACATAACGCTTCGCGCGTCATCACGTTACCCTTCGATTTCATCAGACAAACCAGAAGGTCAAATTCCTTAGGGGAAAGATCTACGGCCTTTCCGCTGGTTTCCACCGTGTGCTTATCCAGGTGGATACTCAGGGCGCCGTCATTGATGGTGGGTTGGACCTCTTCCTTGGCTCGTGTGCGGCGAAGAATGGCCTTGATGCGCGCCGCTAATTCACCTTGGTTGAAAGGCTTGATCACGTAATCGTCTGCGCCCAGTTCCAGGCCAGCAATCTTATAAGAGTCAACGGATTGAACCGTGAGCATTAATATCGGGATGTGGGTCGTCGACGGATCCATCCGAAGCTTTTTGCAGACCGTGAAACCATCTTCGTCTGGCAATTGCAGATCGAGGACAATCAGATCTGGTTTGGAAGCGGCAATCTTTTTATAGGCTTCCTGAGCAGATTCGACAGAGGTGGCTAAGAAACCTTCCCTGCCCAAAACCATTTCCACCAGACGCCGGATGTCCGGATCATCATCTACAATTAGAACTTTAAGCTTTGCCATCTGGACTCCTCACCAAGATTGGTTGTATGTCTTGCTGTTACATTTACCAAAAATTTTTGATACAGGCCACACTTTTTAGACGATCACGGCTCCTTCCTTGGCTTTCGGAAGGGTAAATATAAAGGTGGTTCCCTGGCCCACCTGGCTCTCCACCCAGATCTTTCCGCCGTGGGCTTCCACCATTCCTTTGGTGATTGTCAGTCCGAGTCCTGTGCCGGAGTACTTTTTTGTGATTCCCTTGCTTTGTTTGACCTGCTCAAACTTGTCAAAAACTTTCGCGAGATACTCTTTGGGAATCCCGATCCCTGAGTCTTTGACCCGGGTCTCCAGGTATTTCCCGTTTTCTTTTACTGTCATGGTGATCTTTCCGCTTTCGGGAGTGAATTTAAAAGCGTTGGATAGCAAATTGGTCAGGATCTCCGCCAGGCGGTCCGAATCAGCCCACGCCTTGGGAAGAGTGTCTGGAGCCTGACGTTCAAACGTAATTTTCTTTTCAGTGGCTTGCGGCCGGAACAGCACTTCCATTTCATAGGCCACTTTTCCCATATCAATGGACTCAGGATGGAGATCCAGTCTCTGCGCCTCGATTTTGGCCACGTCCAAGAGGTTGTCAATGAAGCGGGCCAGGCGCAATCCTGCGTTTTTCACGACGACGAGATATTCCGCCTGTGTTTTGTTGAGTTCTCCGGCTGTTCCCTGGAGGAGAAGCTCGATATATCCCCGGATGGAAGTCAACGGAGACCGGAGTTCATGCGTGACGTTAGAAACAAAATCTTTTTTCATCTGATCGAGTTCTTTGAGTTTGACGGCCATGGTATTAAATTCCCAGGCCAATTCACCGAGCTCATCGGTGGAGCGCGTGACGATCCGAGTGTCCAGCCTGCCGGCGCCGATCTCCCGGGCTCCCTTCATGAGTTCTTGAATGGGGCGAGTCATGAGCTGGGCGAGGATCAGAGCGCCCACGATACCCATCGCCAGGGCGGTGATGGCGGCCATCTGAATTCTTTGTCGGCTCTCGAAGAGTGCCTGTTGGATCAACTCTTCAGAGACCCTTTGGGAGTAGCCGACGCGGGCTGTTCCCAAGCGCTGAGATCCCAGCTGAATAGGAAGAGACACGTCCATGATTTCTGATCCATCGCGCAAATGAGTGAGTTGTCTTAAAATAACAGGCGAATTGACGCTGGCCCGGGTGAGAGGGTCATCAAACTGTTGACCATATTGAGTGGCATCGGTGTGGATGAGGACCCTGTTGGTGCTGTCGAGGACAAAGGCGTAGGCGCAGGTCCGGGAGTGACTGAGATACTTAACGTAATGCAAGAGAAGGATATCGTCATGGGCGATAATGGATTCTCTGGCAACTTGGGCCAGGCCCCGGACTGTTTCAGCTTGGGCATCTTGCATTTGCCTCAATAGATATCGCTGCTCAGCAATATAGAGGGAGAAGCTGACCCCGGCCACGACAAAGATGACCAATAGGGTTGTAAAAGCGCTGAGCTTTAACTTAAGCGAGGTTCTTCCGGGAGGCCTGAGAGAGAGTGGTTCCACCATAGAGTGCGATTGGTACCAGTTTATAACACGAACCATATCCCGTCAACGCCATCTTTTAGGGCGATCTTGCCATCCGGCTTGTTTTTTTGCATAGTTTTGACACTTTCAAACTAAACCTTCCTAACTATGAAACCCTTGCGTCACATCGTTCAGGTCGTCAAAAAGCCCTGGGGAGAGGAGCGTTGGTTCGCTCATGCGAAGAATTATGCAGGAAAAATACTGTATATTCGCCGCGGCCACCGCTTGAGCCTTCAATATCATCGTAAAAAAGATGAGACCATTTATGTGGACCAAGGGAAGTTGAAATTGGTCCTGAGTGCAATGCCCAGCAGCAAAAAAGGCCTGCGCAAGTCCCAGTGGCCTTTCCATATTTTAGGTCCCGGCGATTCGTTTCACATTCCTCCGCGCACCATCCATCGTTTTGAAGCCGTGACGGCCTGCCGTCTTCTGGAGGTTTCCTTGGGACCCTTGGATGACGTGGTCAGGCTGGAGGATGATTATGGCCGGTCGTAAGTGGGCAGCGCTGGGTGGTTTGCTGGCGGTTTTGGCGTGGTCTGCGGCTCAGGCCTCTAACATTGGTGTTTTGATTCTGGCTCATGGCGGAAGCGAGCAATGGAATCAGATGGTTCGCCACTGTGTCGAGGCCGCCAACCTTTCTTGTCCCTATGAAGTGGTCCTGGGTATGGGGGATTCCGATTCCACTCCCTATCAGACAGCTTTGCGCAATCTCCATTCTCACGGCGCCCAGAAGATCGTCACAATTCCCCTTTTAATTTCATCCCACTCTGAAGTGTACCGCCAGTACGAATTCCTCTTGCGTCTTCGGTCTGATCCCGGGTTTCCTCATCCGATGATGATGGCGATGCCTGGCCACGACAGCATGCCTGCGGGAGCTTCCCAGCATCCCGCGGTGCCTTTGGACTTAGGCGGTCCGGTGGTTCTCACGGCGGCTTTGGATTCCAGTCCTTTTATGGCTCAAATGCTTTTGGAGCGCGCCCTGGAGATTAGCCGAGAGCCGGGAAAAGAAATCCTGGTGTTGGTGGCTCATGGGCCCAACGATGATCATGACAATTTGCTTTGGCAGAAGAGTCTGGACGGATGGGCGGCCACCCTTGAGCAGCGCGGCGGTTTTGCTGCCGTGAAAGCTTTAACATTGAGGGATGACGCGCCCGACGCTGTTCGCGATCAAGCCACCGGACAGCTCAGGCGTCTGGTTCAAGAAGCGCGTTCCCGAGGTCAGGCCGCTATCATCGTTCCGGTCCTGATGGCTTCCGGGGGGATCGAAGGGCACATTTCCAAGAGGCTCGAAGGGTTGCCTTACCGGATGGGGCGTCCCCTTCTGCCGCATCCTAAGGTGAGCGAATGGATACGCGACCAGGTTGATCGCGCAGCTTCCGAGGGGGGAGTTTAAGTCATGGCTTCCCAGGGATCGATCAGCCGCAAGAATGTCAAAGATATTTTCCTCGAATCGGGATTGGTTAAAGCCAGCGACATAAAGGTCGTCGAAGAGCATGCTCAGAAGTCACAGAAACCTTTTCAGCAGGCTGTGGTTGAGTTGAAGCTGGCAGAAAAGGCCAAGGTTTTGGAAGTGTTGTCCAAGGAATGGAAGGTGGATCACGTCGACCTGGCCGAGCTCGAGTTAGACCAGGACATCGTTAAAATCATTCCAGAAGCCACCGCCCGCCGTCATTTGGCGCTTCCTTTTCATAAGGAAGAGGGTTCACTCAGCGTGGCCATGGTGGATCCGCGCGATTTCTTCGTGGCTGAAGACATTAACCTGAGGACGGGTTTCCAGGTGCAGGCGTTTATTGCGATGCCTGATGACATTACCCAGGAGCTCGACAAGGTCTATGGCTCCGCCGGGGCCCGCGTAGAGGACTTGGTCAAGGGCATGACGGATGGCCCCGACTCTGACGGCATCGATATCACGCTTTCTAAATTTGATGCCAAAGTGGATGTGGCCGAAGTCGACCCCTCGGCCCCTGAAATTGAAAAGCTTGTTAACGCCGTGATTCTGGGCGCTCTGCAGCTCAAGGCTTCAGATATTCACATCGAACCGTTTGAAAGCAAGATGATTGTTCGTTACCGGACAGACGGTGTTCTGCGGGAAGCCACTTTCCAGATTCCCTGGTCATTTCGCAACGCTCTGATCGCAAAAATAAAAATCATGACCAATCAGATGGATATTACTGAGCGGCGCAAACCCCAGGACGGACGGATCCAGGTAGTTTCCAAGGGCGCTCCCATAGAGTTTCGTGTCAATATCGTTCCGACGGTGTACGGCGAGTCCTGCGTGATGCGCGTTTTGGACCGGGCGAGCGTGCGCGTCGATATAGAAAAGCTCGGCTTCCTTCCCGACACCCTGACCAAATTTAAAGAAATACTCCAAAAGCCTTACGGTCTTATTCTGGCTTGCGGTCCGACCGGTTCCGGAAAATCGACCACCCTCTATGCGGCTTTGAACTCAATCAATAAGCCCGATGTTAAGATTCTGACAGCGGAAAACCCTGTCGAGTATAATTTAAACGGGATTATCCAAATCAACATCAACCAGGAAATTGGTTTTGACTTTGCGACAGCCTTGCGGTCTTTCTTGCGGCAAGACCCGGATATTATCATGGTCGGAGAAATCCGCGACAAAGAAACCGCCCAGATTGCGATGGAAGCTGCCATGACGGGTCACTTGGTTTTTTCTACTATTCATACCAACGATGCTCCGGGTGCCGTGGCTCGTTTGCACGAAATGGGAATTCCTAATTTTCTTGTGGCCACAACCATTGAAGGAGTGATGGCTCAGCGCCTTGTTCGCCGGGTTTGCGATAAGTGCAAGAAACCCGAGGAAATGACCAAGGAAGTAAAGGCTATCTTTGAGCGTTTCAATGTGGAGACCAAGGATGCCGCTCTCACCAGAGGCGCCGGCTGCCGGTTCTGCCTCATGACTGGTTACAAAGGTCGTGCAGGTATCCACGAACTTTTGATATTGGATGAGGATATCCGGAAACTTATTTTGAAAGAAGTCGCTGCCGGACCCATTCGGGAAATTGCCGTTAAGCATGGGATGCGCAGTTTGTTGCAGGATGGTTTGGCCAAGGTTTTGCAAGGAGTCACAACCCTTGAAGAGGTCATGTCAGTTGCGCAGTAATCAGGCAAGGAAACAAAATGGCTGATACAAAAAACCAGAAATGCCCCAAATGCCAGGCTCCCCAACCGCCGGAGCACCGGTTTTGCTCGGCCTGCGGAGCTCCGCAGGGTCCCGGCGCAAACAGTGGGGAAGCTCTCGCGGCGCAGGATTTATTCGATATTGCGAAATCTCTTTCTTCGACGTTTGATCTCGACGATCTTCTCAAGAGGATCGGTTCTGCTGCGGAAAGATTGACTGGCGGTGAGGCTTCTTCCATTTTGTTGCTGGATGACAGCAAAAAGAATCTTGTGTTTCGAGTCGCTACCGGCGAAAGAGGCCAGGCTGTCAAAAAGCAGCTGATTCCGATCGGCCAGGGAGTGGCCGGCTGGGTCGCTCAAAATGCGCGAACTGTCATGATCGCCGATGTGGCCTCCGATGAACGCTTCACGGGTCAGATTGACAAAGCATCGGGTTTCACCACCCGTTCTATTCTGGCCGTTCCCATGCTCGTGGGTGGTGAAATGGTCGGGGTGTGCGAAGTTTTGAATAAAAAGACCGGAACTTTTGGACCCGCGGATGAGTCGGTTCTTTTGAGCCTGGCCAATCTCGCTGCTTTGAGCATTATGAATACCCGCTCCGCTCAGGATCAGCGCAACTTTTTTGCACACACCATCGAATTGCTCATTACGGCCATTGAAGGCTGCGAGCCGAGGAGCAAAGGTCATTCCGTGCGGGTGGCTCACTTGGCTTGCGCCATGGGCCGCCGGATGGGAGTGGACGGCCAGGATTACCGTGATCTTTATTATGGCGCTCTTCTTCATGATGTGGGAATGATTGCGCTCAATGATCAGCATCTGGTGTCTCACGTGTCTGCAGGCCTGACGGAGCGGACCGCTGAACGTCTGCACCCGTTGTTGGGCGGGGAGCTTCTGAAGGGTATCAATATCCTTAAAGGAGTGATTCCTTTGGTGCGCCATCACAATGAACATTACGATGGCACCGGGTATCCTGACCGTTTGGTGGGCGAAGCGATTCCTCTCGGCGCGCGGATTTTAAATCTGGTGGAATCCATAGAGGCTTTGCGGCTTTCGGGGATCGAAGGACAAGCTTTGACGGCGCAGGTCGAGCAGATGGCCAAGAATGGCTCCGGGTCACTCTTTGACCCGAAAGTGGTGGAAGCCTATTTAACGACTGTGAGCGAGTTGGATATTCTAAAAGTCAGCTAAAGTTTTGGAGAATTTAATGAAACGATTGAAGATCAGCGTGATTGGGGCCGGAAACGTCGGAGGGTCGCTGGCTCAGAGGCTGGCGGAACGTGAGCTGGGGGACATTGTCCTCATTGATATCCCTCAGACGGGCGGAATGCCGGCCGGGAAAGCCTTGGACCTGCAGGAAGCCGGCCCTGTCGAAGGTTATGATGCCCGGATCACCGGCAGCACCGATTATGCCGCGACGGAAGGATCTGCACTCGTGGTCATTACCGCAGGGATGGCTCGCAAACCGGGGATGAGCCGGGATGAACTTTTGGATATCAACGCTAAGATTGTCAAGGGAGTGGCCAAGGAAGTGGCGCGTTATTCGCCCCAGGCCATCGTCGTGGTGGTGAGCAATCCCCTGGATGCCATGTGCTACATCGCGTGGAAAGCGTCCGGCTTTGAGCCGCGGCGTGTGTTGGGAATGGCCGGCGCGCTGGATGGGGCCCGGATGAAGACATTCATCGCGGAGGCCTGTAACGTTTCCGTCAAAGATGTCCAAGCGCTGGTTTTGGGAGGCCATGGCGACACCATGGTTCCTCTCATGAGCTGCGCGACTGTCGCAGGCGTGCCTATCAAATATCTTTTGCCGGAAGACAAAATTCAAGCGATTGTCCAGAGAACTCGCGATGGGGGCGCTGAGATTGTTAAGCTTCTCGGAAACGGTTCAGCGTATTATGCGCCTTCCGCCAGTGTGGCAGACATGGCTGAGGGTATCATCAAGGATCAAAAGCGCGTCATTCCCTGCGCTGTCTACCTTAACGGGGAATATGGTTTCAAGGATGTGTACACTGGCGTGCCCGTCAAATTGGGAGCCGCCGGTGTCGAGCAGATTATGGAAATCCCCTTGAGTTCCCAGGAAAAAGAAGAGTTTCAGCGCTCGGCGGAATCCGTTCGCGGCCTGATCGAGAGCCTTAAGAAACTGGGACACCTGTCTTAAATAATCGCCACATTTTTTTGCACAGGACTTGCGCAGGGCTTCTGGCTTTGCTAACCTAAACACGGTTTTTCCTGAAGTCAGCCCATCAACATTTTCATACACGTGCCCACCGAGGCATAGATTTGCCCTGGGTGGGTAATTTTTAGGTGAACAACAAATAAATGACCAACACTCAAGATCCGATCCGCGATTACGAAAGCGTTTTTATCTGCCCCGTCGACATGAATGAGACGGCGATGGAAACATTGCTGTCAAAATTCCAGAAATCCATTACGGATGCCGCTGGCAAGCTGGGTTTGGTAGAAAAATGGGGCCGCCGAAAGCTTTCTTACCCTATTCGTCACCAGAAAGAAGGTTTTTATCTTTATTGGACGTTTGGAGCACCCGCCAAAGCCGTGAAGACTTTGAATGACCTTTATCAAGTATCCGACGGCGTTCTTCGCCACATCATTGTGCGCTTGGAAAAGCCCCCGGTTCCCAAAGCGGCCCCTGTGCCGCAAGCTGCCGCTGCAGCTCCCGTAGAAAGCGCGCCGAGCATCTAGAAGGGAGTTATGGCCAATCTGCGATTACATCAGCTCAATGACGTTAAGCTCGTGGGACGTTTGACTCGGGATCCTGATCTGCGTTTTACTCCCAAGGGCCAGGCTGTTTGTCATTTCCGCTTAGCGGTGGGACGGCGATTCAAAGACAAGGCGACTAATGAGTGGAGAGAAGAAGCCGCATTCGTGCCGATCGTGGCCTGGCGTGAAATGGCCGAACGATGCGGCGAGCGGCTCAAAAAAGGCAGCCCCATTTATGTAGAGGGTCGTCTCCGGTCCCGCGAGTGGGAAACCAAGGAAGGGACCAAAAGATTTGATTTGGAAGTCGAGGCCTGGAGAATTCAGTTTCTGGCCATGACGCCTGATGGAGAGCCGGGCGGAGACGCTGCCGCTGGATCTCCCGATTCTTCCGATGCCGTTCCTGCGGATCCAGTGATGCAAGAGGCTGCCCGTCCTGCTCGTGCGTCCGTTCCCGAACCCAGGCAAGAAGCAGCCGATATTGAAGATGAAGAGGTTCCTTTCTAATGACCCAAGCTACAACCGGATCTGCCACACGTTCTGATTCGCCTTCTTCACGTCCTCCGCTTCGCCGGAGAAGACCCCTTTTACGTAAGAAGGTATGCCGATTTTGCGCTGAGAGAGTCCACTCGGTCGACTGGAAGGCACTTCATGTGCTCCGAAGCTTTGTGACAGAAAGAGGAAAGATTCTTTCTTCCCGCACAACCGGTACTTGCGCCAAGCATCAACGGCAAGTGACGATGGGGGTCAAGAGAGCCAGGAATATGGCGCTTCTGCCCTTTTTGGTGACGGGATAATGATCAAACGAGAGAAGAACGTAAAAATGGAAGTTATTCTACTGACCGACGTATCTCATGTGGGTCGTTTAGGAGAGCTCAAGAGAGTGGCTCCCGGGTTTGCCCGTAACTATCTTTTTCCAAAGCGTCTCGCCGCACTCTCCACGCCCGAAGCCAAGCGCCTGGTAGATCGGCAGCTAGACAAGAAAAGGGCATTGTTGGAAGGCCAACGGCAGGATGCCTTAAGCTTAGCGGACCGGCTCAAGGGATTGGAGATCCAGATTCCTTGCGCGTCAGGAGACGGAGGGCGTTTGTTCGGGTCAGTGACCACCCGGCAGATTGCCGAACACCTGAAGACCCGCGGCTTTACTTTGGATAAGAAAATTATTGTCATCGATGAGCCAATTCGTACCACTGGCACGCACAAAGTAACTCTCAAGCTTCACCCCGACACTCACACTGAGATCTCCGTGGCCGTCGTGCCACAGGTTCAGCAGTAGTTTCTCTCTTCCACACGTCCTTTTCTCTCCTGACATAGACCCTCCAGATTTTTCTTGCAGAGCCTTTTTGGCGGCTATTTCGTTTCGTCGCTATTGAAGAGTTTCTGCGCAAGCCCGAGTGTCCCCGTTTGCAGGATAGCCGGCCCGGTCCCCCAGGAGTGAGGTATGACAGCGTCCAAGACGTCTGAGCAACGCCTCGTTACCATCGATGCCGCCCCTCCCAGCAACATAGAAGCTGAGATGGCTGTCTTGGGCAGTATGTTGAGCGACCGGGAATCGGTCATCAAAGCTTTGGAACTGCTCAAGGCCGAAGATTTTTACCGTCCCGCCCACCAGGAAATTTTCCGAACCATCTTAAAACTTTATGACCGTCAGGTTGAAGCTGATGTCATTACCGTTGCTGAAGCCCTCGCCCCAACCCAGGATCTTTCGGCCCTGGGAGACAAGAAATACCTCTTCGACATTGTCGCTGCTGTTCCCACCGCTCTTCACGTTGAACACTACGCCAACATCGTCAAATGGAAATCCGTCCTTCGCCAACTGATCAATGCCAGCCGCGACGTGATCGGTCAGGCCAACAGCGGAGCCAAAGAAGCGCAGGATCTTCTGGATGAAGCCCAAGAAAGTTTCTTCAAGTTAGGTTTTCTCAAGCAAGCCGGAGATTCGGCTGATTCGGCCCATTTGATGCACGAAGCGGTCGAATTGCTTGAGAAGATGGTGCAGTCCGGTCTGATGGTCACCGGTGTTCCGACGGGTTACAGTGAACTTGATAATATGACGTCGGGTTTCCAGCCGGCCAATCTCATTATTGTGGCGGGCCGGCCCTCCATGGGAAAGACCGCCCTGTGTCTCAACATGGCCGAGCACGTCGCGGTTGAGAAAAAGCTTCCCGTTTTGTTTTTCTCCTTGGAAATGAGCGGTCAGGAAATGGGTTTGCGTTTGCTCTGTTCACGCGCGCGTCTAAATGTCAGAGATATCCGACGGGGTTATCTGGCACGGAAAAATTGGCCCCGGATTACCTCAACAGCCTCTGAAATCGCGGAGGCGCCGCTGTTTTTTGATTTTGCCACCTCTCCCACAGTTCTTGAAGTGCGCGCGACCGCCCGGCGCAAGGCTCACGAATTGGCCAAGAAAGGAACTCCTCTGGCACTTATTGTTATCGACTATATGCAGCTGATGCGCGGCCCCTCCGATTCCGAGAATCGCCAGCAAGAAATCTCGGAAATCTCGCGCAGCCTCAAAGGGCTGGCCCGGGAACTTAAAGTGCCTGTGGTGGCCTTGTCTCAGTTGAACCGCCGGCCGGAAGAGAGAGGGCGCGAGGGCCGTCCCCAGTTGTCAGATTTGCGCGAGTCCGGAGCCATTGAGCAGGACGCCGATGTCGTGATGGCCATCTTCCGCGAGGAAGTTTATAAGCGGGATGACCCGGATCTTCGCGGCAAGGCCAAAGTTTTTGTTCTGAAACAACGAAACGGTCCCGTGGGTGACGTCGAGCTCGGGTTCCTGGAAGAATGCACCCGTTTCGTCAATCCCGAAAGGGTCCCGGAATCGAACGTCTAGATGAGCGTGACGTTGGAACCTCCGGCGCGTTCAGTTAAAGGGTTGTACAGGCCAACCTGGGCGGAGATTGATCTGGATGCCTTGCGTGGAAATGTAGGCCAGATCAAGAAAGCGATTTCTTCCCGGACAGGGCTCATCGCAGTGGTGAAAGCCAATGCTTACGGCCATGGGGCGCTCGAGGTGGCACGCACGCTTGCCCAAGTGGGGGTTTCTTGGGTTGGTGTTTCAAGCGTTGAAGAAGGATTGGCCCTGCGGTCTACCGGTTTTGAGGCGGGCATTCTCGTTTTGGGAACGTCTTTCCCTTTCGAAAGTTTTGAAGTGGCATTGGAGTCGGGTCTCACCCCGACCGTTTCAAGCTTGGATGGGCTTGAAGCTTTTGCCCAGGCGGCGTCGCGCCGGGGAAAAGAAGGCGCCCGTTTTCATCTGAAAGTGGATACCGGCATGGGTCGTATCGGCGTTTCCGTATCGGCGGCGACTCAGATTTTTGAATGGCTCAAGTCGCATGAAGGCGTCCAGCTGGAAGGACTCTACACCCATTTTTCGTCTGCTGATTCGGATCCCGAAATGACCCGGCAGCAGCTGACCTTGCTTCATGAGGTGGTTCAGGAGGCTCAGCGATTCGGGCAGAAGTGCCTTGTGCATGCCGCCGCTTCCGCTGCGATCTTTTCATATCCAGAATCTCATTTAGATGCGGTTCGCCCAGGTCTTTCTTTGTATGGAATTTTGCCGGTGGATCATTCCCGGGCGGTTTCATTAAATCCAGTTCTCTCTTGGAAGACTCGTGCAGTCTTCGTAAAATCTATTCCAGCGGGAACGCCAGTGAGTTACGGGGCTTCATTTCGCACGGTGCGTCCGTCCCGTATTGCCACATTGCCTGTGGGTTATGCCGACGGTTACCGCCGGGAGTTATCGAACAAAAGCGAGGTATTGATTTTGGGACATCGTTGCCCTGTGGTCGGGCGGGTTACCATGGATCACACCATGGTGGACGTGACCGACGTCGGTGAGCGGGTCGGTGCTGGCGAAGAAGTTGTGTTAATCGGTCGCCAGGGATCCGAGGAAATCTCTGCCTGGGAGATGGCCCGTTTGTGCGGCACTATTCCCTATGAAGTTTTGTGCGGAATTTCGAACAGGGTTCCCCGTATTTTCAAAGGATCCCGCTGATGGGCGCGCTGCGGTTTCTCGGACGCAAGACCATGGATTTTGCCGAAGCCCTGGGCGCTGTGGCGATCCTGTGGCAAAAGATGATCAGCGCTTTCTTGCGCACCGGGACAAACGCCAAGCTGCTGATTGATCAGATGAACGAAATCGGCGTGCGTTCATTCCCCGTGGTTTGTCTGACCTCATTGTTTACGGGCATGGTGTTGTGTTTACAGACAGGACTCGCCTTCATGAAGGTATTTAACGAGCCCGTATACATAGGCACAGCGGTGGGCCTTTCTTTGGTCAAGGAATTGGGCCCGGTGCTCGCTTCCCTGGTTGTGGCCGGACGGGTGGGAGCAGCGATCGCCGCCGAGCTCGGCACCATGGCGGTCACCGAGCAGCTGGATGCATTGTCAACTTTGGGCACAAGTCCCATCCGGTATCTGGGGGTTCCCCGGTTCGTTGCTTGCTTAATCATGGTTCCCCTGCTGACAGTTTTTGCAGATTTTATTGGGACGATGGGGGGCTACGTTGTGGCGGTTATGAGATTTAATATTCCGCCAAGTGTCTTCTGGGATGATATCCTTTCCAGCATGAAGATCCGGGATGTTCTGCATGGGTTGATTAAGTCATTTTTTTTCGGGGGCATCATCGTTACCTCGGCCTGCTACAAAGGCTTTAATTGCTCCGGGGGTGCCGAGGGGGTCGGTCGTGCGACCACGAGCGCCGTGGTCATTGCCATGGTGATGATCTTGGTGTGCGACTATTTTCTGACTTCACTCCTCGTATCGTTCGGGATCGGCTAGTTAACATCGAGTGATTAAGATCCGGGGGCTTAAGAAATCTTTCGGTGCCAAAGAAGTTCTGCAGGGAGTTGATTTAGACGTCAATGCCGGTGAAACCCTCACCATTATTGGCGGTTCGGGAACTGGCAAAAGCGTTCTGATCAAACATATGGTGGGTTTGATGAAACCGGACGCCGGAAGTGTGTTGGTGGACGGTGTCGATATCAACACGCTGAGCGAAGATGAGTTGTTTGAGGTTCAGAAAAGATTTGGTTATTTATTCCAAGGGGCTGCGCTGTTCGATTCCTTGACGGTTGGAGAAAATGTCGCTTTCGGTTTGTGGAACCTTAGGCCCGATTTGGCAAAGAACTGGCGGGACGTGGCTGCGCAGAAGCTTGGCTTGGTGGGTCTGGGGCCTGACATCCTGGATCTGAAGCCTGCCGAGCTTTCAGGCGGCATGAAAAAAAGGGTGGCTTTGGCCAGGGCTGTGGCTTACGAGCCCGATTACGTCCTTTATGACGAACCGACCACCGGTTTAGATCCGATTATGTCGGACGTCATCAATGATTTGATCCTTGAATTACGACAGAAGCTGGGTGTCACGGGCGTGGCTGTTACCCATGACATGAAGTCGGCTTACAAGATTTCAAGCCGTATCGCGATGTTGTACCAAGGGAAAATCGTGGCGGTGGGTTCGCCCCAGGAAATAGAGGAATCGAAAGATCCGTTGGTGCATCAGTTTATCACCGGGTCTTCTCAGGGTCCCATTCAGATGCAGGTGAGGCAGTATGCGTAACGATTTTCATTCAACACGATTGACATCATGAATCAGGAAACTCGCGTCGGTTTATTTGTTTTGGGAGCCGTTTTCGTTATCGGCTTCGGTAGCTTTTGGCTTGGCGATATCAAGTTTGAAAGACGCTACCGGGTTCACGTTCTTTTTAATACGGTGGAAGGATTGCCGGTCAAAGGTCCGGTGAAAACGTCCGGGGTGGAAATCGGCCGCGTGGAAAAGATTGATCTCTCAGGGGGCCGCGCCCGGGTCACTGCCGAGATCGACGAAAAATATCAGCTCCATAAGGACGCCGTGGCCAAAATTGGGTCCACGGGTTTTATCGGCTCGAAGTTTTTGAACATGACGCCCGGCTCCGCGGACGCTCCTCTTTTGCAGGACGGGGATACGATTGAGGGCAAGCCCACTCTCTCGTTTGATGATTTGGCGGACAAGCTCACGGAGCTCTTCAAGAAGGACGACAAGTATGGCGATCCCATGGAGAACTTTCGCGCCACCTTAGCCAATTTAAAAGAAGCGACCGGGGTGATGGGCGAGACTCTGAAGAATAATAAGCAGACCCTGGATTCGATTCTTAAGAACACCCAGAAGTTTGTCGCCAACATAGAAGAGATTACGTCCAAGAGCAAGGCAGATATTGAAGCGGCCATGACTAATTTCCGGCAGATTACGGAACGGGCCGAAGCGATGCTGAAGAATATCCAGGAAGGCAAAGGGGCCGTTGGAAAACTCGTTTCTGATCCTGAAACGGCCGACAACGTCAAACAAACAGTGGCGTCTTTTCGGGAAACGGCCAAGGACGCAGAGACTCTTTTTGGCAGGATCCGGCGGATCAGCGTGGATTGGGATCTCCGCGAGCGTTACGATTTTGCAGACAAGATGTATAAATCCGATTTCGGACTCAAGATCATTCCGAAGCCAGGTAAGTTTTACATGATTTCAATTAATAACCTGGGTACGATCAGAGACCGGAGCCAGCCCGGAGCGGATCTGGAGCGGCGCGATACCATCACAGGCGTGATGGGCAAGGAATTTGGGCCTTTGACCGTTTATGCTGGCGTGATCCGGTCCCGGGCAGGTGTCGGGGGGGCTTTCAGGCCTTTCTGGACCAATCCCGCCTGGGAACGGCGCTTTGAGATTCAGGCTGAGGCCTATGATTTCGGCCGCGAAGAGACTTTGCAGGGCATTCACTTCAATAAGCCGGTCTATAATTTGGGTGCCCAACTGGGAATATTCCGGTGGCTGTATGCCGGAATTGGCGTGGAAGATATGGCCGTTCGGGACCATGTGTATGGAAATCTCAATGTGCGGCTGCGGGATGACGACATTTCATACCTGTTTGGCTTAGTGAGTCTCGGCAAGCCGTAAGAGATGATTTTTCAAGAAGGAGCAGACAGATGATCAGGATGACAAAGCTTTATTCCCTGGCCCAGGTGGGAGGCCAGTGCGTGATGGTGCTTGAGGAAGTTGACGGACCTCGCCTCCTGCCCGTGTGGATCGGTCTTTATGAAGGCGGATCCATCGGCATGGCGGTGCAAGGGCAGAAATTCCCGCGGCCGCTGACTCATGACCTTTTCGCATCTGTCATTGAGTCTCTGGGCGCAAAAATTCAGAAGATAGTGATTACTGAGCTTCGGGACAGCACTTTTTTTGCGGAGATTCATATCGAGAAAGAAGGCAAAACGATTGTTGTTGATGCGCGTCCCAGCGATTCGGTGGCTTTAGCGGTCCGGGCCAACTGCCAGATTTTGGTGGATGACAAAGTCTTTGAGGCTTGCCCGGAAATGCTTAAGCCAATCTCGGAAGATGAAGTCAGCGAGTTCAAAAAGAAACTAGAAAATATGACGCCCGAGGATTTTTTCAGAGACCTCAAAAAGAAAGAAAAAGAGGGCGATAGCGGGGACAGCACGGGGGAGGAAAAGTGAGACTCGACAAAGGCGGGTTGGTCTCTTACGGAGCGAGAATGCTTGTGCCAATGTGCGGAGCGATTCTCGGATATTATTGGTATGCTCCGGGGTGGAAGGGTATTGTTGGAGGATTGGCCGTGGGTTCAGTGGTCGTCGGTATCGAATTATTTTTTGAGCAGATTCCACTCGATACGATGATTGCCGGTTTGCTTGGCGTGGTTCTTGGTCTGGTGGCCGCCAAATTAATTGATTGGGCCATTTTTCAGATGGACAGTCCGGCGATGTATTCCTGGGATCAGAAGTATAATCTTCCCATTAAAGTCGTTCTGGGCTATATGGGTTTTATGATTTTCGTCCGCAAAAAAGAGGAGCTTGCGCTTCTCGATAAGGATCTTATTCTCAAAGGCGGCGGCCGAACCAAAGGAGCCGATGTTAAGCTATTGGATACCTCGGCGCTGATTGACGGCCGCATCGCCGATGTTTGCGAGACGAAGTTCCTGTCGGGGGTTTTCATCATTCCCCGCTTTGTGCTCAAGGAACTCCAAGATGTGGCGGACTCCAGCGATACCCAGAAACGGGCCGCCGGCCGCCGGGGCTTAGAGATTCTGGCCCGTCTTCAGGAGAACAAGGATTTCCCTGTGAAGATTTTTGACAAGGATTTCCCGCGTGTTCAAGAGGTGGATGCCAAGCTGACCGAGCTCGCCAAGGAATTGCATGCCAAGATAGTGACGACGGACTTCAATCTCAATAAGGCCGCTGCTGTTCAAGGGGTCACCGTGCTGAATCTTAACGATTTGGCCAATGCGATTAAGCCTGTGGTTCTACCGGGGCAGACCATGACTGTCTTTGTGGCCAAGGAAGGCAAGGAGTCGGATCAAGGCGTCGGGTACCTGGACGACGGGACGATGGTGGTGGTGGAGGATGGCCGGCGGTTTATTGGTCGCCGCATTGAGTTGTCAGTGGCTTCCATTCTTCAGACCTCAGCGGGTCGCATGATCTTCACGCGGCCGCGCGATAAGAATCCAGAACGGCATCCTGATCCCAACGAGCATCCTTCCGGAGAACGGGAGCGCCGCGGACATCACGGACGCGGATGAGGGCGGGGGCGGTTCTTCTTGCTGCGGGGAGCGGAAGCCGTTTCGGTAAAGGACGCCCCAAGCAGCTTCATCTCCTCGGCAATCGGCCTTTGTTTTATTGGCCCTTGCGGACGTTGAGCCGCATTCCTGAAATCGCTGAGATTGTCTTGGTGGCTCCGCAGACCGCCACGGGCCTGTTTGAACGATGGGTCGGCAAGTGGCGTTTTCGCACCTTGAAAAGCGTGGTTCCGGGTGGATCGACTCGGAATGAATCCGTGTGCCGAGGGATTCAGGCGCTTTCTGCGGATCTTGATGTGGTGCTGGTACATGACGCAGCCCGGCCCTTGGTATCAAGCCGTCTGATCCTGGATGTTTTGAAGGCTTCTCAGGCGTACGGGGCTTCTCTGGCGGCGATCCCCGTGAAAGATACCCTCAAGAGGGAGCGCCCTGGCAGTTTCGTGAAAGAAACGGTGAAACGGGACGGCTTATGGATGGCCCAAACGCCCCAGGCATTCCGAATGAATTTGGCGGCGCGCTGGTTCGCTAAGCCTGCTATTTCAGTGACAGATGATGTGCAGGTCTTTGAGAAATCAAACGTTCGAGTAAAGCTCGTTCCCGGGTCGCCCATGAACTTGAAAGTGACCTACCCGGAAGATCTTGAGCTTTGCCGGTCTTACTGGCAAAGCGGCAGGTCCCGTTCATGATCCGGGGTTCGCGACAGGTTTTGTCGAATTTAGGACCTTCCGTGCAGGCCGGCATCGGTTTTGATTCGCACCCTTGGTCAGAGGAGCGCCGCCTGATTCTGGGCGGCGTCATCATTCCGGGAGTTCCCGGATTGCACGGCCATTCGGATGCGGACGTGCTCACTCATGCGGTGATTGATGCTCTCTTGGGGGCGGCGGGCCTCGGAGACATTGGCGATCATTTCTCAGATTCAGATAAACGGTTCAAGGGTATTTCGAGCCTGAAGCTTTTGGTTCATACAAAGATGTTGCTGCAGAAGAAAGGGTTTGAACTGGTCCACGTAGACTGCACCGTGTTGGCTGATAGGCCCCGCCTGGGACCTTACAAGGCTAGAATCAGGGTTCGTTTGTCGAAGGCCTTGGGGGTTCCCATCGATGCACTGAATCTTAAAGCCAAAAGCACGCAGGGGCTCGGAAGTTTTGGCGCCCAGGCCGGCATGGTCGCTTGGGCGATGGCGACCGTGGCGCGACGAGTCAAAGCCCGAAAGTAAGTGGCGCAATTTCCAGATCTTTTCATATTTAATTCTCTGACCCGAAAGCGAGAGAAATTCGAACCGCTCAAACCCCCGCATGTGGGTTTATATATTTGCGGTATCACGCCCTATGACCACTGTCATATTGGGCATGCCCGGTGCTACGTCGTTTTCGACGTGATTCGCCGGACGCTTGAGCGGTTTGGCTATCGGGTCATGCACATACAGAATTTTACCGATGTGGATGACAAGATCATCGCCCGGGCGAAAGAACGCGGCGAAGATCCTTCGGCTCTGGCATCACGCTATATCGAGGATTACTTCCGGTGGATGAGGCAGTTGAATGTCAGAGATGCCCATCAATACCCCCGAGTCACTGAGCACATTCCTGATATCATCGCCTTAATTCAGCGTTTGATGAAGGCGGCTCTCGCTTATGCAGTCAACGGGGATGTTTATTACAAGGTTCGAACCTTTCGAAGCTACGGACAGCTTTCCGGTAAATCGATCGAAGAACTCAGGCCCGGAGCGCGTGTCGAAGTCGGCACCCTCAAGACCGATCCGTTAGATTTTGCCTTATGGAAAAAATCCAAGGACGATTCAGAAATCGCCTGGGATTCTCCCTGGGGTCGCGGCCGGCCCGGATGGCATATTGAATGTTCCGCCATGTCCATGAAGTACCTGGGAGAAGACTTCGATATTCATTGCGGCGGCCAGGACCTGATGTTTCCGCATCATGAAAATGAAATCGCGCAGTCTTGCGGGGCAACGAAAAAGGGTTTTGCCCGGGTTTGGCTGCACAATGGTTTCGTCAATATCGATAAGCAGAAGATGTCGAAGTCGCTGGGTAATTTTTTTACGGTTGAAGAGGTCCTGAAGCAATTTGACGCCATCGAGCTCCGGTATTTTCTGTTAAGTCAGCATTACCGCAGCCCCATCGACTTTTCTGACGGAGAATTGAAGGTGGCTCGGACGTCCTGGGGCCGGATTTCGGCAGTCTTGCAGCTCAGTCACGATCTGGACCGGCAGCTTTCGGGAGGCCAGGGCAGCTACTCCTCAAAAGACGTCGACGATAAGAAGTCTCTGTTTTATGAGGCGTTGGCTGACGACTTTAACACGCCCCAGGCTCTTTCGCACCTGCACGAATTAGCGACCTATTTTAACGTCTTGCAGACGAAGAAAATATTGACTCCGGAAGCTGTCCGGCATATTCGTGCCACGCTTCAGGAGATGACAGAAACTCTGGGACTTGAATCCGCTCAGGACGCAGCTTGGCTGACTGATGAATTGCGCTCCATTGCCGATCGGCGGGAGAAGGCCAGGCAGGTCAAGGACTGGAAGGCAGCAGATGTGTTGCGGCAGGAGCTTCGGGAAAAAGGGGTTCTCATTGAAGACACGACATACGGTTGGCGTTTAAAGAAGATCCATTGAGCGATTACATTTGCGGTCGTTGGGCCATTCAAGAAGCACTGCAGCAGGAGGCGACCCGGGTCTCCAAGGTTTTTCTTTCCTCCAAGCTCAGGGGGCCTTCCGTCGATGAGATTGAGAAGCTGGCCAAGGAGAAGGGGATCGTGGTTCAGAAGACGCATGACCGTGATTTAGACCGGCGGGCAGCCGGCGGAGTGCACCAGGGGATGGTGGCCGAGGTGCTGGCCAAGCCCCCTATGGAATTTAGGGAATTTTTGGACAGTCTTTCCGGCGTAGAAAAGCCGGGTCCGGTTGTTTTGCTTGATGGGATCGAGGATCCGCAGAATTTGGGAGCTATTCTCCGAAGCGCCGCATTTTTCGGAGCCGCCGGGGTCATCGTCCCGAAGAGGAGAAGCGCCCAGCCCACGCCGCTTGTCGCCAAGATATCTTCGGGCGGGATTGAGCAAGTGTCGGTGATTCAGGTCGCCAATATTGCCGAATCGATCGAGGCGCTCAAAAAAGAAGGTTTTTGGGTGGCCGGAGCTGATGCTGGGACTGGGGAAAAGTTGGAGAAGTTAGAGGGTTCAAAAATCGCTCTGGTGATTGGGTCAGAAGGAGCCGGTATGGGCCGTCTGGTAAAAGAACGGTGCGATTTTTTGGTGAAGATTCCTACGAAGTCGAAAATGGGTCCCGCAAGCCTGAATGCTTCCTGCGCTGCGGCTGTACTTTTGTACGTGGCGACCAGGACGGCGGTGTCCTCGTAAAGCGCGTTCTCGCGCCCGGGTAGCTCAGTGGCAGAGCAACCGCCTTGTAAGCGGTAGGTCGCCGGTTCAAATCCGGCCCTGGGCTGATTTTTGAAAAGCTGTTGTTGAGATGAATCAATTTGTTCAAACCATTAACGGGAGGAATAGACCAAGTGAAATACGGACACTTTAATCGGGAGGGGACAGAGTATCACATCGATGAACCTCTGACTCCCAGGCCGTGGATTAATTATCTTACCAATGAGAAGTATTGCTCCATCATTTCTCAATGTGCTGGCGGATATTCATTCTTTGATGATTGCGGTGGAAATCGAGTGCTGCGATGGTTGCCGGAGAATTGGGAGTACGACCGGCCGGGCCGCTATGTCTTTGCCCGGGACGTCGATTCCAAGAAAACCTGGAGCCTTAGCTATCTACCGATCCGGGCCCCTTACGAAAAGTACCTTTGCCGCCATGGTTTCGGTTACACGGATATCGAGATGTTGCATGATGGCATTGAAAGCAAGGTCCAGTATTTTGTTCCCCGTCAGGACACCTGCGAAGTTTGGAAAGTCACGGTCAAGAATACCTCCCGCAAAACGCGCACGCTCGAAATGTTCCCCTACGTTGAATGGATGATCGGGGATTATCATCTGGAGTTGCGCTACCGGAACATCCTGAACCTGTACAACCGGGTGAAGTACGACAAAAGTTCTCAGGCGATTTGGGCCCAGAAGACTGCCGCTTGGGACGACTTCAATATTCAGCCATTCCCCGGAACTCTGTTCTTTGCCTCAAGCCTTCCTGCCACAGGCTGGGCCACCCAGAAGCTTCCATTCTTGGGCCGCTACAACACCGAAGAGAGGCCGGAAGGCATTCTTGACGGAGGTTTCAAGAACACCGAGTTCTGCTCCGGAGAAGATTCTATCGCTTGCCTGCGTCATCGCATCAAGCTTGCCCCGGGACAGTCGAAGAGCTGGAGCATTGTCATGGGTCAAACCAACGACAAGAAGCTGGCCCAGAAGATGGTCCAGAAATACCGCAAATTATCCGTTGTGGATGCGGAGCGCGCCGCGGTGGTTGAGTTGTGGAAAAAACGGATGGAATCAGGCCCGATTGTTCAGACGCCCGATCCCGAGTTTAACACCATAATCAACAGCTGGGTCAAATATCAGACATATATTTGCAACTTGTGGTCACGTTCTCCTTCTTATTATCACGAAGGTTCGGGCGGACGCGGCTTCCGCGATTCCTGCCAGGACGCTGAAGGTATCCTGTCGGTCGACTCCGATCATTCACGTGGTAAGATCATCCGGATCGCCAAGGTGATCCGTGAAGACGGCACTTGCGCGCCCGGCTGGTCAGACTCAGGGCCTCAAGGGCACCGTCCCAACAAGGACCATCCTGTCTGGCTGACCTCGACCGTGGCGGCTTACATTAAAGAGACAGGCGACCTCAACATTCTCAAGATGAAGCTTCCCTTCCTGCGCGACCGCTGGATCAAGGGGTGGGACATCAACACGGACTGGAAGGGTCCTGCCATCCAAGTGGGAGAGGCTTCCCTCTTTGAGCATTTGTGGAGAAACCTCGACTTTACTTTCCACGACGTTGGAGACCGCGGATTGCCCAAGATCGGCCACGCCGATTGGAACGATGCCATTGATGCGGCCGGCATCAAGCATAAAGGCGAGAGCGTTTGGTTGGCTCTGGCCCTGGTGAGATCCTTAAAGATTCTCGCTGAGCTGGCCGATCGGATCGGTGAAACCGAGAAAGCCCGCGAGCTTCGCCGCCGCACGACCGTCATGACGGAGCGGATCGAGAAGCATTCCTGGGACGGCCAATGGTACAAGCGAGGCTTCCGGGATGACGGGATTGCTTACGGCACTTCGAAAGAGAAGGAAGGCAAGATCTTTATGGAAAGCCAATCTTTCGCGGTGATGTCCGGAGTGGCTCAAGGGGACCGTTTGAAGAAGGTTCTCGCTTCTGTTGACAAGTACCTGGACGGCAAGCACGGTTACGCGCTCTTTTATCCTGCCTATTCTACTTGGAATAAGGCGCTGGGCCGCATCAGCATGTTCTCGGAAGGGACCAAGGAAAATGCCGCTGTGTTTTGCCACATGGCGACTTTCATGGCCATCGGCAATTGCATGGCCGGTCGCGGCACGAAGGCCTATGAGGCCATGAAGAAAATCATGCCGAATTCCCAACCCGACTACGAGGTCTATAAAACCGAGCCTTATGTCTATTCCGAATACCTGGTCGGTCCTGAGAATCCCCATCACTATGGCGAGGGAGCTTTCACATGGATCACAGGAACAGCGGCCTGGACTCTGATTGCCGCCACAGAATGGATCCTCGGAGCCCGTCGTGAGTTTGATGGACTTTTGGTTGATCCCTGCATCCCGTCGGATTGGAAGCGTTGTTCCATTCGCCGGCCATTCCGGGGAGCGATCTATGATATTGCGATCGAAAACCCTCAAGGGGTAGAGAAAGGAGTTAGCTTTGTCGAGGTGGACGGCCGTCGCCTGGACGGGGTGCTCCTTCCCATCTTTGGGGACGGAAAGACGCATCAAGTCCGCGTCGTAATGGGCAAACCCAGACGTTCAGAGTCAGGGGCGGATCGCCTGGCCAAGACGTCTGTAAGCGCCCGCTAAGGAATTGATCATGAAAAAAGGTCTAGCCGGAATTCTTCTTGCCTCATTGGTGTTCACCGGAACGTCGTGCAATAAGAGTGACGCAGGTGACGCCAAGGGACCCGTGACGATCTGGCATTGGATGAGTGACCGCGAGGACGCCTTCAAGGAGCTCGCGGACCGTTATAAGGCTCAGACGGGAAAAGAAGTGCGTTTTGAGCTTTATGCTCCATCCGAAGCCTATATGCAAAAGGTCCGGGCTTCCGGTCAGACCACGACATTGCCCGATATTTTCGGCGTTTTGGGTGAGTCTCGAGACATTGCAAGCTTCATTGAGGCGGGGCACATTCTCAATGTGCAGCCCGAGATGGACAAAGACGGCGGGGTTTGGAGAAAACGCTTCTATCCCGAAGCTCTGGAAGGCAATGAGTTCAAGGCAGGCAACCGGTTCAACATTCCGCCGGGTATTTACGGTGTTCCGATCGACGTCACCACGATTCAGTTTATCTACAACAAAGGCATTTTTCGCCGGGCGGGCATTGACCCTAATAAGCCTCCCGAAACATGGGACGAGTTTATAGTCGACGGAAAGAAGATCGCCAAATTGGGCATTCCCGGTTTTGTTAGCGGATGGGGGGACCTCTGGTTGATCGAATGCCTGGCCGATAATCTGGCCTTCAATATCATGGGCCAGGACAAAGTCATCGCGACTTACCGCGGAACGGTGCCGTACACCGATCCGGACTGGGTCAAAGTTTTTTCCTTGTTCGATGAGTTGGGAAAGAGCAAGATCTTGGCGGAAGGCGTTGTGACCATGATCAACAAATCCGCTGAACAGCTCTTTTCTAATGAACGCGCCGGCATGGCCTTCAACGGTTCCTGGGCCGTCAACGTTTATTCGGGCATGAATCCAAGCCTCGACTATGGCGTGTTTCCCACGCCGCGCGTCACAGACAAGCATCCCCGCGTCGTGTGGGGCGGTCCCGGTTCATCCCTGATGGTGAACGCCAAATCTCCCCGCGCACAAGAGGCCGTTCTTTTCCTCAAGTGGCTGACAGACGGGCCGCAGCAGAAGTATTTGGTCACCAGCACCAAGAACCTTCCTTCCATTGAGGGAGTTTCACAAGACATTCCGGCGGTGCTGGCTAAGTTTGCAGACGGCATGAAGATCTCCGTTCACCCGTCGCGTTTGCCCATCACGGAGACCTCCCCTGTCATTGAGCGGTTTGATAAGGCCATTCAATCCATCATCATTGGTGAGAAGACGCCTCAGGAAGCCGCTGAAGACGTCGAATCCGCCAAAAAAGAGGAGTTAGCCAAAGCCGCCAACCCCCAATGAGCGCCGAGCTGCCTCCTTCGACTCCACTTCCTATTCCTAAATCGTTCTGGGATAACTTCACCAGCGGGCTTTTTGTGATGCCGGCCGTGGCGATGTTTTTCACCTTCAGCCTGTATCCTTTCTTCAATGTGTTCTATCTGTCCGCGTTGGAATGGGACGGGATTTCGACCCTCCGGCGCTTCGTTCACTTCTCTAACTATATCGAGATATTCCACGACAAGATCTGGTGGCTCTCGATGGGGAATGCGGCCTATGTAACTCTCTTGGCATTAACGCTCCAGAATGCTTTGGCCCTGGCTTTGGCTTGGCTTGTGGATCGCGATATCAAGGGGGGCCAGGTGTACCGGTCCATCTTCTTCTTGCCGCCGATCCTTTCAGGCATTGTGGTGGGATTGATCTGGAACTGGATTTATATGGGCAATTACGGCCTTCTCAACTACTTCCTCAAGGCGATTGGGCTTGATGCGCTTGCACGCGCCTGGCTTGCCGATCCAGATACCGCGCTGACCTCCATGGCGGTCGTTCATATGTGGAAAGGTTTTGGGTGGGGTTTCATTATTCTTCTGGCGGGGCTGCAGGGAATTCCCAGAGAACTCTATGAATCAGCCCGGGTGGACGGCGCCGGCGAACTGCATATTTTCTGGAAGATCACCGTCCCCCTGATGATTCCTGTCTTCATCCTCGTCAGTGTCCTCACGATTCTGGGCACGATGCAGATTTACGATCTTGTCGTCGCGACGACGGGAGGAGGCCCCGGTTACCACACGGAGGTCCCCATGACGCGGATCATCGCGAAAATGCTCGGCTCTGCGCGCTTTGGTTACGCTTGTTCCATGGGTGTCGTTTTCGGAGCTATTTTGCTGACCCTGTCCCTGCTCCAAATCCAAATTTCCAAGAGGTCCCGTGTCGATTAATACCATCGAAAAAGGAAAAGCGAGGCCCGATCCGTTGCTTCCTGAGGGCTTCCAGCCGCTGAGGGAAGGATTGACCTATGAGCGGATACGGCGACGGGCGCGCAATTCTTTCAAGTCCATTCTGTCCCACTCTTTCCTGATTCTGGTGTCCATTACCTGCCTGTTTCCTTTGTGGTGGATGTTCGTTTCAAGCCTCAAGACCCAGCAAGGTATTTTTACCGACATGAGCTTTTTTCCCGCCCATCCGGAATGGAGTAACTTTGTCACGGCCTGGACCAAGGGACATTTTGAGACCTATTTTGTTAATAGCGTTATCTATACGACCTGTACCATCGCTGGTGTTTTGTTTATTTCCTCTCTGGCCGCCTACGCCTTTGCCCGGTTGCAGTTTTACGGAAAAAACGTTCTCTATTTTATGTTTCTTGCGACTCTCATGATTCCGGTGCCGGGCCAGTTTATTCCCTTGTATGTTCTCCTGATCAAGATGCGTTTGGTCAACACAATGCCGGGCTATATTCTGCCGCAAGTCAACGGGGGGCTCGCCCTCGGCATATTTATCTTGAAACCTTTTTTTGAACGCATCCCCAAAGACCTGGAAGATGCGGCCCGTATCGATGGATGCGGAAAGTTTGGGATCTGGTGGAATGTGGCCATGCCATTGGCCAAGCCGGCTCTTGCTGTCGTCGGGATATTCACAGCGCTGGCTGTGTGGAATGAGTACCTTCTGGCCATGCTTGTGCTCTCAGACCGCTCCCTGATGCCGTTACAGAGAGGCCTGATGGTCTTCCAGGGCGCCCATCTGACTCAATACCCGCTCCTGATGGCCGGCATGACGATATCTGTCGTGCCGATTATCGTGGTTTACCTGTTTTTCCAGAAGCACATCATCAAAGGAGTTACCGCAGGCGCTTTGAAAGGCTAGCATCGTTGCGATGGCTGTTTTCTTTTTCTCTCCTCAAACGTCGTAAATGCCCAATAAATTATTAGGACACGAGTGACGCCAATGATAGAAGGAAGATGAAAAGAAAAGCGAATCCAAAGTCGGCGGGCTTCTGGCTTATTCTCGCGACGGCTTTGTCAGTTTTACCAGCAAGCGTTTGGAGCGCTTCTGTCGCCATCCGGGGACGCCAGCTCCTCCTCAACGGTGCTCCCTTTACCATGCAAGGCGTTGCCTACTCGCCCACCCCTGTCGGCGCCCGTGTTCCCACCTATATCTTCTGGACTGATGCAGCGACTCCCTTCACTACCGATTTTCCTCTGATCAAGACGATGGGGGGCAATACCATCCGCACTTTCGATGCCACCCAGGCTTCGAAGGCGGCCCTGGATGCGGCTTCTTCGAACGGTATTGAGGTTATCATGGGGATTCCCGTGGCGTTCAGCGACGTTCAGACCTCTTCAGGGCAGGCCGCCTTTATCGCGAAATCAACGGCCGTGGTGAGCGCCTGGGCGACGCATCCTGCCGTTCTCATGTGGGAGTTGGGCAATGAAGTGACGATCGGCCAGGTGGATCCGGTGATGATCGGGAAATGGTACAGCACCCTCAACCAGGCTGCCGCAACGATGAAGGCGCTTGAAGTTTCCATGACCGGAACCTTTCATCCGGTGAGTACCTCGAATAAGGACATATCCAATATAGGGAACGCGGCGGTGTTGGCCGATGACGCCCATATGACCAGTCTGGATGTCTGGGGAGCCACGGTTTACCGCGGGTCTACCTTTGTCTGTCCGACCTCCGTGTTTGTTCAGTACTCCACATCGAGTGCCAAGCCTTTCTATTTTTCTGAATTCGGTTCCGACGCCTTCAACCCGAGCACCAACCAGGAAGACCAAAACATGCAGTCCGCTGTGATCCGGAGTCAGTGGGTGGCGATTGAGTCGAATTTGAGCGCTGTGAACAGCGCCAACGTGCTCATTGGCGGCAACGTGTTTGAATGGTCGGATGAGTGGTGGAAATCTCTTTTCAACACCTCCGACGGCGTCCAGGATGCTCCGGCCGGGGGAGACTTTTTGAACCCTTGCTATACAGTGACCCAGCAATTTGAGGAGTGGTTCGGAATCACAAGTATTCGTTCCGGCACCACAGCCCGGGGGCTGCGCCAGGCCTATTACACTTTACAGTCCCTCTGGAATCCCAATGGCGTGGCCGGCAATCAAAACGGCCCCCTCGTTGCCACGATCCAGAATTTCCCCAATCCATTTCAAGCCGGGGCCCGTGCGACGCGGATCCGCATTCAGCTGAATCAGCCCGCCACGCTCACCCTGGGAATTTTTGATATGGGCGGTCACAAGGTGATTGAACTCTCAGGTCCCCAGGATCTCGGCGGCAATCTCATGCAGTATCAATGGTCCGGTCAGACAGGCGGGGGAGGAATTGTGGCAGCGGGACTCTATATCCTGCGGGTGGAAGCCTCAATTTCCAACCGGGATGAAGTGAGTTATCACAGGATTGTCGCGGTCAAATGAGGACCGCCATGAAGAATTTTCCGACCAAGGCCGCGGTCCGACTTCTTTTTCCTTTTTTTGGATTGGTGTCCCTCGGACTCTTGAAGCCGGGCTCGAGTTTCTGTGCAGGGGCGCCTGACGCTTTCATCCAGTCGGGTTTCGGGGCACGGGGGCCGGGAATGGCGGGTGCCTACACTGCTTTGGCAGACGATGTGGCCGGGATCTACTGGAACCCGGCAGGCCTGTCGAGAATGACGAGTCCTGAATTCACCACGATGTACAGTCCCAACCAGCTTGAAGTGCATCGGAGTTTCCTGGGAGCGGGCATTCCTATCCGAGGATGGGGGACATTTGCCGTGGGGTTTTATCGTTTGGGTTCCAACGGGATCGAGTTAACCAACGATACTCAGGCCATCGGTTTCGACGATTTGTCGAATGATGCCTATTACATTTCGTGGGGTTCCCAGATAGGATCCCATTTCCATTGGGGGACCACAGCAAAACGTCTCAGTTTTTCTTTCGGATCGTTCGATGAATCTGGCTGGGGGGCGGATCTGGGAGCCCAGTATGACTGGCATTGGCTCAAGCTGGGAGGGCTCTTTCAAGACGCTATACAAACTCATCTCACGGCCAATTCGGTTGGCGGCGGGACGGTTTCCGACGATGTTCCGCGTCGTATCCGGACCGGAGTGGCTCTGACATGGCCTGAAGAGGGCCGGCCCATACAATCTGTCTGGGAATTTCCTGTGCGTATTACGGTGAGCATGGATGGGGTTTTCCCGCTTCAGGGAGAAGAGCAGGCGCAGGCCATTCCCGGAGCCGAGATTTGGATTGCCGATCGCGTCGCCGTGCGGACTGGCTATGTGAATCAGGAAGGGCCGACCTGGGGGGCCGGGGTGCGTTTCACCCATTTTACCTTCGATTACGCGATTCTTGTGGATCCGGACCTGGCCAATCAAAATCGATTTTCTTTCTCCATTTACTTCTAGGAACCCTCCTTGCAATCACTCCCGCGCTTGTTCAGTCGCTTCTCCGCCAAAGAAAAAACCGCATGGGTTTTCTTGCCTTTCGTGCTGACTCTGGCGGTTCAGCCGGCGAGATCGACCGATTCGATAACGCTTGCCAACTTTCCCCTGGCTCCCGATCAGAATCCTTTTTCCGTCGTTGCCCCTTGGCCTCCGCGCGAGGTGCCGGTGGGCGCGTTTCGCGTTGATACGGAACTCAGGTTCGAAGAGATGTTTCACCGCCTGCAGCCCCCGGAAACGGTCACCAATGCAACAACCGCCGGAAGCGAGCCGGGTTTGGGAAAACAATTTGTGAAGAACACCGATCCCACAGACACCAACCGCCCCTGGACGAGCGGATTCGGAGATCAGTTTACCCTGGCCATGCAGGCTCATCCGACCGAGAATACCGAGGGGCAGGCGACGCTCGCTTATCAAACCGATTATGCCGATCAATACTGGTTGCCTTTGACGGATGAGCATCGCATGGCGATTGAAGGAGACAAGCTGCGCGTACTCAGCGGTGATTTTGGTTACAAGGATCAAGATTTTTCTCTGCGGGGTTTTGAGGCGATGCCTCATGCCGGATGGGAGGGTTCGGGCGATCTTTTCGGTTTGTATCCCGCGCAATCCCAATACGATATCCAGAAGTATAGAGATTATAGCGGGCGAACAGTTCCCCGGGGAGGGGAGATGTCTTTCCAGAGTCCCCTCGGTAACCTGACCCTGGTGGGCGGTCCTGAAATCACCTGGGGTTACGGCCCAGCTTTTTTCTCGCTTTACCAGAAGAAATTCAACAAGGTTGATTTCAGCTATATTGCTCAATATGAAGAAATTCCCTATGGCGATCCAGGCGAGCACATGCAGGCGCACAGCTTCACGGCCGGATTTCCAGTCAGCAAGGGCGGGCGGCTGGAGATGGGGATGTTGTTTCAGCCCTTCAGGTTGAATCAGACCTATACCCACGTTGATGATGTGGCTACCGGGCAGGGAATCGGAGGGTCCTCGGTTTTGCCATCCCAGCGAACCACGGAGCTGAAGGATGCGTTTGGAGGACAGGTTCGATATACCCAAAAGTTACCGTATTTAATCGATTCGGTTAGTGTGAAGTTGCAATACCTGGGCGTGGTGGCGGGCAATAAAGAGGAATTCACTACCGAGTTTGTTAAAAAAGTTCATCGCGATTACACAAACGTTTTCGGGTTTACCTATCAAGCGCCTTTGGAGGGACCTGTCCCTTATGTGTTTGAAGGTTCGCCCGCCAATCAGGGGGCCGCTCTCCTGACGCCTCGCGGTCAGGATGATCCTTTCCAAGTGAACTGGTCGAACCGCGAGGCCCGTATTTATTCTTATACCCTGACCTTTGACCCCACGCCCAAGACCAGTTTTTACCGGTACACCCCGAATGTGCCGGAAATGTGGAACTTAGATCCTGGTGAAAACGCTCCCTTTGCCTGGGCGCTAAGGTATCAGGCTTCTGAATATTTGACCCCCACTGACCACAGCTATTACGTGGACGCTTCAGGAAACTATATCTGGGAGCCTCCGGCGAGCGCCGGGGCAAGCGCCACCTCGCGTCCCATTAGCGAAGTTAAGTCCCTGGCGCGCGTCGGCTGGAGCAAAAATATGGCCATGGCTATTGCCGTCGCCGGAGGCGAATCCTTAGCCACGTCGAGTTTGGCTTACAATGACACCACCGATACGAGCAAACCCATCACGGATTACCTGGACGCCCAAATTCGGTTTTTCCTGAAGCCTTTTACCACCTGGATCCGCTATGGACGCGACATTTGGGGTCCGTACGGAGATGTCGGAGAATACCAAAGAACTTTTGGAAGCACTGTGCACAAACTTTTCGAGGCGGGAGGGGAAGTGGGCCTGAAGGGTGGTTTCGTATTGGGAATTCGATATGTTTCGGTCAGGGAAAATGATAATATCTTTGTACCTGGCGATGTCGGCTCTTTTGATGAATACAGGTTTTCAGTGGATTATCGGTTTGGGGTCGTGGCGGAGTTCAAGACGCCTCCTCACAAACTCGCGCCGAGAGTTCCAAAGGACCTTGTTCACACCGAAGTCCGCCTTCAAGTTGGAGATCCCCTCTTCGATGCATCAGGTGTAAAAGCGCGCGTGCCTTTACGTTTGAAGGCCCTTCCCAATAGGGCTGTGTCGCGCTGGGAGCTCCAAGTCTTCAATTCAACCGGTCAAATTGTTGGAACCGTACTTGCCTTTGGTAATCCCCCTGATGAAGTTCTTTGGGATGCTATCGACATAGGCGGAGTTCCTTTGCCGGCGGGATCCTACAGCGCCACAGCCAAGGTTTGGGATGCTGAAGGAAACATGGGGCAAACCCCATTGCCAGAAACTTTTGAGTTGCGTTATCCGGCTCATGTTTCAGTAGAGTCTTCAACGCCGGTGGCCGCTGCTCCGGTTGTTCCGTATAAGGTGGAGCAGACTGCTGCGGGCCTGAAGGTGACATTTACTTCAAGCGTGCTCTTTGAAAGGGGTCGATCAGTTCTGGGGGCTAAAGCCAATGAAGCCATTGACCAACTGGTCGTTCTCATCCAGTCATATCCGGCAAGCAATTTGATGGTGGAAGGCCACACCGACTCGACAGGGTCGGCTGGATTAAATGCCCGGCTATCTTTAGCCAGGGCGCAGGCTGTGGCTGACAGTTTGATAGAAAAAGGCATCGATCAGGACCGTTTGAAGGTGATGGGACGTGGCGCGTCACAGCCAGTGGCTTCCAATACAACCTCCGACGGTCGGGCGCTGAATCGCCGTGTTGAAATAACGATTCTTAAATCGGAACAATAAAACTACGCAAGCACAGTTTCGCCACTGTTTCAAAGCGATTCTGAAAAGGAGGAAGGTATGAAGTCATTGTTGTCTAAAAGTGGTATTGCCGTAGCACTTACCACGAGCTTATTGATGGTTTGTCTGGCGGCTAAGGACAAGTCCGCTTCCGACGCTTCGGGAGGGTCTGCAGGACAATACTTCTACGTGTACACAGAACAGGGATCCAAAGCCAACCATTTCGCCCCTTCCGGGTGGATGGGTGATTACGGGGACATCAAAATCGATCAAGGCTACAAGGAAAACCCTGCTGAAGGGAAAACCTGTATGCGCGTTACCTACTCCGCAAAACGGACTCAGGGCGCCGGTTGGTCTGGCATTTATTGGCAGCAGCCTGCAGCTAACTGGGGCGATAAGTCGGGCGGTTACGATCTCAGCAAGTACAAGACCCTGACTTTTTGGGCTCGCGGCGGCGCTGGCGGAGAGAAAATCGGCGAGTTCAAGATGGGCGGAATTTCAGGTCAGTCCCAAAAGGGCGATTCCGATACAGCCACGACAGGTCCTGTGACCTTGACGGCTGAATGGAAGAAGTACACCATCGACCTCGCTGGAAAAGACCTGTCTTACATCATCGGAGGTTTCTGTTTTGCAGCCAATGCCGATGATAATCCAAACGGTTTCGACCTTTATCTGGACGAGATCCGATACGAGTAGTCGGCATTTTCCGGCATGCGTCGGAATATTCTGAAAGAATATAAAGTAAGCCGCCAGGGGCGTCCCTGGCGGCTTTGTTTTGCCACTGGGCCCTTTTTTGGAAGAGTGGGCGTGGAAGAACTGTCCTTATGAAAAAGTCGCGCTGCTGGATTTTGTTTCTGGCTGGCTTGCTTGTGGGCTGCGAAAAAAATCCAAGCGATGGCCTTGTCAGTCCCAATCAGGGGAACGCTGTTCCTTTCGCTGGGGCGCCATTTATAATTTACGATGACGCTTTGGAGACTGGGGGCGGAGTAGATTTTTTTCCATCGGCGCAGAACCAGCAATTGTCGTTTACTTCGACCGACAACCCGCATTCAGGAAAGCGCTGCATGAGTTATACCTGGAGTGGATCCGATGTTCCTAACGGCGCTACGACCGAGCATACCTTCGTCGGTTTCGATCTTCTTGTGTCCGCGAATTTTTCAACATTAGCGACAACACCAGGCCGAAATTTGTCAGCGGCCGGATACACCAAGTTGACATTTTGGGCGCGGGGAACGCTCTCAGAAAATACGACATTCAAAGTGGAGGGGCCGGGTACGGGAGATCAGTCCACTTTCTCACCCATCATTAATGTGGCGACATTGACCAACAGCTGGCAGGAGTTCACCATCAATGCCGGTCCGGGGGATTTTAATAACGTAAAAGAATTTTTCAAGCTGACGTTCCTCTTTACTCAGCCGACAGGAACGACAGTGGCTGGGCAGGGCGGCACTATCTTTGTCGACGATATTCACTTCGAAAAATGAGCTCATTGATGATTCTGCAGCGCTTTCCTCGGTTGAATTATCGTGTTGGCCTGATTCTTTTATTTTCCTGGACCGTTTTTGCCGCGCCTCTCCGGGCGGCCACGGCGCGAATTGATTTGACTGACCCGACTCCGGCCAATGCCGCTTTGCGTTCCGCGCTCGTGCCGGGCTGGGGTCAGTGGTACAATTCAGAGCCTCGCAAGGGCGCGCTTGTCGGCGCCACTACTTTTTTGGCGGCGGGAGCGAGCGCGTGGCTCTTTCTTAAGTCAGGGAGCACCTACAACGATTATGTGACCAAAGGGGTTCCTGATGACCCGTTGTACGACCGTTACCAAAAGGAACACACCGGGGCGCTTGTTGCCGTCGGGGTGGCTTCGGTCACCTACATTTACGGCATCATCGATGCGTATGTCACTCGCCGCCAGCAGCAATACATAACCGGGAGCAGTGGACCTGAATTTGCGATGGATCAAACGGGGCGAATGCGGGCAGTTTACAAGGTGGTTTTTTAAACGGTCGCCTAGAATCATGCTGATAAATCCAACTGCCGGATATCGAAGGATTTGGTTGGGGATGAAGCGATTTTTCTCTTCTTTCTTGATCGCAGTATTGCTCGTGGCCTGCCAGCGTGATCGCCTCACCGCACCAACATTTCTCATTCAGGTGACGCCTTCGGCGGCGGCCGTCCCTCAAGGGACCAACAAGGTATTCACAGCGACATTTCAGGGAACCAGCGGTACCATTGAGGGTCTTCCGACCTGGAGCGTTCAACCTGCCAATCTAGGCACGATCAGCCCGGCGACAGGTCTGCAGGTGACCTTTGCGACGGGAGCGACTCTGGCCAGCGGCGGCACACTTCAGGCTACGTTTGGCGGTGTCACGGGGAGCGCCCAGATTTTTGTGCGAGGAAGCGTTCCGCCACCCGGAAGTTTGACTTACGGCATTTTTGTGGAGACTTTGCCGCCACCGGGGATTAAGTTTGATGTGCCCAACCCTCCTGATCCGGACGGGGGTCTTCTCGGCCCCTTTAACGGCGGCGGCGGGACAATCACGTTGAGCAATGGTACGAATCCAGGGGAATTTACTGAAGGAACCCTATCCCTGAAAGCGGTGTACAGCGATGGCGGCACACCGGGGACAGCTTTTGCGGGATGGTTTATCCAATTTGGCGATCCGAATATTGTTCCCCATAATTTCACTGCGTTTGCGGGTGGCTCCTTTAAATTTGATGTTCGCATGACGCAGGATGTGCAGGCCAAAATTGATTGGGGGCCGGGTGCTGCCGCGGCGGGTTCTAAGTTCTTCAGCATGGTTAACGACCTGGGGATTCCTCCCGATAATGCCTTTCATTCGGTGGTCATTCCGCTTTCTTCTTTTACGGGAATTGACCTCGCGAATGTCCGAACCATTGCTTTTTCCGCGGTGACTATACCGTCGGAGACATATTACATTGACAACGCCAGGTTCGAAAAATAAATGTCCGGCAAAAAAAGCGTTACCTTACGATTCTGGACGATTCCGAACGCCGCCTTTGCGACTCGCAAAGTCCTGGAGTATGAAATCCGGGAATTCCGTAAACACAATCCCCATATCAATATTAACCTGACTATCCATCCCTGGTCACGCGCTTGGGATTTTCTTATGGACGTGGCCAAGGGCCGTCCGGGTGCTGAAAGTCCGGACGTCATGCAGATCGGCACCACTTGGGTGTCGACGCTTGCCTTCTTAGGTTTGCTCTCTCCGTTGGTGGGGGATGAGCGCGCTTTTGGTGGCGATTCCTTTCTTCCCCGCAGTTGGGATTCCTGCCGGATTTTAGGGAGCGAAGGAATTTATGCGGTCCCCTGGTTTTTGGATGTGCGGGTGCTGTATTACCGTCGAGATATTTTAGAAAAGGCCGGTATTTCTGAAAGCTCTCTTGAGGATTGGCACGGGTTTGCGGCCGCCTGCAAGAAATTGCTCGAGTTGCGTCGCCGTTCGAATGATGCTCTCTATCCATTGTCTGTTTCCAGTCAGAAGCCGGGCGTCTACGTTCACGATCTGGCTCCCTGGGTCTGGGCGGCGGGAGGTGATTTTTTAAATCCTCTTCAGAACGTGTCCCGGCTTGCCTCGCCTGAGACAGTGCAGGGACTTTCATTCTTCTATGGTCTCGTTGCCAACGGCTCGATTCCGCTGCTGGGACGTGACACCATGGTTCCTACGGGGGGTGTTTTCAGGGGAGATTATGCGATGCAGCTGTGCGGAGCATGGCCGGTTGGTAGCGCGCTTAATCCCTCTCATCCGGATTATCAACCTCACCTTGCCAAGAACCTGGGCGTTGCTTTTTTCCCGATCGGACCCAAAGGCCGCTATACTTTTATCGGAGGGAGCAACCTGGCCGTCTCCTCGAAGTCTCATCATCCGGAAGAAGCCTGGTCATTTGTTAAGTTTTTATCGACGAGAGAATCTCAGGTTCGGCATTGTCTTGCTGTGAGCGCTCTTCCTGTGCGAATGGACAGTCTCGACGATATTTTTGCCAAACACGAAGAAGCGAAATTCTCTTTTGTGGGTTCACTTGATTTCGCCCGTTCGCTTTATTCGGTGGTGGCCATGGGTTCCATCGAGAGAGCCTTCTTTTATTTTGGGGAGAGAGTATTGAAGTTGATTCGGGAATCCAATTTTGATCAGCGGACATTGCGGGCCGAAATTGACAAGGCCGACAGCGAAATCAATACGATTATTTCTTTTTACAGCAACACAGGAGCGCGGACAACTCCATGAAGCGAGCCATTTTTGATCCGGTAAAGTCCCTCCGCCAATTCTCCGAAGTTTTGAACCAGGCGGCTCCCCGGCTCGAAGGGATTCTAGAAGTTGGACTGAAATCCCTCAGCCATATTCTGGGTTTTGAGACGGCGTCGTTATTCCGTTGGGACTCAAAAAGCCGGCTGCTTCAAATGGAATTCATGCTTTGCCGGGGAGATTTCATGGAGGGGGAAGAGGAAATTCCCGTCGGAGTGGCTGGGCCGCTGGCTAATTTAGTCTCGGGAAAGTCATCGTATGTTCTCATTCCTTCAGGTCACCCGGTTCACATTTATCTTCCCCTGTGGGTCCGGAAAGAGTTTTTTGGAACGATTCGCTTGAGCGGATCCCGCCAATCATGGACTGCGCGCTCCATGAAAAGTCAGATCGATTTCATCGAGGACATGGGTCGTACCCTTGCCCTGCAGGTCAATCAAGCTTATTTGCTCAAAAAATACGAAGAGCAGCTCGAGGAATTAAGAGCGCTTGCTGAGGTCGGAGCCACGGTAGAAGCGTCCTTGAAACTGAGAGAAATGCTTGAGGGTGTATCGCGCAGCGTTCTGCGTAACATGGCTTTTGACCGAGTCCGCTTTTATTTAGTGGAGACCGCGACTGATGCGGTGGTCGGCGTGGTCGGAGCTGAAATCCCGGGGCGTCTTGTCAGTCTGGAGCATGAGCGTTTTCCTCTCCACAAGGGGCATCATCCGCTTGTCGATATCATTCTTTCAGCGAAGCCTCAGGCCCTCATCGAAGGTTCGGGTCAGTCGATCGCTTACATTCCCTTGATGCTCAAAGGGAAACCCATCGGTGTGTGTGTCGTCGATAATTTACTGAGTCAGCAAGCCGTGACTCAGGACAAGCTCGATGCCATGTCGACAGTGGCTGGCCAAGTGGGCTTGGCAGTCGCCAATGCCCGCCTTTTTGCCGAAATTGAAGAACAGGCGATTACCGACGGGCTGACGAAGCTTTATGTGCCCAGATATTTTTCCCAACGTCTTCAAGAGGAAGTCGATCGTGCGGAACGTTATTCCTATCCTCTGGCTTTGGTGATGCTTGACGTCGATAAGTTTAAAGGATTTAACGACAACTATGGTCACCCGATGGGAGACAAAGTGCTTGAGTATATCGGTCAAACCATTCGAGCGAATATTCGTAAAGTGGATCTCGCCGCTCGTTACGGCGGAGATGAAATGGTTATTTTACTGCCCGATATTTCCGAGCAGGAAGCCTGGATTATGACGGGCCGAGTGTTCAAGGCATTGAACCAGTGCGTCCTGACAGTGCCGGGCGGCTCGACGATTCAAGTGACGGTCAGCATGGGTGTTGCCATGTATCCGCAGGATGCCAATTCCGGTAAAGGTTTAGTAGAAAAAGCCGACCACGCTTTGTATTGGGCCAAAGATCATGGACGGGCCGACGTCTGTTTTTATCGGGCTATCGCTTCCGGAGAAAGAAAAGACTTCCCCTCGCCTGCAACCTAATCCGTTGTTGCCGTGTCTCACTTTTCACGTTGGAAATTCCCGCAGATGTCACTGATTTTGCGGCAGTGATTGCTTTGTCCGGGATTCATGGCACCTCAAGCCAAACTGAAAAGATAGATTTTTTTCACGCTCATCGTTCCCGCCACACCACGGTCATCCCCCCAAAAAAAGCAGAAAATATTTTCATTTTCCTTACCAGAACTTCAAGCATTCTTAATGTCACTTGGGCTATCCTTCGTAGGAGGAAAAGGGCTTCTTTTGCCAAATATTACCGTCTTTTAGCAGTTTTTTATTTTCTTCGTCAAATCTTAATACAATCTTAACCATTTCTTAAGATTGGTTAGGTACAATAATGGAGGGTGTAGTGGCAACAACTTGCTGGACCTCTTCGAATTCCCAACTTAGTTCTTCTCTCCTCCGCCTTTATCGGTTCGTTGATCGAATTCTGAGTTGTATACACGGGCACGTTTATATAGTGCTTATCAAAACAGGTGTTTCTGACCTCATTCCCTAAGTTCAGCATGTTGTATACACGGGCGCGTATATATATAAGAGCTATCCTCCTGGCGGGGTTTGCTTTGTATTGTTTTGCCGCACGCCCCGCTGAAGGTGCCTTTCAAGAAAATCTCTGGGGTGCGCGCCCGGCAGGTCTTGCCGGAGCCTTCACCGCCTTAGCTGATGACGCCAACGCCCCCGTTTATAATCCCGCCGGTATCTCCCAGATTGAACACAACGAACTCACGATTATGTATGCCCAGCTCTATAGCGGGCTAACGCTGTTTGCAGGCGACAGTGGACAGACTTCCAGTTTGAACTTGGGTTACTTCAGTTACGTTCCCGACATTAAAAAGTTGAATCCCAACATCGGATCTTTCGGTATCAGTTGGGCCAATTTCTCCGCGAGCAATGTTGCAACCGAGAATACTTTTACCCTCACCTGGGCTCATCAGGTTCCCTTCCTCCAGCTGGGCCACTCCGACGTTTTCTTTGGAACTAACGTCAATTATTTCAGACACAGTTTTGTCCTTGATTCAAGAACTCAGAGTGATCCCGTTTTCGCCAACGGCAACACTGCCGGCGCATTCGGGATGGACTTGGGCTTGCTCGTCCGGCCCAATTTCGACCTCTTGCCGCGATTGAAATTGGGACTCGATCTAAAAAATATCAATGAGCCGGATGTGGGATTGGCTTCTCCTGACCGTATTCCACGAGAGGTTCATTTCGGCATCGCTTACCAGGACGAAGAGATTCCGTATTTTACGCCGACTGTCGATTTCTCTACACGGGCGGGTGTTACTTCAATGGCGGGTGGTTGGGAAGGATGGTTTGCCCATAACACGCTGGGCGCTCGCTTTGGCGCCAACACCGATGAGTTCGGAGGGGGTTTGAGTCTTCAGTATCCGTTCTTCGGAAAGATGATCCTGCGTCTGGATTATTCAATTCTGGCTCCCTTCCAGGTTCAGGGAAGCAACGGGACGCAGCGCATTTCTCTGTCGGTGAATTTCTAATGGAACGCTTTGGTTGCGTTACCAAATTGTACCAGGAGGTAGTCCCAATGAAGAAGTATGTCGTCCCACTGTTGATACTGGGATGCGCGGTGTTGATACCGGTTAAAGGCTTTGCCTTTACCAGCGTCAGCCGTACAACCAGTACTGCCGTATCCATCCTGAGCGGTACCGGTCAGGCCGCGATGGACATCATCATTAGAAACCTGTCGGACAACTCGACCACCACCCAGGTCTACTGGACTGGAGTCACGTTGCCGTCAGGGTATGTAGCTTCCAATGCCTACATTCAGCTGAATTCCACGCTGACTGCAGTGGGAGCCGGCATCCAAATCTACACCGACAATGAAGCGTCGGATGCCAACCCGAAGTTCACGTTGCCAGGCGGTGTAACCGTTGGCCAGGCGGGATCGAACCCTGCAGGGCTCGTGGATACAACCACCACGACAGCGGTATTGTCGATGGCTTGGTCCATTAAAGCCACCACGACGACAGCGCCGACAGCGGCCGATCCAACGAGCACCACCGATGCCAACGCGGCCCAGTGGTTGTTCTTTGAAGACCGCAATACACCCACGATCGCATCCCAGAACACGGTTGCGTTCGCTGACGGGGCCACATTCATCGCTGTGAAGCTGGCTGGATCCGGTATCCACTTCGGCCAGGCCAACACCGCGTTCGGAGCCGCTCCTTCGCCAAACGACATCTACTTCGAGGCGAACTACTCGGGAGCTGTGACGCCCAGGGCGTATAAGACAACGACGTTGAGGTTGGAGGCGTACACGCCGTAGGTTGTTTCTCTCTCGTAGACGGATCTTAAGTCTTACTCGTATCTGTTTCTGTCTGAATGAATGTTCCGTAAGGAGGTAGTCCCAATGAAGAAGTATGTCGTCCCACTGTTGATACTGGGATGCGCGGTGTTGATACCGGTTAAAGGCTTTGCCTTTACCAGCGTCAGCCGTACAACCAGTACTGCCGTATCCATCCTGAGCGGTACCGGTCAGGCCGCGATGGACATCATCATTAGAAACCTGTCGGACAACTCGACCACCACCCAGGTCTACTGGACTGGAGTCACGTTGCCGTCAGGGTATGTAGCTTCCAATGCCTACATTCAGCTGAATTCCACGCTGACTGCAGTGGGAGCCGGCATCCAAATCTACACCGACAATGAAGCGTCGGATGCCAACCCGAAGTTCACGTTGCCAGGCGGTGTAACCGTTGGCCAGGCGGGATCGAACCCTGCAGGGCTCGTGGATACAACCACCACGACAGCGGTATTGTCGATGGCTTGGTCCATTAAAGCCACCACGACGACAGCGCCGACAGCGGCCGATCCAACGAGCACCACCGATGCCAACGCGGCCCAGTGGTTGTTCTTTGAAGACCGCAATACACCCACGATCGCATCCCAGAACACGGTTGCGTTCGCTGACGGGGCCACATTCATCGCTGTGAAGCTGGC
>Ga0206815_1020_pt1 | contig 53820 bp, 47 predicted proteins | sample Alteio_BWOrgCont_91_FD_152864 | JGI IMG/M metagenome (GOLD analysis project Ga0206815, IMG submission 152864) | Enriched cells from forest soil in Barre Woods Harvard Forest LTER site, Petersham, Massachusetts, United States -... | ecosystem: Environmental > Terrestrial > Soil > Temperate forest >...
TGCCGACGCGTTCGATTTCACGTTCCTGTAGGACTCGCAACAGCGCAATTTGAACATCAGGCGGCAGATCACCGACTTCGTCTAGAAAAACAGTCCCGCCATTTGCGGCTTCGAGACGGCCCAGGCGCCGTTGCGTGGCGCCGGTGAACGCGCCCTTCTCGTGACCGAAAAGCTCGGAGGCAATCAGCGATGGTGGGATTGCCGCGCAATTCACGGCGATGAACGCCCGCTCCGCCCGTGCGGATCGTTTGTGGATGGCCCGCGCGATCAACTCCTTTCCCGTACCGGTCTCCCCCAAGATCAAAACGGTCGAATCGGAATGCGCAACCTTAGTGACCTGACGTAATACTTTGCGCAACGATTCCGAAGAACCGACGATGTCCTCAAACATCGAGTCACGGTCGATTTGCTCTCGCAATGCCAGATTTTCGTTGCGTGTCCTGTCCTCGGCTTTGACCCGGTCATCGATATCGGTTCCTGTGGCATACCAGCGGGTAAGCTGACCTTGCTCATTTCGAAAAGGGTTGTAGCGGATTAGAAACCAGCGATACTGACCGTCTTTCCTGAGTGCTCGTTGCTCGGCCTCGAACGGCAGCCCGCGCGCCAAAGCTGACTCCCGCTCGTCTCGCAATTTTTCCAAGTCGTCAGAATGGAAGATTCGTTCTCGAAAACCGGGAGCAAGCACGTCTTCAATCGCGAGGCCGGTGTAATCGAGCGTTGCGTGGTTGGCGTAGATCGGCGTGCCCGACTGGTCCAGGACCACGATCGTCTGCGGGATCGCATCGGTCATGCGGCGCAGTTCGCCCTCATCCTGCCGCAGCTTACTGAGAGCACATGTGAGCGAGGTCTGAGATCGTTCACGTTCGACGGTGATGCTCGCGATGCGCGTGAATTGTTCGATAAGGGCCTGGTCCCGTCGCGTGGGGGTTCTGGGTTCCGCGTAATAGATCGCGAACGCTCCTAAGACCTCGCCCACCGCAGACCGGATCGGCGTTGACCAACACGCTCGCATCCCGTGCGCCAAAGCCATTGGGCACCACTCGTACTCGGCCCACCGAGTCTCCGTGGTGAGGTCAGCCGCAATGACTTGTTCGTTCAGGTACGCGGCCATCGCGCACGGACCCGACTCGGCGTTCACGGGTCGGCCAACAATGGAAGTGATGAAGCTGGCCGGAAGGCTCGGTGCTGCTCCGTGCTCAAGACGCGTTCCGGTCGGATCAACCAAAACAACGCTGCAGTAACACCCACTGGTCGCGCTTTCGACAAACTGGCAGAGCGCATCGAGTATTCCCGGCATCGAATGGCCGCTCGTCACCATTTCGAGGAGCAGCTTCTCGCCAGCCGCCAAGTCTTCCTCGCGCGTGTGATCTTCGATGTCGGTCGCCGTCCCGTACCATCTCACAGCGCGGCCTTCGTAGCGGAGCGGCTCGACGCGGCACAGGAACGAACGAAAGGCACCGTCGAAGCGTCGTAACCGCACTTCGCACCCTCCCGGCTTATCAGCCTCGCGGAGCGCCTCCCATTTTTGCATCACCATGGGGAGGTCCTCGGGATGAATCGCGGCCTTCCATCCCCAGCCGTGCGCCTCTTCCGGGGAGAGCCCCGTGTAGTGATGCCATCGTTGGTTCAGGAATTCGTTGGAACCATCCGGCAGGTTGCACCAGGCGAGGGCGGGGATAGTGTCGATGAACCTTCGGAGCTGAGCCTCCGATTCCCTCGACTCAAGCAGTGCGTTCTCTAAGTCTTTTCGGCTTGGATATCGTTTGGAAACATCGGCGACTTCACTTTCCCCAGATATGCCGGCGCCAACTTCGGGCAAGACCTCCGCTTTAGCACCCGTGTGATCTGTCATGTGGCTAGAACCTGGTGAACTCATGCCTGCTCCACTGGGGCTTAGATTCCACTTGGGGGCATTCGATACAGATTTTGGGCTGAAAATCTCGATTTGGCCAATTATTTTTGGGTACTTCGGTGCGCCGGCCGGAAACTCATGATGTGCCCGCATTCGTTTGCTACGATTCAGTGCCCGTCGCGCGCCATCTAACGCTTCACGTGGGTTCTGCCCACCCTTTTTAGGTCGGGTCCCCCATTTACCTCAAGCTCCGGCCGCATGAGGCTGCTCAACTCTCCTCCATCAGCGCGGCCGCACGCTTGCCGACTTTCTTGAGCATCACTTCAAGGCTACGAAGCTCCTTTGAGCTTAGCTCGGAGAATACTCTCTTCATCTGCCCGGAATGCTTTCGAAAAACTGAAACAATGAGGTCCTTGCCACGTGGCGTGAGGGCAACGATCCGAACGCGCCGGTCTTCGGCGCTCTCGACCCGGCTGACCAGACCCTTCGCGACGAGGCGCTCGACGGCGATGCTGATCGAGCCTGGGGTCAGATCGACGATTGGGCCTATCGTATTGACGGGCAAAGGCCCTTTGTGCAGCAGAAGTTCCAGAACGCCGAAATCCGAGAGGCCGAGTCCGGTATCTTCAATATCAGCGGCTGCGTACCTCGTCAGGGCGCGCATCGCCTTCATCATTATTAGCCAGACGTGATCCGTCCGTTGAATGCCTCGGGCCATAAAAAAACCTGAATCCCCCGGGAGTATACCATCATCAACTATATTGACATCAATATACTTGACGCCATACAATGGCGCCGATTCGAAAAGGAGAACCCGGTTATGAGAATCGTTTCCGTAGTCGCCCGATATCTGACGGGCGTGATCTTTCTTGTTATGGGGTTGAATGGCTTCCTGAACTTCATTCCTCTTCCCCCGCCAGGGGGCGTTGCGGGACAGTTCATGGGCGTCCTTTATGTATCGCATTACTTGTGGGTGATCTTCGCGTTCCAGGTTATCGCGGGTGTACTGCTGCTGGTCAACCGTTACGTGCCGTTGGCGGTGGCTGTGCTGGCGCCGGTGATTGTCAACATTCTTACTTTCCACGCTTTGATGGCTCCGAGCGGGCTTCCGCTGGCCCTCTTTGTGACTGTACTGTGGGGGATAATCTTCGTCGATGTGCGACCCGCTTTTGCAGGGTTGTTCCAGTCGCGCGTGGAGCGATCAAGTAAAAGATCGAGGGATTTGACGGAAGCCCCCGTGAGAGCCAACTAACGCTGCTTCATAGAAAGGAAAACATCATGACGAGCGATCGAACGATTCTCATTACCGGAGTGACAGGAAATCAGGGCGGCGCAGTCGCGAAGGCGCTGCAGGGCACGGGGTTCCATCTACGCGGCCTGACGCGCAATCCGGACAGCGAGCGGGCGGCGGCGCTGGCGCGCCATGGCGTCGACGTCGTCAAAGGCGATCTCGATGATGAGGCGACGTTGCGCCGTGCACTGGCCGGCGTGTGGGGCGTCTTCGGCGTACAGAACTCGGGGGAGGCGGGCGTCGAGCGGGAAGAGGCGCAGGGCAAGCGCCTTGCAACGCTGGCGCGCGAGGCCGGCGTCGAACATTACGTCTACACATCCGTGGGATCAGCGCACAAGCAGACAGGCGTCCCGCACTTCGACAACAAGTGGCGCATCGAGGAAACTGTGCGCAGCCTCGACTTTCCCTCGCATGTGATCTTGCGTCCCGTGTTCTTCATGGAGAACCTGCTGGCACCCTTCAGTCTCCAAGGCGACAAGCTGGCCTGGGCGCTCGGACCAGGCACGAAGCTACAGATGATTGCGGTGGACGACATCGGATGGTTGGGCGCGCGTGCGTTCACCGACGCAGCCACCTTGAACCGCCGCGAGATTGATCTCGCCGGTGACGTAAGAGCGATGCCGGAGGCGGCAGAAATCCTGACGGAGGCGCTGGGTCGGCCGATTGGGTTCGCGCAGACCCCAATCGAACAGGTCCGGCAATACAGCAAGGAAATGGCGTTGATGCTGGAATGGTTCGAGCGCGTCGGCTACAGCGCCGACATCGCTGGCTTGGAGCGCGAGTTCGGCCGCACGCTCACGAAGCTCCCCGACTGGGCACGCCGCGCGGTGCCCAGTGGCCAGGCTAAAGGAGGGCACGCATGAAAGCTGTCAGATTATTGGAATACGGTGGGCAGTTGGTATTGGGCGATGTCCCGACGCCGACGATCGCACGCGACGAGGTCTTGGTGAAGGTTAAAAGCACCGCCGTCAATCATCTGGATCTTGTTAAGGCCTCGGGAAAGGTAAGACAGATATTCCCACTCGACCTGCCCTGGATACCTGGTCATGAGTTTTCAGGGATCGTCGAACAGATTGGCAGTGATGTTGAAGGACATGCGGCAGGTGATGCCGTGTTCGGTGCCAACGGAATTGGCGGCGCCTACGCGGAGTATCTGGCCGTCAAGCCGGCGGTCATCGCAAGGAAGCCATCCAACCTCTCCTTTGAGGAAGCGGCGTCAGTGCCGGTAGCCGCCGAAACTGCGTGGCAGGGAATCTTCACCCACGGTCACCTGGAAAAGGGGCAAACGATCCTGATCCATGGTGGTGCCGGTGCTGTGGGCGCCTATGCGGTGCAATTGGCTTTGCATGCCGGTGCCACCGTCATTGCTACTGCAAGCGGCGACGATGAAGGGTACCTCAAATCCATCGGAGCCAGCCAGGTGATCGATTATCGAAAGGAGCAGTTCGAGAACGGTCTGCGAGAAAAGGTCGATGTGGTCTTCGATTTGATCGGTGGCGATACACAGAAGCGGTCGTTTCTCGTCTTGAAGGAAGGTGGCCATCTCGTCTCCGCCACCCAGCCCGTATCGCAGGAAGAAACTGCGAAGTACCGTGTCTCGGGCGTGATGATGAGGCTCGCGCCGTCAGGGGATATGCTCGGCAGAATCGCGAAATTACTGGAAGAGGGAACAATACGCCCAGACGTCGCGACCGTGTACGCGCTCCAGGATGCGGCCCAGGCCTGGAAGGACATCGCCGGGAACCTGCCAGGAGTTCATGGAGTATCGCCCAGTGGGCCGGGAGCGGAAAGACGCAGGTCACACGGTAAGATCGTGCTTCGTGTGGCCTAGAGATCGCGCGTACGAGATATATCCGGAGCGCAGGGTACAACCAGGCTATCCATCATCAAGGAGCGAAGGAAACATATGATGAACATCGCCGTAATCATCGGCAGCACACGTCAGGGCCGGTTCTCTGAAAAGCCGGCTCAATGGATTCTTCAAGAGCTTCGAAAGAGAGAGGCGATCGAGGCGCGGCTACTTGACCTCCGTGATTTTCCAATGCCTTTTTTCGACCAGCCCCTACCGCCCGCTATGCCGGGCCGTCCGCCTTACGAACACGACGTAGTTAAGAAGTGGACAGGCCAAATCGCGGCGTCGGATGGTTTTGTATTCGTCACGCCAGAATACAACTACGGTCCCTCCGCGGTCCTGAAAAATGCAATCGATTGGGTTTACCCGGAGTGGAACCGCAAGGCCGCTGCTTTTGTAAGCTACGGCAGTGTGATGGGTGCACGAGCCGTCCAGCAGCTTCGCGAGACGGCAATCGAAATTCAAATGGCGCCGATTCGATCGTCGGTCCATATTCCAGTGGCAACGCTCTGGGCGCATTTCCAGGGTGGAGATGTAGAGAAGGGCCTAGCCGAATTGGAGAAGCAAGCGAACACCATGATTGACGATCTACTCTGGTGGACAGCAGCTCTAAAAGCCGCGCGCGAGCGCTAATGGACGGCAGATGAAAACCTCAACAAAAACACATGAGGGACGAATAGCGTTAGTCACGGGCGCCGGCCAAGGTATCGGTCAAGAGATAGCACTGGCATTGGCAGACCGAGGCGCACAGGTAATTGCAACCGACCTCAAGCCTCCGTACGAAATCGCAGGTAAGATTGGTCCCACGGCCTACGCGCTTGAACTTGATGTAACACAGGAAGAACAGTGGCGCTCGGTCGCCGACAAGGCCCGAGATGCGGGCGAGGTGGATATCGTTGTGAATAACGCGGCCTATTTTCCAAATCGCTCTATCGACGAATTGGATCTACCCACGTGGCGAAAGACGATGGCTACCAACTTGGACTCACATTTTCTAAGCGTGAAATATTTTTTGCCATCGATGAGGAAGAAGAAGTGGGGCCGCTTCGTCGGCATATCGTCAAATATGGTGGGCTTGGTTATACCCGGCATGAGCCACTACATCGCTACAAAGATGGGAATCATCGGGTTCATGAGAGGTTTGGCGAACGATGTTGCAAGCGACGGAATTACCGCGAACTCCGTATTACCCGGTCTGACGAATACACTGGCAACCGCGGCCCAATCCGAAGAACAAAAACGCGGCACTTGGGAACAGCAGGCGATCAAACGGCTGGGAGAACCCGGAGATGTTACGGGTGCTGTGCTGTTCTTGACAAGCGACGATGCGGCCTTTATCACCGGTCAGGCAATTGTCGTTGACGGTGGCCAATATCGCATCGGCTGAAGAAAGAAGGAGGAATGCGGTTAGGCGGCAAAACTCCTGACGGGCGTTTCTGCAACGCGTTCAAGTTTCGAGATGGCCGAATATCGAGCCTGCACATCTATCTTGATCCTGACTATGCAGGCGAGGATGAGGCAAGGTTTCGATGGGGTAAGAATCGTCAGCGGAGAGTGATGACCATCCATCGGGCGATTTTTCGGGGCCTGGTCAAGAATCGAGGAGGCGATCTATGTCTAATAGCATATCGAACTTACTGATCCGAAATCTTCGCGACGTCTTCGGTGAAAACGATCCAGCGCGTCGGCGCGCGGCCATCGACGAACTCTGGGCCGAAGATGGTGTGTTCTACGATCCCAGCAAGGGCGCTATCCGTGGCCGCGACGAGATCGATCGCGTCGCGGGCGCGGTCAAGGCGACTCATCCTGACTTTCGATATCAAGTGACTGCCGCTCCTCAGGAATATTGCGATGCAGGGATGGTTCCATGGATATCGGGACGCCCTGGTGACGTGCCGGCTTACTCCGGGAGGGATTTCGTCATCGTGCGGGACGGCCGGATCGTAGCGCTTTACATGTTTTTCGACAAGCGGCCCTGAGCTGGAGCCGACCGGGCGAGGGTCATCGTGTGGCGGAAAAGCCGTTTGATGCGAGTGATGTCGGAAGAAGAGATGCCAACTATTGCCGGGACCATGTAGCACGAACGCTCAGGAGCTGACGATGCCGAAACCCGGATACGAAGCTTTTGAAGCTCTCAATCCCTTCTTCAAAGTCGTACTGAGAGGGCTACGGGGACTCGTCGATGGCAAACACTACTTCGATACGTTCGCCGATGACGCTGTTTTCGAATCCCGCTACCACTTCCCAGGTTGGCCCGCGATGATTCGAGGGCGAACCAACCTGATGGCGAGCCTCTCTGGATATGGCAAGACGATCAAGCTTCACTCCGGCGACGCACTTGTTGTGCACCGCTGTCAAGACAGTCGCGTCGTGATCCTCGAGTACGACGTGCACGGCAAGATTCTTTCGAGTGGCGCACCATACGACAATAGGTTCATCTCGGTCATCACGATTGAGAACAGAAAGATTATTCATTGGAGAGACTATATGGACTCTCTGGCTTCCTGGACGGCGTTAAACAGCGGCTCCTAAATCTCTGTTGTGGTCGGGGGTTCACCGCGGCGTTTCGCTAACTCGTGGAGTGAATCTCTCTCATTGATCTGCCTTAGAGGAGAGCGTTTTATGGCCGTCAGAAACGTGCTAGGCTCGATGGGGCTATTTCTCCAAGAGTGCCAGCGCCACACTGAGTCATCCTTGCCGGAAAGGGCCCTGTCCAGATATGTTGCGGTGCTGATCAGAGCCAGATGTGTGAATGCTTGTGGAAAGTTCCCGACGTGTTGCCCGCTGGGACCAATTTGCTCCGAGTAGAGCCCAGATGGTTGGCGTATCCCAGAGCAATGGTCGAGTCGCTGAACTCGCCAAGCGGGACTCGAAATCGATAATTTGCTGTCATGATCGAATCTCAAGCGAGGCAATCTTGTTCGAGCTCAGCTTGAAGATGTGGTTCACCTCCAGCGGGCTTCCCTCAAAATTGCCTGTAAGTCGCGCGCGCACCGTTACTTCATTCCCGGCGGCTTGAGCGTCGAGCGGCAGCAGCACATACTGGTACTTCTTATCCGCCTCTTGCTTCCACTGACGAATCGCCCCTCGGCCGCGATAGTCTCGGCCTTCGTCATGGACCATGCCGTCCTCGATAAAACAGAGCGAGAGTTTCTCGGCGTCTTTCGTTTCTTCGGCGGCGAAGTATGCAGCGACTGGGCCGGGCATATTGAGCATCATTAGCATCCTCTGTTGTGCAATTGCACAGTGACCAGTTTCACCTCATACTGCTGAAAGAGGAAGTACACACAAAAAAGTGCGTTACGGAGATTATCGATGGGAAAGCGGTATACACCTACATCCGCTGCGGCTGACGTGGAAGCAGCATTCCGTCATCTGGAAGGAAGATGGAAGCTGGTCATCCTCTTTCATTTGTTCGGAGGCAAAGTGATGCGTTTCTCGGACCTAGAGCGGGCGATTCCCAACATCACTCAGAAGATGCTGGGACAGCAGCTCCGTCAGTTGGAGGCAGACGGTATCGTTGCGAGAAAAGTTTATCCTCAGGTCCCGCCGAAAGTGGAATATCGATTAACAGATTGGGGGCAATCTTTGTGTCCTACATTGGATGCCATTCTTAAGTGGGCTAATCGGCGCCGCAAATTTCAATCATAGTCTGCTTCAACCTCGTTACCGTCAATTTAGATTGGTTCCCGCTAGCAGCGCAGCATCTTGACCAATCCACTCGCTTTCGGGATTCAGATTCCCGGGCTTTCCTTTCTGGGGAAAGACAACACCGTCGTGCACTCGTGACCTAGGCATTCTCCATCTCCTGTCTGAAGGATGCGCGGAACGAGTCCAAGTCCGATTCTAAGAATCGAATATTGCGACCCATCGCGGAGATGGAGAATCTGCTTTCGCTCAACCCAAAGATGCACAGTCTGCGGACTGGCGCCAAGGTATGGCCAACCTTCGTTTCGGACCGATCGCGTTCGCGTCGTGCTGCGTGATCAAGAAAAGCTTTGGCGACCGGATTCTGCGCGTACAGTTGTCGAAGCGTGTCTAGATTGGGCGATGTCGAATCCATTCGATATTTCTCCGCTTAAGCATCGCCGCCCGTTTATTCGCTGGGGCCACGAAGAAATAAAGAGCAATTCTAAAGCATTCCCTGTTTATGAAGTGCGCGTAACTAAGTCTATTCGAACGATTCTTGATCTGCTCGAACGTGGAGAGGTGCCGCTTGCGACCCTTCGACAACGCTACGTGAGGGTCTACGGCGAGGGCTGATTCGCAGGAGCGAAATTGTAGAGGCCAGGAACGTCTCACGGGCGACAAACAACTGCGAACCGTGTAGTTTCTCTACCAGCGGGAAGAACTCGCCACCGACGAATCAGTTGGATCCTCCTCCGACTTGCGCTCTACGATCGTCTCGCATCCTCTCTCCACTCGCAGTTGGGCTGGCGCGCCGTCCACTTGTTCGCCGCTAGTTGACAGACGGCGGGTATTTGGTGTAATCGTGTCCGCACAGTACGATAATTCCGCCCGCACTCGAGGAGGACATATGCCAAAGAAAATCCGCAACGTCGCGTGCAGCATGGCGTTGATTGCGATAGCTGTCTGGTTGTTCACATTCGAACGCAAGGTGGCGACCGTCAATGCTGGACAAAGGGCATCAGTTGCGACCCATAACGCGCAGGGAGGCGACGCGGTCCCGTGCGACACTAGCAAGTCGGCCGCTCCTTCAGAGCTGTGCGGCACGAGCACCGATCCAGCGCATTGGTGGGATGCCGCAGGCATCGCCGGTGGAGGGGGCCCGTCGGGTGGCTCGTGGCACACGCAGTCGACGTTCTTTCCGCCAGACGTAGCGTACACGCACTTTGCAATCCCGAAGGGCGACGAGAAATATGCTGTGCTCAGCGCGGTGCGGATCAAGGGCTATATCAACGACATCACTGGCTTTTCCCGCAAGAGCCGCGACGATGGCAACCAGTATTGGGGCCGGATTACGGGTTCCGAATACGACCACATGACCGAGGATTATGTTGCTGCTCAGCTGAAGCGCGTCGGCGTTCAAAGTGTGCATTTGCAGAAATTCAATTTGTCGCCGCAGTGGTGGCCGACGCACTGGGAGGTTTCAGTGACCGCCGGTGGGAAGACCATGAAGCTCGAGTCGGCATTTCCGCATTGGGCGCAGCCGTGCGACAACAAGGATTGCACTCTAGCTAATAAGGGTACTGAAGGGAAGACCTGGGACCTGCAGCCTGTGTGGGTGGGGCTCGGTACGCCGGCTGATTTTGAGGGGAAAGACGTCAAAGGCAAAGCAGTTCTGATTTACAGCATTCCCACGCCCGGCGGGCGGGACTATTCGGCCGGATGGAGCGGAGCAGCAAAGCGGGCGTGGGATGGAGGCGCGGCTGTCGTATTCACCATTTTGGGCTTGCCAGGCAATCACGTGAACCACAACGGCATGGCTTCCACCATACCCACCTTCTCTTTGGGCATGGATGATGCTACTGCGATTCGCGAAATGATCGAAAAGAAGGAGTCCCCGATCGTGCACGTAAATGAGTCTGTCGAGTTCCGGACGGGTCTCTATACCAACAGCGTGTGGGGCACGTTGCCGGGCATGACGGACGAGAACATCCTGATCATGGCGCACACCGAAGCGCCCATGCAGGGCGCGATGGATAACGCCTCGGGTATCGGGACCATGATCGAGCTGGCCCAGTACTACGCGTCGCTGCCCACATCCCAGCGCAAACGCACCATCACGTTCCTAACCACCTCGGCGCACCACACGCCCGCGCCGAACGCCGGCATCCAGTGGGTCCGTAAGAACATGGGGCCGTTCTTTGAGAAGACAGCGCTGATTGTCAACTGCGAGCACACCGCGGGCATGGTGCTTGTGGACGTTGGGTCGGACCTGGTTGGCTCGAACGTCGTTGCGCCGGCGCGCTTCTTCATGCAAGGCAGCGACGAACTCAAATCTCTTGTGACCAAGACCTTTGTCGATTATGGCGTAGGCCACTATTCGCGTCCGGCGGCAGGCTCAGGTGGAGAACTCGGTGAACTGAGGGGATTGGCTCCCGGTTTCCACGTCTTGAACGACGAGGCCTACCACACCGACCTGGACATTCCGCAATATGTGCCGGAGGCCGGCCTGGAATCGGCGGTCAGGGCGTACGCCAAGATCATCGACCAGGTCAACAAGATGCCGCTGGAATCTTTGCGCAAGAACATCGGGACACCGACGGTGGATAGATGGACCCCTGCCATAGAAAGCGAAGATGCCGGCGCTATACCTGCCCCGAAGTAGCGACGCCGCGTTATCAGTGGCAATCCACTGATCGTGAAGTGGCGAAGCATGTTCCGGACACTGGCTCTTACGCGCCAGTGATCGACTTCGACCTCGTTCTTTTCGCGAGCGCCGAATCTGCAAACAGCATGACTGTGCGGTCTATGTCGTTTCAGACCTCATGATCGAGGATGCCGGTCCGAATTACGGGCCACTCGGAAGTTAGGTGCCGCTCCCGTCACGTTGTTTTCGATGGACATGCCAGTGTGCCAGTAAAACTGTCTCACTACGGGTTCACCCCCGGGCTTCGCAAACTCTTGGAGTGAACCCCTAAATTGAGACATTCTCGTAGAGAAGACTTGAGTGCCATGCACCGTCAAAATTCTTCGCTTTTGGCGTGTGTTCCAACTTGACCAGAGCCGTGGCGACGACCCTGGCCAGGTTTTACTGCAATTGCGAGTACCAGTGCACTTAGCGTCATCAAGCGATCGCCTTCACGGTCTTGCGAGCTGCCACCGAGTACATCAGCCGGGTGAAACCGCTCACAATGAGATTAATACCGACGAGAGTTCCAATAGCCCAAGTTGAACTGAACGGCCAGGGACGCCATATCACGTATGCCAGAAGGAGTGTCACGATACCGTCAAAGAGAATCCATCCGGCCCCCGATAGAGCGCGAAACTGAAAAAACACGCCAATCTCCAGTACGCTCTCTGCGAAGAAGATTGCAGCCACCACTAATGTGAGAGACTCCAATGCGAGTCCCGGATGGAATGCAAGATAGGCACCCCCGATGACATAGACGATCCCTATCAGCATTCGCCAGAGAAATGCGCCGGCACCTTGGGCAGCGAATGCGTAAGCCAAGTACGCGAAACCACTGAAGACGATAATCCAACCAACCAAGATGGAGATGCCAATACCTGTCGCAAAGGGCAGCAGCAAGGCCAAGAATCCCAATGCGATCATGACGGCGGCCATTCCGATAGACATCCCCGTAGCTTCCTTGAATACGTCCGTAATGCTCTGACCACTCATGTTTTTTCTCCTTTTCTATTGGCCCGCGCGACGCAAGGCACACAGGTTCTCACGTCGCTGCGGGGTTTATTGCGGGTCGCAATTAGTTTGGTACGAGAACGGCCACCCCTATCGGCCACATCGGTTGATGCTCGCGATCAACGGGGCATCGCGCTAAATGGTCGTGTCGGCGGCCTTGGCCTTCAACGTGGCAGCCTTGGCCTTAAGGATCTCGACCTTGGCTTTTGCACGGATCTCCGCGGCTTGGCGTCGTTCTTTGGTTTTCTCCAGCCGAGCTTGTATCTTGGAGTCGAGTTGGTTGATCTTTTCCTGAAGCTTTGTCTTTCGGTCGGCGCGAGCCTGGGCGTGTTCTGCCTTCATCTGCGCGACATCGGCTTTCATCGCGGCGATCTCCTCGTCGTCAACCGTGTCCTTCACGTCTGACAATGCCCGCCGGAATACGGTGCCTCCGATGGCCTCCATGCGGGTGTCCACGGGGGTTGTCCAGTCTTCCTGAATCTCCGCGACTACTGCAAACCTGTTCGGCAGCAATTCCTTAATTACGTCGTCAAGGAAGTCGTCACCAATCCTGGCGTTATTCAAGTCCGCCGTGCTCCCGGCAACCAGTCCAACCGCCGCGCCAATCGCGAGGCCGGCCGGCCCGCCGAGAAGACCGATGAGGCTTCCGAGTGAAGTTCCGACCAGGGTCCCGAGTGGGCCCGGGTCATCACTTTGTTTCAGCGTTGCGGTGCCATCTGCATTCTTTGCAATCACCGCGTGTGCGTAGACGACAATGCTGCCCTCGTTTTCTAGTTGAAGAAGCGCTTTCTTCCCTTCGTACGCTTTGCTTTCGGTGCCAAAGACAACTACTAACATTCTGTCCATGATGGTCTTGCTCCTTTCGATTTGGTTTTCTGTTTCCAACCGTCCTGCACCGTCATCAATGCAATGCAAGCGCCAATTGCTAAGCGCTTGAAAATGCTGGAGCGCTTACATTCGAGAGTCGCAGTCGCTTCGCGAATTCGCGGAGTTCGTGAAAATTCATGCCGGACTCTTGGTCAGCTAGGAGGGCTGGGCGCTTGCTAGACACGTTTGGAGCGATGACCTGGAACAGCGATTGTATCTGACCTGGATGAGCGCCGATCTGCTGGTCACGTTGTTTGCGATGTTGGGGTCTGGGGCCCGGCGGCACAACTGCTGATAAGCCTCCTCGCAACCTAAATTGGCCGGGCGCTCAATGCGGATGAGAGGGGTCACTGCCCCTTCATATAGGACTATGCCTCGATGCGGATTACCTATGAAGGTTCACCGTTCTCGCTGACTGTTACTGCCTTTTCCTGCTCAATCCACTCACGGATGTAGGCCGGACAATTATCGAGTTTGATGCTATCGCCTTCGCAGCGCGCGAGGAACTTCACCGCATCTCGACTTACGAGTGTTATATCCTTCAAATCCAAAACTAGATGGCGATCGACCGTTTCTAAAGAGAAGATTCGTTGCAACTCCGCTACGTCTTCCGCTTCGATTCGACCACTCAGAGTAAAGAGCACCTTCCCGTTTGCTGACCTCTGTATTTTCAGCATGGTCTTTTTCTTATGGCCGTATTCCCTCTTACAGGAGAGAGCAATCTGGCCGCCAGTCGTAAGCCACTGAAAAATCATCTCTTCAATAACCCAGATTTCACATATGTTCGCGAATTCGCGAATCTCTCGCGAAACCGCGCTTATTTTGAAGGGAACATCGTGCGTGAGCTAGCCGGCTTTGAACCGAAACTTGTTGATCTTCAGTGACCGAATCTTTGATTCCAGGGTAGAAGCGGGAAGTCCCAGCGCGGTCGCCGCGCCTGAAGGCCCGGATATCCTACCGCCGGTTTCCGCCAAAGCCGCCTCTATTATTTCTTTCTCTTGTGCGGGAGACTTTTCGGCGAAGTGTTGGTTCCCCAGTTGGGCCTGGGTGGATTCGCCTGAGAGCCAACCTTGATCCAGGGAGAAGGTCTCCGCTTCACAAACAATAATGGATCGTTCGATGACGTTCTGTAGTTCCCGAATATTTCCAGGCCAGGGATACGATTGCAGCAGTTCCAGCGTGCTCTTTTCTACGGTCCGTATTTTCTTCCCAGCTTTTCGTGCATAGCGGTCGATGAAATACTCGACCAACATAGGAATGTCTTCTTTCCGCTCTCGAAGGGGAGGAATGTCGATGGGAAATACGTTAAGGCGATAAAAGAGGTCCCTTCTAAAGGTACCGGCTGCGATGGCGCTCGGCAAGTTGCGATTGGTTGCAGCAATCACACGCACGTCCGCCCGAATCGGTTGGTTTCCACCAAGACGCTCAAATTCCCGCTCTTGCAGAACACGCAGCAGAGCGATCTGGGTCTCGGCGGGAAGCTCGCCGACTTCATCAAGGAAGATGGTGCCTCCTTCGGCGAGTTCGAACCGGCCCAGTCGCCGTTGCAGTGCTCCCGTGAATGCCCCTTTCTCGTGACCGAACAATTCTGAGGCGATCAAGTCGCGCGGGATTGCTGCGCAGTTCACACTCACAAAGGCGCGTGAGGACCGTTTCGATCGTTTGTGGACGGCTCGAGCGATGAGTTCCTTGCCCGTGCCGGTTTCACCTGTGAGGAGAACCGTGGAGTCTGTCGGGGCGACTTTGGCAACGCGAGAAAGCACCGTTTGAAGTGCGGGAGAGGCGCCCACAATCTCTTCGAACATCGATGATCGGTCGATCTCTTCTTTTAGGGCCAGATTTTCTTTGTAGAGTTGATCCTTCAAAATCTTGATTTGGTCAAAGGCCTTTTGGAGTTCGAGTTCGGCCCGCTTGCGGTCTTCAATATCAATGCTAGATCCAAACCATTTGACGATGTTCCCGTGCTCGTCGCGCAGGGGAACTTTGTGGTGCAGCATCCAGCGATACTTGCCATCCGCCCGCCGAACGCGTGCTTCATATAAGAAAATTTCCCCACTGGCTAATGAAGCGCGCCATTTGTCCAGGATTCCTTCGACGTCTTCGGGATGAATCGCGACCGTCCAGGCCCAACCGCGTAGATCCTCTAGCGAGAGTCCCACATACTTCAGCCAAGTTTCGTTGAAGAAATCAAGGTAGCCGTCAGGCAGAGCGGTGTGGATAAGCGCGGGAGCCGAGTCGATGACTAGCCGGAGGTTCGAGTCCGGGCCTTGCCGGTCGGGACTGGGCGCGCTAGAGGCCATGACGCGCATTATATTCTTTTTAGGTTTTTTCGCATCCTACATCGACAGGCAAACAGACATGTCCGGCGCACAGGCGCTGGTCCGCGAGAGAGAAGACAATTCGATTGTTTTTCTGAGCGGTTGAGTATAAATTATTCCGCAAACAGGCAGACAGGGCCTGTTAGTTTCCGTTAATGCGCCCTTGACGTCGTATTCATACGGGACGATTAGTCTCGGGCGTGTATGGACACCAGCGATTGTGGTTAAGACGATTAGCGGTGGTGTCGGCCCTGTAACAAGCGAATTAAGACACTCTAGGGGGGTGTTTCTGATGCAATATACATCTAGTCGTTTTATTTTCCGTTTTGCAATCGCCACACTGATCATGTTGTCTATCTCTCTCGGGGTCCGTGCCCAGGGAACGACCGAAGGAGCGATCGGCGGCACCGTGATGGATTCCACGGGCGCTGTCGTACCGAAGGCCCAGATTACGGTGCATAGCAACGCGACCAACGCGGAGAAAAATGACTCCGCCAGCGACTCGGGAAATTATCGCGTCACCAACTTGCAACCCGGCTCTTACACGGTGACGATCACTGCTCCAAACTTCAGTCCCTACCAATCGAAGGACGTGATTGTGCAGGTCGGCTTGACGACGGACATTTCGCCGAAACTCGGCCTCGGCACCGTGGCTTCGGAAGTAATTGTCACCGCCCCGGAAGCGCCGGAGGTCAACACCACCTCCCCTGATTTTGCGCCGATTGTTGACAACGTCGCTATTTCGAACCTGCCAATTAACGGCGGGCGCTGGTCGGACTTTGCTTTGCTGACTCCGGGAGTGGTGAACGATTCCAGCGGCTTCGGACTACTTAGCGTGCGCGGCCAGAGCACGCTGATGAATAACAATACCATCGACGGCGCGGACAACAACCAGGCCTTCTTCTCCGAAGAGCGCGGCCGCACGCGAGCGGGTTATTCCAGCGCGAAAGCTGCGGTGCAGGAATTCCAGGTAAACACTGCGAACTACTCGAGCGAGTACGGACGCGCCACTGGCGCGGTCATCAACACCGTGACCAAAAGCGGCACCAATGAACTTCACGGGGAAGGATATTTCTACGATCGTGACAATGCCTGGGGAGCTGCCAACGCCTTTACCACAATGCCGGTTCAGACGTCACCGGGAGTGTTCACATCAACAAACTTCAAACCGGTTGATCGGCGCCTGATGTATGGTTTTGGGGTAGGCGGCCCGATCATCAAGGACAAACTCTTTTTCTTTCTGGCGTTCGACCGCTATGACCGCAATTTCCCGGGCTTTGGTGTGGCAAGCAATCCGACTGCGTTTTTCGCGGCTTTGTGCCCGAGCAATCAGACGGCCGGCACCTTCTGCGCAAACCAAGTTACCGTGGCGCAGCACGTAGCGCGCCTCCCGGTAGTGGCAGGATGCGCGAACACCGCGACCCCGCCGCCGGGATGTCCCACCGCCGCGCAGGAAGCCACCGCCCTTACCGACTACAACAACGTCCTGGCATTCTGGTCGGGAGAGTCCGGCAACGTGGCTCGCAAGGGAACCCAGAACATCTTCTTTCCGAAGCTTGACTGGAACATCACGTCCAGGAACCACGCGTCTTTCGAGTTCAACTCCATGCGCTGGTATTCGCCCAACGGTATTCAGACCTCAGGCGCTGTGTTTGACGGCATCGCGAGCTTCGGCAACGATTGGGTGCGCGACACTTGGGGTGTGGCCCGCCTGGACACGTACTTCACGAATAACCTGACAAACGAATTCCGTTTTCAGTACGGACGCGATTTTGAATTTGAGCATCCTCAAGCGCCCACAACCGCCGAGCAGAATGTTCTGCTGAAGAATTCTAATTTTCCGGGATATACCAATCCGCTCGGACTTCCTCCGGACGTGTTTGTTACCAATGGCTTCGACATCGGCGTCCCTACGTTCCTCGACCGACCCGCATATCCGGACGAAAGACGCCAGCAATACTCGGATACGGTCATCTATGCGAAGGGAAAACACGCCATAAAGTTCGGGGTGGATTTCACGCACGTCAATGACAACACCCAAAACCTCCGATTCCAGTATGGGTCGTTCAGCTATACTAATTTAGTCAATTTCACGTCAGACTTCTTCGCTCCAAACAGTTGTGGTGGTACGGCGACAGCAGCCGGTACCACGCAGTGCTACACGAGCTACAATCAGGCTTTTGGACCCCTAGGTGTAACCCTGGCTACGGACGACCTAGGGTTTTTCGTTCAGGATGACTGGAAAATCCTGCCCCACTTTACGCTGAATCTTGGCCTTCGTTGGGACAAGGAATTTTTGCCCAAGCCGTTCCCGAACCTGGTAAACCCCGCTGTTCCGCAAACGGGAATATTCCCAAGCAACAATCACGACTTTGGACCCCGCGTTGGCTTCGCATGGGATATTTACGGAACAGGTAAGAGCGTATTGCGCGGCGGATACGGCATCTACTACGGGCGGATCATCAACTCCGCGATTTACAATGCGATGATCAATACCGGCCTCCCAACCGGACAACTCCAGTATACGTTCAGCGGAGGGTCATTGACCGCCGGGCCGGCATTTCCTGAAATTCTCAATGCAGCACCAACGGGCGCTACCACGGCCAAGCCCGCGGTTGTTTACTTTGATCCGAATTTCAAGCTTCCTGAAACCCAGGAGATGGACCTGACCTATGAACAGCAAATTGGATGGAACACGGTGCTGTCCGTGTCCTATCTCGGCAGTCTGGGACGCCATCTACCGGACTTCATCGACACCAACATCGGGCCGTCTACCAGCAATATTTCGTATATCGTGGTCGATCCGACCGGAACAGGACCGCTGAAAACCGGTACCACAGTCACATTGCCACTTTATTCCACCCGGCTGAACGCGAATTTCAATTCGATGACCGACATCATAAGCGGGGTGAACTCGAACTACCAGGCAGGCGTGCTCCAGCTTAACCATCGCCTGAGCAATTCCGTTCAATTCAACATGAGTTATACCTGGTCGCATTCTTTGGACTATGGCGAAAATGCCACCACGTTCACGGATACCAACGACGTAGTATCGCCCGGCAACGTCAAAGCGGAATATGGCAATTCCATTTTTAACATTCCGAATCGCTTCGTTGGCAGCGCCGTGATTCGATCCTGGTGGCGTAAAGAGGGATGGGTTGACAAAGTCGTTGGCGGGTGGGAACTGGCGCCGATCTACCAGGCGCAGAACGGATTGCCCTACTCTCTGACCACTTCGGGGAGCGCACCGGGATCGCTTCCGGGTGGCGGGGGCCCCAACGGATCTGGTGGTAAGACATACTTCCTGGGCAGAGACACGTATCACCTCCCCAATACCAAAGTGTTGGATGTGCGTCTCTCAAAGCGCTTCACCTTCCATGACCGTTACACAATCGAGGCCATCGGGGAAGCGTTCAACATCTTCAATCATCAAAACTATACCAGTTCGCAGGCCACCGGGTATTTCGTCTCCACCAGTGCAATTCAGCTTCCGGGCGGTGCCAGCCAGGCGTGCTCTGCTGCCGCGCCATGTCTTAACTTTAACTACAACTCGTCCACGTTCGCTCCGGTGTTTGGAACGCTGACGAACTCGAACAGTAACTTCGCATATAGTCCGCGGCAGATACAGATAGCGTTCCGCTTTCTCTTCTAGTTTGGACAACAGTCCGACACTTGCACGGCGTCCGGATCCCGAAGGTCGGGGATCCGGATGCCGTGTTTTTTTGGTGCTGTCAATTCGGGTGAGCTGCGGGCTTCAAGACGCAACAAGGTAGTTTACAAGTGACGGCTGGAGTGGCTGGCGTTCTTGATCGGAGTAACACCGCGTGAGGTTTTAGACGCTCAGAACTGGAATCGGCATCGCGCAAATAATGGAATAGCCATGGGTTCGCAGGCGGCCCCCGTACGGGTGCGAGCCGGTAACCAGCAGATCCGCCTTGGTCTGCTTCGCAGCTTGGGCCAGCACCTTCGATATGTCGCCACTCCCGATAAATACTTCCGCATGGGTGCCCATTTTTTGCTGAAGCTCCGTCATATGCCGCGAGGCATTGCCGACAAGCGCCTCTTTCCACTCTTGATTGATGTACGTGCCCCCAGGCCCCCAAAACTCCACGGCGGGGGTTACGTGCGCAAGTGTAAGGCGCGCGCCAAATTCAGCGGCGATCTCCGCAGCCCAGGATACTGTCTTGGAGCTATGGGATCGGAAATCGACCGCGCACAGGACGTTGCGGATCGCAAACTCACGCGCCGATGATTCGTCCACGATGGCGCCGGTCCATATCGGACACTCGGTTCCGTGTGGCACTTTCGCTGTGACGGAACCCAGAAGGAACCGATTGAACATCGCGCCATGGGACGGCATCATGATCAAGTCCGCTTCTTCCTGTTGAGCCGTGTGCACAATCGCCTGTGCTGGGTCGCCTTCCACCAACATGCGCTGGATTGCCAGGTCGCCGAGCTCCGGCCCCAGAGTCTGGTCCATCTTTTTTCGGGCTCCTTTAATGGTCTCGGCGAGGATATCCCATCGAGCAAGCTCGGGACCGTTCTCTGGAACCCCGGCGATGTGGCTCGCCTCCGTCACCGCGTGTAGCATCACGATCTCAGAATGAAAATGATGAGCCAGGGTCGCAGCCTGATGAATCACAGGCAGCGACGCATTTGGAAAATCAACCGGCACAAGAATCTTCTTAACGTTCAGCATCGCGCACCATGCGGAGAATCAATGCGTTTTATTTTACTCCCCGGCAACGGATCCGCGCATCATTTCGCGGCAGTGCCGAGCGATCTGACGGTCTTCCTGGCTGGGAGCGATGCAGACGCGGATCGTGCTGTCTTTCGTCGAGATCGCGCTCTGATGCGTTTTGTTGCTGGCATCGTCAATGGAGATGCCGAGGAACCCGAGACCCTTGCAGACGTCGCCTCGAATTCGGGCGCTGTGCTCGCCGATACCGCCGGAGAAAACGAGCATATCGATGCCCCCCAGGACCGCTGCATAAGCTGCAATCACTTTACGAATGGCTGTGCTGAAGACTTCAATCGCCAGATGCGCCTCCGGGTTGCCGCCATCTGCCGCGACTTCGAGGTCGCGCATGTCTCCCATGCCACCGGACAGTGCCGTCAGGCCGGAGTCGTGATTCAACAACCGTTCGAGCGAGTCGGGGCTCATGTGCTTCATCCGCTGTAGATAGAGGAACACGCCAGGGTCGAGATCGCCGCAGCGGGTCGCCATCGGAATCCCCCCTGCAGGTGTGAGGCCCATGGTCGTGTCCATGGATCGCCCGTCCTTCACGGCGGCGAGGCTGGCGCCGTTGCCCAAGTGAGCGATGACGGTTCGACTCGGAATACCCGCGCCAGCTTGATGCCCTAGTTGATGGACGATGGATTCATAAGAGAGTCCGTGGAAACCATAGCGGCGAATCCCTTCATCAAATAGCTCCCGGGGGAGGGCAAATCTCGCTGTCGCTTCGGGCATGGTTCGGTGAAAAGCAGTATCGAAGCAGGCAAATTGTGGAGTCTTCGGGTACGCCCTCTCGGCCCTTTCGATGAGTTCAAGAGCGAGCGGGATGTGCAGCGGCGCAAGGTGTAGGCAGGCCTTCAACCCTGTAATCACTTCAGGCGTAATCAGCTGATGAGTCAGGAGACGAGGTCCACCATGCACTACGCGATGGCCGACCGCGATGGGCTCACTCGGCGAGAACTCCTTGATCCATTGTGAGGCGTGATCAAGGGCGTCTCCCTGAGAAGCGAAGCTGAGAGCCTCGGATCGCACCACGCGACCCTGAGAATCTCTCAGCTCGAGCTTGCCGTTACCACTCGCTATGCCGTCAGCCGATCCGTCCAGAACCGGCTCATCATCGCCTTCTTGCCCCACGTAAAGCCCAAACTTCAGCGATGACGATCCGGTGTTTATGACGAGAATTGATCCATCAAACATGGCGCAAACCTGCCTTCTTGGAACGCGAATCTCTTCCTCAATCTGCCACGCGTGAAAGGTCCGGCAGGGTTGCTCTCCCTGTTGTGTTGGCTGTCACATTACTGAAATCAAGTTGTGCCAGACTTGCCTTCTGTTCTTCTCCGCACAACATTACACTGCGGAAATCAAAGTTGTGTCAATGTTATGCGTCTTGCTGGAGACGACGGCGTCATTTAGAAATGCCGCAACGACGTTGCGGGATGGCAGCTTTCATAATAGGAGCAGGATTTGTATGACATCCACACCGAGTAGCGAACAGCAATCCGGTTCCCCCGGGCCGCTTAGCCCCGACGAGATCCGTAAGATCGACGCATACTGGCGCGCGTGCAATTACTTATGCGCGGGGATGATCTATCTGCGTGACAACCCACTGCTCAAAAAGCCGCTCCGCCCGGAGCATTTCAAGAATCGACTGCTTGGACACTGGGGCTCCGATCCCGGCCAGACCTTTATCTGGGCGCACCTGAATCGAGTCATCCGGAAATACGATTTGGACATGATCTATATCGCTGGTCCGGGGCACGGCGCGCCGGCCGTGATTTCGAACTGCTATCTGGAAGGCGCTTATTCGGAAATCTATCCAGAAAAAAGCCAGGACGAAGTGGGTATGCTCAAGCTCTTTCAGGCGTTTTCGTTTCCCGGGCAATTGGGAAGCCACTGCACGCCGGAGGTTCCAGGATCGATCCATGAGGGCGGCGAATTGGGCTACAGCGTGTCGCATGGGTTCGGAGCGGCATTCGACAATCCCGATCTGATCGTGAGTGTGGTCGTCGGAGACGGCGAAGCGGAGACCGGACCGCTGGCGACATCGTGGCACTCCAATAAGTTTCTGAATCCGATCCGCGATGGCGCTGTATTGCCGATCCTTCACTTGAATGGGTACAAGATTGCCAATCCGACACTGCTGGCCCGCATTTCTCCCGAGGAACTCGAGCAACTCTTCCTGGGATATGGCTGGATCCCGCACGTGGTCGAGGGGGACGACCCGAAGCTCATGCATCAGAAAATGGCCGCGACGGTCGAGGCTTGCGTGCAGCAAATCCGTGAGATTCAAGTGCAGGCACGCAGCACCGGCAAGCCGGATCGGCCCCGCTGGCCGATGATCATCCTTCGATCGCTAAAAGGATGGACAGGGCCGAAAAATGTAGATGGACACAAGGTAGAAAATTCGTGGCGCGCCCATCAGGTACCCGTGCTCGACGTTCAATCGAATCCCGAACACCTGCGAATCGTCGAACAATGGATGCGGAGCTATAAGCCCGAAGAACTCTTCGACGAGCGCGGCACGCTTATACCGGAGCTGCGGAGTCTTCCGCCCGCGGGTGAACGCAGGATGAGCGCCAACCCTCATGCCAACGGCGGCAAGTTGCGCAAACCCCTCAATCTTCCAGATTTTAGCGACTACGCAGTTCCCGTTGATGCTCCCGGAACCAGGAAAATCTCGCCGACGGAAACCTTGGGCAAGTTTCTCCGCGACGTCATGCGACGCAACATGAGTAGCTTCCGTTTGTTCAGCCCGGATGAGAACGCATCCAATCGGTTACAGGACGTCTATGAAGCCAGTCTCAAGACCTGGCTCGCCACGATCAAGCCTGAGGATGCCGATGGGACTGACATCGCTCCCGATGGCCGCGTCATGGAGATGCTCAGCGAACACACGCTCGAAGGCTGGCTCGAAGGTTATATCCTGACGGGCCGACACGGGCTTTTCAATACATATGAGGCATTTGCCCACATCATCGATTCCATGTACAACCAGCACGCGAAGTGGCTGGAGAAGTCGAAGCTCGAAATTGACTGGCGCGCCCCGATCTCGTCGCTCAATCTGTTAATCACCTCGCTCGTCTGGCGCCAGGACCATAACGGCTTCACCCATGAGGATCCCGGCTTTCTCGACCTGGTGAGCAATAAGAGCGCAGGAATCACACGCATCTACCTTCCGCCCGATGCAAACTGCCTGCTCAGTGTGGCGGATCACTGCCTCCGCAGCGAGGATTACGTGAATGTGATCGTCGCCGACAAGCAGCCGCACCTGGTGTACCTCGATATGGAGGCTGCAATCATCCACTGCACCAAAGGGATAGGAATTTGGGATTGGGCGAGCAACGACTCGGGAAGCGAACCGGACGTCGTCGTGGCCAGTTCCGGTGACATTCTGACGCAGGAGGCGTTGGCTGCAATCGCGATTCTTCGAGAGCATCTCCCCGATCTTAAAATTCGTTTCGTCAACGTCGTGGATTTGTATCGTCTTCAGCCAGACACGGAGCATCCTCATGGGCTTTCCGATCGTGATTTCGATTCTCTCTTCACCGACGATAAACCGGTGATCTTTAACTTCCACGGCTATCCCTGGCTCGTCCACAAGTTCACATATCGCCGGAAGAACCACGCGAACATCCATGTCCGCGGATATAAGGAGAAGGGCAACATCAATACGCCGTTGGAACTCGCGATTCGAAATCAGGTTGACCGCTTCAATCTGGCGATCGACGTAATCGATCGCGTTCCCAGGCTGCAGGAGTCCGGCGCACATCTCAAGGAATGGTTGAAAGGACAAATCGTCGAAAGCATTAATTACGCCTATACCGAAGGCCAGGACAAGCCGGAAATCCGGAATTGGAAATGGCCACTGCCTAATACGGGTAGGAGCTAGACGGAATTCAAACTGAATACTTTCTCGAGCATGTCGGGGATTTCAAAAACGGCGCAATTTTTAAGATTTTGCGCATTGCGGCGATATTTTGCAAAGGCCTCCGGCTCGGTCAGTTTTGCAATCGCGGCGTCAATGTCGAGGAAACTGCGAAGGACCAAGCCCACGCCATTCTCGACAATCCAATCGGCGTTGTACCGCTCCTGCGGCAGCGTCCAGGCATTCCGTTCGACGATAACGGGAAGTCCCATGGCCAGTGCTTCGCTGATGCTCCCCGGTCCCGGTTTGCCTATAAAGAAATCGGCGAGCTGCATATACTCGTTCACAGCCGAGGTAAATCCTTCGACGACACACGGGAATCTCAGTTTCATTGCGCGCAGTTGATCAAAAAGTTTCTGATTTTTCCCGCAAATGAAAATCAACTGGAGATTGAGCGCGGACCTGTTCAGACGATCTGCAATCCGCAGCATGCTCTTCGAACCATAGCCGCCAAAGAGTACCAGGCCAGTTGGAAGGTCGGGCTGCAGCCCCAAACGCACGCGTTCAGCGGCGCGGTCCTTGGTATGCCGCTCATAGAACCGGGGTTGCAGAATCATGCCGGAGGCGCGAAAGATTCGATCCACCGTGTGGCCCATTGCACGCGCCTGATCGACGGCATGGTCCGAACCGCAAATTAAGTATTGCGTTTGCTTTTCCATCCAAAAATGAGGTGGGAAATCCGCGATGTCGGTGAGGATGGTTACAAACGGGCGCCCCGGGAACTCCTGATTGAAGCTCTCGTAAAGGATGCGGTTGAAATGCGGCACGAAGGAGACAACCATGTCGGGCTGTGTTTGTTTCCAATACCCACGAAGCACGCGGACGGCCGGGCCGTGGTTCATTCGAATTACAAACTGCAGGATTGGAATGAGTTGGGCGGCTCCCAGGGTCCAACCCGACCGTAGCATCGTGTTATACACATCCTGAATGCGGATACCGGTATATCTCTTGACGATATCCAGTGGGTCCAGAACCTCCTGGACATTTGTAAGGTGCACAGTCCACGAACGGCGCTGAGTCTGAATCGCCATCTCCAGGGCCGTAGCGGCCGCACGGTGACCTCCGCCGGCGTCAAAGAAGCCAAATTCTATATGTTTCATCGTGTTAGCAGTCTGGCACTACGAGGGCCGTGTCCTGCTACGGTATTGTTAAAATCTGGTGACTGTATCTAAACGATTAAGTATCTATATTTTCAAGATGTTAGCTCAGTGTTCATCCATCTGTAATGTCAGATTTGTATTCTAGTCAACATGAAGTGCGACCTCCATGTCCACTCCTATTTTTCCGGACCTTGTCAAACTCCTATTGTTGGATCTTTTTGCCGCGAAAGTTACACCGACCCGGCCGAAATTTACTCGCATATGGCCCGGAAGGGCATGGGTTTGGTTACGCTCACCGACCACGATTCCATAGAAGGAAGCGAACAGCTTCGCCGCCATCCCAATTTTTTTGTCAGCGAGGAATTAACTTGCCGAATGCCCAGCGGGACCGTAGCTCACATCGGCGTGTATGACTTGACTGACCGACAGCATGCACAACTCCAGCAGAGGCGGAACGACCTGGTTGCGCTGCTCGTGTATCTTTCGGAACGAAGGCTTTTCTTCAGCGTCAATCATGTGTTTTCAGGCCTGACGGGCCGCCGCGAACTTGAAGATTTTGATTGGTTTAAGGAGTACTTCCCGGCACTCGAATCGCGCAATAGTCATCTGCTCGAATCAGCAAACACGCATGCAGCGCTTCTTGCCAAACGATGGAACAAGATTTCCATTGGCGGAAGCGACGCGCATGCACTGAGGTCGGCGGGAACAGTGTATACGGAGGTGCCGGGCGCCCGGGACAAGGAAGAATTCTTTGCCGGGCTCCGTAACGGCAAGGGACGCGTGGCGGGGGAATCCGGCAGCTGCTGGAAGCTGACGCGCGATATTCTGGTAATTGCGGGCGAAATGATGCGCGAGAAAAATTGGACTGCGCTTCTCGCCCCCCTCGCAGTCCTCCTCCCCTTAGCCTCGATGTTGAACTACTACAATGACTACGCGTTTGACCGGAAGTGGGCAGCTCTTATTTTTCAGGATTCGCCGGCTCCCAAGCTTTCCAGTTGGCTCCCCTTGCCACAACCGGCGGAGGAGAAAACAGCATGGCCGTAACTCATCAAGTTTGGAATCAGATCCAATTGAACGATCTTCGCTTGATGCGTCGCGTGCACCGATGGCGTGCGCCGCGCTGGTTTCGGATTCTCATGATTCTTTCGACCCGGCTGGGAGACGGATGGGTCTGGTACGCTCTCACCGCAATTCTGCTGCTGTTTGGGGGTCCGCTGAGATTCCTCGCCATCGCTGCGGGCGCCTCGGCCGGCGTTGTCGGAATTTTGCTGTTCCGCGCACTCAAGTCCATCAGCCGCCGCAAAAGACCCTGTGAAATCGAGCCTCACTGCTGGGCTTCGATTCTGCCGCCTGACAAGTACTCCTTTCCTTCCGGTCACACCATCTCCGCGTTCTCGGTGGCCATCTCCGTGGGCTTTTTTTATCCTGAATTGCAGCCTTGTCTGTTGGGCCTGGCGTTTCTCATCGCAATTTCGCGCATTATTCTGGGCATGCACTTTCTGAGTGATGTCGTCGCGGGGTTGGCGATAGGTGTGGGCCTGGGTTGGACAAGCTTCCACATCTTTTCGAATTTATAAAAATCCCTTGTTCTAGCGATCCTCGCCAATTTCGAGACATGGCGCTTACACGGGGCCAGAGGCGACAGCTCCTCTGGCCGTAACCTAGTCCTATTCCTTCTGTACCATTGCAAAGTCGGTACCTTCAGGCGGAAAATAGGGCATTAGGGGGAACCAATCCTCCTCAATGGTGTCTAATCGATCGAAGCGCTTACCGGCTGCATTGGCAGCCGAAACGGTTTCCTGCCAGGAAATCTACTAAGCGGCTTTAGGGCCCGCCGTGCATGGCACGAAGCGTTTATGCGAGTTCCTCGCGGAACGCTTGGCGCGAACGGGCGAGAGAGGTGGTAAGCGTGTCCGACTTGGCCCGCGTCCTCCCCTGGTCTCAGGACGAAGCCGAGCTGGTGACGGAGCTTCAATGTGGCTCCGGCGCGGCGTTCGACTGGCTGGTGACCCACTATTCAGGGTCCGTATATAGCCTCGTTGCTGGGATGGTATCCGAATCATGTGATGCCGCCGATATTACGCAAGACGTATTCTTGAAGGCTTTTCGCGGTATTCGTGGATTTCGCCGCGGCAGTTCCCTGAAGACCTGGCTTTATCGAATCGCCGTCAGGGAAGCCCTGAATCATCGTCGCTGGCTGTGGAGGCACCACAGGCAACAGGCCTCGTTAGACTCAGAACGGGACGATGGGCGGGCATCGATCGAACTTGAGGATGAAAGTGGAACCCCATTCGATCAGGCCGCGTCCCATGAAGTGCAGGCGGCGGTGCAGCAGGCCTTGCGGGACGTGCCTCAAGTTTTTCGCAGCGCCGTGATTTTACGTGATCTGGAAGGAATGTCGTACGAAGAAGTGGCTGAAGTTCTGGATGTTTCTGTGGGTACCGTGAAATCACGCATTTTGCGAGGACGCCGTTTGCTGCGAGAGATTCTAAGGCCATTACTTGAAGGTTCGCATGGAATAGGCAGCATTTCGGCGGGCGCGGTCGAAGGCGCTGGGTGTCGTGTGGGAGGCGGTTTTGGGGATTGTCGTCGGTCCAAGACCGTCATGCATTCACCATTATTTTCGATGATGAATGAAAAGCCTTCGGCCCGGCAGCAGGCTCCTCCTGGCAATCCGCGCGATGCTAAGGGAGATGTCTGATGGAATGCGAGAAAGTAAGGGGATTATTGCCCGGATATTTAGATGGCGCCTTGCCGTCAGTCGGCCGATCCGATTCGCATGTGATCATTGGGCAGCATTTGCAATTTTGCGAGGGTTGCCGCGAGGAATTGCAACAATACATTGAAGTGTCCTCATTAATTTCGTGTGTGCAGCGACCTGTTCCTCCGCCTGATCTCGCATTGCGAATACGAGTCGCGGCCGCGCAGCGTTTATCGGAGAAAAACTGGCTGCATTATGCGCGAATGGCGCAAAACCGGAGTCATCTTGTCTTAAAGAATATTCTGGAACCGCTTGCTCTGCCGGCCTCCGGCGGTCTTATCGTGGCGCTGGTGGTTTTTTCCCTGGTGTATCAGGTGTTGGGAGTGGGTATGCCTCTTGGGGCTGTAACAAGCGATTCGCCAACAAATCTGCTCCAACCGGCGCGCCTGGAATCGCTGGCTCCATTTCCATTGACGGATTTGGAGGACCTGGGTCATTCCGGCCCGCATGTGCTAATGGTAGAGGCCATCATCAATGCGGAGGGAGAAGCGGTAAGCTACGAGATTATTTCCGGACCGGACACGCTGAGGATGCGCCGCCAGCTGGATATGATGTTGCTGTTTTCGCGTTTCCGCCCTCAGTTGAGTTTTGGCCGGCCTACTGCAGGTGGCCATGTGGTCTTGAGCTTTAGCAACATTTCGATCAAGGGCTAGCGGCGGGTAAATCGCGCTTTAAGATTCCCTCGATATTCCGACAGTCGTCCGCATTCTAGTTTCTTCCAGCTAACTCCCCCTTTTTCAGCGATGGCGAGCCCGCGTATTTGGCCTTCTGTTTCATTCCTGAACACATTGTAGTACCCGAGTACTATGGGCCAAACTTGGGGGGTGGTGGAAAATGGATTCATTGCGCACCACGTTGTGCGTGCCATCATGCCTTCAACAATCAAAGAACCGTTCGAATTGGAGAATCTGGCAAAGCCCGATTCGCATCCGGGAAGCCCTGATCAAAAACAGGAGCGAAGCTCCAGATCAAATCCGGTGTGTCTGGAAGTCCCTGTTACTATCCGTAGCCTGCCTTCGGAGAGTGGCGCCAAGTCCGGGAGCGGCGGTCCTGTTCGTGAAGAAGCACGGACTGTCATTGTGTTCGAGAGCGGCGCGGTTCTGAGGCTTTCCTCTAAGCTCCCGGCCGGACAGTCGGTCATCGTTTCTAATGCTCGCGGGCGCGACGTTGTTTGCCGCGTGGTTGTGGCCCGGACCATGCCCACTGTGAAGGGATATATTGAAATTGAATTTGTCGAGCAGGTGAACGATTTCTGGGGGATTGAAGATTCGGCCCCTGTGCCGCCCACAAATATTTCTGCTCCCGTACCAACCGGTCCAACTGCGGGACCTGTGCCCCCCGTGACCATCCCGGTGCGCGCCGCAGCCGAGTCAGCTTCCAGTGTAATACCCGATCAACCAACGGCCCCTTCAGCAGGTTCTGGCCCATCGTTTGAAGATATTCCTGGATTGGTGCAATTTCCTTCTCAGCGCAGGGAAGTCCGCAAACCTGCGGTCATAAGTTCGCGAGCAAGCGTTCTAGAGAACCCCGCGGAGTTGGATTACGACCCCATTGCGGCCCTAAAGCCGCGAGCTAATGTGAGCGCGCCGATACGTCCTTCGGATTCGAAATCGTATCCAGAAGCGAGAGATGACGCCGCGGCTTCCGGGCGAATATCGGCATCTCCCTCAATCCATAATATTTCCGGGAATAGCATGTTGGGAGCGAGCCAGACCTCGGCAACCTCTGCACCAGGTGGATCGCGCGGCAAGATGCCCCTGATCATTGCCGGAATGGCTGTAATACTCGTCGGGAGTGTTGCGGGATTTTTCTTCCTGCATCGCGGAAGTAATCCGTCGTCAAATGTTTCGCAATCTGTGGTTGTCCAGCCTTCCCAGAACGGGCCGACAACGGAAGTTGCTTCCTCATCCGAGGGAACTCAGCCCGCAAAGACCTCACCTGCAGACTCAATCTCGAAGCCGCGAAGCACAGTGTCTGGGCCAGAGCCTGCGCTTTCTGTTGGTTCGCTAACTTCAAGTGAGGCGGCGCTACCGGCAGTACCGCAATCTTCTCAGCACGCAGCAATTTCCCCGGTCGCAGAACAACCTGAGTCTTCACGGCACAAACTGCCTTCCGGATTACAAATGAAAGCGCCGATTGCCACGAATCGGAACACGACACCGGCGGATTCAACTACTTTCGGCGGCATAGACATAGCCTCGACCATTTCGCTCGCGGCAGCGCCTCTGGCGGGCGCGCTGCCTTCTGTTGGTCGTTCGAATAGCCAGCCTGCACCACCGCCACCGCCGCCAGCAAGTGTTTTGGCGGGATCGCCCCGAGGAATAACGCGACAGCCTAAGCTTATTTCGGCGATGCGGCCTGCCTACCCTGCCGCAGCCAAACAAAGCAATGTTCACGGCATTGTTGTAGTCATCGCAGAGATCGACGTTAACGGGAAGGTCAACGAGGTTGTTGTCACGAGCGGCCCCAACCTACTTCGTCGAGCCGCCGTCGATGCGGTACGCGAGTCGAAATACCAGCCAGCGCTGCTGAATGGGAAACCGATTGCGACACAGATTACAGTTAATGTGGACTTTCAGCCCCAGTAGGCTGCGTGGATTTTTTCTCTCTTATTCCATCCTTTCACCATTACAATAGTCCGGGACAACCCCCGGGGCCGATCCGTCGGTCAAATATCCAGGGGCTTATTGACTCCGCGCCGCTGGCCTTGTAGATTCTGGTGTTCACGCTAAGACTGGACGATACCTTGCGCTTATCCAGGAAGATGGGTTCATACCTGTGGCCCGTAATGCTCCTCTTGGGTGCATATTCCGGGAGTTCACTCGCTTGCTGGGCGCAGATACCTCAGAAACAGACTTTGGCGTCAGACGGTTATGCACCTCCGCGAATCGCCGTTGAGACGCGACCACAGCTCTTCGCGACACTCTGCGCTCTGGATGCAGCCGGATTTGAACCCGATGGCGGATCCCCGCAAAGTCCGGGACGAATACAATTACGCCAACAGATGCTTGCCCTTCAAGGACCGGCTGTGGAAGCCCTGCGAACGTATTACAAGGAGCACGCGCTGGCGGATTCAAACGCCACTCTTTCGCGATTTGTTTCTTTCGCGCTGGCTGCCGGGCCACCCCCGGCGTTTACGTTTGAGCTGCGCCGGGATGAATTGCCCCCGGATGCGCTGGCCCTGGAAGGCTTCAATGAAATCCTGGCGAACTTCTATCGGGAAGCGCATCTCGATCAGCTCTGGGAACACTTTCAACCCGACTACCTACGCGGCGTCGACGTCTACCGCGCACCGGTGTCGGAGATTGTCTTCGGCGCGTCAACGTACCTTCGGGAAATCGTGAAGTTGCAAAGCCCTCGAATTTTTTCCGTGTATGTCGAGCCGCTGGTCGGCGCCAAGACAAATTTTCGCAATTACGGCGATCACTATACTCTCGTCGTCAGTCCCAGTGGAGTCCTGCCGCTTGATGACATTCGCCACGCATTTCTTCATTTTCTCCTCGATCCCTGGGCCATCCGTTACCGGACCGAAGCGTCCCGGGCCTCTGCGGTGCTGGAATATGCCGCGCGTGCGCCACTGCTTCCGGGAGAATTTCATGATGATTTCCCCGCTTTCTTCGATGAATGCCTGGTGCGCGCCGTCGAGTTGCGACTCCGGCATCTCGCTCCCGCCGATCTGTCCTCCGCGATTGATCAGGCAGAAGCTTCGGGCTACGTTTTGGTCCGTCCTATCTATGCCAGGCTCTCTGAATTTGAAAAATCGGAATCATCCATAAGCGCTTATTTGCCCGAACTGATCAAGGGTATCGACGTTTCAGCTGAAGTGCGACGATTGCAAGGCGTCAAGTTTGCCGAGCGGGCGACTGACGCAAGGCCAGGAACCCTGCCAGAGGCAGTTCCGGCGCGAGTTTCCGAATCCGTAATAAAGGCGGGCCCCGCGGACGCAGAGCTGGCCGAAGGGCAACGCCAGATCGCCGCCAGAAACGGAGCGGCAGCTGCCGCGTCGTTCGAACGCGTACTAGCTGTTTCTCCCACTGACCTGCGCGCGACCTATGGTCTTGCGGTGGCGTCGGCGCTCTCCGGTGATGCCGAGCGCGCCCGCGAATTGTTTTCCAAGGTAATTGCGGCGGCCAATGGAAGTCCATCCGCACAAGATGAGCGGCCGGGCGCCGCCGACCTTTCCTGGTCGCATATTTATCTGGGAAGAATGTACGATGTAGAGGGCAAGCACGAGCTTGCAGTTACTGAATACCGGGCGGCGCTCGCGGTGAACGGTATCCCGGAGCCGGCGCGGTCCGCAGCGCAACGTGGCGTGGAAACGGGCTATCAAACGCCGCCACGCGCGAACAAGCCCGACGGCCAATCTTAAGTTTCTTTCTGTCGCGCTTGTTCCGGGCGGCGATTGGGCACAGCATTAACACAGGGGTATAGAGCAGGGAACGGTTCGTTCGGGGCGGATGGTTCGCCTCCGAAAATCATACTCACAGGAGATTCGTATGAACACGAAGTTTCTAAAATCCGCGACCGGGCTGTTATTTTTTGCTTGCGCCATATTTTTTATTTCGGCGTTTGCAGCAGTGCCACCGGCGAATGCACAGGGCGGAAAGCCTGCAAATGGCAAGCCGCCGGTTCTTTCCGAGGAAGACAAGGCCTATGCGGCACTCTATGCCTCGCGTACCGGCAACCCGACGACACAGGTTCAGCTGGGCGAAGATTTCGTAAAAAAATTCCCGGACAGTCACTATCTGGCGGGGGTTTATTCCCAGCTAACCACCGCTTACATGACTTCAGGCCAGGAAGACAAAATGTTTACGGCTGGGGACAAAGCGCTCGAATTGAACCCGGACAACGTCGACGTGCTGGCAGTACTGGCGATGGCCATGCCTCGCCGCGTCAAGTCGAATTCCCTCGATGCTGCGCAGCAGTATGACAAAGCGGAAAAGTATGCCCGCCACGCCATCGAGCTCATACCGACTCTGGCTAAGCCTGACGGCGTCGACGATGCCACTTTCCAGAAGGCCAAGGATGAAAAGCTTTCCATGGCTCACAGCGGTTTGGGGCTGATCGATTATCAGCACCAAAAGTACGGCGAGGCTGTGACTGAGCTCTCGCAAGCCGTCCAATTGTCCGCCAATCCCGACCCGGTGGATTACTATTTGCTGGGCAATGCGAATGTCCAGACCAGTCACTTTAAAGATGCTATTGCAGCGTATGACAAGTGCTCGGCCACCGGTCCTTTGACCGCGCAATGCAAGTCAAAAAGTGATGATGCCCAGAAGAAAGCCGCAACGCAGTTGAGCGCCCAGTAAAGCGCGCGCAAATGGCTGTCACCAAGCTTGCGGAGCTGGAGTCGGCTCTCGGATACTGGTTCCGCGAGGCCCGGTTGCTCGACCAGGCGCTGATGCACAGCTCCCGCGTTTCCGAACGTTCTCCGGACGATCCGCAGGACGACAACGAGAAGCTGGAATTCCTGGGCGATGCTGTATTGGAGTTGTTGGTCAGCGAGGACCTGGTCCGCAGATTTCCGGACTGGAGCGAAGGCCAGCTCTCCAAGGGCCGCGCTCGCCTGGTGAATGCGCGTTCTCTGTGGGTTGCCGCCGGGCGCCTCGGCTTGGGGAATTATTTGCGGCTCGGCCGGGGCGAGGAAAAAACCGGCGGCCGGACGAAACCAGCCCTGCTGGCCGATGCCTACGAAGCCATCGTGGCGGCAATCTACCTCGATTCCGGGTTGGATGCTGCACGAGGATTTGTGCAAAGATCACTCGTGGAAGGTGCGATCGTCGCCGAAGCGGAACTCCGGGGACGTTCCGATCACAAGTCTTCTCTTCAGGAGTTCCTGCAGGCGCGCGGCACGCAGCCGGGCATTTACGACGTTGTAGAAGAGACCGGCCCGGACCATGAAAAAACATTTCGCGTGGAGTTCCGCGTCGCCGGTGAGATTGTGGCGGATGGAATCGGGAAGACGAAGAAGGAAGCCGAACAGTCTGCCGCGCTGACGGCACTGAAAAAACTGGGCGCGGATATAGAGTAAGAATCGGCCAATGAACGACACCACTGCACCGATCACGGTGACACACGAAGGCGCGGCAACCCCTGTCGAAACCCGCGAAACGCGTCCCGCGACAGTACGCGAATATATCGAATCACTTCTGATTACAGTTGTACTGGCCCTGTTCGGCACCACGTTTATTGTCCAGGCGTTTAAGATTCCCTCGCCCTCAATGGAACCGACACTTCTGGTTGGAGACCATCTCCTCGTAAACAAATTCATATTTGGCGGCGGCGATCACTGGTACGAGCGCGTGCTGCCGTATCGCGATGTTCGCCGTGGGGACATTATCGTTTTCAAATTTCCTTATCACGTGCATGAGCACTACGTTAAACGCGTGATCGGCGTCCCCGGAGACCGCGTCAAAATCGTGGACCAGCAGGTATACGTGAATGGAAAGAGGCTTGTCGAGCCGTATATCGTGCGGGACCGGACCGCTCCCTATGATCCGTTCGGAGATAACTTTCCGCCTCGCAGTGCGGAATTCCTTCAATCGAACATGCAACAGGAGTGGGCCGATCAGATCCTGCAAAGTGTGCAGAATGGGGAGATCGTCGTTCCCCCGGGAAAATATTTCGCGATGGGAGACAATCGCGACCACAGTTGGGACAGCCGTTACTGGGGGTTCGTGGACCGTGAAGCGATTATGGGGCGTCCCGTGGTTATCTACTGGTCTGTGCAGGACGCGCGCGATGACGAAACGGATAAGAATCCCGAGGGGTGGCTGGTGAGCTTTACGGATACCGTCCTGCATCTGCCGTCCCGGACTCGCTGGTCCCGCATGCTGCACCAGGTTCATTGATATGGTTCTTTCCTTCGTGTCCGCCTTTTGCCACAATTTCTAAATCCACGATGCGCAAACGAAAATGGATGGGCTGGATTTTAGTCCTCGGAGTCACGCTGTTTGTGGTGAGTGCCGGGTTCTCGCGCATGTTGCAATCAACCGCCGTGCGGCGTTATTTGATTGCGCGTCTCGAGGCGAGCTTCGGGCGTCCCGTGGAGGTTGGCAGGTTCGATTTCAGCCTGCTCGACGGCGCGCGTTTCAAAGCATACCCGGTCAGCGTGTCCGAAGATCCTTCCTTCGGCCAGGAATATTTTCTTCGCGCCGATAGCGTCACCGCCGGACTGCGTTGGTCCTCGCTCATCTCCGGGCGATTTGAGTTCGGAGCCGTTTCGCTTTCGCGGCCGAGCTTGAACCTGGTGCGCGATGCTACCGGTCGTTGGAACATTGAGCGCTGGCTCCCTCCAGTCGCTCCCCCAACGCTGCAGCCTGTCGATTTGAACTCCTCCCGTACGCCATATCGCATAGCGCCGGCTCGGCTTTACCGGATTGATGTGGATGGCGGCCGAATTAATTTCAAACAGGGAGATGACAAATCGCCGATCGCACTTCTTGATGTGGCCGGCAGTGTTGAACAGGACGCGCCCGGCCGCTGGCAGATCAATCTGGAGTCGCGGCTTCTGCGCGCCGGCGTGGAGCTCCAGGACATTGGCAGCCTGCGCTTGCGCGGAAATATTGGTGGAACTTCGGCTCGCCTTCAACCCGCCGAGTTAAACCTTACCTGGACCGATGTTTCCCTGGCGGACGCCATGCGCCTTTTGCGCCAAACTGATTACGGAGTTCGCGGACAACTTGCCGTGGACTTCAGCGCGCGAGTAGCTGCTGCGCCTGCGAACGCAAGCCCCGCACCGGAACCTGCAGGAGCGCAATGGATGATTTCCGGCGTAGCCCGGTTACAGGGAGTTCACGGCTGGGGGCTGCCGGGGCGTGTCACGGATCCGGCGGTAAATTTAGAGCTGGATGCCGAATGGCATCTTGGCGATCTCCACGCAAAAATCGGAAAACTTCAGATTGAAATGCCGGCTTCGAATTTGCACGGCGTCGCCGATGTAGATTGGAGCCAGGGCTTCCGTCCCCACATCCACCTAGAATCATCCAGCCTGGGCTTCGCAGATGTGTTGATGTGGTATCGCGCCTTTCGGCCAGATGTTTCGGACAACTTGAACTTAGAGGGAACGCTTGGGGTGGACATGACAATTGGGGGATGGCCACTGCAACTCGAAGAGGGGGCTCTGGACAGCCGCGGTGGAAGGCTTACAGGATCAGTCCTGCCTTCGCCGCTCCAAATTGGGGCCATTCATGCCAGCGCCTTCCATGGAGGTTTGGCTTTCGCTCCAACGGAGATTTCAGTCCTGGCCGGCGCGCCGCAGGCAGCGGCGGAAACGACTGCGACGACGAGCGAAATCCCAAGCACATTTGCGTTGGGCGGTGCAGTTTTCCCGAATGGAACCGACCCTTACCGCGGGCCTCCGAATTGGAGTTTTTCAATCGAAGGCGACACGTCGCGAGTTCAGGACTGGCTGTCTGTGTCGCAGGCGTTAGCGCAGCCGCTGACCACCGGCTGGTCTGCCGAGGGCGGACTCGCGGTGAAGCTCACCGCGAATCACCGGGCACAATCGACGGGCACCCAGTGGCTCGGAAGTGTTGATCTTAGGGACGTCACCGCAAGTCTGCCATTCATGAACCAGCCAATCCTTCTCCCCAGGCCGCACCTGGAACTGACGAAGACGCAGCAAATACTGACGCTGCTTGCGACACAAGCCTTCGGTGCAACGTGGCAAGGAACCGTCGCTCGCAAGATTCCTGGCGGCCCATGGACATTCGACCTCTCGGCGGACCATGTGGACGTAACCGAACTTGACCGCTGGCTGGGCCCGCGAGCACGGCCCGGATTGCTGGCGCGCGTTACGAGTCTGGGAACCGTGCAGGCGAATCCTTCGACGGTCGATTCCGCTGCTGCTGCAATTTCCGCTCAGGGACGCTTGCATGTGGACGAGATCATTCTCGCGCCGCTGCGTTTTGAGCAGTTTGAAGGCGATGTGGAATTAGTTGGACGCACGATTGCAGTTCGCAATGCGCAAGCGAGTTTTTACGGAGGTAAAGCGGCAGGGAAATTCGATGCCCAGCTTTTGCCGGATCCTACCTACGATTTCCGGGGACGTTTTGATCGTGTGGACCTTGCACGGCTGGCGGACGCCGTGCCTTCCTTGAATGACCGGCTTTCCGGCGCAGCATCCGCTGTTGTCCACCTTTCCGCGCACGGCATCGGCCGTCCGAATTTAGTCGCCTCGATTGAAGGGGATGGGAACTTGGACGTGCGAAACCCGGAAATAAGCGATCTGGACTTTGCGCGAATGATTTCGGACACCGGTCCGGATCCGTCGCCGGGCCACTTTGTTTCCGCGCGAGGACATTTTCAGGTGGGTGGCGGAGGAATTGAGGTCGCCGATTTCCTGTTGGATGATTCGCGGCATCACTATGAAGCGGAAGGCCGCGTCGATTTCTCACGGGTCCTGAATTTCCAGATTCGTCCGTTGCTCTCGACCGGAATCAAGGCGCAGGCAAAAGCATCGCCAGCAACTTTCTTCGTCAGGGGAACAGTGGAAGCGCCAGAGCTTGTTTCTTCGTCTCCAGTACCGAAATTGATCAGCCGCGGAAGACCCGTCAGGTAGTCGCGTGATTTTGTTTCTCCTTTACAACAGCCCCGCTCTGCGACTTACTATCGGGATGTGCCACGCGACTCCGATACCGGCGTAGATCGAGAGAGTTGCATGGGGCACGGCATGGCGTTTCCCGCCTCGTTTATCACAATCCTGTTTTTCGCCTTCCTGTTTTCATCGACGCTCAATGTTTTTGGGCAGAATCGCGCGCCGGGCAAGCCTTCCGCGGCGCCGCGGCGAAATAATACCTCGGTAACTCAGGCGCGTGTCTCTCTCACTCCCCGGTTTTCTCCCGGACAGACTTTTCGTTACGAAACCGTGTATGAAACAACTACAACCACTTCGCGCTCCGGAATAGCGACCGATCCGCAAGGCCCTTCCAAACTTGTGATTACCTGGCACGCCACCATTCGTCTGGATGTTCTTCCCGGCGAAGCCGCTGTTCCGGGTGGCATCCGCTTGCGCATCACCTATGAAAAATCTGCGGCTGATCTCCGCAGCGATACATTCGATCCCAATGCGTCGACAACTCAGGACCAATATCAGAAGCTCGAGGGCAAGATTCTTGAATTTGCATTGGATGGAAGCGGCAACGTTACCGGAGTTTCAGGTCTGGAAGGAATCGTAGAGGGCGACAAGGCACTGCAATCTGCGCGCGCATGGATCGCTCAACTCGCGGCGGGGCCGGGGGCGCCTGTTGGTGGCGTGATTATCGGGCAGAAATGGTCGTCGGATCAGGCAGCGACATCGCTGCCGGTTGCCGGCATGGTCTGGCGCGCGGAATCGCAATACCTGCGGAATGAAAGTTGCCATCCCGCAAACCCGGACGGTTCTTCTGTTTCAGCGAACAACGCACCGGACAATTTGGATGCTTTCGACGACTGTGCTGTCATTCTGACGGAATTGAATTTGGTTCGGCCAAGGCCTGTCCGCGATCCCACTCCCGAAGAGCTTCGTAAGAACGGTGTGCGAACCTCGGGCACCTGGAATGGCTCGGCTCAGAGCTTGAGTCACATCTCGCTGCGGAGCGGACTTATCGTCAGCCTTACACAAACCGGATCCGAGAATATGGACGTGACGCTTACCACCGAACGTCTCGATTCGTTGCATTATGCCGGCACGATTCTTTCCCGCTCGCAGGTTGCATTAGTCGCCGACAAAGCACAAACTCCTCCGAAAGAGTAGCCTCATCCAGTTCGTCCAACCGTTATTCCAGCGTATAATAAGGGTTTCGCCGCAGCGCATTTGCGGCAGTGTCTCACACCATGGCGAACAACTTCAAACTCATGAGCGATTACGAGCCTCGCGGCGATCAGCCGGAGGCCATTGCCCAGCTCTCGCGAGGTCTCGAGGCTGGCGAGAAGCATCAGGTGCTGCTGGGGGTTACAGGTTCGGGAAAAACTTTCACGGTTGCCAAAATGATTGAGAGAGCCAATCGTCCTGCGCTGGTGCTGGCTCATAACAAGACGCTGGCGGCGCAGCTTTACAGTGAATTCAAAAGTTATTTCCCGCAGAACGCCGTCGAGTATTTCGTCAGCTACTACGATTACTATCAACCGGAAGCCTACCTGCCCGCTTCGGACACCTACATCGAGAAAGAGTCCACCATCAACGACGAACTCGACAAGCTGCGTATGAGCTCGACGCGGTCGCTGTTCGAACGCCGCGACGTCATCATCGTCGCCTCAGTCTCTTGCATTTATGGCATTGGCTCGCCGGAAGGCTATTTCGGCATGCGCATCGTCATCGATAAAGGGCAAAGCGTGGCGCGCGAGGCTTTGTTGCGCAAGCTGGTCGACAACCAGTACCAGCGAACGGAAGAGTTGCGCCGGGGTACGTTCCGCGTGCGCGGCGATCGCCTGGAAATCTTTCCACCCTACGAAGACCACGCCTATTCCATCGAACTCTGGGGTGACCAGGTCGAGGCAATCCGCCAGTTGGACCCGCTGACCGGCGAAGTGCGCTCCGGGCAAATGGATCTCCCGCGACTGACGATCTATCCAAAGTCGCATTACGTCATGCCGCCAGCCCAGACGGAGCGCGCCATTCGAACTATCCTGCAAGAACTCGATTGGTGGAAGCCGGAGCTTGAAAAGCAGGGGAAGTATGCGGAGGCGCAGCGCGTTTGGCAGCGCACCATGTTTGACATCGAGATGATGCGCACAATCGGCTATTGCCACGGCATTGAGAACTATTCGCGCCATCTTTCCGGCCGCTTGCCCGGGGAAGCGCCCCCCACGCTGTTCGATTACCTGCCACAGGATTTCCTGCTGTTCATTGACGAATCCCATCAGACCATCCCCCAGCTCCACGGGATGTATCACGGTGATCGCTCGCGCAAGCAGACTCTTGTGAACTACGGTTTCCGAATGCCCTCGGCGCTCGACAACCGGCCACTCAACTTCGAGGAATTCGAACATCGGACCGGGCAGGTGATTTACGTCTCGGCGACGCCCGGGCCCTACGAGCTGACTTGCACGGCGGGAGTTGTCGTAGAACAAGTGATTCGCCCGACAGGATTGGTGGACCCGGAAATTGAAGTGCGGCCCGTAAAAGGGCAGGTGGACGACCTGCTGGAGGAAATTCGGGTTCGCACGGAACGCAACGAGCGCGTGCTGGTTACGACGCTGACCAAACGAATGTCCGAAGACCTGGCCGAATATTTTGCCGAGACGGGCGTGCGCTGCCGGTACCTGCATTCGGAAATCGATACCTTGGAGCGCGTGCGCATCCTGCGTGACCTGCGGCGCGGAGAATTCGACGCTCTGATCGGCATTAACCTGTTGCGCGAAGGGCTCGATCTGCCGGAAGTTTCGTTGGTAGCCATTCTCGATGCCGACAAGGAAGGATATCTACGCAGCGCGACCGCGCTCATCCAGACCATCGGGCGTTGCGCGCGCCACGTGCAGGGCCGCGCGCTTCTTTATGCCGATCGCATGACTGGCTCCATGCGCCAGGCCATTGATGAAACCAGCCGCCGCCGTGCCAAGCAAGTGGCTTACAACCTGGCAAACAACATCACGCCGCAATCGATTATTAAATCGGTGGACATGAAGCTGGCGGCAATCGTGGAGGCGGATTACGTGACCGTGCCAGCCGAAGATTTTGCGGACGCCGATATTACCAGCAATGAGAAATTGGCGGAAGTTCTTGCACAGCTTGAGGTTCAGATGCGCGAAGCCGCAAAGAAATTTGAATTCGAACGCGCCGCCGCTCTGCGCGACCGTATCCGTGCACTCAAACAACGCGACCTTTCCGGATTTTTTTCCGCCGTCACGGAGCCGGCCCCGGTGGAGTGAACGGGGACTCGATATTGCCTTCTGTTACGCGCCGCTCTGGAGCAGGGAGGATGGATACAACGGTTCCAAATCAAGCCAGTCCGTGTATAATGCCGTTACTTCTTGAACAAACTGGAAATTCTCACTGGATGGGTTGAGTTCCGCGAGGAGGCTTGGCTATGGAAACCTCAGTAAGAGCCCTGGAAATCCCGAAGCAAACTTCCCACAAGACTCTGTGGCTGGTCGTAGCTGCAGCGATAGCGATCGTGGCGATTGCCGTTTATTTGGCGCCCGATACGCCCAATGCCGTGGCCGGGTTTAGTGTGCGCCAGATGGTCATGATTGAGCTCATTCTATTCACTTCGGGCCTCATGAGCGGTCTTTCGGGATTCGGGTTTTCTGCTGTAGGAGCCGCCTGCCTGCTGTTTATTCAACCAACACTTGAAGTGCCGCTGCTGCAGTCCTTGTCAACCGGCAACCAACTCCTTTCCATCGAACAGTTGCGCGCGGATATGCCGAAGTCCCTGAAAGGCTTCTGGGCAGGGCCTGGACCGTGCATTATGGGTGGGCTGGTTGGCGTCCCGATGGGAATCTGGGTGCTCGCCCACGTGGCTCCAACGCGGTTAATGGTGGTGTTCGGCTCACTGCTGATCCTGTATTCGATCTATTCGCTTTTGAAACCCGTGGGCGCCAAGATTCACGGCTTTGGCGGCCCGGCCGCGGGCGCTGCCGTCGGTTTTGTGGGTGGAGTCATCGGAGGCTTCACCGCTTTTCCGGGAGCCGCCGTGGTGGTGTGGACCGGCCTGCGGGATCTGCCAAAATCGCAAAACCGCGCCATCGTCCAGCCCTACATTCTGATGTCTCAGATATATTCTCTGGGACTATTGGCGTGGTTACATCCTAACTATTTCAGTCACCGGTTCTGGCTGTTGCTCGCAATTACAATCCCTGCGGTGCTGCCGGGAACTTTCGGCGGCGTGATGCTTTACCGGCGCATTTCCGACGTGAACTTTAAACGAGTTTCGTTCTTTCTGCTGGGACTTTCGGGCTTGTCCCTTCTCCTAAAGATATACGGCGCTGCTCTCCTGAAATTGTTCTAGTAGGAATGTCTACGAAACGTAAACTGAACTTACACCAATCCCTTACGTAATTCATCGATTGGATAGAACGTATCTCGCCACACGACCCCGCCTCGCCACAGTGTCGCGATTGCCGAACGCGCCAGCATCCAGCAAAACAGCACGCCGCCAAGCGGATGGGTAAGGCCGTAAAGCGGGGAGACGCCGGTCGACCAGATCATCGCCGTGTGAATCAGGATCGCAACTCCCGCTGCAATTCCCGCAAATATGCGCGCCCAGCCCGATGCAAAAACCACGCCGAAAAATGGGGCAACGCTCATAATCAGCGGCAACGCCATCGCAACCAGCGCGAACAGCGCATTGTAATGGCAGGCAGCGAAAAAGTTCTTCGTGACCCCGCTGATAACGTTCCGCACGCCGGTGTGCCAGCGCACGCGAACCCGATCCTGTGCGACCGCCACACCCGATCGGAATCCCGCGAGCTTGATCAGCTTGCCGACTTTCATGTCCTCAATCACGTCCATGCGCAAACGGCGATGGCCTCCGCTGGCTTCATAAGCGGAGCGGCGCACCAGTTGAAAAGCGCCGATACCCACGTATCGTTTTGACCTGGGATTTGCGGCCAGCCACGGTTCATTGCCAAAGACGAAACCAAGTCCGAAATAAGAGATCGCCGTAGTTTCCCAAAAGCCATGCATTTCTATGGCAGTCAGAAGCGAGAGATGATCCCAGTGGTGTTGTTGCACCAGCGCCAAGGCCCGGCGCAAAACATCCGGCGCAAAATGCACGTCCGCGTCCGTGAAAACAAACCATTCGCCACGGGCCTGCTCGCAACCGGCCACCAGCGCGTGCGGCTTTCCAAGCCAGCCGGGGGGCAAATCGTCGATATCGATAACTTTCAGATTCCGGTTTGCGCGTTCAAGATCGTGAAGAATTGCAGGCGTTTGATCCTGGGAACGGTCATTAACGGCGACGATTTCGAATTTCGGGTAGTCTTGCGCGAGCAGTGTCTGGATGGCGCCGGGAAGTTTTGCTTCTTCGTCGCGCGCGGCAAAAATTATGGAAACCATGGGCGCGCCGTCCGAGGAAAGCGGTGAACTTTGGGAAAGCCACGGTAAGCGGGCCATCCCAATTCCTGCTCGAATGCCCTGAACGATCCATAGGGCCGCGATGACTCCGAAAAAAGCAATCCCGAAGAGATGCAAAATAAATTATTCCGTGGGGCCGAATTTTCGGCGGCATGGGGATGGCCGAACACGGTATGCTAACACATGCATGTCAGCCACAGTGGCGATCGTGGGCGCAGGGCGCGTGGGTCGAGCGATGGGGAAGCGCCTGCGCGAACTGGGATGGCGGATTGGCGCTGTCACAACTCGTTCGGCGCCGACAGCTCGAGCGGCTGTTCGTTCCATCGGTGCGGGCCAACCTGCTGACCGACTTACCCATCAGTTACTGGCAGCCAGTGTGGTGCTCATTGCCACTCCGGATAACGCCATCGAAAGCGTTGCGGCGGAACTTGCGCGCCTCGGCGGAAACGAATGGCGTGGAAAAGTAGTGCTGCACACCAGCGGTGCGCTGGACTCCTCGGCGCTCGAGCCCCTGGCCAAGGCTGGAGCGGCAACCGGGTCGATTCATCCGATGCAGACATTCAGTAGCCAGCGTGCGCCGGAGTTAGCAGGACGCGTATTTGGAATCGAAGGACATCCCGGCGCGGTGAAGGTTGCGCGAAAAATGTGCCATCAGATCGGCGGAATCGCGGTGCGGTTGTCGGGGGCAAAGAAGGTGGCGTATCATGCGGCCGGATCGTTTGCATGCTCGCATGTGCTGGCCCTGCTGGAAACGGGGACGCGCCTCTTGATGGCACAAGGTTTTACCAGAAGACAGGCCAATCGGGCCTTGCTGCCCCTGACGCGGCAAACCATCGACAATTTCGAACAAATCGGCCCGCGCGCAGCATGGACGGGACCCCTGAGTAGAGATGATTTCTCAACCCTGACGCGGCATGGCCAAGCCCTGGAGGAATTTCCACGCGAGTATCTCGATGCCTATGTGGCGCTTTCCCGGCTCACTGCACGGGTGCTAGCCGGAGATCCGAAGCCAGCGCTTCAGCGTCTCGACAGTCTGTTTGGCGGGCCGCAGAAAAAACGACAGAATTAATAGCCGGACCGGATTCTATAGAGCAAATGTCTTGGTCGATGGATTCTTAATTTGAGAGGGGCTTCTTGACACAACTAAACATTCCAATTGAAAGCATGTCGTTGCCCAACGGGCTACGCGTTGTCGTTTCGCCGGACCACGCCGCGCCGGTGGCCACCGTTGGGGTCTATTACAACATCGGATTTCGGATCGAGCCGCGAGGCCGCAGCGGATTCGCGCATCTGTTCGAACACATGATGTTCCAGGGCTCGGCGAACGCCGGAAAAATGGTGCACATCAAGCTCATCAATTCATCGGGTGGCGTGCTCAATGGATCGACTCACTATGACGTCACGAATTATTATGAATCCGTGCCTTCTAACGCGCTCGAACGTGTGCTGTGGCTGGAGGCGGACCGCATGCGCGCGCTCAAGGTGGACGATGAAAATTTGCGCAACCAGCGCGATGTTGTAAAGGAGGAAGTACGCGTCAACGTGCTGAATCAACCCTACGGCGGCTTTCCGTGGCTCGACCTTCCTCCCGTTGCCTATCGCAACTGGTCTAACGCGCATAATTTCTACGGCGATTTTGCCGATCTGGATGCAGCCACGCTTGAAGATGTTCAGAAATTCTTCAAGACCTACTACGCGCCTTCCAATGCCGTGTTGCTGATTCTGGGAGACGTGGACGTAGACGAGGGTTTCAAGCTGGCGGAGCGGCATTTTGCCGGGATTCCTTCCGGACCGCAGCCACGGCCGGCGGATGTGGACGAGCCGCCGCAAATGGAGGAGCGTCGCGGCGTGGTGGAGGAGAAATTCGGCACGCTGCCGGGCGTGGCCATCGGATATCAAGCACCGCAGCGTCTGACGCCTGAGTGGTACGCTGCAGCCATGCTCGATCAAGCGCTTCATGGCGGGCGTGCCGGTCGCGTTTATCGCAACCTGGTGCTGGAACGGCAAATTGCGGTGGACGCGGATGGCGGCATCCACTATCCGGTGGGCGATCTGTTCGATTACAACGGGCCCACGCTTATGGTGACGCGTCTGCTATACAAACCCGAATATTCCTCTGAGTACACGATTGCGGCATATGACGATGTGCTGGATGAAATGAAAGAGAAGGGAATCACCGCCGAGGAGCTTGACCCGATCAAAGTGAAATTTCGATCGGATTATTTCTCCATGCTCGAAGGCGGCCACGGGGCATCCATTCCGCGCTATGGATTGATGCATTTGCTGGCGTGTTTTACGCTATTCGATAATGATCCGTATCTTGTGAACTCCATCCTGGGCGGTTTTATGGAAGTCACGCCGGCCAGCGTGCAGTCGGTGGCGCAAAAAATTCTCAGGCCGCCCAATCGCTCCATCGTCATTCGCCAACCCGCGACAAAGGGGGCGGAATAATGATTTCTTCACCCGACTCCCGGCGGGACTCAGCGATCCCGGCGCTTTCTTACGAGCGCCCTGTGGTGTGGCCCGCGCGCACGATCACCACGCTTTCAAACGGTTTGGAAGTCGTGCTGGCGGAATCGCATATCATTCCTAAATTTACCGGGCAACTTTTTTTTCGCAGCGGCAACGCGGCCGGTTCGTCCGTTGTGCCGGGCCTCGCGGACATTACTTCATCGGTGATACGCACCGGAACCACGGCGCGCAACAGCCGCCGGATTGAAGAGGATTTGCGACGCATGGGGGCGGATCTTTCCTGTGGCGCGGGCGCCGATACGAGCGCAATTTCTTTCGCCGGACTCGTGGATTTTTCGTCTGATCTTTTCGCGCTTGTCTCGGAACTGGCGCAGCAGGCTGCTTTTCCCGCCGATGAATTCGAACGCGAACGAAGGCAGACGCTCGAGGGTCTGCGCATTGAACGCACGACGCCCGGTTTCCTCGGCAGCGAACGATTTCGCAAGGCTCTGTTCGGACACCATCCGTATGGGACGATTTCACCGACCGAAGCGCAAGTCGAGGGCTACACCCTCGCGCAACTGAAGGAATTTTATTCGCACTACTACCGGCCCGGCAATGCGCTTCTGGTGGTCGTGGGAGATTTCTCCCCGCAGGACATGCTCGCGCGGATCGAAAAAGTTTTTGCCTCCTGGGCTCCAGGCAAAGCGGAAGAAGCCCCCGACCCGGCGCTTCCTGTCATAGCCGGCCGCCACGTATATTTCGTACACCTGCCGGGAGCGGTGCAGGCGCAAGTTCTGGTCGGCAATCGCGCCATCACGCGTAAACATCCCGACTGGCTGCCATTGACGCTGGCGAATTCCATCTATGGCGGGGCATTCAATTCCAGATTGGTGATGAACATTCGCGAGGATAAGGGTTACACATACAGCCCCCGCAGCGGTGCGCATTCCATGCGCCAGCATGGGTACTTCAGTATCCATGCTGCCGTCCGGAATGAAGTGACGGCGGCCGCTCTCACAGAAATATTTTATGAAATTGACAAGATGCGCGCGGAGGCCGTGGGCGAGGACGAACTTGCGGACGCTCGCAATTATATGACTGGGGTTTTCTCCTTGGGTCTCGCCACGCAGGGCGGTCTGGCCGGGCAGTTAGCTACTTCCAGATTGGAAAAGCTACCCGAGGATTATCTGGAAACCTATCGTGAGCGCATTCTGGCGCTTACCGCAGCCGATGTTCTCGACGCAGCTAAGAAGTACTTTGACTCCGCCGGCGCCCAAATCGTCATTGTCGGTGATCGTGCGCTGCTCGAGGAGCAGGCGTCGAAATTTGGGACGACGGAAGTCTACGACACACACGGGAACCGCATTTAGTGCAGCTCGATTTGTTTACTTGGACTGACAATAATCCTGGTGCGATGCTTCGTGAAACTCGGCTTGATCGTTGGACTGGCCCTTGTTTTCCTGGGCGCGCTGGCCCTGGCTCAAAAGCCGTTGCCGTCCAAACCGATTGACCTGAATATCGCGACGGCCGAACAGCTCCAGCAGTTGCCTGGCGTCGGCCCGACAACGGCTCAGCGGATTATCGAGATGCGTCGAAAGAGCGGACCCTTTCGCCGCGCGGAAGACTTGCTGGCCATTCGCGGCATAAGCCAGAAGCGCTTCGAACAACTCCGGCCCTACATCGTCGTTTCCGCGCCGCCCGGCAGGAAGTAGAGAGACCGGAGTTAAACTGGCAACCGATATGGACGAGATCCAAATCCGTACGGCGACTCGAATGCATCTGCCGCGCCTGACTGAGATTTACAACCATTACGTGATCCATTCACCGGCCACATTTGACATTGAGTCGTATACCGTCGAAGGGCGCGCTGTTTGGTTCGGACAGTTCGGTGTAACCGGACGTTACAGGCTGATGGTTGCCGAAGAAAATGGTGAAGTGTTGGGCTATGCCGGCACCGCCCGCGTCCGTCCAAAAGCGGGCTACGACACAACTGTTGAGACCACGATTTATTGCGCTCCGGGTGCGGCGGGAAAAGGCATTGGAAGCCGGCTTTACGCCGCGTTATTTGAGTCGATCGAAAACGAAGATGTCCACCGAATCGTGGCCGGGTATACGTTGCCAAATCCGGCTTCTGCAGCGCTTCATATGCGGTGGGGATTTAAACCCGCTGGTGTGTTCCGCGAGAATGGCCGCAAGTTCGGACGCTATTGGGACGTGGCCTGGCTGGAACGTCCCTTGCATTTGTCTGACGAGAAATAGAGCGACTAGAAGGTCTGATGCGTAGGCTTCTTCGATCCTGCGAGGACCGGCACCTGATCGGCGATGGTGAGGCCATAGCCCTCGAGAGCGACTACCTTTCGCGGATGATTGGTAAGTACGCGCAGATTTTTTAGCCCAAGATCGATCAGGATTTGCGCGCCGATGCCGCTTTCGTGTTGCAGCAGCCGCTGGCGTGCGGCGTCCTGATCAAGCTGGCCGCGCGAATGGTAAAGAATATGCGGCAGGGATCCAGCGGCCGGCATGCTGGCATCAATTCCAAATCCGCGTCCCGTATGATGAAGGTAGACGAACACGCCGCGACCCTCGCCGGCGATGGCCTCCAGCGAGCGCTCGATAATTTCGTGGCAATCGCATTGCGTGGAGGCAAAGACGTCGCCAGTGAGGCAGTGTGAATGCACGCGCACCAGCGGAGGCGGGCCGTTCAGGTCTCCGCGCACCAGTGCGATATGTTGTTCGCGGTCCACTTCCGAGGAGAAAACGATCATGCGAAAATCGCCGTAACGCGTTGGCAAGATGGCCTCGGCCACGCGCCGCACATAGCGTTCGTTGCGCATGCGGTAGCGAATCACTTCCGCGACCGTCAGCATTTTCAGCCCATGCGTGTGGCAGAATTCAATCAACTGCGGCACCCGCGCCATGGTCCCATCGTCATTCATGATTTCGCAGATCACACCGGCGGGTGCGAGTCCGGCGATGCGCGCCAGGTCCACGGACGCTTCGGTTTGCCCGGCACGAACCAGCACGCCGCCTTGTCGCGCGCGTAATGGGAAAACGTGGCCGGGCCGTGCCAGGTCGGTGGGTCTGGTAGCTGAGTCAATCGCGGTCAAAATCGTTATGGCGCGGTCGGACGCGCTTATCCCCGTGGTGGTGCCGCGCCGCGCATCAATGGATTCGCAGAACGCTGTGCCGTAGTTGGACGTATTTACAGGCGACATCAGCGGCAGGCCAAGTTCGTCGCAGCGCTCCTCGGTGAGCGTCACGCACACCAGGCCCCGGCCGTACTTCGCCATGAAGTTGATGGCGTCGGGGGTGATTTTCTCCGCCGCCATGGTGAGGTCGCCCTCGTTTTCGCGGTCCTCGTCATCAACCAGCACGATTTGCCGGCCCTGGCGTATTTCTTCGAGGGCCTCCTCGACGGTGGCGAAGGGAGTGTATCCGGCGGACATTCTAAGTTTGGGGACTCTCCTGTTGGAGTTTGCGGCCAAAGTGCAGCATTTCAACTATACAGAAGCCATTTTCAGCCTGCAAGCCGCGAGAAGAGCAGCATGTCGGCGCCACAACCCGAGCCGAACAGAGCACCCCGGCGAGGCTGGGATGCCCTGTTCAAGGCACAGTTCTAAGAAAATGGCGTTACGCGCTCTGCACGTTAAACGCCCTCATCTCGTCCGCAGAGGGTCCGTACATACCGGGGATTTCGACGTTGTTTAATCGCAGGTAAACGCCAAGCTGAGCCCGATGGTGAACGAGGTGGTTCATAACCGCGCCGCGCAGCACCGCCACACGCGGCATGGAGAAAATTTGGTTTCCTTTATAGGTCATTGTCCAGATTTTCGCGAGTTCCTCATCCGAGGTCTTAGAAAGCAGCTCGCGAGCTTCTACGACGTTCTTGTCAAAGGCATCCAGCAACTCCTGGCGAGTTGTGGGCGAGAAGGGTTTTTCGTCTCCCTTGAGATCCAATCGTTCGAAGAGAAGCGTGCCGCTTGCGTAGGTGGGAATTTCTCCCACATGGCCGGCTAGCCGGCCGAGCGTCATGGACTTCTCGTGGGGCTTGTAATCAAACTTGCCGTCCGGGACGCGCTCCAACATCTTTCGCGTGTTGGCCATCTCCTGATCGAATTCCGGCAAAAGCGTCTCTGCGATTGACATTCTGTCCTCCTTTGGAATCCTGCTATAAACTGCAGCGCGGGTGAGCATAACATATGGCGGGGCGAATACAAGGCGAAAACGTATTAGGCGCCAAGTGAAGCTCGGACATCAGCGCGGTGAGGCGGTCCGCGAGATCACCATGAAAAACTTGGTTTAGGCGCTCTGGGCGTTGAACGCTGGCATTTCATCCGCGGACGGCCCGTACATGCCGGGAACCGGAATGTCGTTCTCGCGGAGATACACGCCGAGTTGGGCACGATGATGGATGATATGGTTCATCACCATGGCGCGCAGCATGGCTATGCGCGGCATCGTGAATAGCTCTTTGCCGTTCACCTTCAACGTCCACATCTGCATAAGCTGTTCATCGGTGGCGCCCGCAATCAGGGGCCGAGCATCTGCCACGGATTTATCAAATACTTCAAGGAGAGTCTCGCGCGATTCCGGGACGAACGGCTTGTGGTCGCCAGTGAAATCCATTCCGTCTTTCAGGATAACCATGTTCGTGAATCCCACCATCTGAGTCAGGTGTCCGGCCAGTTGAGCGAGTCCCATGGACTTCTCGTGAGGTTTGAATCCCAGCCTGTCGTCAGGCACGCGTTCCAGCATTTTTCTGGTGTTGGCCATTTCCCTGTCAAATTCAGGCAAAAGCATTTGTGCGATCGGCATTTGTCCTCCTCGATGGCTTGAGCAGCACAGCGATAATAGCAGGGAATAAGAATAGTGTTTCGAGAATGATTTCGGCCAAATGCCGGCGGCGGGGCCCCGCGGTTGGGCGGGCCCGGACGCCAAACCCGCGACTTCGCGCTAAGATCGTCCATGATCATGCGTGGTCATAAATGCATCGGGTCGATATCGTGACGTCACCTGACTCGAACGCGCGCAGTCAGCGTGGCCTGAAAGAAGTCTGGAAGAATTGGGGGCCGCTGCTGGCAAGTCTCGCTTCCGCCGTTTTGTTTCTGGTCTTATTCGCGTGGCTGGCCGACGGAGTGTTCGAAGGTGCTTTTGGAGGACTCGACTTGCGGAGCCGCATGTTTGTTCACGGGCTTGCCAGCCCGTCGTTAACAGCGGCCATGCAGGCTGTGACGTTTCTGGGCTCCGCTGTTTTTCTGTCGATCTTGTTTTTGGTGTTGATTGCAGTCTTTCTTTTCCTGAAATTGCGGCACCACGCGGCCTGGCTCGCCACTTCCATGGCCGGGGCCGTGCTATTGGAAATTACGCTTAAGCTGGTTTTTCAGCGGACCCGGCCGGAAGCATTTTTCGGGAGGGATCCGACCGGTTATAGCTTTCCAAGCGGGCATGCTTTGGGATCATTCTGCTTTTACGGTATCCTCGCGGGATTATTCAGTTCGCATATTAAAGCACGCTCCGCTCGCATTCTGCTGTGGATGGCCGCTGCCGCATTAGTCCTCGCGATCGGTTTTTCTAGAATCTATCTTGGCGTTCACTATCCTACCGACGTTATCGCCGGATATCTTGCAGCCAGCGTTTGGGTCAGTACGTTACTGTTTGTCGCTGACATCCGTCGCTCGGCAAAACAGCGGCGCCAGGAAAAGAGGGAGCGTTGATATGAATCCATCTTCACCGCCGCACAGGATGGACAATTTAGTCTCTAATCGTCGATCTGGCATTTACCCAGGAAGTTTCCGCGCCTGGGCCGAATCGAAAGATTATCCGGAGCAAGCTGCCCACGACGAACCCTGATTCGATGACTGTTGAACATTTCAACAAAAAAAGGGCGCCCCGAGAAACCGAGACGCCCTTGAATCGTTCTTGGCTGAGCTGGATCTAGTACATTCCGCCCATGCCGCCGCCCGGACCGCCGCCGTGTCCGGCGCCAGCAGCTGCTTTCTTGTCATCTTCCTTGATGTCAGCAATCAAGGCTTCGGTGGTGAGCATCAGGCCGGCAATCGATGCGGCGTTCTGCAGAGCGAGGCGCGTGACCTTGGCAGGGTCGATAACGCCCGCCTTGACCATGTCGCCAAACTCGCCGTTCTCCGCGTCAAAGCCGAAATTATCGTCCTTGCTCTCGCGCACGCGTCCCACGATGACTGCTCCTTCGTGGCCCGCATTGAGCGCAATCTGCCGCAAGGGCTCTTCGAGCGCGCGCTTGACGATGTTCACGCCGATGGCTTCTTCGCCTTCGAGCTTGAGCTTATCGAGCGCCGCGATGCAGCGAATCAAAGCCACGCCGCCGCCGGGAACGATGCCTTCCTCGACTGCCGCGCGCGTTGCGTGCATGGCGTCTTCGACGCGAGCCTTCTTTTCCTTCAGTTCGGTCTCGGTTGCCGCGCCCACCTTGATGACCGCAACTCCGCCCACGAGTTTCGCAAGACGTTCCTGCAGTTTTTCGCGGTCGTAGTCCGAGGTGGTTTCCTCGACCTGCGCGCGAATCTGCCGGACGCGTCCTTCGATCTCGCTGGACTTGCCGCCGCCTTCAATGATGGTGGTGTTGTCCTTGTCAATCGTGACCTTCTTGGCTTTGCCGAGGTCTTCCATCTTCACGTTCTCGAGCTTGATGCCGAGATCCTCGGTGACGGCCTTGCCGCCGGTCAGCGTGGCAATGTCTTCGAGCATGGCCTTGCGACGATCGCCGAAACCGGGAGCCTTCACCGCGGAGCACTGCAACGTGCCACGCAGCTTGTTCACCACCAGGGTCGCCAGGGCTTCGCCCTCAACGTCTTCGGCAATGATCAAAAGCGGCTTGCCAAGCTTGGCAATCTGCTCCAGAAGGGGAAGCAGGTCCTTCATCGAGCTGATTTTCTTTTCGTGGATAAGAATGCGCGCGTCTTCGATCACGCACTCCATGCGTTCCGGGTCGGTGACGAAGTAAGGGGAGAGGTAGCCGCGGTCAAACTGCATACCTTCGACCACTTCGAGGGTGGTCTCCATGGTCCGCGATTCCTCGACGGTGATGACGCCGTCCTTGCCCACTTTCTTCATGGCTTCGGCGATGATGCTGCCGATCTGTTTGTCGTTGTTGGCGCTGATGGTGCCGACTTGGGCGATCATGTCGCCCTTGACGTCACGGTGGAGCTTCTTGATTTCTTCCACCGCCACTCCCACGGCGCGTTCGATGCCGCGCTTGAGGGCTGTCGGGCTTGCGCCGGCCGCCACTGTCTTCACGCCTTCGCGGAAGATGGCCTGGGCCAGCACGGTTGCCGTCGTGGTGCCGTCACCAGCAACGTCGGAGGTCTTCGATGCGACTTCGCGCACCATCTGAGCCCCCATGTTTTCGAGCGGATCCTGCAGCTCGATTTCCTTCGCTACGGTCACGCCGTCCTTGGTGATGATCGGCGCGCCGAATTTCTTTTCGATCACCGCATTGCGGCCCTTGGGGCCGAGCGTGATCTTCACGGCGTCGGCGAGAGCGTTGACGCCACGGAGAATCGACTGGCGGGAATTCTCACCAGTCACGATTTGCTTTGCCATGTGACTTTGTCCTCCTCGGAATTTTCCTGAGATTTATTGTGCGATTTCGAATTTCGGCCCCACGCCGCGATGCGGCAGGGGAATAGTTACTTCTTGCCGCCTGCCGCTTTTGCGGCGCCGGAAAGCTTGGCGAGAATTTCGTCCTCGCGAAGAATCAAGTAATCCACGTCTTCCACTTTGATCTCGGTGCCGCTGTACTTACCGAATAGAACGCGGTCGCCGACCTTAACGTCGAGAGGAACACGCTGGCCCTTCTCGATTTTGCCGGCACCAGCTGCGACTACTTCGCCCTCCTGCGGCTTCTCTTTCGCCGAGTCCGGGATGATGATGCCGCCCTTGACCGTCTCTTTTTCCTCAATCCGCTTGATCAGTACGCGATCATGCAGCGGAGTTACATTGACTGACATCGTTTCTTGCCTCCGTTTAATCTGTGGGGATTGTTTTGCCGATGATTGAGTGCCCTGTAGTCCGTTAGCACTCCTCTCGGGCGAGTGCTAATATATCAGATTGAGAATTCATGTCAAGTCACCATCCTCGTTCAAGCCCGGTGCATGATCCTCGAAGCGTGGGCATAACATCATTGTTATATGTGGCTTACATGGTTGCAAGGGGTGCCTAAAGATGGTATGGAAGCACTTCTCCCACCAACGCGTGCAATGCTCTGGGACGGGTAGGAGGCTTCGGCCGTGCCATTAACTCGCTGCCGGCTTCCCGCTCTTACCTGCGCGCAGCAAGAAGAAAGCGATGCCGGCAATGGTAATTAGC
>Ga0206815_1022_pt1 | contig 53610 bp, 52 predicted proteins | sample Alteio_BWOrgCont_91_FD_152864 | JGI IMG/M metagenome (GOLD analysis project Ga0206815, IMG submission 152864) | Enriched cells from forest soil in Barre Woods Harvard Forest LTER site, Petersham, Massachusetts, United States -... | ecosystem: Environmental > Terrestrial > Soil > Temperate forest >...
TCCGAAGACATGGCGCCTCCTTAGATGGATTATCCTACGCCGAGCATCGGCCTGCAGTACATGGACGATCTCTTTATATCGCGGAGTCCCCGGATATTCTGTTCACATCTGAACATGCCAGGAAAAACGTGTTGCGGACCATGATTCAGCAACGTGAAAGTAAGTGTGAGGTCGGAAAGAAGCGCCGCGATCGCAATTCTGTGTGACGCACATCACTTCCACAATTTCACCGAACTGTCAGGCTGCCATTGATTAGAAAGGGGCGGTTCATGCCAACAGTACCTGATTCTTTGGCTTCGACAGGCACGAAGAAGTGAAGCGGAAGTGTGGCTAGTGGGCTCGACCTGTGCAATCCGGATGTCCACATCGGCAATCGATGTCAGGGATTTGGGACATTGCTTCACATTGTGCACTGCAGTATTTTCCAGACTTGGTTGTGCACGTACAATTCGGATGTCCGCACTTCTCTGAATTTGCGGATCTGGAATTTTCCTTCTCGGATTCGATTGCGGAGGAATCGCGGATGATCTCAACCGAGCAAGAGGCATAATGAGCGATCGCCTGGGAAACACTCCCCAGCAGAAATCGGTCTATGCCGCTGCGTCCATGCGAACCTAGAACAATCAAATCTGCACTGCAATCGGCTGCTGCTTTAAGAATCATTTTTCTTGGGTCGCCTTCTTCAACGGAAGTTGTCACCTCAAAACCCGCAGTTTGGAGCAATGCCGCGGTTCGTTTCACCATGGCTTCACCGTGTGCCAGTCTTTCCTGGTGAATTTTTTCGATTGCTGAGGCGGGTCCAGATGAATCGTACATGGACATGTGGTACAGGGGATCAACCACATGGAGGACAGTCACTTTAGTATTTGCGGGGACATTCTGGTTAATGACTGCTGTCGTGGCCGCTCGGGAGGAGGGTGAATCATCTACGGCGAGCAAGATTCTCATGGCCATCGCGCGACACCTCCAGAACGTATTTGCCTTATGATTTGGAGTTTACATCAACTTATTCTTGCAGAAATTCCAAAATTGGCATGAACATCGAGCCCGTCAGTGAGGCTGCAACCTTTGATTGGTGGCGTCACAAGAGAAAATGGCGCGACACAGGGGACGATTTTAGAGCTTTCTCGGCGATTTCGTAGCGTCTTTGTCGCAGATTCAGTTTCCTGTCGGATTGATTCTCTAGATCCAACCGCGGCGCTAGACCCCATTGACAAACGCCGGGGGCCCTAGCGCCGCAGGATGACCATTATCGAAATTACTCTGCACCAGGGCCGCGACCGGCACCGCCGCCGCGGCCTTGTCCGCCGCGGCCAGCTCCAAACCCTGGATATGTTCGCGGGTTTACGACATAGCGATCTAGGAAGAAGTCAGTCAGCGCGGAGCAAATCTGGGCAAATTCAGGGTTGTTACCGTCGAACGCGTGCGGAACGCCCGCGAACGTGTGCAGTTCCGAGGAGACTTTGGCATCGCGCAACAGCTGTAGCACGTGCAAGCTGCTATCCGGAGGCACGGTGGTATCCGCCAATCCATGGTAGAGGATCGTGGGAGGGTAACCCGCTTTGATATGGTTGACCGGGCTGACAGCCTTCAGCGCTGCGTCATCAAATCCCGTTGGCATCAGTGCGATGGTGGAGGCGGCGTCCTTGATTGGATCGGCAACGCAATAAAAACCTACTGCGGCGGCAAGCTGGTTATCCGGGTCGCCGGCAGCGTAGAGCGCCATGAGCCCGCCGGCGGAATAGCCTACGACGCCGATTTTTTTGGGGTCAATACCGAGCTTGGCGGCTCTTCTCAACCGCGTTCCCAACCCATTTGTGCTGATGACTGGTTTTCACTTGCTCTATATAGGACTAATAATTTTGTCGGTTGCTTGCGGCATTTTGGGAATTGTGGCTGGACTGTCGATGCTTTCGCGAAGTTCATCGGCCCGGGTGCCCGCTCTTGTTGCGAGCTTTTTGTCGCTTTCCGATATTCCGCTGGGCTTGACCCTGGGGGTTTATACGCTCGTGATTTTGCTCCCTTAAGAAACACGCAATCCCACAGTCCCTCGATATAGCCTGGATTCCTAATGGAATAATTGCGGAAGGGGAATAGAATTAATTTGGCTCCGGCGAAACACGAAGGAGGAACAAAGACATGCTGGTGATGTTTATTCTTCCGATTTTTGTACTGATAGCTCTGGTGGGCAGTCTTCCGATTTGGCCGCACAGCAAGAAGTGGGGTTTTTATCCCATCAGCGCCGTAAGCGCGATTATCCTTATAATCCTGCTTTTGTTGTGGACCCACCGCTGAAAATAGAAACACATAACAGTAATCCTGGATAACTCGCGGAATCTCCTGCCGGCTATCGCTCGTTTTCAATGTGTTCCTTACAGTACAGAAATATCTTCCCCCGGAGGCCATTATCAGCGCTCGGGGAGAAAATGTCCCGTGATCCGAGCAGACGTGTCGCCGGTCAGGCAGCGCCTCAGATCCCATTTCGAATACCTCAAAGGGGAAATATGAAAAACTTCAGTTTGTCATTTGCCACGCTAGCGCTGCTTGCTATCGGAGCCCTATCTGGATGCTCGGGGCCCGCGGCATCTCCAGACGTCTCGGACAGCGTTCGCAGATCACTCGATCAGGCAGGGCTTAAGGACGTTTCGGTCCAACAGGATCGCGACAAGGGCGTCGTGACCTTGGGAGGAAAAGTAGCCGGAGAGGGCGACAAGACGCAAGCCGAATCAATTGCAAGGTCGCTGGCCGGCACACAAGTTGTCGCCGATCAGATCGCCGTAATTCCCCCAGGTTTCGAAAAAGAGGCAAAAGCTGTGAACTCGGACCTGGACGAAGGCATTGAAAAGAACCTGGACGCTGCGTTGATCCAGGACCGGTTGAATGAAAACGTCAAATATAAAGTGAAAAACGGGGTAGTCACGCTCAACGGAGAAGTGAACTCGGCATCCAAACGCGCGCGCGCCGAGTCGGTGTCGTTGCGCGTGCCGAATGTGCAGCAGGTCGTGAATAACCTGCAAGTCAAAAACCAGAAAGCCAGTTCATCTGAATAGGAAATCGTGCTCCGCGGGCGTGGACTTGTCGGCTAAATACCGGATTGCCAGATGCATTCGGCCGTGCTAGTCGTAATAAGGAAGTCTGTGATCGCCCGACCGCGGGAGGAGGAGCTGCCATGTCATTCGGACTCTATTCGATTGGGTTTGTAATCGTAATCGGTGGCCTGATTTATGCAGCACATTTAATGCACGTTCCCGCACAGTGGATTGCGGTGGGCGCCGTCGTACTTTTAGGAATCGGGATTCTGTCGGGCGTAAAAGCGACCCGCCAGAAAGATCCTCCTGGGTAAAGGCTGACCTTTCCGCATTTTCATAGATTCTCTTGTCCTACTTAATGTGACGCCTTGGGACTGTCAGTTGCGCAGCCGCCCATCCTTCAAACATCCAATCACCGTCCATAAATCAACAAATGCAACGTACCCGGGACAGCCCTGGGCTGCGGATTGGGCTGTTGCGTCGTGGGAGCACTCGCCGGCTCAAAATCCGAGGTGTCCACATAAAGGTTATGCGTCTTGGGATCGAGTGCCATCGTCTTGGCGCCAAACTCCGTTTTCACGGTCTCGACCAGACTGTATTTGTCCGGGGAGTCTTCGTGAATGATGTGGATGGTGCCCTCGCGCGTCGCGGCAGCGATCAGGGCCGTTGCGGGATCGAAGACATTAGTGTCGACACGGTCGCCGATCGGGAATGACTCGCCAATTATTCTGCCGCTGTCGGCATCCATAACGACAAGCATCTTGGGATTGCGCCCCGCAACAAACAATCGCCGGTGTGCCCGGTCCATGGCGATGGATACAGGCTGTCCAGCAGGAGCCACCGGCCAACGCGATTTGATCTTGAGGTCGTGGGAGTCGATCGCAATCACCTCATTGGTGCTTTCAAGATTGTTGTAGATCATTCCCTTGCCATCGGCGACGGCTTGCTCGGGCGCGCCACCAAGTGGAATAGTGGCAATTACTTCTCCCTTGGCGGGATCAATCACGGTTGCGGATTTAGAGTTTCCGTTGAACACGAACACATGCTTCGACGCCGGATCGTAAATGATGGAGTCGGCATCGTCTTCGCCCTTTATGACGCCGATCGTCTTCAGCGTTTTCAGGTCAAACATGACGATCTGGGCGGCGCCCCCGTCGCTGATGAATCCGCGGCCAACTTCAGGTACCAGCGCGACTCCGTGGTCCCTCTTCAATCCACTAATCGTGCCCAACGTCGTGCCTTTATCGGCATCGACCACGATGAACTCCGTGCCGTGCGAGATGTACACGCGTCGCGCGGTCGGATCGAAATTAAGATAATCGAAATATTCGATACCCCCCGGTGCTGCTCCGAACGAAATTTTCTTCAGCAGGTGATAATTGCCCGCGGGCGGAGCGGCCAAAACAAAGGCGCCAAGCGATACGATCAACATACAAACGGCACAATATCCGAGGATAGGAAATCTCATGAAACCTCCAATTGTGAGCAACAAACCGTGGAGTGATAGCAGGAAGGATACACCCCGCGTAGCGGGAAGGAACTTACTTTTTTCCCTCGAGGTTGTAACGGATGCACTGAGTACAGATGGCATGCCGGGGCGAAGGATAACGCGTCAATTCCTTGGTTTCTTTACATTGCACGCAAACCCTTTTGCCCTCTATTAACGGATGAGGTTTGTGCTGCTGGTCCGCGGGCACGCCCAGTCTTTGCAAATGGTAGCGCACGGCGGAAACGGGAACCTGTAAGGCATCCACGATCTCCCGCTGGGTCGCGCCGGAATCCCACATTTTCCCAATATTGATGCGCAAGGCCTCCCCGGGATGTTTCCCGCGGCCTCGCTTGCTAGTCCGCATGCTGCTATAATAATACTATGAGCATTGTCAGAGTTGGTCAGACCGATCCTACGATTTCTCATGAAGTGACGTCGGGCGCTTACAATGCGGAAATTGTCCCGGTCACAAGGCACTCTCGCGCTCAGTTGATTCTGGCTTTTGCGATTGCAGGGGTTTCCGACCTTCTTTCCTTTTTCGCCGTCTTGATCCCACCGGTGGAATGGGCCATTGATGGGGTTACAGCCCTGGCGTTGTTCCTGATCCTCGGGCGCAGGTGGGCGCTTTTGCCTGGCCTGATCGCCGAAGCAATTCCGGGGATGGGTATTTTTCCTTTTTGGGTACTCGTCGTAGGATCCATCGCCGTTTACGATGGCCTGAAACCGATGCACAAGGGGCCTTCGATGCTACTCAAGCTTCTTGCGCGCAAAAACGAGAAGTGACACGGCCAGCAACGCAAACATCACCACCCCCATCCAGTTATTTGTCGCCAGACTGCCGAGTAATCTTCCCCCTACATTGAACCGATCGGGTGTCATCCAGCCGGCATCCTCCAGGACCTTAATAATAATTGCCAGCAGGCCTATGACTCCTCCTGCCGCAATCAATCCGCTGGAGTAAAGCGAACCAGGGCTCACTTCGCTTTCGGCATCGCTCGATTTTTCCTGACCGCGCTCGGCGAGCCACCGCACCATTCCGCCCACGAAGATTGCCATGGTCGTGGCAATTGAAAGATAGGAACCGACCGCGAAAGACAGGGATCGCACGCCCAGCAGTTCGACGCCTATGACGAGGAATACACCGAGCAGCACCAGCCGCCACGGCAGCCGTTGAGTGAGGATGCCGTTAATCACAGTGGCCATCAGGCGCGCCTGCGGCGCCGCGGCCTTCGCACTGCCAATTCCCTGCACCCACTGAATTTCAATCTGCTGCGTGTCGGCATTGTAGAGATACTTGCCGTCAGGAACTTCACCGGAGCCAAGCGCGTTGACAAGCACATAGTTCTTGCCGGCATGCGTGTAATTCTGGCTCTCGACCTTTACTCCTTCGGGCAGTTGGGCAAGATTGATGGCGATCACGTTGGGAGTAAATTCCTCGAGACCCTTGTTCATCAGGATAAGCGTGCCGCCAATAGCGAATGACGCCGCAAGGACGCCTACGATTAATCCGATCTGCTGCTTCACTGGGGTTGCGCCAACCAGATAACCCGTCTTCAAATCCTGGGAGGTTGCGCCCGCATTGGCGGAAGCAATGGCGACGACACCACCAATCGTAATGGCCAGCGCCGCATAAGCGCCACCGGTCCAGCCCGCCACCAGGAACATCGCGCAGGTGGCCATTAGTGTCGCAATGGTCATGCCGCTCACTGGATTTGAAGACGTCCCGATCAATCCGCAGATGCGCGACGACACCGTCACAAACAAAAATCCGAACACGATGACAAATAGGGACGCCACCAGGTTCGAGAACAAACCTGTGCTGGCGCCGGGGATGGGCTTGAACGTCAGCAGCGCCCACATCATCACGATCAGGACGATGGACCCGACCAGTACGAATTTCATCGACAGGTCACGGTCCAGGCGGCTGGACTGCGGTGCGGACCCATCGCGCTGTGCGCGCACGTCTTTGAGTCCTGTAGTCAGGGCGGAAAAAATAGTCGGCAGCGTTCGCAGAAGCGTGATCAGCCCGGAGGCGGCCACCGCGCCCGCACCCATGGGACGAACGTACGTGGTCCACAACTGGTCTGGATCCATTTGGGGTATGGGGATCGTGGACGGGTAGAGAGGCACCGTGACCCCCTGGCCGAAGAAACGAATCGCTGGCATCAGCACCAACCAGGAGAAAACGCCACCCGCGAAAATCGTTCCCGCGATTTTTGGTCCGATGATGTAACCGACACCCAGATATTCAGAAGTAATCGCGGCACGGAAAGATGAACCCGGCAGCCATCCCGGCCGATATTCGGGCTGGTCGTTCCACATTTTCATGGCCGTCATCAGCCACGTATAGACCCCGCCGATGCCCAGTCCCCAGAAGACGCGGCTGGCAAAGGAACCTCCGCGCTCGCCTGCCACCAGCACGTCAGCGCAGGCCGTTCCTTCCGGATAAAGCAGATTGCCGTGCTCCTTGACGATAAGCTGGCGGCGCAGCGGGATCATAAACAAAACACCCAGCCAGCCGCCGATCAGGGCCAGGAAAAATACACGCCAATACTCGGTGTTCAGCGAGAAACCCATGAAAATTAGCGCCGGCAAAGTGAAGATGACGCCTGCTGCCACCGACTCGCCCGCCGAGCCTGTCGTTTGAACAATATTATTTTCCAGGATGGTGGCTCTTCCGAACGCTCGCAGGATGGAAATCGACAATACAGAGATAGGAATCGAGGCCGAAACGGTTAGTCCAGCGCGCAAGCCCACATAAACCGAAACCGCGCCGAACAAAATGCCGAACAGAGCTCCCAGGATCACGGCTCGCCAAGTGAACTCTTTCAGTTCGCTCGAAGCTTCCACATAAGGACGGAAGTCCTCTGGCGGCGCCGTCGAACTCCATGGTTTATCAGCCAAGCCTCACCTCCACCCCAGATTCAAATATTGCTCGCTGCACCGCAAGGTAGAACGTTTCGCGGCCGCCCGCATTATGGCGCAAAATCCGCATATTGAGCAGGAATTTGCGTTTAGCTGGCGGTGTTTCGTTCAACGGTGCAATAGCCGCCGGCGTTTAATGTGTTTATTTCACTGTTGTCCGCGCGCAGACAAACACAATTCTGCCCGCTTCGGGCAGCACATGAAGCGCTGCGCGAAGCTGCCTGCGCGCCAGACTCTTCGCCACGCGAGCGATCTGAACCATGCTTTCCTGATTTAATTCGAGCCGGTAAAGATCAGCGCGATAGGAATAGGAATAACTATGGTAGATAGTTTTTTCGCGTTTCGCGATTTCCAGCAAACCATCCCAAAAACTCTTGCCGCGAAATAGTCGGCGTTGCGTGCCTGCCGCGCGTTCAAGTTCCAGCAGGATTCTTGGATTTGCGCCGACACTCTCGAATATGGCAGTTGAGCAATCCGCGCCGGAAAAGGGACGTGAAGCGTCGGCATCCGGAAATCTTGTCAGCGCCGCATTCACCTCATTTTCGTCCGCATCGAACCCTGTCCACCAATAGCGGTAAAAATGGTAGACGACCGTGCCGGACTTCAGAATTTGCCGGATGCGCCCGGCATCCTTTCCCGACACGCTCAGAATCATGTCCAGCAGTTCGTCCATGCGAAACGTCTGGCGCACGACAGGCCTGACGGTCACGTATCCAGCTTCTTCTTCGGTGTAACGAACGGAAATGGATTCAGGCAGGGTCACCACGGGAGCATACGCGGAGAAAGACTTGGAAGTCGAGCGCTCGCGGATATTTCCTGTGGGTCGCAGCTCGGATTTTACCCCATGTAGCGCCCGCCTTCAGGCGGGCAGTCTGTTGAATCCGCAGTGCCACCCTGAAGGGTGGCGCTACATAGACATTTTACGTATGGGTCACCGAACAAGACTTCTCAAGGATAGGACACGCTAGGCTTGCGAGGATGTTTGAAACAAGTTCTACCAAAAACTCGGGAATAGTCAGGGCGCGTATCAGCCCAATTTTGACAGCCGCTCTTTCACGCGGTCCGACAATACTTTTCCATCGACCGTCTTTCCCTCAAGGCGTGTCCTGGCAGCTTTGATCACAGCGCCCATCGATTTCGGGGAATTTGCTCCGGTTTCGGCGATAGCGCCTTCGATTGCGGCGTTCAGGTCATCATCGGAGGGAGCGGCAGGCAGGTAAGTTTCAAGAATCGCGATTTCCTTGGTTTCCTTATCCGCAAGATCCTGGCGGCCGCCTTTGGTGAATTGCTCCACGGATTCGCGGCGCTGTTTCACCAGCGTCTGCAATACCTGCATGGATTCGGCATCGTCCAGCGCGCGAACTTTTTCGATTTCCTTATATTTAAGGGCGGACTTGACCATTCGCAACACACTCAGGCGCAGCTCGTCCTTGGCCATCATCGCCACGGTCAAATCTTTCTGGATGCGTTCAATCAATGCCATGTGGTTGTGCACGAACGACGGTCCGTGGTCCTCTCTGATTTAGGGATCGTACGCTGAAAGCGAAGGATTTCATTCTGTCTGCCCAACTATAGCACAGCGCTGGAACCACTTGCGGACACCCCCCGCATCGTCATCACAACCCGCAAACAGCAACGACGACAGCCATTCCGGCTCTAGGTTCAATCTTCCAGCTATGTTATTCTGCCTCTTCCACTCAGGAAGTTCTCCCGATCTGAGTGTCTGCAGTCGGGGCGTAGCGCAGCCTGGTAGCGCGCCTGGTTCGGGACCAGGAGGCCGTAGGTTCAAATCCTATCGCCCCGACCATTCTTTTCCCGTCGCTTCATTGCTTTAGGAGAGGTTGGCCGATCTGTTTCGATTCTGCCTGATTCTCACTGTGCCCAATTTTGTGCCCACCCAACCTTGACATCGCATTCGGGCACCTTAATCGGCCCTTGCTTACGGAGACTAGCAGCAGGTGTTCCTAGCTTGGGACTTCAATCGAATAGGATTTTGAGGTGTTCCTGAAGCCTGCCCATGTCAGTTTTCCCTACGACTGCACGTATGCCCACGGAAATCGCGGCAGATTCGATTGCCCAAGTATCTTGGCTTGCAAACAAGATAACAGGCACTTTGGGCAGGATTGTATGTAATACAGCCCCGGTTTCAATGCCGTTCATCACAGGCATCGAATAGCCCAATAGAATCAAATCGGGCTTGAGTGTTCCAGCACTGGCAATAGCGTCAGGACCGTTAGCGGCCTCACCGCATACCTCGCACATCGTTCGTGATTCGAGAAAGCAGCGAGTCACTTTGCGTACGTTGGCATCTTGGTCCACGATGAGAATGCGTCTTGGCATCATTAGCGTACACTCGAATCGCAGTCAGACAACTAAACCCGGAGTTTCACTATTCCTCCAGCGTTAAACCAACAATCGCCTCGAATATTCAGCTTCCGAGCGAGTGCTTTGGCTTCTCTGCAGAGCGTTTGGCGAAGCTCCGTTAGTTCCTGGCGTTCTGCCATGCTCAGAGGAAAAGCAAGCCTGTTTCCAGCAACCTCGTATTCCATCTGGAGTGTAAACAGGCGTCCCATGGACTGATTATGTCAAGTCGCCGAAATACCAGACTGTTCAATAATGAACAGTTTGTCACGATCTATGACTTCGGCTTGGTTGCGGAATTCCGGAGAAAGATGTAGGGCAACTTACATGAATTGCGGTATTACGTTCTGGTCACCATTTGTTGTTACCTTTTCCTATGCACGGGCCGTCTCAGAGAATTAGATGGTTAGCAGACCAGATTGATATCCTGGTGAGGGCTTTCAACAATTCTCAAAGCTCACTTGATCGAACGCAAATACTACAACGGATGAAGGCGCTCATTGAGGAAATTGATGAACTGATCTTGTCTCCGAAGCGGGGCCAGGACAACGCAAGCTCACCGTCCGATTCGCTAAACCACAACCCACTGAAGTGAATTAGGGTTGTTTGGTCCGATTGCGCCTTCAACCCCCCCCGTCAGCCGCTCGCTGCTTTCTTGGCTTTGGATCGAGGATTAGAGGCCAAAGGCATTCCGGCCTGGATGTCAATAGCGATAAATTCGTTTCCTGAATGCTCTGCAAGCTCTTGAATCTTTCGCTGGGTTTCGAATTGGCCGGACACCCACGCTCGCCAAACCGTGGAACCATCGGGGAGTCTCTCAAATATATCGTAGTCGCGCTTCATGGCGTGCCCTGCCTCACTTCGTATCGCCGCTCGCCGTTCGCTCTCTCTCTTTAATGACCCGCAAGATAACCATCGCATCATTGAGTGCAGAATATTCGAAAGGGTCATTTCCGTCTGAAAGTAGCTGCTGACGCCGCTCGAAAATGAGTCGCTCAACTTGCTGCTTCTTTTCCAAGAACTTTTCACGGTCAGGTTCGAGGATTAGCTCCTGAAGAGGAGCTTGCCATTCGGGGAATTTAAATTGTCCATCACTCATGGTCTCAGTCCCTCATGAGTTTGCTAACCGCGATGATATATACTATCTATTCTAATTTTGCCACTCCGGTGATCAATATATGTTGAACCTGCGTTTGCCTTAGAATCGAGGGCTGCTCAGCATCTCCAGGTTGTGAAGCTGAGGGAAGCTTGAACATTTTTCGCCTAGGCTGCGTCACTCATCCTTGCTATTAAACCAGAATGTCCCTTGAAAATTTAGCGTTTCTGCGAGTAGTTGGGCCTCTCGAAGGATCGCTTGGCGGCGTTCCGCCAATTCGCGGCGGTCCTCAATGCTAAGGGGAAAAGCGAGACCCTTTCCGGCTTCCTGGTATTGCTTTCGCAGTTCCTTGAGGCGGTCCATGTGCCGACCATACGGAGCTTGCCACTCGGGGAATTTAAATCGTCCTGCACTCATGGTCTCGCCTGCCGTCCTGCATAATACGCTGCTATGAACGCCACAGAGGATGCTGAAAGACACAGATCACCCAAAGTCGAAGGTTTTGCCCTACGTGCTACGCGACTCATTCTCGGGCCGCCTCAGGTTGTGTTCACCAACGCCGTGGGCCTCGGGATTCCGGGGCCCACGGCGTGCACAGAAGTAGTTATTAGATATTATTAGTGGTACGCCTCGGAATCAGTATTGATGCTCTTGACGTGAATCGTTTTACCGCCCGGCTCCATCTCGCCGTTGATTTTGACCTTGGCCCCAACGAATGGTTCGACCAGCTTCTGATCGTCCAACTGGTACGTGGTCTTGGTTGCGCCGTCATACAGAACGAACTTGCCGTCGGGCTTGGCAGAATGGGCCCAGTAGAGCACACAGGCCTCCTTATTGGTCAGCTCGGGAGGGGCCTTCATGGGGGTCTGAGCGCAATTCAATTGTTCGTCGGTCACTTCGCCTTTAAAAACCTTTTCGTCGGCCGAGGCGAAGCGGGCACTCAATAAACTGAGGAGCAAGATTCCAAGGATTCCAACTGTCAATCGTTTCATCGGAAGCCTCCACAATATTAAGTTTTTCGGGCCAGGTTGGGCCCGCCAATCGATATTAAGCTGCCATAAAAACTATGGTAATGCAATACAAAATATACGGTAGATATTTAGTGGGCCTATTAAATGTGATTAGGTGTAGGCGTTATCGTGCTACTATTCCGTAATGCCAAAGCCTCCGACAAGCAGGCCTGACCAAATCAAATTCCAGAAGGTTCCTCTTGCGGAGCTTCGCCAGGGTCGCCGCGGAAAACATCGCGATTTAATCGATGTCCTCAGGAAGGAACTTGCCACCCTGGCCGACGGCGAGGCGATGAAGATTCCACTCGACAGCGTAAATGGGCTCTCACTTGCGAACTTGCGCTCGGCCATTGTGCGGGCGATGAAATCTCACGGCGTGAAGATCGCCACGTTTTCCGACGGCGACAGCCTATTTGCCTGGCGAAAAACTCCTGGGACGAGCAGGTATGAGCGCAAGCGAGGACCGCGCCGAGACTAGCCCGATGTTAAGCTGCGTCTACTTTCGGATTCGCTTTTCACGGCGGTCATGGGCAAACTATGGCTTGTTTCCCATCCCCCGCCACTCACACCAAACTCCGGGAGCTCGTTGCGAGTAAACTGATCTTGGATTGGTCACCGGAGCAGATTTCCGGATGGCTGAAGCAGCAGTATCCCAACACTCACGCGTGCCTCTGATCCAGCAGCCTCCAGCACATCCACCGGGATCGTTTGGCAATGCGACCGAGGCATGGTATCTTTCTTTTCAGCTATCAAGAGACTCGGCGAAATTAACCGAGCGGATTCCTTAGCGATGTATTATCCTGAGGTAACCGACACTCTTCGAATTCTACCCAGTCCTGCAAGTGCCAACCCGATACACACCGCAGGGATTGCCGCTATGAAGAATGCGGTCTGAATACTGAACGCCTTGCTGAACAGCCACGCGCCCGCTCCCGACCCTACGATGGAACCGAGGCGTCCGATTCCCAGCGCCCAGCCGACTCCCGTTGCTCGACTGGAAGTGGGATAAACCTGGCTGGTCAGCGCGTTCACGCCCGTCATGCCGCCTGACACAGTCGCGCCAGACACGAACATGCACACGGTCAATAACATCTGTGAAGAGTAGGCAAAACCTATGGCGGCAATGGCGACTGCCCCCATGAGGTAGGAAGCCGAAAGCACGGCTTCCGGCTTGTACTTGTCCATGAAATATCCAAGAAAAAGCGCACCGATCGCGGCGCCAATTTGAAATAAACCGACCACGAAGGAGGCAGTCGAAATCGGCATTCCGGAATCCACAATCACGACGGGAAGCCAGTTAGAAAATAAGTAAATAATCAGCAGACTTAGAAAATAGGAAGCCCAAAGCAGGGGCGTATAGGTCCGCATGATGCCTGTGAACAACTGGCTCACTGGCGAGCCTTTGCTTGTGTCTTCCGAAATGACGACCTGAGCGTCGGCAGATAATCCCGGAGAAACTTTGCGGAGCAGCGGCTCTATCGTTTCCCATTTTGCCCCTCGATCGATGAGGTATTTTAACGATTCCGGCAAAAATGCCGCCAGGAGTGGTACCAGCACCAGTGGCAACGCCCCGATAAACAGAAACACGCCTCGCCATCCCACGCGTGGAAGCAAAAGAGGAACCATCACCGTGCCGCCGGCGGCGGAGCCCAGCGTGAAGCCGCAAAACATGGCCGTCACGAGGAACGATCGTTTTCGCGCCGGGCAGAACTCCGAAGTCAACGTGATTGCATTTGGCGCCGCCGCTCCCAGACCGATTCCCGTCAGCACGCGCAGCATCAATAACTGGTGGTAGCTGCCCGCAAACCCGGACGCGGCGCACATGCAACCAAAGATGGAAACCGCGATCATTAAAACTTTTTTTTCGCCCAATGGTGTCGGCGGTCGGCCCGGCGACGAGAGCACCAACGGAATAGCCCGCCAGTCCTCCTGAAAACAACAAGGCGAGGTCGCCGGGTCCAATTTGAAAAGCCGCACGAATGGAAGGCGCAAGAAATCCCACGATGGCCAGGTCGAGTCCATCCAGCGTGGCCACGGCAAAACAAAGCACAATGATAGCTATTTGACGGCTGGAAATCGGCTGGCTATCGAGAATTTCGTCAATCGTCAGCCATGAATGCGAACCAATTCTCGAAGGAGACTGGTTTGCGGTGTCATCGATGTGAGGCGGAGAGGACATAGTCCCGGACGGACGCTGGTTACGATTCGATAGTTTCGTCCTTTACGACGTTTATGAGGTGACCGACACCGTCAATCAAAACTTCGATCGTATCGCCGGCCTTCATGAATATAGGAGGCTCGCGCGTGAAGCCAACACCGCTCGGAGTTCCCGTGGCAATCACGTCCCCCGGAGCAAGCGGCGTGAAACTGGACACGTAAGCAATGATTTCAGGAATCGAAAAAGTCATTTCCCCCAGTTTCGCGGACTGCAAAACCTTGGTGTTAAGTCGAGTCTCGATTTTGCGGTCGCCCAGCCGGTCGAGCGGAGCCGTCACTAAAGCAGGGCCCAACGCTGCCGTGCCAGGAAAATTCTTGCCGGGAATAAATTGACTGGTGTGTTTCTGCCAATCCCGCAACGTCGCGTCGTTAAAACAAGTGTAACCGGCGACATGCTCAAGCGCTTTCTCCCGAGGCACACGAAACGCGGGACGTCCAATGATGAATGCCAATTCTCCCTCGTAATCGAGTGACGTCGAGACTTTGGGCAATGCAATCGTGCCGCGATGGCCAACCAGCGTGTCGGCGAAGCGCGTAAAGAGCATAGGATAACTTGGTTTCGCTCTTCCGGTCTCCAGACGATGTGCTTCGTAATTAGCGCCGACACAAATAATTTTATCGGGATTCGGAATGACGGGATCAAAACTGATCTCACTCAGTTTGTAGTCTGCCCCGCTGGCGGGCTTCGGCGCAGAAGTCAGCAGGCCGAATGATATAGCGCGGAGATACGATTTCAGGTCCGGTAACACCGACCCGATGCGCGCGCCTAAATCATGAACGCCACCGTCATTGAGAGTGCCGTAACTGGACCGGCCTTGTGCTTTAAATGAAATGAATTCCATAGTCTGAAGTTTCCCCTAGGCGCGCATTATAGCTCGGCCCCATAGATTAAGTGTACGTTCAGCGTGCGGCCATTCCTTCACCGGGCGGTCATAAATAATCTCGAGTTCGGCTGAAATCTCCACCCAATTTCCGTCCGGGTCTTCGATAAACACAAAAAGGTTATTTCCCGGGCCGTGGCGCCCTGGTCCCCACATGAGTTGGATTTTGTGTTCTGCCAAACGATCACACCAGTCGCGAATTGTATTCCAGTCCCCCGCTTCATAGGAATGATGATCCATCCCTTGAACGTCTTTGCAAAAAAATGCCAGGGTATGGTGCTCGTGGTTCGAACGCATGAAACAGGTCATGAGTTCGCCTTTTTCGTTTACTACCCGGTCGGACACGGCGAAGCCCAGTTTGTCAGTGTAAAACTTTTCCAGCACATTGACGTTTCGGGTCGTGAGCGTCAAATGTTGAAGTGGAGCTTTAAGTCCGCGTCCCTTTGCCGGTCCGTCCTCGGAGAAACCGAACACAATCACATTCCCATCCGGGTCGCATACAGAGAAGGCGCCTTTGGCAAAAAAAGGGCCGTCGAAAATCCGTGGCTGAAGTCCTTCCTTTTCAGCGCGCGTCCGAATGTCTTGCAATCCCTCGAGGTCGCGGCAAGCATAGGCCCCATACGCAAGCGATTTGGCCGGACCTTCGCTGATCAGCAAGCAGCGGCCGGGTCCCGAGCAAAGCCACGTCTTGGCATCGTGGCGGCTGACAACCATGTCGATTGCCTCGCCGTAAAAATGCGCAAGACGGTCCGGATCGGGACTGAGGATGTGGAGATGGTGAAGGTACGCGCCGGCTCTTACGGTCGTCAGGGAATTCATTTCATCCGAGGTTATATCAATCGACTTCTTCGCCAAAACGTTTCTTTTCTTTTTAGTGCGCGGAATGTTCTACCAGCCCGTCCATTTCACGACCTGTTGCGTTATCTGTGCTGGACCGGGCACAGGGCAACCCCTATGATGTTTGAATGAACGTCGCACCGAAGCCTGAATGGCTGATTCTGGCTTGGACTCACCGCCTGGGGTTTGTATTACTGCTAGTTCTGGTCTGTCACGTATCCGGGTATGCCCAGTCCGGACCGCAACCGCCATGCGAAAAGGAAGCCATTCCACCCTATCCGGATCTCGGCGCTCCGCCGGCCGCAAAATTCTGGACTAAATCCGAAGTCACTGGGGAATGGAAGCCGCCCGCGTGCACCAGATGGACTGAGGAGGGGTTTACAACTCTCGTCACCACGGTCGCGCGATTTCGTTATCCCTCGGGATCGGATGGACTTCTTCGCCACATCGGCGCAATTTCAGATCTGGCGGGAACGCGCTACTGGTCGACCACACACAAGAAATGGCAAACACTTATTGTGGACGCTCACGCCGTCTCCGGTTTGCATTCGAATGAACCCCGAGAAAACTTCACGCTCGATGAGATGAAGCAAGGCCACGACGTCTACTTCGAACAGGCGGACAATCTTTCCGGGAAGGCCACTTACCGAATGCACATTGCGGAGGCGTCGGCTGATCGAATCGTCTTCGATGTCGAGAACGTCGTCACCATGCGCTACCTTTTCATAACGCTCTTCCACCCGGGTGAGATGCAGTCGATCTACTTTCTGGATCGAGAATCGGAAGACGTCTGGCGCTATTACAGCGTCGTGCGCACAGGACGTGGCGCCAACGGTTTAGTCGCGAAAAACCAGTCTTCCGCCATCAACCGGGCAGTGGCCTTCTATCGCCAACTGGTTGGCATTCCCACCGACCAGGAGCCGCCAGCGGCTCGATAAGGGTTTATTTCCTTCGCTGCGTCGAGCCAGAAACCAAAAAGGAAATCTTCGATAAGTTTTTTGCGGTCTCGCAGTAAACTCGGAGTGAGAAATTCCGATCCTGGAGAGCCGGAAACGATGGATAAGCGCGTAGCTAACGCCGATGCGGCGATTTCGAAAATATTTGATGGGGCCACAATCCTGGTGGGCGGATTCGGCACTTCAGGAAGCCCGGAAAATTTGATTGCGGCCTTGCGGAGAAAGGGCACGAAACACCTTACCTGCGTTTCCAACAATGCCGGTATGGCGGATTATGGTTTGGGATTACTTCTACAAACGCACCAGATTCGGAAAATGATCGCCAGTTACGTTGGCGAGAATAAATTATTCGAACAACAGGTACTGGATAAGGAAGTGGAGGTCGAGCTTAATCCGCAGGGAACGCTTTCCGAGCGAATGCGCGCGGGCGGCGCGGGCATCCCGGCGTTTTATACGCCAACCGGCGTGGGAACGCTGATCGCCGAAGGAAAGGAAGTCCGCGAGTTCAATGGCCGCAAGTACCTTCTGGAAAAAGCCTTGCGCGGCGATTTCGCCTTCGTAAAGGCGTGGAAAGGAGACCGCTGGGGCAACCTGGTTTACCGCAAGACCGCTCGGAATTTTAATCCGATGATGGCCACGGCGGCCGATTACGTGATCGCCGAAGTGGAAGACCTGGTGGAATTGGGCTCGCTCACCCCTGACTGCGTACACACGCCGGGAATTTTTGTGGACGCCATTTTTCAGGGAACGTCCTACGAAAAGCGAATTGAGAGGAGAACGGTTCGAAAACGCGCGTAACCCGGCCGCTGGGTGACCCCGAAAAGAGAAACCAATGGCGAAGACGGACGATCAAAAACGGGAATTGATAGCACGGCGCGTGGCCCAGGAGTTGCGCGATGGCCTGTCCGTAAATCTTGGCATCGGGACGCCCACGCTGGTCGCCAACTATATTCCCGCAGGAATGGAAGTGATCCTGCAATCGGAAAACGGCATGCTCGGCATCGGGCCATTTCCCTTCGAAGGCGAAGAGGATCCGGACTTGATCAACGCGGGAAAGGAAACGATTACCGAAATTCCGGGATCCAGTTATTTCTCGAGTGCCGATTCCTTCGCCATGATCCGCGGCGGCCATGTGGACATGACAGTGCTGGGCGCGCTGCAGGTGGATGAGAAGGGCAACTTAGCCAATTGGGCCATTCCCGGCAAGATGCTCAAAGGCATGGGCGGAGCGATGGACCTGGTCGCCGGGGCGCGGCGCGTCATCATTGCCATGGAACACGCCACCAAGGATGGTAAGCCCAAGATACTTCGAACGTGCACGCTGCCGCTTACGGGGATTGAGGTGGTGAACCTGATTGTCACAGAGCTTGCCGTCATCGAAGTGACCAAGAATGGCCTGGTGCTGCGGGAAGTTGCGCCGGGAGAAACTCTGGATTCGATACAGAAAGTCACCGAACCCAAGCTGCGCGTCAGCGAAGATTTGAAGACGATTTCAATATAAGGCAGATGAAGCTCAAGCACGGCTTAGAGTCGAGCGCTCATGTCGCTTGAGGTACCACCCGCCGCAGGCATGTAGCATTTCAAAGTGTAATCCATAACCATACGATCGGCATTAAACCTCCAGCCGAGTGTACGGATCGTTCGCTTCATGCGCTTGATCCAACCACGGGGCAGGCCGTCCTGATCGCGCCGGTAGTACAGCGGAATCACTTCTTCGAGCAGCACCCGGTACAGTTCTTCCCCGTCGCGCGCGTCGTGAACATTCATATTGGAGTGAGTTCTACCCAGTCCGATAGCGAACCCGTTCAAACCGTCATATGCTTCCGCCCACCAGCCATCGAGCACCGAAAGATTGAGGCCTCCGTTCAGGACTACTTTCTGGCCGCTGGTACCTGAAGCTTCGAGCGGCCGGCGCGGATTATTCAGCCAGACGTCAACGCCTTGTACAAAGTGACGCCCAACGTTGATGTCATAGTCTTCCACGAAGACAAATTTGTCCGCGAACGTCGGATCGCGCATCAACTCCGCAATTTGCTGGAGCACGCGTTTGCCGGGTTCATCGCGCGGATGCGCTTTACCGGCGAAAACAAATTGCAACGGTCGATTGGGGTCATTGACCATGGAAGCGAGTCTCTCAATATCAGCCAAAATTAAATTGGCTCTCTTGTAGGTCGCGAAGCGGCGGGCAAATCCAATGGTGAGCGCATCCGGACTGAGCACGCTTGCCAGTCTTCGCAACATTTCCGGCGACTCGCCACGGTATTTAGCCTGGTCCACTGCTCTCTGGCGCACAAATTCTATCAGGCGTGACTTCAAGCCCAGGTGCGTCTCCCAGAGTTCTCCATCATCGACGCTCTCAATTCCCTCCCAGATTTTCGCTTCGGCCCCGCGCTCCTGCCAGCCGGTTCCCAGATGACGGTCATAAAGGCGAAACATTTGCGGCGCCAGCCACGACGGGACGTGCACGCCATTAGTGATGTGGCCGATCGGAACCGCGTCTTCCGCCTTGCCGGGATATAGTCCCGTCCACATGGCCCGGGAAACTTCGCCATGCAAGGCTGAAACGGCGTTGGCGCGCCGGGAAAGTTTCAAGCCCAGCACGGTCATGCAGAATTCTTCGTTAAGATTGCAGGGATTTTCGCGCCCTAGCGCCATCAGCCCTTCGTGGGAAAGCCCTAATTCATCCCGGAGTGGCCCTAAGTGCTCCTCGATCAGACCGGCGTCAAAACGGTCATGGCCCGCTGGCACGGGAGTATGGGTGGTGAAAACGACTTCATGCGAAACACGAGGCGCGGCTTGGCTAAAAGCCAGGCCTTCATCCTCCATGCGCTTGCGAATCGCTTCCAGTACGGCAAATCCGCTGTGTCCTTCGTTCAGGTGCAGAACCCCGGGAGTAATCCCCATGGCCTTCAACGCGCGAAAACCTCCGACACCGAGCAGCAACTCCTGACGAATCCTGATGCGCCCGTCTCCGCCATACAACCGGGATGTGAGTTCGCGGTCCTCGGGCGCATTCCCTTCGACATTCGAATCAAGAAGAAGCAAGTCGCAGCGTCCCACCTTCATGCGCCAGACTTTCGCGCGGATGCAGCCGCTTCGCGTTTCGATCTGCACGGTCACGGGTTCGCCGGTCGGCCCGATGGCCAGTTCCATGGGCAACTGATTGACATCGGTTGCAATGTATTCTTCCTGCTGCCATCCACTGCGATCCAGGCGCTGCCGGAAATATCCCTGGCCATAAAACAAACCAATTCCGATCAAAGGAATGCCCAAATCGGATGCGCTCTTGATGTGGTCGCCGGCAAGAATGCCCAACCCGCCCGAGTACTCCGGAATCGATACGTGCAACCCGAACTCGGCGGAGAAATATGCCACGGGGCGAGGCCGCAGAGCACCCGCATGTCTCGCACCCCAGGTCCGATCCGCCTCCAGATATTCGCGTTGGCGTCGATAGGCATAGTTAATCCGACTGTGCAGCGCCAAATCCTTGGCACGTCGCTCGATTCCCGCGAAGGGAAGTTCGGCCAGCAACGAAATCGGGTTGTGATCGAGTTGGCGCCATCGTGCGGGATCGAGGTCACGGAACAAACTGCTGGTATCGTGATCCCAAGACCACCACACGTTGCGTGCCAGCGCCCAGAGGCGTTCCTGAGTGGGAGCGATAAAACGATCGACGGTGCGAGCTTCGCTTACCACCGGGGCGACCTGGGTGGCCGCCTCCATCAACATACGGACCTCGTCATCCAAAAAAGTGCGGGCCTCCACAGTTTGAACCACGAGGACGCCCTGCAAAACGCCGCGATCGATCAGCGGAACACCAAGGAAAGACTGGTAAGCATCTTCGCCGGCTTCCTTGAAGTACTTAAAGCGCGGATGATTTTTTACCTGCTCCACAGCCACGGAGCGCACTTGCTCCGCGACCAATCCGGCCAGACCCTCGTGCAAGCCCATTCGAAGCGTGCCTATACATTTTGGACGCAGGCCGAGCGTCGCCGCCAGCACCAGATTCGAACGGTCCGGCTCCAGCAAGTATGCTGAGCAGACATCGGTCTTAAACCGTTTGGCAATCAAAGCCACGACGTTCATGAGAGTCTCGGCCGGCTTGCCGCCCTCGGCAGCAAGATTACTGAGCTCCTCCAGAGTCAGGACATAATCAGCGTTGATACCGTGAATGGGTTGAGCCAAGGATTGCATTCCTTCCTCTAGCTTGGAGATTTCCGCAACGCCACTGCGTGCACCTTTCATGTTTCCAGCCAGATCTATCTTGGTTGGATCAGTCCCTGCTTTAATCAGACAGCACCATATTACGTGCGGCAGCAAGGAAGGCGATTTAAAAGAATTGATGGAGATCATTCAAAAATACACTGTCTGGGAAGCGTTACACTCTCCGTGCCTCATCCTCCAACGAAATCCCAGTCAATAAAATCATTATCCTGCGAATTCAAATTTGAACGCTGGATTGCTGTTGCACAGGCGTGCTGTCCCTGATACGGTTTGCTCTTTCCCGCATTCGGCGAATAAAAAAGTATGCACCTCACACCCAGGGAGATCGACAAGTTACTCATCGCGAGTGCCGCGGAGCTTGCACGCAAACGCCGGGGACGCGGTCTGAAGCTGAATTATCCGGAAGCCCTGGCGCTGATCACTGCGGAAATCCTGGAGGGTATTCGCGACGGCAGGTCTGTCTCCGAACTGATGGAGTACGGGGCCACGATTGTGCAACGCAATGACGTGATGGAGGGTGTGCCGGAAATGATTGCGGAAGTTCAGGTCGAGGGAACATTTCCGGACGGCACCAAGCTTGTGACAGTTCATCATCCGATACGATAGGCGATACGATAGGCGATACGATAGGCGATGCGAGGGCAATTCGCTAACCCGAAGCGGAGCTGGAGACGACACATGATTCCTGGAGAATATTTTCTCGCTGCGGGCTCGCTCATCGCCAACGCCGGTCGCCGAACACAGCAACTTGAGGTGGCCAACACGGGCGACCGTCCGATTCAGGTGGGCTCTCATTTCCATTTCTTTGAAGTGAATCGGGCTTTGCGATTCGAGCGTTCGTTGGCTTTTGGCATGCGCCTCAATGTTCCCGCCGGGACCGCGGTGCGGTTCGAGCCCGGTGACACAAAGAAGGTTGTATTGGTCGAACTGGGCGGAGGGGCCGCTGTTTTTGGACTGAACGGACTCACGAATGGCTCAACAACGGAGCAATCCGCCAAAGAAAAGGCATCTGCGCGTGCCAAAACAGAGGGATTCGCGGGAGCGTAGTTCACGCGGGAGCACATTCACGCGGGAGCATTTTTAATGACACTCAATATTTCTCGCCGGCAATACGCGGACCTGTATGGCCCGACCGTCGGCGACCGGATTCGCCTTGCGGACACCGATCTCATGATCGAAATCGAAAAAGATCTCGCGACCTACGGTGACGAAGCGAAATTTGGCGGCGGGAAAGTGTTGCGTGACGGCATGGGCCAGTCCGCGTCGATGACTTCGCAGGCGGGCGCTTTGGATGTGGTCATCACGAATGCAATCGTCCTGGACCATTGGGGAATCGTAAAAGCGGATATCGGGATTCGCGGCGGACGGATTGTGGGAATCGGGAAGGCCGGCAATCCGGACATCATGAACGGCGTGACGCCGGGAATGGTAGTCGGCGCGGGCACGGAAGTCATCGCCGGAGAAGGCAAGATTGTAACGGCGGGGGGCGTTGACGCCCACGTGCACTTCATCTGTCCTCAACTCGTGTGGACCGCTCTCTCAGCGGGACTCACTACGCTAATCGGCGGTGGAACCGGGCCTGCCACGGGAACGAACGCAACAACCTGCACGCCGGGTCCCTGGAACATACATCGCATGCTCGAATCCGCTGATGCCTTGCCCATCAATCTTGGTTTTCTGGGGAAGGGCAACGCTTCCATGCCCGATCCATTACGTGAGCAGATTGAAGCCGGTGTAATCGGACTCAAGCTTCATGAGGACTGGGGCACAACTCCGGCGGCCATCGATTGCGCGCTCTCGGTGGCCGACGAATACGACGTGCAGGTGGCGATCCACACCGATACGCTGAACGAAGCCGGCTTCGTTCAGGATTCTATTCGCGCCTTCAAGGGCCGCACGATTCACACGTATCACACCGAAGGCGCCGGCGGAGGGCACGCACCCGACATTATTCGAGTTTGCGGCGAGCCGAATTGCCTTCCGTCGTCTACCAATCCAACCATGCCGTTCACCATCAACACACTTGACGAACATCTGGACATGTTAATGGTGTGTCATCACCTCAATCCGTCCATCCCGGAAGATGTTGCCTTTGCCGAGTCGCGCATCCGTGCCGAAACGATCGCGGCGGAAGATGTGCTTCATGACATTGGCGCGATCAGTATGATGTCTTCCGATTCGCAGGCCATGGGCAGGATCGGCGAAGTCATCCTCCGAACCTGGCAGACCGCCGACAAGATGAAACGCCAGCGGGGCTCCCTGGCTGGAGAAAGACCCGGGAACGATAATCTTCGCGTACGTCGTTACGTCGCAAAATTCACGATCAATCCCGCCATTGCGCATGGCATTGCGCACGAACTCGGTTCCGTGGAGACCGGCAAACTTGCCGATCTGGTTGTCTGGCACCCCGCGTTCTTCGGCGTGAAACCCGAACTCGTAATCAAAGGTGGAATGATCGCCTGGGCCGCGATGGGCGATCCCAACGCCTCGATCCCCACGCCGCAACCTGTAATTTTTCGTCCCATGTTTGGAAGTTATGGAGCGGCTATGCACAGCACTTCGCTGGTCTTTGTGTCCAAGGCCGCATTAGCTGCAGGCATTCCCAATCAGCTGGGACTGAAAAAACGCGCCATCGCAGTCGAGAAATGCCGGGGACTCTCCAAGCGCGATATGGTCAACAACGATGCATTGCCGCGCATCGAAGTGGACTCCGAAACGTATGAGGTTCGTGCGGACGGAGAATTAATGACGTGCGAGGCTGCCACCGTTCTCCCCATGGCGCAGCGTTATTTTCTGTTTTGACCGTACGCGATGCTCCTGCTAACGATTATCGATCGGCTACTCGCAGAGGTAAGTGAAGAAGATCTGCGGGGCAAGCAGGCAGATCGTCTGGCGCTTACTTCCGAACAGCGCCGCTGGACGCGCGGCCGGTTTGTCACATTTGTTGGACGCGACGTGGCCTTCGCACTGCCGACGGGAACCCAACTGGAGCCCGGCCAGACGATCTGGATTGAGTCCGATTGGTATCTGACAATCGAGGCCGCACCAGAGCCGTTGCTCGAAATTCGCGCCCGGGATCAGCGTGAGGCCATTCGAATTGCGTTCGATGTCGGTAATCGCCATTTTCCTCTGGCGTACGATGCGGACCGGTTGCTCGTCCCCGACGATCCAGCCATGATTCAGTTACTTGATCGAATCGGGGCGCCGTGGAAAAAATGCACCAGAGCATTTAATCCGATCGGGAAGGCTCTACGACATGAAAGTTGAATCATTTCTGAGCCTGCTGCAATTCAGCGATGGCCTGTTTCCAGCAGGATCCTACGCGCATTCGTACGGTTTGGAATCCTGCGTCGCGGATGGAACCGTAAAGAACGCTGGTGATGTTACCTCCTTTCTTCGCGCGCTTTTGCAAGGTTCAGTCGCCCCCACCGATGGTTTAGCCGCGCTCTGTTCGTCGAAAGCCTGTCGTGCCGGCGATATGGAGACATGTCTGATGATCGATGCCTCGCTTGACGCCATGAAAAGCGCGAGCGAACTGCGCGCCGCCAGCCGCCAAATGGGAAGGCAGGTCTTGCGGATAGCTTACAACTTGACTGCACCCGGACTCACATCCGACCTCTTTCGTGCAGTCGAAAACGGTGAATCCCCAGGGCACCACGCGTTGGCGTTTGGCGCAGTCGGAGCCGCGATGGATTGGCGCGGGCAGGAACTGGTTTCCGCTTATCTTTATTCAACGTGCTCTGGACTGGTGGCCGCTGCTTTAAGACTGCTTCCTCTCGGTCAACTTGCCGGTCAACGCATTCTGTGGGAATTGCTCCCGCTGATTGCTAGACTCGCTGATCAATCGCAGGACACCGACTTCGCAGATATCTGGAGCTTTGCGCCCGCGCTTGAAATTGCAGCCATGCGGCATGAAACACTCGAATCCAGGCTGTTCCGGTCATGATACCGAAACCATTGAAACTCGGTATCGGCGGACCCGTGGGCTCGGGAAAGACCGCCCTGGTGGAAGCCATTTGCACGCGTCTGCGCGGGCGAAACAGCATTGCCGTCATTACGAACGATATCTACACACGTGAGGATGCCGAGTTTCTAACTCGCCGAGGTGTGCTGCCTCCGGAGCGAATCATCGGTGTAGAAACGGGTGGTTGCCCCCATACGGCAATCCGCGAAGACGCTTCCGTCAACCTCGAAGCATCCGGAACGCTCATCCGCCGTTTTCCGGATCTCGATCTTCTGTTGATTGAAAGCGGGGGAGACAATCTTGCCGCCACGTTCAGCCCGGAACTTGTGGACGCCGCCATTTACGTAATTGATGTCGCGGAGGGCGACAAAATTCCGCGCAAGGGCGGACCTGGAATCACAAATTCCTGGCTATTGGTGATTAACAAAATCGACCTGGCGCCCTACGTCGGCGCGAGCCTGGAAGTGATGGAGCGCGATGCCGCGCGCGTGCGAGGAGGAAAACCCCACGTCTTCACGAATCTCAAAGATGGTACCGGAATGGATACCGTCATTGGATGCATCCGTCGGGATCTATTGTTCGAATCCTGAGCGGGCCGGACGGGACGGATTTCTCACACTGCGATTTGAGCGCCGTGGGCCGAGCACATTCCTGGGGCAATGCCGCTTTACCCTACCACTTCAGGCGCTCACTCCGCTCATTCTTGAAGACGGCACCGCGTACTTGACGCTGCTGAATCCGACGGGCGGAGTATTCGGCGGCGACCGTCTAATAACAAACGTTGTCCTGGAAACAAATGCGCATGTTTGCCTGACCACCACATCGGCAACGCGCATTTATCGGGCTTTGCACGACCCTGCCGTTCAGGAAACGACAATCCAGGTCGCCGACGGAGCCACACTCGAATATCTTCCCGAGCACATGATTCCCCATGCCGGTTCCGCACTGCGGCAAAAATTACGCGTGGAATTGGCGCAAACCAGCCGCGCAGTCATTCTGGATTCGTTCGCCTCGGGACGTGTAGCACACGGTGAGCGCTGGAAGTTCAAGGAGCTTGATCTTCAAATGGAGGTCATGACGTGTAATAAGCCAACGTTTATCAATCGGATGAAAATCGTGCCGGCCGAGATGCCGCCTCAACAGTTCGGCCTGATGGATGAGTTCAATTATATGACTTGCATGGGTGTATTCGCCGCTGAGTTTGATGGCTGGCCGCAGATGGCGGCTGAAGTGCACGCGCAATTGCGGGACATGCCCGATGTCGTTGGAGGCGTCAGTTTAATTTCCAGGGGAGGTTGCGTCGTGAAATATATGGCCAACTCAGCCGCGGACTTAACGGAAGCAAATAAAAAGCTGTGGAGTGTGGCGCGAGAATTGGTGATCCGGTTGCCGGTATTCGATCCGCGAAAATTTTAAGTCGGGAGCAAAAAAGAGATCTATCCCATGGTCACGCTGCTTGCCATCGTGTTGCTCGGATTTGTTCTGGGCATGCGTCACGCTACAGACCCTGATCACGTGGTCGCCGTAGCGGCAATTGTCAGCCGCGAAAAGACGATCCTGCACGCCACGATCATCGGCGCTCTGTGGGGACTTGGCCATACCATCACGATTCTCATCGTTGGCGCGGCCATCATCTTGTTCAGGCTGACGATCCCGCCAGACCTGGGCTTGAGCATGGAGTTATCAGTGGGACTGATGCTGATTCTGCTCGGTGCGTCCAATCTTACGGGCGTTACCCAACGGTGGATCGAACGGTTCACCAATCGCCAACACGACACTGGGACGCATAGTCATCTAATTGGGGGACACTTGATTGTGCACTCCCATGACTCCACAAGCGAGGCTGTCATCTCCCGGCGAGAATCGTTCTTCGACGGCCTTTCGCTCGCGTGGAGAAAATTTGGACTCTTTCATATCCTGCGTCCACTTACGGTAGGCATCGTGCATGGTCTTGCGGGATCAGCGGCGATAGCCCTTCTGGTGCTGACAACAATTTCCAGTGCCCAATGGGCGATCGCCTATTTGCTTATTTTTGGACTTGGTACGATTGCCGGAATGATGATGATCACTGCAGCAATCGCGCTGCCCTTCACCTACACGCTCCGGCACTTTACGTCGCTGAATCGAAACTTGGCGGTGGCCTCCGGAATCCTGAGCATGTGCTTCGGATTATTTCTGTGCTACCAGACAGGCGTCGTGGGGGGCTTGTTCATGGGACGTCCGAGTTGGACCGCCCACTAGCTCTTGACTCGAAACGATGGCGGTCCGACCTACGGTTTTCCGCTGCTGTGAGCCGCGGACGGAAGCATCTTCATCAGCACCTGCCTGTAGCGTGGCGAGCCCAGAAACAAATTTTCCGGAGTCTGGCGATAGCTCTCCATTTCATTGTAAATATATTCCTGCAGACTGGAATCAATTCCCCATCCGGCCAGGTATTGCAGGCGAAGGTCTTTGTCCCGATTAATTTCCGCACCCTGCAGCCAAGCCCGCAGATCGGATTCCTGTCCCGCAAATGTGGAAAACAAATCGACGGCGGATGTAACGTCGATTTCGCGCAACGATTCAGCGACGGGACCGTAGGGCGGGCTTTCCAGCCGCCGTTGAACTTCGTCCAAATTAATCTGCAACGGTTCGGCCTGCCCCAGAAACACCATGTCGTAGCCCTGTCCATCCCTGGTGTTCGCCCATATTGTGCCGTGAGGAAAGACCTGGAAAAATGTGGCCAGCTCGCTTTGCACGGTTTTCACGTCGCTCTCGTACAAAGGAACGTACAAAGTAAACATGCCTCCGGGGTTTAAGTGTTCCCGTACGGCCTGGAAATATTCCGCCGAATACAGCGCAGCGGTACCCTTCACAAATACATCCAGGGGATCGGAGGCGATAATGTCGAATTTTTCCCGAGTGGTCAGCAGGTAATGCCGGGCATCGTCGTAAACGATATGGGTGCGCGAATTATTCAGGACGTCATAATTCTCCTTGGCAAAATATCGCGTGGAAATCGGCGGGATAAGCGGCTCAATTTCGCAGACCGTGATTTTTTCGATGCCCGGGTAAGTTGTAAAACTGCCGGCGGAGACTCCGGCCCCGAAGCCGATGCCCAATACGGATTTCGGGTCGGGATGCAGCAATGCCGGTAAATGACCAACCATCCGCTGCAGCTTCATGTCGAACGGGTAAGTGGTCGCTTCCACATGGCCGTTAACGTCGATTCCAATCGACCCGTCAGGCCATTTCGAAATCGCCACGGAGGAATTCCGTCCTTCCGCAGTGTAAATGATTTCCGACAGACCCATATTCGTCGCCATCCGTCGGCCGTACGCGATCAATTCGCCGGGAATTCGTGGCACCGTCGTGGTAAGTAGACTTGCCAGCACCATGGACGCCGCCAACCCGATTGCGCCACTCCACGACTTGTATTCTCGAATGCAAGGGATTAGAACAAACAACGCGCCCACCGCGGATAAAGCCAGCAGCACGCGCTGAGATTGTTGAGTGCCAATCCACGGAACCAGCACCAGGCTGGTACCGAGCGCGCCAATAATTGCGCCAAAAGTGTTCGCCGCATAGATGCCCCCCACTTGCCGTCCGGAATCGTTTCCCGGTGAAGCAACAGCCGCCAGCGTCAGCGTGAAACTAGCGCCCCACAGAATTGTTGGCGGCAAGATTGCCCAGAGGCATCGCAACAGGTCAAGCTGGAACATCGACCAGGGGCTGACGGAACGCAAAGGATTGATGGGCCAGTAGGGCAACGAAACGGCGATCGCGTGAGCTGTCCAGGCAATGCCCAAAGAAAGCGACATCTGGCATACTCCTAACGCGAGCCTGGGTGGCACCGCGCGAGATAAGAACGACCCGGCGCCGCTGCCAATTGCCAGGCCCACCAGGAACACCGCAAGAATAATCGCGAACACATAAACCGTCGCGCCCATCATCATGCCCATCAATCGTGTCCAGATCACCTCCGCGCCAAGCGCGCTGGCTCCCGAGAACGCGATGGTCAGATAGACGCCCCAATTTCCTGCGGGCACTTCGGCGTGGCCTTCGTTCCCTGAAGATCCGGGAGCTTTCGCGGCCGCGTTCTCCTCCATTTGCGCGGGTACTTGCGTGGCCAATAGAAAACTGATCGCGGCAATCACCAGATTAATTCCTACAGCCACGTACGTAGCCACGGCGACGTTGTAAATCCGCAGCAGGTAAAAACCGGCCGCCAGACAGCCAAAAACCGCGCCGAATATATTTCCGGCATAGAGCAATCCCCAACGCGATGCCCCGAGTTCAGTAGATTCAATCCATCCTGCAATTGCGGGCAGCGTGGCTCCCATCAACACCGTCGGCGGCAGCAAACAGATCGCCGACATGAACGCACGCAGAAGCATCCCCGGCAGACCATGCTCGGCCCCCGCTATGTAGACTCGATCGACGAACGGAATTCCGAACAGCACCAGCATCGCGCAAATCGCAATACCCGACTCCAGAATGGCGTAAAGCTTAAACGGGTGTTGGTCCGCGGAGCGCATGCGAGGCAAAGCGATGCTGCCCAAACACAGGCCTCCCATGAAAGTTGCCAGTACGATGGCAAGCGATACCGCCGTCGAACCAATGGCCAGTTGCAGCAATTGGTACCACACGATCTCGTAAATCAGCGCCGAACAACCACTACCTGCAAACAAAAGCAGCAATACAGGGAAGAGCCACGAGGCGTCAGACTTTCTCAACGAGTTTTGAAGTCGATTCATCCGGCCCTGACATATTTTAAAATCGGGATAAAACTAGCGATCGCTCGGCCGCCATGACCCAGGCAGCCAATTGTTAGAAGTCATCCAGAAGCAACAGGTTTCCAGTGATTTGGAGAGAGCCGCCCGTTAGTTGATCTCCGGCAAGATTTGGCGCGCCGGCAAGGTGCCGATATCCGAAACCCCTGGATGCGCACCGAAACGAGTGAGAATATTGCGCGTGGCCCGCCTGACGGCGGGGTTGTCGTAGGTTTTCCCTTCAAGTCCCGGGTCCGCAAGTCCCCAGCTCCATTGCATCGATCCAGCCGCGAAGACCGTACTGCCATTTGGCATCGTGTACGCTGTCATATCCGCATAGCGGGTGTCGCCGTGAAATGGGTATGGAGAGTGCCCGATTCGCTGCATACCGGCAGGAGGATGATCGAAGACGCGGTCGACTTCGTACCCCAGCAGGTCGTGGAGAATATCTCCATTCTTGAGTCCGGTTCCCTCGAATATCCAGTGCGAAGCATCCGAAACGACGATATCGGTTTGCACGGGGTCCGATTCGTACATCACGCCGACCAAGGAATCCTCGGGCCGATCAACTGGATGAGAACGAAACTTTACGGTCGTAAGTCTGCGCATTGCAGGGTCATCCGAGTGCGACAGCGGGTCCGCGCCCTGATTCTTGTAACAGACAATCGTGCGGTCCGCGTCCCCGGTGATCGAGCTGGGCTCGAATCGAATCTGCCAGTAGGCCGTATTGGATCCGAAAAATCCCACACTCACACCGCGATTGAGCGCCGCTTCCACATTGTCACGCATCTGCCAGGACCAATATTCGTCATGTCCCACGGAAAGAAATGCCTTATGCTGCAGCAACAAGTCCCCGCGCGAATGAGTGTCCACGTCTGTCGTATAGGCAACATCATAGCCTTCCTTTTCCAGGTATCGGGCCATGCTGAGTTCCCAGTACAACATATCTCCCGTCCCATGCCCGCGCAAATAAGGACGATTGAAAGACACTTTGAATGCGCGCTTCTTCGTGTACAGAGACTTTCCGCCCCATTCGTTATAAGCCTGGTACGTGGTCACGCTGGATTGGAACAACAAGTCGGAGTGGCGCTCGTCGTCGCGCACTATGAAGGTGATGTAACTCTGTTTTCCGCTGGTTCCGGCAGTGAGCTTCGCCACATAAATCCCGCTTGGCCAATCCGCCGGTTCGTGCGAACTGGGAACATGGAGTACATACGGGTCGTGCCAGTCGCATTCGATGATTCCGGAAACGTTATCAACGGCAGGGGGCGGCTGCACGACCCCCGGAAGTGTGATGGCAGACGTCATCTTCTTCATGCCAGCGCCGCCGTACCACCCTACGCGATAAACCTCAATCGCGTACTTTGGTTCCGCGGTATTCACGTACAGGCTGATGTCTTCGCCTCGGTTCACGCTCACCGCGGAGGCATAGCCTTCAATCTCTGAGCCCGTTGCTGGGTTCGTAAGTTGCAGGGCTGCCGTAGCGGAACCTGAGTTATCCAAATCGGTAAACGCGGGAATAGCGGTGTAAGTCCTGGCAGTGCAGCCCGACAGTAGCGAACACACGCCGATCAATGCGCCAATCAAGAGCGCGCAGCCAAGCTTTGTTACGGTCCCGCAAGGGGAACGCTTACTTTTCTCCGCATCATCGACAGGCAAATGCACAGCGATTCTCTCCCGGCTCAACGAATTTTTAGCTACAGCCCTGGGTTCAAATGGATCCGACAAAGAGTGGGCACAGTATATGTCAGAAGCAAAATAAAGTGGAACTATTCTGGAGAATGCATATCTCGGTCAGGCAATTCATCTTCGCCTGCATTTCGCCTTCGAGGTGGACTTGCCAGGAACGTCCCGACATCGTGTAAGTGGAATCTGGGAGTTCTTGGTCGCGAACCGATTCAACTTACTTTGGATTCGAGCTTGTGTGTCCAGTGAGAAAGATGATTAAGAGAAGTTTCGTGGGTGCGGTCAAGTTGCAGGGGAGTCATGGAAATTGCACCGTCAAAAATTGCTGCATAATCGCTTTCAGGATCGAGCCCCTCGATCTGTTCCTGCTCCAACAGCCAGAAGAACGAGCGGCCGCGCGGATCAGTGCCTTCTTGCAGAACATTGCGCGTAACCTTTTGGGATTGGCGCGTGAACCGCACGCCGCCATTCCAGTTAAGCGGCACATTCACATTCAGCAAAACACCGGGCGGCAAGCCCTCCGCCAGAACGAGTTGCGCCAGTTCGTGGGCGAACTTTGCGGCGCGCTCGTAGTGGAAACCGGCGCCCTTGTGCGCTACTGACATCGCGATTCCCGGAATGCGGTTTATCGCCGCTTCCATCGCCGCGCCTACGGTGCCCGAATAAAACACGTTTTCGCCCAGGTTGCCGCCGCGATTGATCCCGGAAATAACCAGGTCCGGCCGCTCGGGAAGAAGACCGTTGAGGGCAAGAATCACGGAATCGGCCGGCGTACCCTCCACCGCCCACTCGCGCTCCGCAATCTTTTCCCAGAATATGGGCTGCCGCAATGTGAGCGACTGCGCGGAGGCGCTGCGTTCATGACTGGGCGCCACCACGCTGATTGTTCCCAAGCCTTCCATGGCCGAAACGAGCGCGCGCAAGCCTTCCGCGTGAATGCCATCATCATTGGTAATCAGAATGTATGCCATGAACGCTTTCGTAACAGGGGCGGTTGTGGTCGAGGATGTCTTTCTACACTGCTCCCTGGATGGAAAAAATGGTCGGGACGACTGGATTTGAACCAGCGACCTCACGCACCCCAAGCGTGCGCGCTACCAGGCTGCGCTACGTCCCGACAGTGGCATCAGCGTATCACTCGCGTTCGAGAAGCGTCAAGAAAGAGCGCAGCGAATCCCGCAGGTCGAGCAACATCTTGCGATTAAGGAGCGGAGACGTTTGTGTCAAGACTGTACTCGCCGGGTACGTGGAAGATTGCGCGGCCGGTGTATCGGCAAACGCTTCGCCATCGTCCGAATAGTTCTTGTCGGCATTCTGATTGCTGCTTTGGATGTCGCCCCGCTCCATCGCCTGCTCGCGCAAATGGCGGCGCGCCCCGGCAATCGTAAAACCTTCATCGTACAGCAGACGCTTGATGCGCAGGACAGTCTCAATATCCTCGCGCCGGTATAGGCGGTGTCCTTTGGGGCTCTTGACCGGCTGCAGCATCGGGAATTCCGTCTCCCAATAGCGCAGGACGAATTGCTTGGTGGCCGTCAAGCGGCTGACCTCACCAATCCGGAAGAGACCCTCATCCGCAATGGCAGATTCGGAGTGTCCGTTATCGCGCATCAATTCTTCATCCTAATCCGATTCTGCGGCGTGTCAACTTCCCGAAACACCGATAAATCAATCAACGCTGGTAACCCTTGTTAGGTTTAGAGCCTTTTATCTTTCTGGCGCTGGATTTGTCTCGCGTTGGGTTTCCGTGTTCGCGTTTTTCCTTCATGCGTTGCAGGAAGCGGATCGGCGAGCCCAGGAAATCAAATTTTTCGCGTAGGCGGTTTGCCAAAAAGCGCTCGTAGCTGAAATGCAGGCGCTTGCCTTGATTGGTGAAAATAACGAACGTCGGCGGCGAGGTAGCGGCCTGCGTCATGTAGTAGATTTTTACTTTGCGCGCGGCCGGAGAAGTGCCGCGGCTCAGATCCACTTCGGAAAGCCAGCGATTCAGCTCGCCGGTGGAAATTCGTCTGCGACGCGCGTCGGTGACGCGATCGATCAATCCAAAAAGCTTTTCCGTGTGTTCGCCAGTGAGCGCAGAGACAAATAATATTGGCGCATAATCGAGAAACTTGAACCGGTTTCGCACAATCGTTTCGTACTCGGCCATCAATTGGGCCGGATCTACCCTGCCTGTTGGTGCTTTTTTGCGCTTCTCTCCGGTGTGCTTGCGGCTGCGCGATACAACCACGTGCTGCTGACGAGATTGCTGAGTTTCCGCTTCCCTCTTTGCTTTTTCGGCCGCCGCCTCGAGCGCCAGGTCCCATTTATTCATAACAATGATCACGGAGCGGCCCGATTCTTCCGCATAGCCCGCTATATTGGCGTCACCCGCGGCCACTCCGGTGCTCGCGTCAACGATCAGCAGCGCGATATCAGCTTGCTCAAGATGCCGGCGCGCCATCACCACGCTCAGTTTTTCCGCCACGAGTTTCGTCTTGCCTCTGCGACGAATGCCGGCGGTGTCCACGAACCGATAGGTGTGCTCGCCGCGTTGCACAATCGTATCCACAGCGTCGCGCGTCGTACCCGGCAGTTCGGAAACGATCGAGCGATCCGCGCCCGCAAGCCGGTTGAGCATCGTCGATTTCCCGACGTTAGGTCTTCCAATGATGGCTACATTCACTTGCCCCGGAACTTGTCCGGACGGGCGGTTGTGCTCTTCTTGCTCGTCGCCCAATATTTCTGCCGGAGCATTCCCAGGCTCGATGTGCGACGTCAGAGCGTCGAGAAGCGCATCCATCCCGTAGCCATGCTCCGCGGAGACGGGGAAAACGTCATCGGAAAGCTCATAAAATGGCGCCGCAAGCGATTCCTGCATCTGCGTGTCCACTTTATTTGCAACGATCAGGAATGGCTTTCCGGTGCGACGTAACAGGCGCGCCAACTCGGCGTCCAAAGGCGTCAGACCGGCTCGCGCGTCCACGATAAGCACGAGTTGTGACGCCGCTTCAATGGCCATCTGCGCCTGGCGAAGAATTTCGCGCGGGATGGCGGCTTTGTCGTCAGGCACGATTCCGCCTGTATCAACCACTTCGAAAGAGCGCCCTTGCCAGGAGGCGTTGCCATAGATGCGGTCGCGCGTAATCCCGGGTTCGTCGGTTACGATGGAGCGCCGCGTCCCAGTCAAGCGATTGAAAATCGTGGACTTGCCGACGTTGGGGCGGCCGACAATTACAATGGATGGTATTTTTTCAGTCATTCTTCTGGCAGGTCCCTGTTGGACTTTCACCCGTAGCACACGATGAATTATCAGGCGGCCCGGAATCTTCCACTGTATCTCACAGTGTTAACAAACAGAAGCCCTCACTGCATCGATGAAACTATGCGCGAACTATGATTTTCGATTTCGTTTCCCTACGCACATTATCGCGCGGACTCAATCAGGTTGAACGAAGAGTATTGCCGCAGCGCAGGACGACATTCGCGATGTTAACCTAAAATGAAACCGAATCCTTCACGGGAAAGACGCTGCTTGCCCGACGATTGATTCTCGCTTTACTGAGCACGGCTGGCGACACTCAACAGCATCTGCGTGCCGCCATCGAGATGAACATCCTTGCTGGGAGAAATAATCATTGTTCCTTCGGTTGCGTTCGAAGCCGACAGATCAATCGATATCCCATCCAGGCCAAAAACCCCGCTGCTGTTGGAAGCTAACCGGCCAGAAGAAGCTATCCCGCCCACGGCTCCAGCCGAGCGCGCCACCCCGCTCAATGTCGCCCCGGTATCGCCGGCTGCATGAGAAGCTGCGTTTGCCACACCTCCTACTGCCCCGTCTGCCGTGGTTCCGCCACCGAGCAGTCCGCCTCCGGCACTTGCGTTCGGCGCGTCCTGCGAGGAGCCGCCTCCTGCAAAGGCGTCTTGGGAGGCCTGCGCGGCGGACGCCGAGGATTGAGAGATGGCCAGCGCCTGGATAATGACGGTCAAGGGTATCTCCTCCCCACTTTTCAACACGGCATGATCAAATACAATTCCCAATTGCGACTGGGATTGTTCTTTCGTGCGCGCTTGCGCCTGGGAGACGTGCCCAACCAGGGAGGTGCCTTTCTTCAAAATCACTTTGCCGTCCTGCTTCACATCCTGCGCGGTCCGCGCCTCAACTCGGTCGCCGGGTTTACTTTTTTTGGCGTCGAGGGAATTCACCAAGGATGTGTCGATTTTCGTCCCGCTGGCAAGATCGGCGGAAACGGGACTTTGCGATTGCGCTGCGGCGGGCCAGGAACACAAGACTCCAATGATCAAGGCAGGAAGAATACGTTTCATGTGGGAGCCTCCTTCGGAATTATCTCTTTTTGAACGAGGACATGAATCCCTCAGGCTCTGCCAAATCATGGTCTATTCCCGGCAAGAATGCAATATAACGGCAGGGCGGATATCCGTTCGGTTGGAATTGTTTTAAGAAGAAAAATATTTTCGCGACTCATGAAACCAGCGACAAGCCACGTCCCACTTCCGCCATGATTTCACAGGCACGCTCGAGATCGGCACGTTTATGCGTAGCCGTAACAATGGCGCGCAGACGCGCCTTTCCCTCGGCGACCGTTGGAAACCCAACAGCCGGTGCATACACCCCGGCATCGTAAAGACGGCGTGAAAATTCAAACGCCTTGGCGGCTTCGCCCACATGGATCGGAGTAATCGGCGTCTGGCTCAAACCGATGGAAAAGCCAAGTTTCGTGATCCGTCGTTGAAAAAACCTGGTATTCGCCCACAGCCTCTTAATCAGTTTTTCGCCATCGGAAGAATCGAGGAGGGTAATTGCAGCCTGACACGTTGCAACAACAGACGGGGGATGGCCGGTGGAAAATAAGAATGGGCGCGCGCGATGATACAGGAAATCCACCAGTTCTCTCGACCCGCAGACGTATCCGCCCATTGCGCCGATCGCCTTGCTAAGTGTGCCGACTTGAATATGAACGCGGCCATGGCAGCCATGGTGATCCACCGTGCCGCGACCGTTGCGTCCCAACACGCCGGACGCATGGGCATCATCCACCATCATGATGCAGTCGTATTTTTCCGCAAGATCGCAGAGCCCGGCGAGTGGCGCGATATCGCCATCCATGGAAAAAACGCCGTCGGTAATTAATAATTTGCGACCGGGCCAATTTTCCGTTTCCTTGCAAAGGCGCTCGCAGGCGGCGACATCTTTGTGCCGGAATACTTTGATGGTCGCTTTCGATAATTTGCAGCCGTCGATGATGCTGGCGTGGTTGAGTTCATCGGAAATAATCAGATCGTCCTTGCCCAGAATGGCCGCGACCGTACCCGCATTCGCCGTGAAGCCCGATTGAAAGACCACGCAGGCCTCGGTGCCCTTGAACTTGGCGATCTGTTCTTCGAGCGCCATATGCAAATCCATTGTCCCGGCAATGGTGCGTACCGCGCCCGCTCCTACCCCATGAGTGCGGATCGCCTCAATCGCGGCGCGACGCAATGCCCTGTTCGTGGTCAGGCCCAGATAGTTGTTAGAACTGAGGTTGATCACATCCTTGCCATCGAATTTCGCCCGTGCCTTCTGCTCGCCCTGCAGAACCCGCAGGTGAAAATGCAGTCCCTTGACTTGCATTTCCTGGAGTTGATCATGGAGATAAGCGAGAGGATTCTGATTCGTAGTGGTCATCTGAATTTCTCCAACGCAGGCGCTTCACGCCATCGGATCGAGAAAATCTCACTGCACGCGTTCGAACGGATAGCCCGACTCATCCAGAGCGGCGACCAGGTGCGCGACATGCTCTGGCCCGCGCGTTTCCATCGTGATATCGATCACCGCGTCTCCGAGCACTACTCCGTAGTACGCCCGGTCGTAGTTGGTCTCCACTATGTTTGCTTTCTGATCCGCGATCACGGCGGCAAGCCGCTGCAAGGCGCCAGGATGATCGGGAAGATGGATTCGCAGACGGACCAGCCGGCCGTCTTTCACCAGGCCGCGCTCGATAATTAGCGAAAGCAGCGACACGTCAATGTTACCGGCGCTTATCAGGACTCCAATTTTTTTGCCGCTGTGCGATATCTTCTTGTTCAAAATCGCGGCGGTTGCAGCGGCGCCCGCACCCTCGACGAGCGTTTTTTCCCTTTCCAGGAGCAGCAGAATCGCGTTGGCGATTTCCTCTTCGTCTACTGTGACAATGTCATCCACATATTTCTGAACCATGGGAAAAGTGCGAACCCCGGCGCATCGAACCGCGATTCCGTCCGCGATGGTCTTGGTTGCCGGGAGCGTCACGAGCTCGTTTTTTTCGAGTGCCGCTTTCATGGCCGCCAGCTTGGACGATTGCACTCCGATCACGCAAATCCTGGGATTTTTTTCTTTTACCGCGCAAGCCACTCCGGCAATCAGACCACCTCCGCCCACGGGAATGATCAGCACGTCAAGGTCCCCGTGCTGCTCGAGCATTTCGATTCCCAGGGTGCCCTGCCCCGCGATCACCGCATCATCGTCAAATGGATGGATGAACGTAAGTTCCTGCTCCGTGCAGAGGCGAAGCGCTTCCTCGCAAGCCTCATCGTAATTCGCACCGGTCAGGATTACCTCCGCCCCGTACCCTCGTGTGGCGGAAACTTTCACCAGCGGCGTAGTCAGCGGCATGCAAATCTGCGCCTGAATACCTCTCTTCGTCGCGTGATAGGCAACCGCCTGTGCGTGGTTTCCGGCCGATGCCGCTATCACGCCCCGTCGCCGCTCGGCCTCGGTGAGCATCAGTATCTTATTCAGCGCGCCGCGTTCCTTGAAGGAGCCGGTCATCTGCTGATTTTCCAGCTTCAAGAAAATCGAATTCCCGGTGAGCTGGGAAAATTTCTCGGAATACGTGAAGGGTGAAACCAGAATCGAGCTGCGGATGCGGCCGACCGCTTCCTTGATTGCGTCTAACGTCACCATCCCGAAGTTCCCGGTGCGGTTTTGACGCTATCCCTTGCCAGCTGCAGCCCGCGTAATCTTTTAACGGAATCCATCATCCACATAGCATTGCACAAGGTGCGCCTCCAGGCCACCGGCTAATGTGGTACTCGACTTCCGCTTCCGTTACAATCGCGCACGCGCCGTTTTTGCGTTGATCGCGCCAGGGGTGGAGGTACCGGTGAAGCTCAATCAGCGTCTCGAGGAAATTCGCGATGGGTTTGAATCCGCCTTCTGGGTAGCCAACATCAGTGAGATATTCGAACGACTTTCCTATTACGGCGCTTTTTCGTCGCTCGCCAATTATCTTCACGAGTCGCTGAATTTCCCCACCGAGCAGACCGGGGCACTCACCGGACTTTTCGGCGGAATGGTGTGGTTCCTGGCAATCCTGGGCGGGGCCGTAGCGGACCGTCTCGGCTTTCGCCGTGCTTTATCTCTTGCATACTTGATATTGGGCTGCGCCTATTTTCTGCTTGGCTCGCTCGGAGCGTCCTGGATGGCGCCCGTGCGCGCGGCTGTGCCACTTCTGGCCCTGGTAAGCGTCCTACTGACGCTGCCCGCGCTGGGCATCGCCATGGTCAAACCCAGCGTGGTGGGAACCACGGCACGCGCGTCAAAAGAATCCGTCCGTTCGATTGGATACTCGATTTACTACACGCTGGTGAACATTGGCGGCGCGGCTGGACCTTACGTGGCATCGTGGGCACATCGTCATCTTGGGGTTGAAAATGTTTTTCGCGTGTCTGCGTTGAGTGTCCTCCTGATGTTCTTCGCCGTCCTTTTATTCTTCAAGGAACCGCGGCGATCCGGGGATGCGCAAACCGCTAGCTTCGCGGTAGCGGTTCGGAATTTCCTGATCGTGGTCACCAATCCGCGATTCATGTTGTTTCTGCTGATTTTTTCGGGCTATTGGATCGTATTCTGGCAGCAATACATCGTTCTTCCCATTTACATCCACGGCTACATTGATCCGCACGCCGACGTTGAGCTCATCTTGATCACCGATGCCGCCACGGTAATTTGTCTGCAATTCCTGGTCACCTATTTGACCCGGAAAATTCCGGCTTTTCGCGCCATCATCATTGGAACCCTGGTTTCTGCTCTGGCCTGGCTCATCGTTGCCTCACGCCCGGCCGTATGGGCGGTTATTCTTTCGATTCTGGTAGTGGCGCTCGGCGAGATCACGCTTTCGCCCCGTTACTACGAATATATTTCACGCCTGGCACCGCCCGGGCAGCAAGGGACATACATGGGTTTTGCATTTCTTCCCATCGGTATCGGATCTCTGGTGGGAGGATGGCTGGGTGGCCGTTTGATGCATCACTACGGCGAAGTTGTGGGACGGCCCTATCAGGTCTGGTGGGTAATCTCAGGAATCGGGGTGGTCACCACTCTGCTGCTGTGGGTCTACAATCTTGTTGCAAAGCCCGAAAGAGAAACTACAGCGGCATCCTGATTTTTCGCAAAGAATGAAAGGATCGAGCCTCCGGTGACACCACGCCGACGAACCCATCTTCTAACGCTCGCGCTATTTTTGTCCGCGGACCATTCCGGAAGCGTTTTCGCACAGGAAAAAAACGCCGGCGGCAAAAAGCCAGATTCGCAACCTGCCGGACAGCCCGCCGCGATTGCACGAGGCCGCATTATTTATCACGACCGCTGTCAGATTTGCCACTTCAGCGATTCCGATGTGCAGAAGATCGGGCCAGGCCTGAAGGGAGAATACCAACGCGGGAAATTCGCCGACGGCAGCAAAGTGAACGATGCGTCCATGGAACGTTGGATTTTGAATGGCAGCAAGAACATGCCGCCGTTCCGGCCAGTGCTGAATCCCGGCCAGATTCACGACCTGCTCAATTACTTGAAAACGTTATGACGAACATTCTCGAGACGCGCGCCGTGTTGGAGGTTCATAAATAATGGAAATCGAAGGACAGGCAATCCATGACGGAAGGCGCCAACTCTTGCGCCACGCCGTCGCCACTCTTGCCTACCGCTGCGGCAAAGCGCTGAGCGGCGCGCCAGAGGGATTTTCCGCGTTTCGCGCATCAGAAACCGCGCGAACACCCGGCCAGATCCTGGCTCACATGTGCGATCTATCGGATTGGGCGCTATCGATCGCCAACGGAAAACAGGAATGGCACGATTCCGAACCGCAATCGTGGGAACTCGACACACAGCGATTCTTCGCGGCTCTCAAAGCCTTCGATTCCTACCTCGCCACTGGTAATCCCGTTGGATGTGCTGTGGAACGACTTTTTCAAGGGCCGATCGCCGACGCGCTCACGCATGTAGGACAAATCGCTATTCTCCGAAGGCTCGCAGGCGCACCCGTGCGTGCCGAGAATTATTTCCGCGCCGAAATCGTAGTGGGCCGAGTGGGCGCAGAACAGGCCGCGCCGCGTCGTGAGTTCTAAGTGCATAAATTCGCGAAACGCGCGGTAGCCGGAATTGCTGCTCTGCAAAGGAAAACGCCCCGGTGAGCCGGTTCCCGGGGCGTAAAAAGAAAATTAAACAAAGATAGAAACGACGCGACGCCAAGTGACTCGCCAGCGCGACTAGCGCACCCGCTAGCCGCACAAACGCTTCTCAAATTCCCCCTTGGACCCACCCCGCCTCAGCTCCGAATCGAAAAATTCGTCATGCCGGCAAAGTACTAGCTTCCGAGAATGGAATCTTTAAACGCCTTGGCTGCGCGTAGACGCACAACTGTTTTCGCCTTGATCTTGATCGCTTCGCCCGTCTGCGGATTGCGGCCCATGCGCGCCTTGCGGTGCGCCTTCACGGCCCGTCCGATATTCGGAATAACGAACTTTCCAGCTCCGCCCTTGCATTCCTTGACCGCCAGCTTGAAAAGTTCTTCGAAGAACAGCGCCGCGTCCTTCTTGGATGTGCCCACCTTCTCGGCCATGTGTGACACGATCTTTGACTTGCTCATTGGTTTTGCCATCTATTTTCGTTTCCTCCTCAGAATTGTTTGCAACGGGCGTAGGCTGCATGCACATCGCATGAACCCCGCACGGCGAGCACTATAAAGGCAGAGCGCGTCCAACGCAAGAAAAAACATATAAAAAGCCAGAGAACATGCGGCTTCGAGCGTTGTTCTATTTGGGGATGGATTCGCCCTCGAGACTCCTGCGCAACACTCTTTCGCGCTCTCAGTTTCTGCCCCCGGCACAAATGCGAACTCGCGGTGTGCTATTCTTGCGTCTCGCTTTTTGTGGAGGAACCGCATGGCAACATGGAAAGAACTCGAGAAGCAATTGACATCCCGGCTGACGATGAACCGCCCGCCTGTCGCCGTAACATTCCTGGACGCAGAACCCGCAGGCATTGCTAGATTTTCGGGCACCGAACCTGCCGGGTGCAGTTTTTGGCGCCTGGCTGCCGCAGGACGTACGTTCTATACCCTGCCGGCTGATCAGTTTAACTGCGCCGTGGGAGCCTATACCCACAATGTTCAGCTCCCGCCGGACCGCGTGCATGAGACCGAAGAAATGCTCGGCATGATGTTTAACCTGGGTTACGTGCGACCTGAAGAAGTGCCGAATATTCCGCGACTCTCGAAAGCGCCCACTGCCATTGTCTATGCGCCTCTGGGAGATTCACCAGTTGCCCCCAGCGTGGTGATTTTTACGTGTCGAACATCTTCGGCCATGCTACTCAATGAAGCCTCGAATCGCGCAGGCGCCGGCAATGCGCTTCCGTTGCTGGGGAGGCCCTCCTGCATGGCGCTCCCGGCAGCACTTGCGCACGGAACCGTCACGAGTCTGGGCTGTATCGGGAACCGCGTGTACACCGATCTTGGCGCCGACGAACTCTATGTTGTCGTGCCAGGTCCTAAACTTGAGTCCGTGTCCGAGGCTTTAGGCGTCGTTGTTTCCGCGAATGCGGCGCTCGAGGAATATGCGCGTGGCCGGCAGAGTTCACTTTCCACGATGTAGCCGCGCCGGCGGCGGCAATCCTCACAAATTGCCCAGGCCTTCGTAAAACTGCGCCACGGCTTTAATCCCGCCGAAATAATTTTCCAGCAAAATATGCTCGTCGGGGGCATGCGCATTTTCATCGGGCAGCCCGAAACCCAGCAGGATACACGGCACCTTAAATGTGTCGTGCATTTGGGTAACGAACGGGATTGAGCCTCCCTCCCGAATGAATACGGCCCGCTTGCCAAATCCCTTCTCCAACGCCTTGTGCGCCACTTCAAAGAACGGGTGGGTATAGGGCGCGACCCAGGGCTTGCCCTGACTGTGTAAATCGAGCTTGAACTTCACCGTTTTCGGCAAAAGTTTGCGGACATGCTGCTCGAGCAGCTTGGTAATCTTGTCGGGGTTCTGATTCGGCACCAGGCGCGTGGAAAATTTCGCATACGCCTTGGCCGGAATCACGGTCTTCGAGCCTTCGCCCGTATACCCGCCCCAGATGCCATTCAATTCGAAGGTTGGCCGCGTCCATAATTGTTCGACGATGGTGAATCCTTTTTCGCCCGCAAGCCCCGGCGCGCCCACCGTCTTGCGAAACTCGCTGGCCTTCCAGGGAAGCTTATTCAGCGCTTTGCGTTCGGCATTCGAGAGTTTTGCGACATCATCATAAAATCCTGGGATGGTGACGCGGAAATTACTGTCGTGCATCTTCGCAAACAGTTCGCACAAAATCGTAATTGGATTTGGGGCGGCGCCACCGAAAACTCCGGAGTGCAGGTCCTGAGCTGCTCCATCAATCTCGATCTGATAATAGTTCAGGCCGCGCAATCCGTAGGTAATCGACGGCACTCCAGGCGCCAGCATGGAAGTGTCCGACACAACCAGGGCATCGGCCTTGAGACGCGCCCTGTTTGCATTCACGAAGTCCCATAGGCTGACGCTTCCCACTTCTTCTTCCCCTTCAATCATCACTTTCAAGTTAATGGGCAATTTGCCCGAAGTTTTGAGGATCGCATCGAGCGCGCGGATATGGATGTGCACCTGGCCCTTATCGTCGGCTGTCCCGCGGCCAAACAGATTCCCGTTGCGGATCGTCGGTTCGAATGCCGGAGAGGTCCACAGGTCCAGTGGTTCGGCGGGCTGCACGTCGTAGTGACCGTAAAAGAGGATCGTCGGTTTACCAGGCGCTTGGAGCGACTCGCCGTACACCAAGGGGTGCATTTTCGTCGGCACAATTTCAACCTTGTTCAAGCCGACTGCCCGCAGGCGATCCGCCACCCACATCGCGGCGCGTTCGATGTCCGGTTTGTGTTCCGATTGCGCGCTAACGCTGGGAATGCGGAGAAATTCAAACAGCTCCCGCAGATGTTCGTCGTGCTTGGATTCGATGTATTCGATCAGTTTCATTATCTGCTCCTTGGACCGTCGGAATCATAACGCGTTCCGCTTCACGTGGCACAGGGAAACCCGCGCTCCGCGGATTTGGGCGTGCGGCAGGCCTGTCCGGCCGGACAGGTTTCGGGCCAGGAACACCTTGTTGACAGCAGCGTTGACGCCAACTGCGGATGTATCGCAGCATGGGTTTATCATGCCTGACGCTGATTTCGACAAAGTTCGCCGCAGTTCACGCGTTTTCATGCGCGTGCGTATCGTGGTCGCGGGCAAGAATTCCGAGAGCCGCCGTTTCCGCTCGGCCTGCGAAACCATCGTGATCAACGCCCACGGCTGTTTGCTGTATCTGGACCAGCCGCTCAAAATGGACGGGATGGTCATCGTTACCAATCCATTCACGCAGGAAGAGCAGGAATGCCGCATCGTGTTTCTTGGGGATGCGACTGACAAAGGTCAGCGCGTAGGTGTCGAGTTTCTTACGCCGGCCCCGCATTTCTGGGGTGTGGACTTCGTTCCTGCCGATTGGCCCGCATCGCCGGCGTCCTTGATGCCCAATTAATGATATTCCCGCACAAAAACAACCAGATCATCGTTATTTAACACAGAGATCACCGAGAACCCGAAGGCGGAGCCAACAGGGGCGGCTATGCCACAGCGTTCCCGGCATGCCTCGTTGTGCGCGCTAGGTCTCTGTTAGAGCGTTCCTTTGTTTCGGGACCTAGATGCTTGTGGCCTTCTCATTGAAGGATGCAGGCGTCGCCGCTGATACATCCTCTCACTTTCCGCAGCTAGTGAGCGGCTCGGCAGGCAGGAAATCTGGTCCCACAACAAAAGGAATAACACTAAGATTCGCTCCGAAGCTCTTCGGCGTAAGACAGCGGAACTGCTGCAAATGCGATGGCAGGTCCGTATCGAGATTGACTCCCCAGCCAGATTGGAAAACCCAAACCTGGTCGCCGGATTTTAGACCATAGGTGCGTGCCATTTTTTCAAATTGCGACAGGAAATTCACGGCGGCCAGCTTCCAGACCGGGAAGGACACAATGGAATACCCGTCGCAACTAAATTGATTAAAGGGCCCATGAACTGTATTTGTCGGGTTGATTTCTCTCGGGTCGCAGAGATAATACACGATCGGGAAACTGCTCTGCATGTCCACCAGGATTAGATCACTCCTTGGAATTGACTGATGGATCTGATTCACAGCGGCGATCATCTGCGTCCGGCTCTGATCTTCTCTCGTGATTCCGCGCTCCATGGAGTCACCCGAGGCATTCGACGCTGCCATTAAAAGAGCCGCAATCACAAGACCCGCCGAGAGCTTCTGGCGGCAAACAGTTGCGAGCAGGAAGCTCACACCCGCTATCGCAAAAGGGGCAAGCACCACCGTGTGGCGGCTGCCAACGTATGGATATTTTCCAGCGATTGCCGCGCCCCAGATAGCGATAAAAGGGAGCACGAGCAAAATGCCCAAATGGCTTGGTTGCGGATTGCCTCGGCGGGATACCAAATCCCTGACAAAGAGAATCAGAACGCCCACAACGATGAACAGAAGTATGGCCTGAGACAGGTATGGTTGCTCGAACATGAATAGGAAAATATTCGAAGTGTTGCGCCACGTAAAAGTGAATATGTCCATGCTGCCTGCCTGGAAATAGGACTGGCCGAACCCGCTCCCCCAAGCTGCAATAGCGCCTTTGAGCTTCGACACCTGTGTCACATAGAGGAACCCATAAATCGCGAGCGCTCCCGCTTGCCCGCTAGCCCAGGCAACAACAACCTTTCGTGGAAAATGGGAATCAGAGATTCGCGTTAACGAATAAAGACCGATGGCCACGGTAAAAAAAAGCGCCGAGTAGTGAGTAAGAATTGCCAAGTAGAGAAAGATGGAGAAATAACACATCTGGGAGACTGACTTTTCCTGAAAAGCCCGCTCAAGAAAATACATGGCGGTCGCCGTGCAAAACAGCAGCAGAGCGTACTCGCGCACCTCAGCCGAGAGGGCGATCAGCGCCGGAGAAAATGTGACGATGATAAGGCCGATCAAGCTGGCCGTCCTGCCAAGAACAATTCCGATCCATTTGAAGACCATCCAACAGAGGGCCGCTCCGGCGAACACCGAGGGCAGGCGAAGCATCAGCTCTGAATGGCCCAGGAAGTGCCAAAAGTAGAGCAGGAGAAAAAGCAGAGGAGGATGGGCAATCGCTATGCTGGCCTTGTACGCAAGAAAAGCGGAAGACTGGTTGATCAACATGTAGTGCAGAGCCTCGTCCGGATTCAAATAGCTTCTGCCTGCAACGAGTACCCTGACTGCAAAACCAGCGGCGACCACCGCGAGCGCGAGAGCATCGAGGTGTTTGTCAAGCCAGCTCTCGACGGAGCTGGCCCGGCTGATTGCATCGAGCTTGATTATGCCGGGCACACCCTCGTGCGACGAACCCGGTTCCGTGTCGACTATGACTCGAGTGTTCACTTGTGTGTCAGCATCCTCTCGGCAGCGATTCCCTTACCCGAATCACGAGGGACTGGGAGTGGTAAGGTTTGCTCTCATGCCAGTCTCACGCGGCGACCTCTGCGACGGCGACAAATCCCAGCGCAAAATCCTTCTTGCGGTCCAGCTTGTCCAGATAATAGCAAACGAGAGGAATCAAAAAACCGAAGAGCGGCGCCAGCGGAATGAACAAAATGAATTTCGCGCCACTTTCAAAAAACTGCAAAAAATCAATGGATAGCTTGCCTAACAACTGGAAATAGCCCCCCGTCGGCTCCAACGACACAATTCGAAATCCCGACGAGCCCATGAGATGCTCGAGTCCGTGACGGGTGTAGCGAAAAAAATCGTTAGGCGCTTGATGCAACTCCCAGATCTGAGGAACTGCAACGAAACAACGCCCTTGAGTTCCCAGAACGCGTCGAAATTCCCGAAACGCCGCCGCCGGATCGGAGACATGCTCCAAAACAACGACGCAGATGACGGCAGAGAAGCTTCCGTCCGCGAAGGGTAAAGCGGTAAGGTCGGCAACCACAGAAAGGTGGCTATAATCCCAGGTGGAGTCGCCTACGGCGCTGTCCACAGCCACGTATTCGTTATTTGAAAATAGGTGCCGAAATGGACATTCACCCGCTCCGGCATCGAGAACGCGCGCACCCGTTGGAAGTGTCGCGGCGAACCCCTGTAGCTTTTCCTCGATGAACCAATGGAAGGGATCCAATCGTTTGCGCAAGAACTCGGGAAGAAACTTCCTCGCAAACTTCAGGGTACTCGGGTTGTGCATTGGCACCTCGCCTTGGCCATTAGCTTTCTGGATGACTCCGGCTTATTGATTTCGACGGTCGTGCTCACTTGTTGGTCAGCATCCTTTCTTGGAAGATTTCTCTATAGGAATCGACAGGAACGGATGGGTCATTCGGTGTAACCAGCATTACAAACTGATAGGCAAAAAGCGTTTTCCAACAACGCGTCAGCGCATACAACGTGGCGTGGAATGGCGCGAAGAGTTTGCTTTCAGTTGACGGAAAGACAATTTGCACCGGCAGTGGAGTAGGGATTACCTCGACAACCTTGCACGCGATTTCACTCACCATTTTTTCCAGACTTCGGAGCGTAAAAAATCGGAAGTGGGTCCGATCGAGGATGCCGCGATCCATATAGTCGAACCTGCCGAGAAGCAGGCTCAAGCGCACCAGGAAGTTGGCCACATTCGGCACAGAGATAATGATCTTGCCATTTTCCTTTAACGCAGGAATACAGCACCGCAGTACGGCTGACGGATCGCGCAGGTGTTCCAGGACGTCAGCAAAAATGATGTAATCGAATTGCCGCCGGTACGGAAAATCAAACGCCTCGAGATCTGCCACTTGCAAGGAATTGTAGTGCTCCCTGGCAGCTTCCGCTGTCGAGGGGTCCTTCTCGATACCTGTGACGCAATGACCGCGTCCCGTCAGAACCCTTCCCAGATATCCGCTGGCCGTCCCTACGTCCAGAATCTTGACAGGGCTATTTTCGCGCTCCAGAATTTTCAGGATCCAGTAATGGCTGCTGTTCCGGAAGGCCTTAAATTCGTATCCTGGCCCCGGGTTATCCGAACCGCTCACTACACTCTCCTGTATCTGGAATGGAAGGATTGAAACTGCCGCAGCTCAATGAAGGTTATTTTGTGCATGGCAAACCGGCACAGCAGGAACAGAATGCTCAGTCCGTAAACGATACTGTCCACCAGACTGGCATTGGATGCTTCCGGAAAATACTTCGTGGGGACCGGCACTTCCTTGATCCTGAATCCCAGGTGCGCCGCCTGGACCAACATCTCCTGATCGAAGACAAACTTGTCGGAGTTCAAGGCAAAGGGAATCTCTTCGAGAGCGCGTCGACTGTACGCCCGGTAGCCGGTATGGTATTCAGAAAGATTCAACCCCAGCGTCCAGTTTTCCAGTTTGGTCAGAAATTTATTGCCCAGGAACTTCCACCAGGGCATCCCCTGTTTCACCACGCTTCCCGACAAAAATCGGGAGCCCAACACGATGTCGGCTTCACCGGCCTTGATGGGGGCCAATATTTCCGGCAGCAGGGCCGGATCGTACTGATAATCCGGGTGCAGCATGACCACAATATCGGCGCCTTCTTTCAGCGCTTCCGTATAGCAGGTTTTCTGATTCGCGCCGTACCCGTAGTTACGCGTGTGCACGAACGCAGTCAGGTTTAAATCGCGGGCGATTTCCAGTGTTTTGTCCGTGCTTCCATCGTCGACAAGTATAATCTGGTCAATCGTCTGGTGGGGAATGGCCTCATAGGTAATCTTCAGTGTTTTCGCTGCGTTGTAAGCAGGCATCACAACCACTATTTTGGGCTTGTTGTATTCACCTGTGTGGTTTGCCATGGCCTGCTCCTCGCGGGAATATCTATTAGACTCGGTGCCCTCCCGGCCTGTCCACATACAGGAAATAAACAGCGTCCAAACGGCTAACAGCTATTAGGAGACCTGCACAAAAAAGCGTTTGGCTTCAGCTTCCCTTAAGCTTTCTTCGATATAATCCCGGCACATTCTTGTCCCGTGGTCTTATCCAGGCCGATTTTGGGCAGGCGGCCGAAACCGATTCCGCCAGACGAAAGCACAGAGATGGTTCCACTCCCGAAAACTGACACGCTCCCCGTCAAGTGCGCGTTCCTCCGGAGCGCGATTCTAGTTTTCCTGATGCTGATTGGCATGGGCCATGCATCAGGCCAAGCCGCTCCTCGCACTGTGCCGGTAGCAGGTACAGTTTTAGATCCCAGCGGGGCGGGAGCCTCGGGCGCAGTTGTGACGCTCAAGCAAAGCGCGGACAAATCGCTGGATTCCACGGTGACGGACGACACCGGCCGATTTCGCTTCGCCGCTGTACCCGACGGGAGCTATATCATCGACGTCCAGCACCAGGGTTTTGCCCCTTCGCTCACGCCGCTGAGAATCCGCGCCCGGGCGCCCGCACCCCTGGTGATCACGCTCGCGCTAGCGGGACTCGTGTCGGAAGTGACCGTCAACGAGTCGGAACTGGCGCAGCTTTCCACCGAGGTTTCCGAGAACCATGACTCCGTGGCCGTCGATCAAAATCTTTTGCAGACCATGCCGGTCTTCGACCAGGATTATGTGACCGCAATTTCCGCATTTCTGGACGCCGGCTCGATCGGGACCAGCGGAGCCCAATTGATCGTCAACGGCGTCGCCGTGACCACGCTCGCCGTTTCCTCTTCCGCCATCCAGGAAGTGCGCATCAACCAGAATCCCTATTCCGCGGACATGGCGCGGCCCGGACGCGGAAGCATCGAGATCATTACCAAGGATCCGACGCCGCAATATCACGGAACCATCAATTTTACCTTTCGTGATGCAATCTTCAACGCCCGCGACCCATTTGCCGCCACGCGGGCCCCAGAGCAACGCCGTATTTGGGAAGGCGCTATGACCGGGCCCGTTGGGGGCAGTAAGACTACTTCGTTTCTTCTCTCCGGACATCGCCAGGAAGAGGATCTTGACTCCATCGTGTACGCCAATGGACCCACCGGCCTGATTCAGGAAAATGTCGCCAGCCCCAAACGTGATACCCAACTCTCTACTCATATCGAGCATCGATTCAGCTCAAAGCACACGATTTTTGGGCAATACAACGAGTGGGATTATCCCAGCTACAATCAGGGAGTCGGCGGTTTCGTTTTGCCCGAAGCCGCAACGAACCAGAATCAATGGGAACGGGAATGGGTGTATGGCGATCGCTGGGCCCCGTCGCCAAAGTGGCTAAGTCAGTTCCAATTCCTCGTGGGCTGGGAACATCACGAAACCGTCAGCGTCACCTCCGCTCCCAAAATTATCGTGCAGGATGCATTTACCTCCGGCGGCGCTCAGGTGAACCTGGTTCAGACCGAGAAACACGTGCAGGCGAACGAGATGATTAGCTGGTCGAGCGGAAAGCATTTCGTGAAATTCGGTCTGAACATCCCTGATTGGAGCCTGCGCGGCATCGACAACCACAATAATTTCGCGGGCACATATACCTTCACTTCTCTTGCCGCCTATGCGAACCAGACCCCTGCCACGTTTAAGGAGCAAAGTGGCATCGGACACGTCTCCTATTGGCAGCAGGAATTCGGATTATTCGTTCAGGACGACTATCGAGTAGGGCCCGGCCTGTCGCTGTCCCTGGGTCTCCGCTATAACTGGCAAAACGTTCTCCGGGACCGCACTCAGTTCGCACCTCGCTTTGCCTTTGCCTACTCTCCCGGCAGGAATCACAAGACCGTGCTGCGCGGAGGCGCGGGCATCTTCTATGATCGGACCGGCGCAGGCCCGCTGGGCGATTTGCTCCTCTATAACGGGCAGGTACTTCAAAGCTTTTTAATTAGCAATCCCAGCTATCCAAATCCGGGTTCGCTGGGCGCAGTCCCATCAGACATTACGCAATTGGACCCTGCGATACGCGAACCATACTCGGTCCAATACAGCATCGCAATCGAGCGCCAACTCGCAAAACACACGACCCTCGCGGTCACCTACTATGGCTCAGTCGGCGAGAACTTGTTCCGCTCGCGCGACATTAATGCACCGCTCACATCGGGCGTGGTTCCGAATCCGGCGTTTGGCGTCATCCGCGAGATCGAATCGTCCGGCCGGCAGAACGGCAATTCTCTCGAAGTCACCCTGCGCGGAGACTTGGGGCGTTACTTCTCGGGTCTGGCGCAATACACACTCAGTCGTACGGACAACAATACCGGTGGCGTCAACTGGTTTCCCGCGAACCAATACGATCTGTCAGGCGAGTGGGGTCGCGCGGACTTCGATCAGCGGCATCGCCTGAACCTGCTGGAGGGCTTTAAGCCTGGAAAGCAATTCACACTAGGGGTGGGTGTGTCAGTCGCCTCCGGCAAGCCTTATTCGCTTACGACCGGCCTGGACGCCTATCACACCGGGTTGTTTAACGCGCGCCCCGCTGGCGTCTCTCGCAACACATTAGAAGGTCCCACTTATGCGGATCTGGATTTGCGTTTATCGCGCGATTTTTTTCTGAGCAAGAAAAAAGAAAAGGGGAATGTGGTCACCTTTTCTCTGGACGCGTTTAACATCCTCAACCATGTAAACTATACTGCATTCGTCGGCAACCTCAGTTCTGCCTTCTTCGGCCAAGCCGTTGCGGGCTTTCCTGCGCGGCGCTTGCAGCTGACCAGTAGATTCAAGTTTTAAAGTCTTCGGGCCGACATGTCGCATTCTTGATGTTTGAATCCAACTACGTCCTAACAGTTAATTGCGCATCAAATGCACCGAATCGCAGGATAATATGTCGCCAACAGCAACTGTTACTTTTAGGTGCGCGTGACGATTCGAACGGTAATTCTCGCCGTTTGCGCGATTTTAGGGTTTATTTGGTATCATTTATGTGGTTGATTCTTGTCGCACTCGCGAAAGGTGCCCGATCCTGGGTCGGCCTTGATTAATAATGGTTGTGGGTAACAAAGTCGCTCGCTTGAACATCCTACTGATTGTCTGGCTAGAGCGAATCGTGGTATTTTTCGCCCGACCGATTCGCTAGCTGAAGGACCGGAGACCTCGGACCAATGCTGCAAAAGATACTAGATATGGCTGGGCTAGATCCCCGCGCATGTGCGGGGCTATTGGGTATCGATCCTGATGTTTTCTTGTCATGGGCCTCGGGGCAAGACACGATTCCCGAATCATTTATGGCGCTTCTTGCAGCCGTTTTGGCCGTATCTCCGTCGATATTGTCGGATGCTAGTAAGCATTCACGGCGGTGGGCGGAGGCAGACATTACACCTCAAATTTGGTTCAAATTTAGAGGTAAGGGACTGGTCGAGGCTGATAGAGAGTCCGTAGTCCTCATTAGGATTATGGGACATTACCTGAATGAGCTTGAGGAGGTTACCCGGCAAAAGTCCATTCAATGGAAAACAATTTTTGAAACAATCCGTAATGCCGTCGATATTCAAGCGCCTGTCAAGGAACAAGGGAAATTTGCCGCTCGAATTTTTAGACAGTCCACATCGCTGGGCCACGGCGCAACAGGCGCAGGTGACGTGCTCAGGGGATTCCTTAGGGCAATTGGCATTCTAGCCGTCGAAATCCCAATAAGTGAATCAATCGTCGAAGGGTGCAGCTTTTATGTCGGTGCCGCAGCGTCTCCAAGACCTTGCGTATTTGCGAATAGCCACCACGCGACTTGGTTTCGTAGAAACGTGATTCTTATGCACGAATTAGGACACGCGATTTTTGAGCCCTTTACCGGAGCGAGCCTTGACCTTGTGAATGCACCTGGTGACGAAGATATTGAAATCAGAGCTCAATCCTTTGCTCAAGAAGCCCTGGTGCCACGAGAAGTTCTGCTCCATGCAGCTCAATCGCTTGGCTGCAAGTGGAACGCGTTGAATGCGGACTCTCTAGCGAAACTCGTTGCATCGACTCATGTCGAGCTTAAGACGCTACTGGACGCCGCTCAGGAAGCAGGGTTCGTAGATTCGGCGCAGGTAGAGGAACTAAGACGCGTCGATATTTCGTCTTCTCTCCGGAAGGTTAGTGAGCACGCGCTGACTACTGAAGAGTACTTGGAAAAAACAGGAATTACGGAGCACGTGTGGATCGGAAAGAGGACGACTACGCTTACCGCACGCCCAGTCCGCATGCCAATTGGATACGTTAATGCCGTAGTGGAGGCCTATCAAAATCGACAGATTAGCCCGAGTAAGGCCGCTGCATATTTAATGATAGAGGAAAATGAATTCGTTCAGCGATTCGGCGATGTGTATGAAGAAATCGAAGCCTAGTGCTATTCCATGCCGAATCCCAGCCTATTGATCTGCGATTCGGATGTCCTGGTTCAACACTTTCTCGCAAGTGAGCTTCGCCCTTTAAGAGACTTGAAGCGTCTTTATGGCGTTCAGCCAACAATAGTTCAAGAAGTCGACATAGAGCTAAGAAAGGTTGGCCGTTATGGTAATCGCTTCGTTCCCCAACTTGACAAGGCGTTAAAAGCAGGACTAATCGCTCGATTGGATCAACCTCTCTTCCAGTCTCTGCTCGGTACTGCGCCTCACGGCGCTGCCTGGACGAGCTTCCAATCTTTGGGCGCTCGGTACTTGGGATATGTTGACAGGGGAGAGGCGTATTCCCACGCTGCGGGCGTTGTACTTGGACTTCCGACGGCAAGCGATGACTTCGCAGCAATTGAGGTACTGCGGTTTCACATGCAAACTTTGCCGTCGCCTGTGCTTCGTTCCTTTGACCTCTTTGGATTTGCGCTTGAAGCCGGGATCCTCTCTGGTCCAGATTGCGAAAACGTAAGAAACTGTCTCCGAAAAGAAGGTAGATGGATTCCGAAAGCCTTCAAGAACGCATCCTTTATGGACGGCATGGCAAGTTTTCACCTCAGACTTCGTGCCAGCAACGCAA
>Ga0206815_1021_pt2 | contig 52810 bp, 42 predicted proteins | sample Alteio_BWOrgCont_91_FD_152864 | JGI IMG/M metagenome (GOLD analysis project Ga0206815, IMG submission 152864) | Enriched cells from forest soil in Barre Woods Harvard Forest LTER site, Petersham, Massachusetts, United States -... | ecosystem: Environmental > Terrestrial > Soil > Temperate forest >...
CAAAATACTAAATTACTTTTGCATGGCTTAGTATGGGGCTTTCCAGGTTTTTTATTATTTCTTATTTTTCGTGAATTTGTTTCCGCATTTTCATTAACAAAAATTGTGATGTTTATAACGTTCGTATCACTCCCACTCGTTTTTTTAGCCAATTATGTATTAATTTACGGGAAATACGGATTCCCTCCATTAGGCATAGCCGGTGTTGGCTATGCGGGTACCATTATAAATTGGTTAATGTTCTTATCCCTGCTAGCCTATTGTAGTCATAATATTACTTTAAAAAAATATGTTTCATTTAATTCATTTAAACCCAATTTAGAAAAAATTTACGATATTTTATTTATTGGTACACCCAGCGGGATGCTTTTAATTTTCGAATCCGGTATGTTTTTACTGTCATCTATTATGATGGGGTATTTTGGAATTATCGCTTTGGCTGCTTATCAAATCGCATTGCAATGTGCTTCGCTTGCTTATGCAATACCCTTTGCTCTTGGTATGACAACAGCATTACAAGTAGGACATGCCTCTGGTGCAAAAGATTTTGCGTTAGTTCAACGCACAACAATCGCCATTTTTACCGTGGGATTAATCGTATCTGCAACACTTGCCTTCTTTTTTATTTTCACGCCGCAGCTATTAATTAATATTTATTTATCGCCATTCACGCACAATTATGCCGAAACATACCATTTTGCTAGATCATTTTTAATTATCGCCGCATTTTTTCTATGCCTTGATGCGGTGCAAGCGATTATGAATGGTGCGTTGCGAGGTTTAAAAGACACGCTGGTTCCGATGCTGATTAGTATAGGATGTTATTGGTTGATTGGCATTAGCAGCGGGTATTTTTTATCATTTCATACTCATTTAGGTGCAGTAGGTATTTGGTATGGTCTAACGTTTGGAATTTGTAGCGCAGGCGTGCTTTTGATGTGGCGGTTTTTGAAAAAACTGGCGCATGAAAAAAGAACTTAGGCTGCTAACAATACCCTTTGTCGAATAATATATGCTCAAATAAAGCATTTTTAGTTTGTGTAATGATATAGCATATTTTAGCATTAATGACAGGTGTCTTCCCGTATTCTCGAAAATGACGCTATCTAATCATACACTGCTAGTATTATCAGCAAGAAAGCATTAGACTTTTAATTCTATGGCCTATATCAAACCTAACAAAGCATTTCTCACTGAAGTTTTTACGTTATTCTTTTGTTTTTTCTCAGTATCAAATGCAGCAACGACTAAGTTATATGATCCATTCCAAATTGGTAATTTTGTGTTGCCAGCATCGCAACAACCCGGTCCGCTGATTGCTTTTGGTCAAAATATTATTGATAAAAACCAGATGCAATTGTTTCTAGAGCCCGATGATTATATGGGTATTCAAAAACATGCGGTTGATGTTGTTCCGGGAATTTTATACGGTATTACAGATAATTTTTCCATATTTCTCAATATACCTTATGCAGCAAATTATCAAGAAGGTCGTCAACATTCTGATGGGTTAGAAGATGCATTCGTGCAACTAGAATATGCTTTTTATAACAAAAAAGGCAAAAACTTTACTGATCAAGCAACGTTTGTCACGAGTGTCATACTGCCAACGGGTGATGCGATGAAAGATCCACCGACAGGTGCAGGTGCTCCCAGTTTATTTTTGGGGGGAACATTTAATCGTACCTATCCCTATTGGTTTGCTTATACATCGCATGGTGTTCTCTTAAGAACAACACACAACAATACACGCTTTGGAAATAATTTTCTTTATCAGTTTGGCCTGGGAAGAAATTTATTTGATATTGATTCACGATGGATTGTTGCATTACAAGCCGAGCTTGATGGTCAATATGCAAAAAGGAATGTTATCAGCGGTATAACTGACCCTAACTCAGGTGGAAATATTGTGTATCTCACACCGTCATTATGGATTTCTTCAAATAAATTGGCTATCCAGTTTGGCGTAGGTAAGGCTGTCTCACAGAATTTGTATGGTAATCAGACAAGAGAGACTTATTTAGTAACTTCAAATTTTGGCTGGACGCTAGGTTAGGATGTCCAATAAAAGTCATTTCGCGCCATAGTTGCGTATAGCTTATCCATAAATCTGTGCGCTCACCATTGTAACAACCCTGTTCTGCTATAATAAACATAAGTCATTATAATAGAGTCAGGATAAGAGGCTCGCATGAAAATTAAAGACAAATTACTGATTGCGTTCGTCATTCCTATTTTATTACTGGGATTGCCCAGTTTGGTTGGTTTGCAATGGTCAAAAATATTATTTTTTGATTTTACACAAAATAGTGTTACCAAGGTACAGACGGTATTAAGAATAGATATGGCTGAAAGTGATTTAGCAAGAAATACCTTGATGTATTATCTCACTCAAAAATCAGATGAAAAAACGGAGTTCACAGAAAATGTATCTGTCATGCAAGAACAGCTTGCACTCTATAAAACATTTCGTTTATCCGACGAAGAAAAACAAGCATTAGCAACGGTTAATATTATGATTAATCGTGGTATTGATATTAAGAAAAAGCTTTTTGAAATAGCAGATCAAGATATAGAAAATAACCATAAAATAAGAAACCTGCTCGAAAATAAAATAGAACCACTTTTCTATAATGAATGGCACAAAGCGCTAACGACTAATGATCCTGAGTTTTCAGCAAAGAAAGAAGCACTATTAGCAATAGAATTGAGAATCAATAGGGTTATCACCGAAGAGAAGGATTATCGCTTATATCACAACCCGGAATCTAAAAAAAACGCATTGGATGATCTTACCGATGCAAAGCAGAGGCTTAAACAATTATCGCAACTGAATTTAAACAAGCAAGAACTATTCTGGTTCAACCAACTTCAAGAATATGTAAATGAACTAAGTACGGTAATCGACAATATTTTTCAGGTAGTAAATACGGAATATACATTCCTTATTGAAGATGAAAAACTCAGTAATGAATTAGACATACCTTTCGGTCAGTTAAAAACAGTCGCGGTTACTGAGGAACAAGCAGTTGCACAGAAAATCAATAACCTCAGTTATATCATTACTGGAATTTTAAGTCTCATCATTCTAGTTAGTATTGTTATATCATTTTTCTTTACTCATTATTTGATGCGCCCCATTAACTATCTGCTCTCTTCAATTGCACGTATTCGAAAAGGTGAAAATGTGTTGGTGGAACGTCTTTCTGCCGATGAGGTCGGTGATTTATCAGAATCATTTGGTGAGTTAGTCAGTGAAAATAACACACAGGTAGAAAAAATCAATGCGGAGAATTGGCTAAAAGGACATATAGCAGAAATATTAAAGGCAGTGCAAATCCAAAAAAATATAGAAGATATGTGTGATATTGCAATTAGTAAAACAGCTGAAGCCGTCGATGCAGGATGTGGGGCATTTTATGTCGTTCAAGAGCAAGATAATGTAAAATTCCTCACGTTATTGGGTAGCTATGCTTATAAAAAACGTAAAAATATTTCTAACCAATTTAAATTCGGGGAAGGCTTAGTTGGGCAAGCCGCATTAGAAGGGAAAATTATTTTATTAACAGATGTGCCTGATGATTACATTCATATCACATCAGGGCTAGGAGACAAACGACCCGCTTTAATTATTGTTCTGCCTATCAAGACTGAAAATAAAATATTAGGGGTCATTGAAATTGCTTCATTCCACGAGATCACAGATGCGCAACAGCAATTCTTAGAGCAGTTATCTTCTAATTTAGGTCTTATCATTGAAGCCATACAAAATCGTCAAAAAACCGAGCTAGCTTTAGTGCAGGTGCAACAACAATCGGAAGAATTACAAACCCAACAAGAGGAATTACGCGCAACGAATGAAGAGTTAATGGAAAAATCACGCAGCCTGCAAGAATCAGAAACCGAACTCAAAACACAAAGTGAAGAATTGCAAGCGAGCAATGAAGAATTAGAAGAAAAAACAGAACGCCTAGCTAAGCAAAATGCCTCCATAGGAAAACAAAACAAAGAGATTGAGCAAGCACGAGCTGATCTTGAGCAGCGCGCAAAAGATTTAGCATTAGCAAGTCAGTATAAATCTGAATTTTTAGCGAATATGTCGCACGAGCTACGTACGCCACTAAATAGCTTATTAATTCTTTCGAAGAATTTGCAGGAAAATAAAGATGGCAACTTAACAGACAAACAAATCGAATCTGCTCGTGTAATTTATAGTGGTGGTAAAGAGTTATTGACATTGATTAATGATATTTTGGATTTATCTAAAGTAGAAGCTGGACACTTACAATTAGACGTTACAGAAACGAGTATCAAACAAATTTGCGGAAGTTTAAAATCACAATTTGAACCTGTTGCGAAAGATAAAAAAATTGATTTTCACATTGATATTAGTCCAGATGTTCCCGAAAACATAAAGACAGATGAACAACGTGTTTTGCAGATTATTAAAAATTTGTTATCGAATGCATTTAAATTCACACACCTGGGTTCAGTAACATTAAGCGTAGCCAAGCCCAAACCCACTGTTCGATTTAGGAAATCGACACTGAGCACGGATAATGCACTCGTATGGTCTGTATCTGACACGGGTATTGGTATTCCTAAAGCTAAACAAGAAGCTATTTTTGAAGCGTTTCAGCAAGCAGATGGATCCACAAGTCGATCTTATGGTGGCACGGGATTAGGATTAGCTATATCAAGAGCATTGGCCGAACTGTTAGGCGGTGAAGTGGATATTGAGAGTGAAGAACAAAAAGGCAGTACGTTCACGTTATATTTGCCGTTAATCTATGCAGATAAAAAAAATCACATTAAAGAACAAACAGAGCATAAAACAGCAAAATCAACAACAGTAAAGAATATGAGAAAAATAGAGAACATCCCCCTATTCTTGCCTGATGATAGAAATCTATTACCTTCAAAGTCAAAATCCTTACTGATTATTGAAGATGATAAAAATTTTGCGGAAATTGTCATGGACAAAGCGAAAGAAAAAAAATATCTCTGCGTCGTTGCAGGAGATGGTCAAAGTGGTCTTGCATTAGCAACAGCTTACCAACCTAGTGGTATTGTGCTTGATTTGGGTTTACCCGACATCGATGGATCTGAAATTTTAACGCAGTTAAAATCTGATTTAAGAACACGGCACATACCTGTACATATCATCTCTTCCCGAGATGAAACCCCCGATGTTAGACAAAAAGGTGCGATAGGATATTTCTTAAAATCATCTGGATCAGAAGGCTTATCATTGGTATTTGATAAAATTGCATCTGTTATAGATAATGAAATTAAACGTGTGTTAGTGATAGAAGACAATCTAGATAGTCAGAAAGCCATTGTGAGTCTCATTGATAATCCACATATTAAAATTGATTGCGCATCAACTGCAAAATCTGCAAAAGAACATATTATTCAAAATAATTATGATTGTATCATTGTTGATTTAAATCTATCAGATCAATCGGGTTATGATTTATTGAAATCTTTAAAAAAAGAGAAAATAAATTTACCACCAATCATCGTTTATACAGGGCGCGAGTTGACGGAAGAAGAACATGAAGCGTTGCAGCAATATGCATCGAGCATTATTCTAAAAGGTGTGAGCTCACCAGAGCGATTACTTGATGAGGTTTCATTATTTTTACACAGTGTAGAGTCTTCTCTTCTTGAAGAGCAAAAGAAAATTATCAAGACACTACACAATCCAGATAAGATTTTTTCAAATAAACGTGTATTGCTGGTAGATGATGATATGCGAAATGTATTTGCACTTTCGAATATTCTAGAAGAGCGTGGATTAGATGTGGTCATTGCATCCAACGGAAAGCTAGCCTTAGAAAAATTAAGCACTGAAAAAGGCATTAATATTATTTTAATGGACATCATGATGCCTATCATGGATGGCTATGAAGCGATTAAAAAAATCAGGGGAAATCCACAAATCAAAAACATCCCCATTATTGCACTGACAGCAAAAGCCATGATAGATGATAAAGAAAAGTGTCTAAAAGCAGGAGCAAATGATTATATCACTAAGCCAGTTGATGTAGATCAACTGATTTCTATGATAAAAGTGTGGCTAAGCGAGTGAAAAAACAATGGCTGACTCAGCGATTAACAATGTTGAACTGGACATGTTGCTTGAAACCATTCTGCGTATTTATGGTTATGACTTTAGAAATTATGCTAAAGCATCTCTAAAAAGGCGATTATTGGGGTTTATAGAAAAAAACAAGATACACAGTTATGTGCAGCTACAAGAAAAATTAAGTCACGATAAAAATTTGTTTAGTGCATTATTGCAAGATCTCTCTATCACTGTGACAGAGATGTTTAGAGATCCAACATTTTATCTCGAATTTAGGAATAATGTTATTCCTATCCTGAAAACATATCCATTTATAAAAATTTGGCATGCAGGATGCGCTACAGGCGAAGAAGTATATTCCATGGCCATTTTGCTTTATGAAGAAGGCCTTTTATCAAAAACAAAGTTCTATGCAACTGATTTTAATGTGGTGGCATTAGAGAAAGCAAAACAAGGCATTTATAAAGCTCAGTACGCCAAACAATTTATTCAAAATTATAATAAATCTGGCGGAAGCTCGGAATTTTCAAATTATCATAGCACGCATTACGGGGCGATAAAAATACATGAATTTTTAAAAAAAAATATGACATTTGCCTATCACAATTTAGCTGTCGATCGCGTGTTTGGTGAAATGAATGTGATTCTATGCCGTAATGTATTAATTTATTTTGATTCGCAACTTCAAAATCGCGTATTAACGTTATTTAATGACAGCTTGTGCCATAGAGGATTTTTGTGTTTAGGGACAAAAGAATCACTTAACTTTACGACGGTAATTGATAATTTTGATAAGTTTGTTAAAAAAGAAAAAATTTATCGTAGAAGGACATAGAATGCCTTATGAATTGATTGTCATAGGTGTTTCAGCCGGCGGTTTAGTAGCGCTTTCCACTATTTTTCCTAAATTATCTGCTGAGTTTAGTATTCCTATTGTAGTTGTTCAACATGTGGGTGATGACAATAGTCTTTTAGTAGAGCATTTAAATAATCTGTGTGTAATACCAGTAATTGAAGTCGAAGACAAATTTGCTATTCAAAAAAATACGATTTACATCGCTCCAGCCGGATATCATTTACTAATAGAGGATAAAAATACCCTAGCTTTATCATTTGATCCCAAAGTGAATTACTCACGACCATCCATCGATGTATTATTTGAATCAGCTGCTGATGTATTTAAAGAGAAGTTAATGGGTGTTGTTCTCTCAGGAGCAAATACAGATGGCGTAAGTGGAGCAAAAAAAATTAAATCACAGGGTGGTTTTGTTATTGTGCAAAGTATTGAGACATCAGAAGCCAAAATTATGCCAGCCGAAACTATTAAGATGGTTAATGTCGATATAATATTACCATTAGAGGATATTGGCCCATTTCTGCAAAGTGTGGAGCGAAAAAATGAATAATCATCAGCAGGATATAATTTCAAAAGCAAAAATATTGGTTGTTGATGATCAGCCAAATAATCTTATTGCGATGAGGCAAACATTAGAGTCGTTAGAAGCAGAAATTTATTTAGCAAAATCAGGTCACGAAGCCCTGCAATTAATAAAAGAACATGAGTTTATGCTCATACTTTTAGACGTTCAAATGCCTGAGATGAATGGTTTTCAAGTAGCCTCTCTGTTACGAAAAGATGAAATAACGAAAAATATACCTATTATATTTATCACAGCGATTTGTAAAGAAAAAATAGCTGCTGTTGAAGGTTATCAAACAGGAGAAATTGATTATTTATTTAAACCGGTTGATCCCGATTTACTGAGACCAAAAATACAAATTTTTTTAGATTTGTATTATCAGAAAACGAAGGTTATAGATAATATTTCACGAGAGCTTAGAACGATGAATGCTATACTGACAGAAGGAAATCATGAGTCAGCTATTATTTCACAAGAACGATCCGATTCAGAAATGCAGCGTCCACGTATTTTAATTGTTGATGATAATCCTAATAATATTTTTGCCATAAAAAGCTTGTTAGAATCTATGCCAGTAGAGTTATTTGAAGCACGCTCTGGAAATGAGGGTTTAAATTTATTACTGCAATATGAATTTGCCTTGGTGTTATTAGATGTGCAGATGCCTGAAATTGATGGCTTTGAAATAGCAGAATTAATGCGAAATAATCGACGTACGAAAGAAATTCCCATTATTTTTGTCACGGCCATCAGTAAAGAAGAAGAGTACATTAAAAAGGGGTTGCAATTGGGTGCGGTTGATTATTTATTTAAACCATTAGATCCTGTTATTTTGCAAAGTAAAGCGGCTGTTTTTATAAATTACTACATCCAAAAAAAACTGATGGTACAACTCGTTGCGCAGTTAAATTCATCAAAAGAAATGTTAGCCAAAAAAAATCAATCTTTAAGTCATTTAGCTCACACAGATGTTCTGACGGGACTTGAAAATAGATTAAACTTTGAAGAGTTACTCGATAAAATGATTAAATTTTCTAAGCGTTATAATAAAGTTTTTACGTTAATGTTTTTAGATTTAGATAATTTCAAACAAGTGAACGACAATTTTGGTCATGAAGCTGGCGATCTCTTGCTAAAAGAAGTTGCGCATCGATTACAAACGGTGGTTAGAGCTGGTGACACTATTTTTCAGGGAAATACAAAGTTTTCAATTTCACGCTTAGGGGGCGATGAATTTGCTATTTTATTAACAGATATTAATGATCCCAACATTGTGGGCCATATCGCTAATCGAATCATCGATGCGCTCGCGAAGCCATTTTCAATAGAGCATAATGAGGTACGGATTGGAGTCAGCATAGGAATCGCCTATTTCCCCGAGGCGGGCGATACCTCCGAAGTGTTAACCAGAAATGCAGATACAGCAATGTATCTCGCAAAAAATGCGGGGAAAAATTGTTATCAATGTTTTACGCCTGCTGCCCAGAGATAATTTGCTTACATGTTGTTTTTTAATATTTTTTTATGAGTAATCGAACACATCGGCGTTGTTGCATAAATCGTAAATCCCCTCCCCTCCACGCTTTTTGTGGAGGGGAGGGTTAGGGAGGGGAGGATAAAAAAGTTTCATTATTTCGTTGCATGGGAAATTTATCCTCTAAACGCCTCCTCTCCCCAGCCCTCTCCTCCACAAAAAGCGTGGAGGAGAGGGGGTAATTTGATTTATGCAACAACGCCGAACACATCTAACGTGGATTAATTGAATCCAGGGTATAAGTTGAAGACTTACTTGAACTAGGTGTTTTGCTGATCGCACAACTTGTCATTATGCTCAGTATACACATTACAAAAATTATTTTTTTCATTGCAACCACTCCTATTATAAATTTCTAATCTTAATTTTTTCTACCGACAACAACTAAAATTATTCCGGCGACAAGAGACAAGCCGCCCAATACAGGAGGAAAATAAACTGTTTTCTGGGTATCTGCAGTAACTTGGATGTCGCCGATTTGTGCTACTTTTTCATGCTTTGTGTAAGTAAAACCTTGATAGGCAAGAGCCAGGATGCCAACAAGGATTAATAGCATTCCAATTATCGTTGTAGTTGATTTCATGTTTGATCTCCATTACCTGCCAATGAGAATAAAAATTGCGGCTGCTAAAGCAACAATACCAAAGATGACAGTAGGTATAGCAACTCCTGGAACCAAGGCGGTGATTGCAACTAAAATTAAATACACTGCAAGCAAGATAAAACCGATATTATTAGTAAGCTTCATATACTCATCCTTTAAAATAATTAACCCATGTAAAAATTTTTTAAAAATATTCTGCGAACTTTGTTATTTAATGATGCCTTCCGTTGCCGCCCTCAGATACTTTCAATAATTGCGGCAATTCCCATACCTCCAGCAGTACATATCGAAATTAGCCCACGTTTTCCCGCAGTTTCCTTGCTAAGCATTTTGGCAAGTGAAGCAACCATTCTACCGCCGGTTGCGGCGAAAGGATGTCCCAACGCAAGACTACCTCCTTTAATATTCATTTTGCTTCGATCAAGGGGGCCCAGTGCATGTTCACGCCGCAAATATTTTTTAGCATATTCATCACTTTCCCATGCTTTCAACGTACAAAGAACTTGCCCAGCAAATGCTTCATGAATTTCATAATAATCGAAATCTTGTAAGGTTAAATTATGTCGTTGCAATAAACGGCTGACAGCAATAGTCGGCGCCATAAGCAGCCCATCTCCTCCCACGTAATCTATAGCAGCAACCTCAGCGTCTACAAATCTTGCCAATGGTGTCAAGGATTCTTTCTGAAAAGAAATTTCATTCGTTAATAAAACTGCTGAAGCACCATCCGTCAATGGCGAGCTATTACCCGCAGTTAATGTGCCGAGAGTAGTTGAATCAAAAACTGTTTTAAGTTGCGCAAGTTTTTCAAGGGACGTATCAGCACGGACAATGCCATCTTTAGAAATTCCATGAATAGTTGTGATAAGATCTTCATAAAACCCTTCTGCATAAGCTTTCGCTGCGTTTTGATGACTAATCAATGCTAATTCATCTTGATCAACTCGAGAGATCTTCCATTCTTTCACCATTTTTTCACAATGCTCACCCATCGATAACCCAGTGCGAGGCTCTCTGACTTCAGGAGACGCGGGTTTGAAATCACGGACTCTGAGCTTGCATAGGGTTTTTATTTTTTCGCCAAAATATTTCGTGTTCCTAAGTTGTAGTAAGATTTTTTTTAAATGATCGGAGAGTAGTAGTGGTAAGTCAGAATTCGTATCAACACCACCTGCAATACCCCATTCAATTTGTCCTACCGATATCTTATTTGATATTAACAAAGTGGCTTCAAGCCCTGTGCCGCAGGCTCGTTGTATAAAACAAGCGGGCGTATAAGGAGAAAGCCCAGACCCAAGCGTTGCCTCTCGTGCAAGTCCCCATTTCAATGAGCTATTGATCACGGCTCCTAATGCAACATCTCCTAATTCTTTATCTTGCAAATGAAATTTTTCAACCAATGATTTTAGTGCGTCCGTCATCAAATCTTGGGTTGAATCATCTTTAAAACCCGTGAATGATTTTTGAAATGGAGTGCGTTGCCCGCCGATGATATAAACGAAATTATTTTTCATTAGTTGCTGCAACAATAAATAGAATAATTGCCGCTTTAATTAGCATAAACTCTCCTTGTGAATTATTCGTCGCCAGTCACATTTTTTACTTCAACTCGATAAATAATATAACATATTTTGCGAGTAATAAAGTCATACGCGAATATTTAAGTTACACTATTTTAAGGATGTAAGTCCTTAACTCGTGATTATTAAATAAGGAAATTTTATGTGCCTAAATGCTAGTGTAACTTGGGCAACGGCAGGGCTTGGAATTGCTACCTTTTTATTTGTTAAAGCAAAAGGCAAGCCGGCTTGCTATTACATGGCACCACTTTATTTTAGCTTAATGGAAATCATTCAAGGGTTCATGTATATAGAATTAACCCATCAGTCACCCTTATTCCTGCGTATTTTAGTTTATCTGGCCTATCTTCATGTGTGTTTCCAACCGCTGGTATTTAATTATTGGCTAGGTATATTTATTCGAAAAGAACAGCAGCAAATATATTATTTTATTCTCAAACTTTGTTTTGTTGGCGGTTTATTATTATTTTCCAGAGTATTTATTACCGATTTGACACCGCTTTGTTCCGACATAGAGGCACTTTGTAACATTACACAAAAAATATATTATGGCCATCACCACATTGCTTGGTCCCTACCACTGCAAACAGCGGGCCTACATTATTTTACGCCATCAATAGCTTTACACATGTTTTTGTTTTTTATCCCTGGGATTCTATTAGGTTTATATAGATTAATGCTTCTTATGTTTGTGATGGGGCCTCTTGTTTCTTATCTCATAACACCTGATGTTAGTGAACAACCCGCTATTTGGTGTGTAATAGGTTTATGGTTGTTACTCATGACCTTATGGGCTGCACTTTATCATAAACTCCCGAATTGGTTGGTGCCAAAAGCTTAACCATTTAAATTTAAAGTTTTTTGCATATAAACCATTAAATGATTAGGATCATAGGTATGCATTTCAAAAAGAGGTTTAAATCCTGCCTCTTCATAAAAGTAATACGTTTTCAAATAATTTTTATCATTCTGCTTTTGACTCAGTGTTTCTACTGTTAAAGAAGAACATCCGCGCTCAAGGCAGTAATTTTCAGCGGTTTGCAAAAGCTTCTTACCAACATTTTTTCGATGGTAAGCTTTCTCAACAGCCAGCCAATAAATATTGGCATTATTAGGATAAGGAAATTCAAGCGTGATCATTCCAATATAGTCATTACCAAGACAGGCGGCAAACGAGACGCGATCTAACATGCCTTGAGCATATCGTTCATTTGCCTCCGGAATACCAAACCATTCAGGCAGCGTTGCTGTGATTTGTCGACAAATCTTCATTGCCAAATTAGGATTACACTTTTTAATATCAATGTCATTCATTAGCTATATCACTCCTTGTATTACTTCCGAATTATCCAAGCATAAATTCACAGCCTCTCTTTTATAGCTTGCAACTGTAATGACTTTGAAATTAAATCGGCTCGCGTATGACAATTTAATTTCAATTTTATCGCTTCAAGATAATGTTCGATTGTACGAGGCGAAAGATTTAACTGCTTTGCAATTTGCTTGAAAGTAAATCCTTTTACAAAATAGAAAAGGCAATCAAGCTGACGAGCAGTAAGCCTCATTGTATCTGTACAAACAGGTTCAATAGAAACAAATGATAGGCCTTGTATGCCTAAGATCTTCCCGGTTTTTGAATACCAAGGCGCTTTATGGCTAACAGCATTGATAGTTGCACCGTCACTCATGGTGCCCGATTCAAAAAAAATATGAGTCTTGTTATCATGCACTACTTTTGCATCATGGCTTTTTAGGCAATCAACTTCATGCGGCCAAAATTCTAAATCGCTATAATCTACTACATCCGTTCCTTTTGATAAGCCTACATCTAACGCTAATCTATCGTTAGCACCCCAATATTTATTATTTAGATCTTTCCAATAAATATGGAAATTTAAATTCCGAAAATTCCCCATTTCCAATTGGTGGATTTCATCTGGATCAGATATAGTGTTAAATTGCTGCATTAAGTTAATCATAAAAATATCACTCGCAAAATCGATTTTTAATAGCCGGTAATTTCAATGCCAGTGAAATTAATTCAACCCGCGATTCACAATTTAATTTTTGTTTAATAGCGTCTATATAGTGCTCGACCGTGCGTGGTGATAGTGATAATTCTTTTGCAATTTGTTTTATCGAACACCCTTTTACTAAATGATATAGACAATCAAGTTGTCTCATCGTGAGTTTCGAATTTATTTTTTCATCTATCACAGATTGTGAATGATTGAAAATCTGTAGATTAGCTGGAACAAGATTATCTTTGCCTAGCAAATAAGAAATTCCAAACACACCTAATATTTTTCCATCGCGCGATCGCAATGGGGTTTTGTGACTAACAAAAAACTTAACTTCTTTGTCGACACATTTACATGGCTCAATGATAGATTTAGAATTTTCTGTATAAATGACCTCTCGATCATTCTTTTCCAGCTGGGGGGCTTCATTAACCCATATAAAATCGCGATCGGTATGCCCTACAATATCATCAGGCCGCACTGTGGATGCATAAAGATAATCAGTAAACATATTATTGACTCCAATATATTTACCCTTTTTATCTTTCCAATATATACTCGCTTGTATACCATCGAGAATATTTTCAAAATTGTAGGCTAAATGAGGTTGCATATTCTTCACTATAGAACTGACTAATGTTGGCTTAATTATACCAAAATGATCTTTTACTGTACATAATTACTTCTTTTTCCCCTATTTTATCGTAAAAATTAAGCAGCAAATAGGGTTGAAATCCCCCTATCCAGCGATAATACCGCACTAAATACTATTTAATTAGCTGACAATCTTTCTTTAATATTCCGCATTTTTAGCGCCTTACTAATCAAATCTACACGTGTTTTACATTGTAATTTTGATTTGACGGCCTCAAGGTAATGTTCAACAGTCCGCGCTGACAGTCCCATGGTTTCCCCAATTTGTTTTATGGTCATACCCAAAACCAAATAATAAAGGCAGTCAGTTTGACGCTCTGTTAAAGAAATTTGATTCGTTAGCATGTTGAATACATCGTCCATAAAATTTGTGTTAATAAATTCTAAGAACAAATTACAAAAACAAATAGGGCGAGAATCCCCCTATTCTCTGTCAAAAAATTCAATTTTCAGGGTGATCTTACCCCTAATAAAGTGACTTATTACCTTATACCATTATCTCAACGTCAAATAAGCACGCATCATAATTCATATTCAAAACTATATGACAGTGCCAACATTTTTTAAATAGCATGTGATTCTTATGAAAGAAAAGATGTACATTACTGGCGCGCCTGTTGGTGCGACACCCAAGTATATTAATCCTATCGAGCCAAAGTTCATCATGAATTTTTTGCTGGATTATCTCGTTTCAAGTACGAAAAAAAATAAGATCTTACAGGTATTAATCCAAGATGGTTGGGAGAAAGTAGATGCGGGTGGCCTATCTCTGCAGTCTGGCTATCATGAAAGTATCACCATGACAGATCTTAATGCCTTGTCAACAGCCGAACAACAAATTGCTATTGAGAACTTAACGTCCGCAGGTTGGCTGAATAAAAATAATGAATGGATTAACCCTCGCACACCTGATAATAAAATTTTTAAAATAGAAAAAAATACACTTTTACTGATTCAATCAAGAAGTTTCATAAGAAAGATTGTGCTGCAATTAACAACATATGGTTGGCAAGTAAATAATAATGGCGATTTAGTTTGGCCATATGAAAAAGTTCATAGTTATTTACCACCGAAGATGGTAACTCAAATTAAATCACTCTGCCCTGCTATACTCGACAGCTTACTGGAATCTGGCTGGGTATGTAGGCCAGCAGGATATTGGCAACCGGGTAAGGCACGCTCACCTTATCTTCCAATCACCCCAGAAAAAATTATCGAGGAATGTCATCTTTCCTTACGAGAAGGTGCTGCAATCGTTCACATACATACGCGTGACACGAGTGACAAACAGACCTATTATATTCCAGGCCTTGGCGCTACCTTATCGATTAGTGCGCAAACAAATCATATTGATATTGATCAATACGATAAAATTATTCCCGCCATTCTAGAACAAGATCCATCAGGAATTATAAATCTCTCGACTAGCGTTCGTGGCGACAAGGTGGATTTTGATAGCCCATTACGACGCGCGCATTTAAAACCATACAGTGTACGAAAAATTGTACCCGATAGCGCTTCTTTTAGTCCTGGCCACATATTATTTCAAACAGGTGGGGGTTATGACAACCCACCAACATTCATCAATAAACAATTTAACCATTTCAAAACTTATGGTATTCGCCCTGAAGTTGAAGTATTCAACAATACTATTTTGAATAACATCGTAACAACATACAAGACATCCTTATTGGCTGCTGGGACACCTCCTCTATTTATGCTAGTCGCTGGCGTAGACCAGCATAAAAAAGATTCCAACACTAGCACTATAGTAGATGACTCTTTAATTCCAATTGAAATTCATCAACGTATCAGTGAATTATTGCAAGAGGATAATTCAATTTCACATACTGATGCGGTGAATTTGGCAGTTGAATATCTTCTTCCCATTGTAAATAAAATTCGCCAGCATTTCCACCAGGCTAAAATATCCATCTTGATGCCTGGACTCATGCAATCTATCTTGGTTGAAACGGCACTTCAACTTAAACTAAATGGCATACGTGTTGGACTAGAAGATGCGCTGACGGTATCGGATAAGCGTGTACCGGGTGGAATTCGAAAAGCACTTGGTACCTATGAACAAGTTCGCGCTATACGCCTTGCACTAGAAGCTCGCGGAGTAGTTATAGCAACGTCAGAACAGCTACGAGACACACTGGGTATTCCGCGCGAAGATATCCGCGTGTTTCATGCGGTTATCGCGGCACTAAAGCCTTACACAGCGAATGTCTGTAATATTTCTAGTATGCCTAAGGCTTCCATTGTTTTATCAATACTTGCGCCTTTAGCAAAAGAGTATTATCGCAGAGAAAATGTATTTATTGCAGAGATCATGCGATACCTAGAAAAATCAACATATGATATTCACTCACTTTCACAAAAAATACAAAATTCAGTAAGAGATTACGGTCTCTATTTTCGATTGTTTATTGAAGAAAAAGATCGTTATTTCGACCATGCTCACCTGACTTTCCCTGATATCTATACCCCTCAAGCAATAAATTTTATCAGAGAGCTTTTACACGAACGTCATCACTTAACTACAGTTTTGGATGAAGCAATCAATCAATATTCTCGCACCCTTCAGTTACCTTCGTTATCTAATGCCTCTTATAAAATTGCTTTAGACCAATTTAAAGAGCCAGCGCTGCGATTTTTGGAGTATTTGATTTCAATTCCTTGCAGATATAATGTGAATCGCACCGATGTCACTCATTTAGAAATTCGGCAACACCCTAATTACAGTGCAATAATGGCTATTTTATTTAATGCCATTCATGAACTTACACTTTCTTTGCGTAAAAAATCTAACGCTGACACTAAAATAGATGGCTTAGTTTGGTATGTCACAGAAAACACTGATCATGAAAAAATAACTCCGATCAAAGAATCGGATCTTGCTGAAACAATATCGCAGATAGATTGGGTGGTATTGCCGAGCACCCCAACAACGCATTACCCACTAGGTCTTAAACTATCAACCGGGCTGACTAACGCATTCTATCGTTTTCTCACACAAAATATGACGGAATCGAATCACACCACGTTAAAATTATTGAGCATGACGCATTCGGGTCTCGACGCGAATGGTGAACCTATTATTGAGTCCAGCATGCTTTACAGCCGTTTTGCACTCAATACTGATCGATCTGGTAACTTTAGCAGCTATTCTGCAAGCTTAATCTATGACCGCTTGCTACTTCCTCGACTTGTTGAACATCCTTCTCAGCTCGCATACACATCGCGTGGACAAGTTATTCGAGATAAGGATGGATTGCCACTATATCAAGATGGGAGAAAAGCAAAACGTATTTCATATGACACAATCAATCGTTTTCCTTTATTAAAATTGCTTGCACACAGCTCGGGTATTACGACAGCGCAGCAATTGGATAACTTAATTCATCATGATGCTTGTAAATTGGGTTTCTCAATTGTAGAGCAACGTGCATTCTTTAAAAGAATATTAGTCATATCATTTGCTTCTGCATCCGACATCCATTTACACCATCTGGGTAGCAATGTGATTGATATTACGGCTTTCAATGACATTCGTAGCCTCGCAGGAACCACAACGCGTGACTATCTTATTGAGGCTAGCGAATCAAAAAAATATGTAGAAGAAACGCTGAAGAAGATGCGCTTAAATGCTAATGCGCCCAAGTATGATTATGCGCATGCGATACCAACATGGATGACAGGTGAGCAAGGAAAAATTCTTGTTCGATTAAAAAATGTATTTCTGATCGATGATCCTGCACGATTACATGATGGACATTCTATCAAACGTTATCTTGAATGTAGCCCAATATGGCTTAGAAAATGGTTTACTATGATTCATAACGCACCAAAATCATTTGGTGCCAATGATATTATACTATATTTACAGAAAATGAATGGAAAAATCGAGTTATCTTCTTTAAAACCCAAGCCCCTAAAAATTGCGATTATAGGAATGGGATGCAGTGGAACATTTGTTTTGCAAATGCTAGCAAAATATTTCAAGAAAAATGATAATGTTGAAATCTTACTATTTGAAAAATCTTCTCAAATGGGCGCCGGTTTACCCTATGGGGAACAATTCAATGATGATAGCTTTATCTTAAATATGGAATCCTCTTTACTAAGTGGCAATCCTGACAATAGGGGTGAATTTCGTTCATGGCTGAAAAAAATGCTGGGCATATCAAAAAATAAAATTCCCCTTCATGTTGAGCGAAAGTATATGGGTATGTATTTAGAAGCGTTAGTCAAAAGCGCTTTAGCGCTATTACAGGAAAAAAATATTTCCTACACCATCATTCAAGACACTGTATCAAATATCATAAAAAATAAAAATAACTATTGCTTGATCACGCAGGTACGTCAGTATGAAACTGATCGCATCGTATTGGCTACAGGGCATTTACCCAAAATTTCTCCTTTTCCCAACGAGAAAAAATATATCGCAAATCCCTACCATTCACTCGATGAATTAAAAAAAATTCCTCAATCAGCAAACGTAGGTATTTTAGGTAGCAAGCTAACCGCGGTGGATATTGCTATTCTCTTACGACATCATGGTATTAAACGAATGGCGATGTTTTCAAAATCAGGTAGGTTACCGTTAGTATGTCGCGAACGCTCGCCAAATCATACAATTTCCACACCGACTATCCCTAACAAATGGACCCTGCTGGCTTTTTGGAAAGAGATCAAAAAAAGAATGAGATTGCAAGATGTAACATACCCTGGATTTATCAATTGCAAAGACGAACACATAAGACTTGCACTCGAAATTCAGCAAGCAGATACACCTCAGCATTGGCAAATCTGTCTAGATGAATCAAAAGAAATCGTGGATAAGTATTGGTCGAAACTGGCGCTTTTCCAAAAAAACTTATTTCTTAGCAAATATAAAGGATTATGGATGAGTTATCGCCATCCCATGCCGATCCAAAACGCTATCAATATCAATGAGATGCTAAAAGCAGGCGAATTACAGATTCACGCTAATTATCGATCTGTGACACCATTACCAACAAGTGATGCGTTTAAAATTGAATTGCATAACACTTCTTTTCAAGTTGATTATATTATTGATGCAACTGGAACACCGTCTGATCTTCGCTGTATTGATTCTCCATTAATTCACAACCTACTTAATTCAGGATTTATCACACAGCATGAAATCGGCGGAATAGAACTCAATACAGAGACACATGAGTTAAAAAATATGACGGGAGTTTTTGCCATCGGCCAATTAACATGGGGTAAAATTTTCTATGTATCCGCGATGGAACGACTTCTAAAACATGCTTGCACAATCTCTTCACATTTAGTTTCATCATTACATACCGAAGCAATAGTACCAGTAGAGTACATACAGGAGAACGCGGGATAATGCATATTGACTCTATTTATCTTATTGTTGCACTTGGCGCTATCTTTGCCGGGTTTGTTCAAGGGCTATCCGGTTTTGCTTTTGGTATGGTTGCAATGTCATTCTGGGCTTGGACAATAGATCCAAAATTGTCTGTTGCCATGGTTGTTTTTGGTGCGTTGACTGGACAAGTTCTTGCGGCTATTACAGTACGCCGAAAGTCTAATTTGCCTATGTTACTTCCCTTTATTATCGGCGGAATAATAGGAATTCCCATCGGCGTGTTTCTGTTACCGCATATTGATATTATTACTTTTAGAGTTATTTTTGGCTTACTTTTAGTAACTTGGTGCCCCATGATGTTAATGACCAGTCGATTACCATCCATTAAAAGTGGTGGATGTATTGCAGATAGTATTGTTGGAACCATTGGCGGCATTATGGGGGGATTAGGCGGCTTTGCGGGAACTGTACCAACACTATGGTGCACTCTGCGTGGCTACGATAAAGATACTCAGCGATCTATCATTCAAAACTTCAATCTTGCTGTTTTAATGGTTACCATGGCCACTTATATTAGCACTGGCATTGTCACCCGTGAAATGATCCCGATGTTTGCGATTGTTTTTCCAGCCATGCTCATTCCAACACTCATCGGAACACGTTTATATTTTCGCATTAGTGACAGTGTATTTAAAAAAACTGTTCTTATATTGCTATCAATTTCTGGCGTAACGTTGCTCGTATCTTCGCTTCCACAGCTCATCTGGAAATAAAGTCTCTCATAAAATAAGCTGCATTTTCGATTTTAATTTAAAAGATAACAAAATGATATTAATTATTGCGCCCACACTCATCGCAAGCCAAAATCCATAAACCCCCAAATAAGTATAATGCGCAAACCAATACCCAACTGGTAATGCAATACACCAAAAACATATTATCGACGTTAGCATGCTATATCGCGTATCTTTTAGTGCTCTCAAGCTTCCAAATAAAGCAATTCGCACCGCTTCAAGAATTTGAAATACCCCGCATAACAGGAGAAAAATCACGGCGTAATGAATCATTTCATCACTGGCAATCTTTTTGTTAAAAATAATAAATATAAAAAATAGCGGTTTTAAAAAATAACTGACAGCACCGATACTCGCAATAAGTGCAGCAAAAATCATACCGACATAAACGACTTTTTTCGCATCATCAAATGCTTTTGATCCAATTAAAAACCCCATGCGTACCGTGATGGCTTGTGCTATAGCAAAGCTAATTGATCCAAAAATTCCTAAATATTGCATAACAGTTTGATTGGCAGCAAGCACACTCGTATCTATCGCACCCATACATAATGCGACCGCAAAAAAGAACCCTACTTCGATGCTATACATCAACCCCTGCGGCAAACCAATTTTAATTATTTCCCATAAAAATGATTTAGTTGCATTACCCATCATATTTTTTAAATATTTTTTATATCGACGATGTGTCAGCATATACAATGCAAACATCACACAAGCAACAGATTGAGCAACCGCTATACCCCAACCCGCCCCCGCTATGCCGAGTGCTGGCATGCCCAATTTTCCAAAAATAAAAATATAACTAAAAAATGTATTAAACACTGCAAGTACCAGGTTTAGAACAAGAACCAGGCGAGAATCACTCATGCCGACAGCAATTTCTAAAAAAACAATCACAATAAAATTAGGTAATAAACTCCAGCTTAATGCTTTTAAGAACTGATCAGCATACTGAATAATAGCTGGGTTTTGTCCCAACAAATATAATAAAGAAGCTAAATGCCTATAAAAATAAAAAAGCAAAACACCCAATATGAGGGAAAGCAATAAGCCATCTCGACAAATCGCAGCAATAGCCATTTCATTTTTGGCGCCATGCTTATGCGCAACCAAGACACTGATTGAACCTAACGTCCCAAAAAGAATGACTATTAATGTCGCCTCCATCCAAGTGACAATTGCACCGGCGGCATAAATATCTTGGCCCAATCTCGCCAAAAATATATTGATTAACAAATAGCAAAATGACTGTATTAATCCCGTTAATATGAGCGGAATAGTCAACTCTATTAAAGGGTAAACATGCGTTTTTGCAAAGTTAGTTGCGTGTTTCATAAGCCTCACAATGATGATGTTAAATAGTTTTGGCCAAGATTTTGTGATCTCCACCAATAGCTCCTCTCAGTATAGCTATACTCTCATAGAGATCTTTTTAAAAATAGGGTGAACTTCACCCTATCACTTTTAAACATAGTAAATGCGAAACTTCTTAACTTTCTTATTTCTTTACTTTCTTTCAGTGTGTAGATTATAATTTGAACAAACTCAGGGACGCCCTCCCACAATCTCATCAATAGCTAGTGTTTGTAGAACCATTTGGCTTGCATGGATGTGTTAACAATTAATAATGTTTATCTTGACTCTCACGTAACGTAATACTTTATCGTGGGCTCGTTTGAGGAGAGGAATATACATGGCATACACAGTCAATAAGTTAGCTAAGCTTTCAGGGGTGAGTGTTCGCACACTGCATTTTTATGATGAAATCGGACTGCTCAAACCTGCTTATTATGGCGATAATAGTTATCGTTATTATGAAGAAGAACAGCTCTTGATGCTACAGCAAATTTTATTTTTCCGTGAAATGGATATTCCTCTCAATGAGATACAGAAGATTATAAGCAGTAATGATTTCGATATAATTGACACATTGAAATCACACAAACTTATTCTTCAAAAAAATCTCGATCGAACGAAATCACTGATTGAAACAATCGACAAGACTATTTTACGTTTGAGGGGTAAAGAACAAATGAAAGATGAAGAATTATATTATGGGTTTGACTCAGAAAAACAGAAAAATTATGAAAAAGAATTAATAGATACAGGTGTTGTTACTCAAGAGTGGATGAGCGAATACAAGGATAAAAGAAAGCACTGGAATAAAGCAGATCATGAAAAATTCATGAATGACGGAAAATCTATCAATGACGAATTAATTTCTGCTATTGATAAAAAATTAAAACCAGACTCTGCTAAAGTACAAGATATCATTCGCAAACATCATGCTTGGGTCGGTTGGAATCCTACTAAAGAAAAATACATAGGACTGGCTGAAATGTATGAAACAATGGATTATAAAAATTTTTACAATAGCCTGGATACAAGATTACTAAAATTTATCGTTACGGCTATGCGAATTTTTGCTGAACGTAATTTATCATAATTATTGAAAATATTTTCAATACAGAATATAGCGACCACTCGTTGGTCGCTATATCTATAGAAAAATTGAAAAAAATGTACGACGACGTCCCAAATTATCTGAAATTAATAGCACACAAAACTCTATTGAGAACATCGCTAGGATTTTTAGCCACTTCTTTACTGCGCCAAGCAACATATCCATCGGGACGAACCAGAGTAAGCGTCCGTCAGTCTACATTTTTGAACGCTTATGCCCAAATAATAGTTCGCTACACCCACCCAGGCTTTTGCATGCGGGAAATTTGAAAGTTTAACCAGACAGCTAGTTTTATACAAGAAATCGCAAACTCTTTGGTGCTACTCGGAATATTGCTAATTTTAATCGCCGCAATAGCCGCATCAATATCGGCTTGCGACTTGTCTACCACCTTAGGCAATTTTTTGCTGTGGTTCATTAAAGGTCCTATTTAGCCTTAAAATAGGCGCCAAAGTTAGCGAATTTATTCTTTTAAATCAAGAAGTTTTAATAATTGTTTTTAATTTTACTCCCATGCAAAAAATTGACTTATACTTATAAGAACCATAACCACATGGTGTATCTGGAGGGCTTCATAATGTTTTTCAATAAAATACCAAAAGACTCCTTTAATGAATTACAGGAATTATTAGGGAAAATTCAGCTGAATTTAAGTGAATTAGCTCAGGTACCAATTCCAAGCGTATACGCATCAGCTAACGATACCTCGTATACATACAATACCCTCTTTGGTATAACCGCGAATGAGCAAATATCTTCGGTAGTTAAAACCTTTACTTCTCTAGAAGGTTGTGTGAAAAATCAAGTAGAATATCTTGAAAAGTCCAAAGATCCAGCCAAACTCCAAGAATTTAAAGATCAGCTTAAATCCCATATAGCGCGTCCTCAGTATTATCCTGATATTCCTAATTTTATAAAAAAACGCGAAGAACTCCACGCTCGCCTTGAGCCGCTTGTAACGGCTTTGCAAACGAGCTTTGAACGATATCAAGTAGCATTGCTTGGGCAAATAAAAGGGAAAGAAAAATTCAAACAAATGCATATTCAAATTGAGAATAAGAAAAATGCTGGAAATGTACCTTCATTGCAACGTCGAGCTTTAATTAGCTACCTCGCTCAACCTAGGATTCAGGCAGAGATGAAACTGATCCATGGCGCGCTAATTACTCAACGAGACGAGGAGCTACGCGCAGAGAACATGAAAGGCCTTAATGCATTGCCTAAGCTATGATTTACGGAATTTTTGTGATCTTTCTACAGGTCTGCTGAAAGGTTACAATTTTTAAAATTGCCATCTAGTTCTTTAGTATTAGGCTTTATATCTCTAGGTTCACCATCACTTACCGTAAGCATACGGCCATGTACATCGGCGGACGCTTACGAAATATCAAACCTGCAGTATTGTAACCGTTTAGTCACTATATCTATAGAAAAATTGAAAAAAATATACGACGATTTCAAAAATTATCTGAAATTAATAGCACACAAAACTCTATTGAGAACATCGCTAGGATTTTTAGCCACTTCTTTACTGCGCCAAGCAACATGTCCATCGGGACGAATCAGAACCGCTCCTGTGGCAGTCATTTCATAAACTGCATGCCACTTATTTTCAGGATCAGATAAATCTCCATCATTAGCTACCTTGTAAATTTTGAGTGGCAGAAATAAGGTTTTCGTCAATTCATTAGCGGCTATTTTCCACGCCTCTCCATCGGAACCCACTAATAGAACATATTCTTTCTCGAACAAATCAAGTGTTGAAATAGTTTTTCCATCTTGAACTAATGTCACATAGGGTGCGCGACTTCCCGGCAGCGTGGTCGGCACATATTTATCGGATAATACACTAATAACTTGATTATTCTCAGATTGCACCGCTTTTGAATGATAAATAAAACCTAAATCTAACCCTTCGTAATTTAGATTTTTTTGTTGCTCATGCAGTTTTATTTTTAATGTTTCATGATCACCGGCATTAATAGCGTTAAAGATATCAAGGAATCGTTTTGCATTCCCAGAACTCCATTCGATATTACGTTTTGCAATGGGTGCGCGCTCATCATAATACGTATCAAGCAATGCATCAGCTACATGATAATTCAGCACAAATGCTAATTTCCAAGCAAGATTATGCGCATCAGCAACACCCGTATTCATTCCCAAACCACCAGTAGGCGGCACACGATGGGCAGCATCACCCACTAACATGATTCTGCCATGACGATATTGTTGCGCGATTTGCGCCGCCATGGTCCAAAAACTTTTATTGATAATCTTAATATCCAGACTAGGGATATCAAGAATACGTCGTATTTCATTGATGCAATATTCGTCTGTGAAATCTTCCTTTGTGTTTTCCGGCCTAAAATTCATACCGACTATCCAGCGATTTTTACCATAAGCAGTAAACAAAGCGCGGCCTAATAACTTAGGATCAATAAAGAAAAATCCGGCGCTAGGCCGATGCTGTGTCCATTGAGATATGTCAAATTCGCAATAAACACTACATGAGCGTCCTAAATTGTCAGGCCCCTCCATATCAATTCCTAATTGTTTACGCATAAGGCTATGCGCACCATCAGCAGCAATAACGTATTGAGCGTGTATCCATTCTTCTTTATTATTTTTTCGATCTAGTAGTTTCACTATTACATGCGTGTCATTTTCTTCAAATGAAATCATTTCCTTTGAAAATTGTATCTCTGCTTCTTGATGATTCTGCAAAGTATGATGTAAATAGTCTTCTACACAATCCTGTGTGACAAAACTAGCGCCCATAGGTCCATGCGTATAATCGTGGTCTTTTATCTCCACTCGAGTCACCTCATTTCCTTGTAATGACTCTGACCAAATAAATCTTATTGCTTCTCGTGGAAACTCATATTTCAACAATTCATTAATATTTCCCCACTGTTGAAATAGTTCCATCGTACGCATGCTAACGCCGCGAGCACGAGGATGGGGTGTACGCCCAGCATGTTTTTCAATGAGTAGAGATGGTACATTTTGACGAGCGAGGCTCAATGCCATACTCAACCCTACTGGACCGCCACCTACAATTAATACAGGAATACTTCTTATCATCTTACTCACTCATATCGTTATGTTGTGAAAGCCACTGCTTTTATATTTACATAGTAATTGCATAGAAGATAATAAAATAGGGGTGAGACACCCCTAGTGCTGTTAAGTTGATAAACTAAATCAATGATTTTAAAATTTTTACATTCCCTTGAGCTATATCATTCGCATGTAATGTAATTTTTTCTAAAGGCCAAGCCCACCATTTTAATGTTAACAATAAGTTACTAATATCATCATCAAATCGTTTTCGTATTAACACCGCCGGATTTCCGCCAACAATAGTATATGGCTCAACATTTTTGGTTACTACGCTATTGGTTGCTATGATTGCACCATCGCCGATCTGAATTCCTGGCATAATGGTAGCTGAATTCCCAATCCAAACATCATTACCAATAATCGTATCACCCTTAGAAATTGAGGATAGCGGCACCTCACTCCATTCGTTACCAAATGCTCGGAATGGAAATGTTGAAAAACCATCGATAGCATGATTTCCACCGTTCATAATGAAGCGAACCCCCGTTGCAATTTGACAAAATTTCCCAATTATTAATTTGTCACCAACGAAATCAAAATGATATAAAACATTTTTCACAAAGTTATTCACATTATCAGGGTCATCATAATAGGTATAATCACCCACCATAATATTAGGATTTGAAATAATATTTTTTAAAAAACATAATCTTTCGATATTAGCGATGGGAAATTTTTTATTTTTATCAATCATGATTTAGTCCTTATATTATTTTTCTGGCACATCAATAGCGCCTTACCCTTATGAAAAATATTTTTCACATCGCCATCCAAAGACTGAATCAATTCGTTAGCTGACACGCCACTGCTTAAATAAGCCGCCTGACCAGCCCATAGTGACATGTAATCAACCTGGCCTTTTTTATAGGCTTCTTTTCTAATTTGCTGAGTAAGAACATGTTGAATTGGATAATCCATTATACAGTCTTGATAAGGTACCATGGATTGTATAAATTTGTTTTTTATTCCACGCGCAAGTTTACCCGAAAAAGAGCGTGTTAAAACCGTATTATCTTCTTTGGATTTTAATAACATTTTTTTATAATCAGGATGCGCGCCTGATTCTGAGCAAGAAATAAATGCAGTTCCCATTTGCACGGCTTCTGCGCCAAGCATCATGGCAGCGACAATACCTCTCGCATCCATGATGCCACCGGAAGCGATCACTGGCATTTTAACGTTATCGACAATTTGTGGAATAAGTGCAAAATTACCGATAAGTGAATCGTCACATTCACCGATAAATGTCCCTCTATGATCACCAGCCTCAAATCCTTGCGCAACCATACAATCAATGCCAAAAATTTCTAACATTTCGGCTTCCGCAACGGATGTTGCTGTTCCTATTATTTTGGTTTTATTGTGTCTTAACTTTTTAAGCCATTTAATTTCCGGGACCCCGAAGGTAAAACTAAAAACAGGAATTTTCTCCTCAATTAATACGGTCATTTGGCTATCAAATGTTGGGCAATAGGGTGATGTGACAGGATGAATGTCACTACACACACTTTTGCATGTAGTTTTTAAAATTTTTACCATATTATCCATTTGTTTTTGCGTAGCGCGTGATTTTGTGGGTACAAAAAGATTGACTGCAAATGGCTTCTTTGTTAATGCACGTATCCTTAAAATTGCTAGACGAATTTCTTCCGCACGCATGTACCCTGCACCTAGCGAACCTAAACCACCCGCATTGGATACAGCTGCCACTAATTCAGGACTGGTGATACCACCTGCCATGGGTGCTTGGATAATGGGGTATTTGATTTTTAGCATTTTAGTGATCCGGGTATTTGGCCACATAAATTATTCCTTGAATTTATTTAACATCGATCAATGCGTAATTTTTGATAACAAAACGCTGTGCAATGATTATCATCATAATAAAAACAGATAGGATCATCCCAACACTTTGAAACGTACCTTGATAAAAATAGCTTGCGATTTGAATCCCCAATGACGCAAATATCAGCCGTCCTCCTTGTATCACCGCTGTTAATTTTCCTTTTGCTTCCGGCATTAAATTAAGATACAGCGGGTAAAGAATATTGCCAGGCATAATTTGTCCCACCACAAAAGGGATAAATGCGAGCGTAATTACAAGGGGATTATGACCATTCCTAAAGGTGACTAGCATGATACAAATAAAACTAAATATAAAAATTTGATTCGCAACAGATAACATCTTCTTTTTGTTATATCTATTGATGATAAATCCAAACGCTAAACTTCCCAATCCAAATGTGAAAGCTAGTGATCCTTGATAAAAACCAAAATAGTTTAAACTGACACCTAAATCTTTCATGTACAATAATGGCGACATGCCAACAAAAATCCAATAAGGAACAAAATTCACAATAAAATATATCAATAACAAAACTAATGTGCTGGATTTAAAGATAGCAATATATCCCCGTAGGATTGAGCTTGTATTTTTATAAAGGATTTTATGATTAGGAATAAAAAATACTGTCATCACAAATGTGATTAAACCGAGTGATAACAGCGTTATAAAATTTCCTTTCCAATGAAATAACTTGGTGATATAGCTACCTATCACGGGAGAAAAAGCGACAGCCATGTTCATTGATCCATTTAGTATTGCCAACAAGGATTGTTGTTTTTTGACAGGATAAGCATCCGCAATAATCAAAAAACTTAAAATCGATGGCGCAGCTATTCCTAAACCCTGCAGAAATCGACCGCCAAGTATGAAGTAATAAGAAGTCGTCGACAAACACAGTAAACTTCCAAATATAAAAAATAATAGCCCTACAAGAATGATGGGTTTCCGGCCAAATCTATCAGCTAACTCACCTACCACAAATAAACTGATACAATAACCGATAAAATTAACCGACAATGACAGTTCAACCCATGAGGGTGACAAGTTAAAATAGTCCTGCAACTCAGGAAAACTTGGCACAAACAAATCAAACTCCATCCCTGTGAGAAGGTCCATGAGTATGATAGTTAATATCAGCATGTGTTGATTACCTTATAAATCTTGATAAAGATAAACATTTACATTTCCATCCGCATGTTCAAAATGATTTCCAATTTTCGACTGTATGCTTAATTAATGACACAACATCTCGGTTTAAATTGGGTCTCTCTGAAGCCGGATTAAAGCGAACCAAATTCAATAAACAAATTAAATCCATCAGCTTTGATTGTTTTTTCCAATTATTTGGTAAATGAAATCCACTTTCCTGAATACCCGCAATGAAATCGGTCTCATAACAAGTAGGTAATTTATGACTGTATCTCAGCATCATACCCATATCCATTAAATAGGTACCAGAAAATGCAAACTCCCAATCCAATATGGCAACTATTTTCCATCGGTTATCAATTTTCTTAACTAGCATATTGGCAGGATCATAATCTGCATGGGTTAGATTGGCTTCGTTTTCTTTTGGTAAGATATCCGAATACGTATTGACTAAATCCATGACGTTGTGTGTCAAAACAGATCCTAAATTTTCTTTAACGATATGATCGCTTAATAAATACAGCACAAACGGCAGATATTTATCTTCGTCACGGAATGGGAGTACTTCCAATTCTTTTTGAAAAAAACCGCCACATGAAAATGTCATTTGTCGTAATATATTAAGATACTTACCTGCTTCGAAAGAACAATCGCTGATGGCTTGTTCTTCTTTTTTTAAGATAACTTCTCGCATTAATGTACCATCAACCCATTCCATAATGGCATAAGGATATTGAAAAATTTTGCAGTGACCATCGGCATAAAGAATCGCGGGTATAGGAATGCTATTTCCAACTAATTTGTGAATAGCAACTTCACGTGAAATTGCTATTTCATCTCTCATATAAATTCGCAGCACAACAGGTTTGTCATTATTTTTAAATGTGACTCTAAAGTTCGAATTAGCACAGCCGTCTGATAAAATAACTAAGTTTTCAATGGTAGATTTTGTATAGGGTGCGAGAAGAGTCGCTGCTTTCATTATAGTTAAATCAACATGTGATCTAAATCGTTCCCAATGCGTTTTTAGGATTGGCTCATCCATTATGTCACCTTTTAAAAATTATTATTAAATTCTATCTCATTTAATATGGTGATATCCATTGTAATAATTCTTTATCAAAATACTCTGACTCTTCAAATTGGGGTGTATGTCCACTTTTCTCAAAAACTCGAATGGTTAGATTTTTAAATTTTGATCGCAACGGCTCCCATAAGTGTGGAGAATTCCAATAATCGTATCTGCCGAGCATTAACAATACAGGCTTATTAAATTTATTCAATCCTTTCATGATATCGATTTCTTTAAAAAGTTGACCCCACACATAGTCAAACATTTCAGGAATGATTTCTACGTCTCGCCACAGTCTAGATGCATCATAATCAGGTTGATACCAAATCATAGGGCCAAATTTCAGCGCCCGAGTAATAAATGCATTTTGAGGGGATTTAGCAATTTCAGCATCTAACGTTGCTAAATTCTTTGCAAGTAACGATTTTCTTTCCGGACAAACAGACTCTTGAAAATACTTATCAGCTGCAGAAAAACTTGCAGAACTACCATCTGGGCTTTGCGCAATGAGAACAAGATGCGACACATACTCAGGATATTTTTTAGCATATTCTAATGCAATCAACGCATGGCCAGAATGCCCCATCAATACAAATTGCGTTAATCCGAGCTTTTCTCTCAATACTTCCACATCATCTACTAATTTATTTAATTCAAAATCCGCATTATTAACTGATTGAATCGCCTTACCGAATCCTCGATGATCTGTAAAAATCATTTTTAATGATGCGCAGAGATTTTTAGAAAATACGCGAGGATAATATATCGAACTGCCAATAATGATGACCGGGATGCCTTCGCCTTCTATGCGATAATTTAATTGAAATCCATCGACTGTCAATGTACCTGTCATTTTATCTTTCATAACTTCACTTTTAATGGCCTAGGAAGAATTTTTATCTACATATAGTAGTTGAATAGCAGATAATAAAACAGGGGTAATATCCCCCTAGCCTTGCGCTTCCTTTGTGAAGCTAATTATTGGCCGATGCTAACGCTCGAGTAGGCCAGCATAGAAAAATTATAATAGGCATGCTAATTATGCAGATGAAACCCAAGATGGTTGCACACATCCCATATGAATAAAGCAGCATCCTAATACCCGCATGTCCAAAAATAAAGAATGTAGCCAACATCAAAATCACCGCTCTCTGAGCATGAGGTAATTTTAAAATCGAATAAAGTGCGGAGCGAGAATAAAAAATATAGGGGTTAATACAATCCAGATTAATAAATTAGATTTTTTATTCACAACCAATTGTTAAGTCTCCCTAAGTTTTTCATTAACTCTATCTACACACTTACTACATTACTACAATAATAAATAGGACAACTGTCGCATTAATCAGCACAAATTCTCCTTGTGAATCATTCATCGTCAGTTATTTTTTTTTAGTTCTAACGTGATAAATAATATAACATATTTATTAGATTCAATTTATAATTAAAATTAAGCTGCGAAAAAACAGGTAGGCAAACTGGACTCGAGCCATTATTAAAATTTAAAAAGGAGAAATTCATGTCTTTGGTAACTATAGTCATTGTTCTAATTGTTGTTGGCTTTACTCTTTGGCTTATTAACACCTATATCCCGATGGCCGCCCCTATCAAAAGTATTCTGAATTTGGTAGTTATCGTTGCTGTTATATTATGGCTGTTGTCGGCGCTCGGAATTATTCACGGGTTTAACATCAAATTAAAATAAGGAGCCAGCTTAAGCTGCTATAAAATTTTGATTAAATTTACTTATTTGATGAGCCGTGTTGGGATCGAACCAGCGACCTATTGATTAGGTTATGATAAAGTACAAACTAATAATTCGCGGCACATGGGAACCCGGATGATCAAGTATTACAAATTTACCAAATGGCATATCCCTAAAACTTGTCTCATTGAGTATGATTTACAAAGACTCATTGAGACAACAAAACTCGTGAATCCAGATGACATCGTGGACACACTTGATTGATACGGTTATTTTAGGCTGATAAATATTTAACTTCATCATTTTTGATTAAATATAACAGTGGTGCAGTATGTTATAATTCAACTTAGAGCTTATTAAATATAGCGCCAATTGAGATCCTGTTAATGAGGAACTATTTATGGCATATGATAGGATTGTGAAGCATTATGACAACGTAGTTGATACCTATATCAATTTGCCATTTTACTTAAAACATGAATATTCTGATTTCCTTTTATCCTATATTAAACCATTAACGTTAGACAAAACTGTCTTAGACATCGGCTGTGGAACCTGTCATTTTTCAGAACTATTAAATGCCAAGAAATTAACTTGTGTGGACCCTTCTAAAGAAATGCTTTCTGAAAGACCTTTGTTAAACAATCAAGAAAAACATATCTCCGATGGTATAGGATTTCTGAAAAATATTCACTCTCAATACGATGTAATTATTTTAAAAGAATGTTTACACCACTTTTCTGATGAAGATAAACTGACTCTTCTAAAACTTTGTTATGAAAATGCTAATACAACGATCATTGTGGCAAGACCTAATGACAACCAATATCCATGGTTCAAGAAGGCTCAAGAAAGCTTCGAAAATAACAGCGTAAAAATTTCCAGCCTAAAAAATATGTTGGTAGAATTAAATTTTTCATTCATAAAAGAGACATTACTTGTCCCCATAAAAATACCTTCAGGACAATGGCTAAAAATGATTAAAAATCGTTTTTGGAGCAATTTATCGTATGTATCCGACATTGAATTATTAAAGGGAGTACATGAAATACAGATTCGAGATGAAAAAGAAATATTATTTAATGACAAGATTGTTCTAATGATAGCAACACATAACAAGTAAAAAAAAGATGAATACTTACACCCGCTGAGGAACAGGTCCGTTCAACGCATAACATCCATCTGAGAATCTACAGCATATCATGTTGATAAGGTTGTTAAATATTTTGTGGATATGCCTAGCTACCGTGTGCACGATTTTTCGAAGAGGCAGAGCAACCTCGGGTATCGACGCAAGCCCACGCTTTTTCTTTTTTTGTGTAACATTACAAATATGTACAACACGGGTAGATAAATTATACGGTTTTTTATCGAAGACTAAGGGTTCAGCTATTTCCCGCTGTCGTACTTCTTTTACGATTTGTAATTGCTCAGTCAACGTAAAAAGTTCTAAAATGTGTCTAGCGTCGGGTGATAGATATTTTAGATAGAGCGGGAGCAACTCTTTCGGATTATCGGTTACATTCGCAATGATCTTTCTTATATTTTTCTATAGCTACTTTAACCTCTTTCTCTCTATATCTATCTATAAAAAACACCATGGCTTTTAGTGATAAAGTTTTCTATCTGACTTAGCGGTACGTGAACGCTTTTCCAAGCCACGTAAACGAGTGCATTCGCTTGTAGATCTTTAATGCCTTTTTTCTCGATACGCGAATCCATAAACAAGTCCGAAATTAAAAATTTGTATTATTATACACCACAATGTAGGATTTACACCCTTGAAATGCTAGTTTGTAGAAAGAGTGGATGCATGATGATATGCAACCCCAGACCCTGTTAACCTACCTATCGTAGTAAAATATTTAAATTTTAGATCCATGAACAATCATAATAAAATGACGGCAATCAACTATGAATCCTGCCCGGTTACCTAAACCACATTTCGGCGATTAATTTCTTTTATTTCTTCAATTAATACCCAGGAGGATGGGCTTAAGCAGGTTTCCTCGCTAATAATCTCTGTTAATTTTTGCAAACCAGCTGCTGTTTCTTCACTCTCATGCTGGATGATAGCCGAATTGAATATCCCTACTTCTCTAACTTTAGAAAGCATTTTATTTTGTAATCTTTCAGAAAATGTAACCTTCTCCCTATTTTCAGCACTTGTAGACTCAGGAACAATCAAATCAAAAAACTGAGTTTTTTCCTGTTTCAGGACAAGCAGATGCTGTTTAAGCTTATCAAACACAATTGTTTTAGGGTCACCAGCTATCTCACTGAGCTTAAAATTATCGTAGGGCTGATGCATAAATTTATCTTTTGCTGACTGCAGGCGCCTTTCTAAAAATAATCGCTGTTTCTCCAAGTAGAGTTTTTGTTTATTGAATACAGACATCATTTCTGCATGTAGCGTCAATCCAGCACGATTTGCTATAAATTCTACATAATTCATTATTGCTATCATGAAGCTCATTTCTTTTTTCTGCATTGCTTGCGCTAAATATTTTTCATACTGTGCGAGGTGACATCTGTCCATGCAAATGACACCTTGGTATTTCGTGATATAGGCTTGCATCGCACACAACATTGTGGCGGGTATATCTGCTAACGTGCACTCACGATAATCGAAGAAGGGTTTTAACTCATTTAGTTGAGACTGAACCACCTGCAAATGTTGCTCGCGTGCTTGCATGCGTGACGGATAAAATGTTCGCTTTAGCTTCGCATAATCAATTACAATTTTTAATTCGCTGGTGATCAGCTGATAACGCTGAATGATCGGATCAACACAGCGTAATAACGTTCCTTCTTTTAGCGCATAAACGCATTCAAAGTGATCCGCAATGCAACTTAGTTTTTCCAAGACATCATATAATTTGGTTATTTGAGTTTTTATTTTTTCAGCGATGGGGCTTGTTTGTTCCGCAATGATGGCTTGATAATCAAATTCTTGCAGATAGCTATATACTTGACGCAAATCTATCACAAAAGTGGCGATCCATGACACCCCATACAGCATGCCTGCCTGATTAAATGCAGCAAAATCATCAAATACTTTTTTAATGCCGATAATACCATTGGCTAGATTTTTGAGATTTTTGACGGTTTCATCATCTGTCACGTTTTCAGGATAATAGTTTTTCGAATCTTCCATTGTCGTGGAAACGAAACTGGTATTGTATTTCTCGCCATACATTTTTTGGAGTAAAACATCATTCTTTTTCACCAAGGTATCAATAAACCTATCTTCCGATTCCCCTCCTTCTATTTTTTCCACTGCTTTACGTTTTTTTTCTCGATACTTCTCTTGGTATTGCTCCAGATTAATGACTTGCTCGATTAAGAATTCATTCGCTTTTTCTAAATTTTCACTAGTACAAAGCTGGTATAATTCCTGTAACTTGGTAGAGATGCTAGGAAAAACTGTCACCAGCGTAAATTCTTTGGCTAATTCCATGTATTGTGAAAAAATACCGCTCGATGACATATAAATTTTATAATTACGGCGAAATTCCCAAATATCTTGTGGTAATTCTAATTTTTTAAACAAAGAAACAGCCATTAATGAGTAACTTTCCGTAGCTCTTTCAATTGCTGTTAACATATTGAGAAAGGCTTTTAGATCACGAATATCCGGAAAATCATCATCCCGAATGTGGTAATTATCGCGCCCATCCGTGCTCAACGTTGCTGAAAACTCATCCCAAACAGTCGGCTCAAGGAAGTTTTGTGATAATTTTAGGACAAAAGCTTTGATTTCCTTTATTTTGTGATTAATTTGAGTATGTAGCATATCTATTCACCATCCGTGATTATAGAAACAGTTAGGCTTCGAAAGCTGCTAGCATTGGGTTCTTTATTCTATCAAGTATTTTTAGCTCAACATCAAAAACATTTAGTACCTTAAATCCGGCATAATCTTCTTTAGCATACCTTAATTTATGCCTTGGGCCATAGAGCCATTAAAACATCAAACAATAAAAAATAGCTTGATGTTGACACTTGAGCTGGACGGCATATTACATGCGGCATGCTAAAAATTAAAAGCTAATGGGGTCAAAGACCAACAAACAACAAAATGTTGGATGTTGGTCTTTGACCCCGAAGACCTAACTGTAACGTAATGATTTATAAGCGTAATTAAAAATTCGCCACACCCCTAGCCACTGGCAAAAATTTAAACTACAATGCGTTTATTTTGAGTAAATGATATGTTGCGATCAAATACAGACCAATCCGCCAGCAGCAGCTCTTCTGCTGCAGATGAGATAACACCAGAAATTATCGAAAAAAAGATTGCCGAGTTGGCTTCTAAATCTCGTCCTTTTCCTGTCGAAATGCGCATTAGAGTTTTTACTTCTTTACTGCAATTAACACCTAATAATCCTGAATCTGTTGCCACGACAGTGGTTCGACGCATGTTTGACTATGATTTGTTGTTTGTGCAAGAAGTTTTGAAAAATTGGCAGCTATACCGTGATCGAGCAAAGCAGGCTCTTGCTAATATCGCACAGTTTTTTGCAACAATAGAATTAAAAGACGTGATAAGTTTTCAAGAACATGCATATTATTGTTTTTGCATAGCCGCATTAGTGAGTGGTGTTGAAATAAAAGATTTAGAAAAAGAATATAAAAAACCGATAAAAACCATGGTGACAGGAGTTGTACATCCTATTGGTGAATGGAGTATTCACTCTGAATTAACTCAACAGAATTACGCAAAATATATTTGCCATGTTTCAAAAACAGGCTTGGTTAGCATCAAAGACATCAACAAGATGTCAAACTTCAGAGTCAATAAGCAAGCGCAATTTTCTGGTATACGTATGCTAGCAATTGCTTGCGACGAAGAGGTGGAGTTTGATGGTGTTAAAGAAATGAAAGTGGATGGCGTCAAGCGGGAAACACGTTGTTTAGAAATATTAAAACATGATTTCATTCATGCGGGGTTTTTAAAACGTCATTACCAACGTGATGCAGCTGATTATTGGCGGCGATTTCAGCAAGTCGGCGAAATATATGAACAAATTTGTGAAGACGCTAAGCTTGTAGAAAAACCTGAGCTACAAAAAATGGTGGAGGTGGCTTGGTTTTTTTGGTTTCATGAGTTGACCACTTCTATTTATGTAGATGGCATCCCTGAAACATTCCCACAAAAACATGTCCGCGCACATAATGAATTCGCAAGTGAGCCGCAAATTTTATTGCGTTTAGCAGCTAAATTTAAGGTGTTCCCTGCATTATTTCGCAATGAGGTGGATGTGGAAGCAGATATGTTCAAGAGTCTGCGTATTGAGTTGGAGGGAAATAAGGCCGACAGCGGCTTCACTCCTCATAAGCGAGTGAAAGAAATGATGTCTTGTCTGGATCTGGGGTATGAGTATTTAGATCAACAGTTTGCCAAGAATTACAACCTGAAAAAAACCAAATCATGGATGGCTGCATTACTGCAACGTGAATTTCAGGCGGTCAGTTATAAAATGCGGCAACACCAGGTATTGTTTCCGCCAGCGGGCTCGGGAAGCCCTGCTGCTGCAGAAAGCCAAGTAGAGAAAAAGAAAATGCTATGCGTTATCTTATGAACGACCCCAACCCCAGGCCTGACACGCTTTCATGGAGAAAATTTCTATAACTGCTTAATACGTAGCGAGCTTCAGAGAACGTCAGTGCCTAGCACCAATATCTCTTTTCATTTCACCACTTAACTGCAGACTACTTAAAATTGCATTTATCACAACAGCAGGCTGATCTTGGAAAATATAATGCCCGCTACCATCTGCGACAATAAGCTGAGATTTTGATGAAAATCGTAAGCTTTTTTTCTGTAACTTAAGCCACAACGCCTCAAAATGGGGGCGTTTCGTAGGGGGGAAATGATTATTCGCCACAATAATCAATAATGGTACATCTGGAAATGGTGGCAGTTGTCTAATTTGCAAATCAGATGGATAGATACCCTCAAATTCACGATAAGCAGTCGATCCCTTTGGTAAAACAGATTGCGTTTTAAACGGTGTATTTTTGTTTTCATCTGGACTGCTCGCATCTATCAAAACAACAGCAGCGACTTGCTTTGGGTAGCTGCGCGCAAAAGCATGCATATATAAACCACCTAATGAATGCCCTACTAACACAACAGGTTTATCTATATTTAGCTGATGTAATAAATCGTGAAGATTTTCAGCCGTTTGTTTAGCTAGAATGGTTTTCTTATTTTTATCAGTTGAAAAATAAAAACTACCTTCGTGACCCATTCGATTATAGATCAATATAGTTCCGTAACGATTCAATGTCAGAATAAAATCTTTTGGCCATGAATTCATGTCATTCCCCAAACCAGACTCTAGGACAATAACAGGCGTAGGGCCAGAGTAAAGACAGTAGGAAATTTGCTTATCAGAAAATGTTGCCATATGACAAGCCGAACCAGCATATAGAGAAGGTGTTAAAAATAGCGACATGATGATAGCAATAAATATCCATTTATTTTTCATCAAAAAAACATCCATTGAGGTTTTGAGTATAGAACTAGTATCAAGTATTCACATATAACATATTGTTATATGTGAATACCATATCGTTACCCATAAGTATACCCTCCCGTCTCGAGGAAATTATTGCTGAAATACTCAAAGATGCAATGTTGACTAAGCACTAGACTTAGCTCTCGAAGCTCAGTATATTTCAGCACAGAATGCTGAGTTGACAGTCCGTTTTTTCCGGACAACATCGTCTTAAATGGAATTATTTATGAAGTACTGGGTAGTCATATTATATTTATCAACAATAAGTCTATGCTTAGCTGCTAATCCTGTTGATATTGCCCTATCACCTCAAACTGGATTGCCGACAACAACAAACATTGGCGATAAATATACCGTTGCTTATACATTCACTAACAACCTTAAATTCCCTGTATCAATCCAAGCTACAGAATCAGCGGTTGGTTCTGGTTTTGCATCTGATGGGCTTTGCACAAATGTAACCTTGTCTCCAAAAGGCCAATCTGGAAGCTCTTGTATTACTTATATCGACTTTAATCCAATTAATTCTGGATCAACCAGCTATAAATTAACGTTGAAATATCATAATAATGTTATACCGGTTACACCTTATTTGACGACACTCGTAAATAGCGTATGCGGCACTGTTGTCTATCCATCAAATACTGGCATTCCCGTACCCGATCCTGTTATTAATTCGAATCAGGTTTGGAGTTTTTTGAGCACTCCTCAATTACACCCAATGAAAATTAGTGTCGACTCGTATGTAGCTAATCAACTTGCACCCGGTTTTATTTTTAATGGATCCTATGCTGGCTCAGGTACAGCAACCTATGGACAAAGTGGTGCTTTAATCGTCGATAATGATGCTAATCCAATTTGGTTCAGACCCTTATCAAATCCAAGCTTAATGAACACAGACGTGAAAGTGCAAACTCTGAATAATCAACAAGTCCTCACTTTTTGGCAAGGAACATTGGCAACGCCGCCTTCATACACCAATCTACCCGCCGGAGGAGCTGAGCCTGGTAGTTGTTTTTATATTCTTGACAATAATTATCGCATCCTAAAATCCGTTACTGCCTATTATGACTTTATACCTGATGTGCATGAATTTTTAATCACTCCAAGTAATACCTTATTATTCATGGCTACAAAAGTCATTCCCATGGATCTTACTCCCTACGGCGGACCTAAAAATGGCGCAATACATGACTTTTCAATTCAAGAAATTGATCTAACGTCTAATAACCTCCTTTTCTTTTGGGATGCAATCGATCATATTCCGCTGAGTAGTTCCTTTTTGCCAGCATCCACTGCCAGTGAAAGCAGCAATGTATGGGATCCTTATCATTTGAATTCAATTGGATTGATAAGTGACAACTCGAATGATCTTTTAATATCAGGACGAAATACTTGGACTATCTATCGTTTAAATAAATCAACAGGCAATTTTGTCTGGCGTCTCGTTGGCGATGGGAGCGGTGATTTTGCAATTCCAAATTCTGCGGCGACATTTGCTTGGCAACATGATGCGCGTTTTTCTTCTGGTAACGTAATTAGTCTATTTGATGATGAATGTTGCGCAAATCCGAATGATATACCACCAGGCACCGTACCTTCACACGGATTAGTATTAAATCTGGATTTGGTTAACTCTGTTGCGACCTTGAATACGTCTTATTATCACAATCCGAATGTCAATTCATCTTCACAAGGTAACAATCAACTTTTATCGAATAACAATCGATTTGTAGGCTTTGGTTCTAGTGGCTCGTATACTGAATATGCTATGCCAGGCAATACACGGGGAACACCATCTCTCAATATTCTTTACAATGCACAAATGCCAAGTAGTAATGTATCTTATCGATCTTATCGAGAGACTTGGATTGGTATGCCTTATTACCTGCCTAGTATTACAGTGACAAATAATACTAATCCCACAGTCGTTTATGCATCATGGAATGGCGCTACTGAAGTGAGTAGTTGGCAAGTTTATGCGGGTCGTTATTCGGATAGCTTGTCACTAGTGGGAAGCGCAACAAAAAACGGTTTTGAAACTGCAATCAATGTGAGTAATGGCTGGTTATTTTTTCAAGTAAAAGCTTTAAATAGCCAAGGGCAAATTATAGGTACGTCCAAAATAATCTATCAACAATGAAATGGTTAATGATGATAAAAAAATTAAGCCCTATAAAATGGAGTATTGTATTGGTTGCATCGCTGTGGGCGATGTTCTCACTATCTGTCGCTTCAGCAGTTTCAGTCGACATGCATCATTGGTATGTGGGTATGGATGCAGGTTGGATGCAGACCCACATGAATCAAAACGCGACTACTGTTCAGAACGGCTCAGATTATCCTCCTCCAGCTAATGTAGATCAATATTCTCTGAATCGACCTCACGCAACCCTGTTTGACATTCAAGCTGGATATCGCTGGAATCGCGATGCACGATGGATTCCATCTTATGCCTTAGCCTTACGATACGAACATGTTTTTACAACAGCTATTACTGGAATGGTGACGCAATATTCAGATCCTGATTTTACAAATTATTCCTATACTTCGAATGTGAGTTCGAATGTTATTTCATTATATTCAAAACTTGATTTCGTGAGATTTAATCGTCTTATGCTTTACGTCGATTTGGGAGTGGGTATCTCCTTCAATCAGAATCAAGGTTATAGTGAAACAGCACTTCCGAATGTGATAGCACGATATAGCCCTAACTACGCATCAAGAACGAATACACAATTCGCTTATAATGCCGGCGCAGGCTTAGAGTATATAGTAACAAACAATCTCATAGTCTCTGCTGGTTACAGCTATCAATCATTCGGTAATTTTTCCTCGGGTTCCGGTCAAAATCCAAACTGGGGGAACACACAGATTAAGTTAGGTCGGTTAAACAGTAATATAGGATTAATTGGCATTTCTTATCTATTTAAGTAAATTTTTGAATGCGCAAATCAGGGAGAAAATAGAGAGAATACTTGACACTATTTTTCATCGATGAAACCTCAATAAAATACAGTGAACTTTTTCAATTACCTGTTGCAGTGTGACAGCTAATTCGAGACTCACAGGTCTTGATGGAATAATATCAAACATAATATCACAGCATACACAGATATTCACCACCACTACCCTCTCCAAATGTACAGCTCACTCTTGCATGAATCAGAACATAGCTTTACTATCAAATAAATCTCCCAGAAATATTGATTCTGAAGGAATCACATGCCATTTGGGAAATCTAGCGCATGGAATAAGATAGCACCAGGGAAAATACATATATGGATATTCGAAATAATAAAAACAGGCTACATACTAAAATTAAGCATTTCACTCTTACAGCAATTGCATCGGCTGTTCTTACCCTTCATGCTGAAACCGCAATGGCTGCAAATTGCCCGACCGAAATAGTTGGCAATGCGTTAGCAGGCATAATATGTAATTTTAATGGCATCCCTCCCAGCGGAAGCAGTGTTACCGTAAAAAATGGCGGCACAGTGGGTGGCATTCTGATGAGTAGCTATCAACCTACCAATTCATTTATTACGATAAATGCTGGTGGACAGGTGAGCAATACAACCGGTATTGGTATTGCTGTAACAAATAACTCTTCACTGTCGAATGGACTTTCTAATAGTGGGACGATTAGCGCGCAAAGTGGTATTGGGATCACAGCAAATAGCGTAATCAATGGCGGTATCTCAAACAGTGGATTGATTAGTACTGTTAATGCGGATATCAGCGTTAGCACCAGTACGGTTTCAAATGGACTTTCGAATACTGGAACGATTAGCAGCACTTCTGGTGTGGGTATCTCGATCTTAAACACAAGCACCATCAACGGAGGAATTTTCAATAGTGGCGTAATTGGTGCCAGTATTACTGGTATCACTATGAGTGGTAATAGCACTATTAGCGGAGATATTTTTAATAGCGGAACGATTAATAGTAATATTGCGACCGGCATACGGATCGCAACTAGTGCGATCAGTGGCGGCATCGTTAATAGCGGTACAATTAGTGGTAGCGGGGTTGACAGTGGCATGTCGATCATGGCTAATTCTACAATTCGCGGCAACATTACCAATCAGGGCTTGATTAATGCAACTACCGGTAACGCTATTGCTTTGAGTCTGAGTGTAATCAATGGAGGAATTTCAAATACTGGGAGAATTACAAGTACCAAGGGTGACGGTATACATCTCGGTAATGTATCTACTATTCAAGGCAACATAACCAACAGCGGGACCCTTAGCGGAGGTCAAAATGGCATATCACTCCTCAGTACGAGCACTGTAGGCGGAATAGTGAATAGTGGAACGATTAGTAGTGGCAATAATGGCCTAAATATTAGTTCATCAACGATCAATGGAAGTATCACTAATACTGGAACGATTAGTGGTGGCACAACGGGTCTCAATATTTCTAACACCGCAACGATCAGCGGCGGTATCTCCAATAGCGGAACTATTCAAGGTAACATTTTTGCTATAAATATCACGAGTAGTAATGTGAATAATATCGATATGTTGGGTAAAAGTGCACGGATTATAGGGGCAGTCAATGCTATTAATACGAATGTAAATATTACTAATGGAGCTACATTTACCAGCGAAGGAACTTACAATGTTAACACATTTAATATTGCTCAGAATGCAATATTTAACATGGCTAATTCCATCACTGTTGCAGCTGGCCTTAACAACGGAGGTACATTAGCCGTTACAAATAGCCTACAAACGATAACGGGAGATTACACACAAAATACCGGAAGCATTTTTCAAACTAACCTCTCCAGTACAAGCAATTATGGTCAATTATCCGTGAATGGCACGGCTAATTTATCACAAAGTGGCAACATTTACGTACAAGTCGGACAAAACGCTTCGATTCATGCCGGAGATATTTTTTCTAATGTCATCAGCGGAAATACTTTCACCACCCCAACCAGTGGATTTAATGTGAGTAACAACAGTTTTATTTGGCAGTTTTCCGCATTACTTAACAAGGCTAACAATGGTGTCAATCTGACTGCCGCAATTAATCCCGCCGCTTACAATGTCTGTCAAGGCACTTATTGCCAAGGGGTACTGAACACTATCATTGGACAAGTGGCAGCGGGAAATTCCCTCTTTGCCCCCTACTCCACATTATCGACAGCAAGTGCACTGCAGACAGCCGCGAGTCAAGCAACACCCGAGTTAACCAATGAAAACATTCAAACGATGCAATTGATAACGCAAGCTGTTACTGATATCGCGCCAATGTGGAATAACTTACGTGGTAAATCCGCTGGAGATACCATGCTCTATCAACCGGGATCAATATGGATTAAACCCTATGGCGCATCAATGACACAAAATCAACATAATACGGTTAATGGTTTTAATGCGACAGCATACGGAGCAGTGATTGGCAGGGATATAGAATTTAATAATAATGTGTTGGTCGGGGGAGCCGTTGCTGCAGGCGGAGATAATATGTATGGCAAGTCCGCACTCAACAACCAATCAATTAATAGCAAAGCATATCAAGTCATGTTATATGGGGCGAAAAAATTTCCTAATCAAGTTTATTTAGCCGGCCAAGGTTTAGTTGGATATGAAACTAATAATTCACGTCGCACCATTCCTTTATATGCAAGCACAGCAAAAGGTTCATACAATAGCTGGTTTACTAACCTCCACACAGAGGCCGGATGGCGTATTACCCCATTTAGTCCAAACTTGGTATTCACACCGGAGATTGATGCAAGTTACCTTTTTATCCACCAAGGTAGTTATCGGGAATCGGGTTCTCTGATGGATTTATCCGTTGCCACTAATAAAAATTCTTCTCTTGTGCTGGGTGCTACTTGTAATGGCGCTTATCATCTAGCAACAATAAAAAATCATCATGATCTAACATTAACAGGATACGCCGGTGTTGCGAAAAATGTCATTAACAGTCAACCGCAAGTGAGCTCTACTTTTGTGGCGGGTGGTTCGCGTTTTTCGACTTCTGGCGTGCAATTTAATGGGTTAGTTCTTCGACGTGGCATTGGTTTAGCTATGACAAGTCAAACGAATCCCCTCATTGTTGAACTAAACTATGATGTACAATCGGGCAATAATGCTTACAGCAATACTGGCACTGCAACCATCAAATATGAACTATAATGCAATTTTATTTATTTACAATCATCGCTTGTTTGTATTTATCGGGATGCGTATTGATACCATCTCCCGAGGCACGCGCAATGCACGCCGCTCATATTGCAAAGAAGGTTCACTGGAAAGAACATACTATTCATACTGCTCAGTTTATATTGAAAGCTTATGGTCCGTTAGCACAAAGCAAAACTAAAATTTTAACTATTTATATCGAAGGTGATGGGTTAGCCTGGTTGTCAGAACATAGGCCATCGACTAATCCCACTCCAAATATTCCTACCGCACTTAACATGGCTATTCACGATCAAAAAAATCACGCAATAGCTTATTTAGCTAGACCTTGTCAATTTGTATCTAAAGAGGAATGGGGAAATTGTAGAGAAGCCTATTGGACCCACTTACGTTTTTCCTCCGAAGTAATCAATGCAATGAATCAAGCCGTGGATTATTTAAAAAACTATTATCATGCTAACAAAATTTTATTGATAGGCTACTCAGGTGGCGGCACGATTGCCACATTACTTTCGGCGAGACGTACTGATGTGATTCAATTGATTACCGTTGCTGCCATATTAGATACGGATTATTGGGTAACTCAAGAAAATTTAACCCCACTGGATGGATCTTTAAATCCAGCGAATGAATGGAAAAATTTAGCCTCCATTCCACAAACACATTGGGTAGGCGGCAAAGATACGGTCGTTCGTAAAGAAGTTGCGTTTGCATTTGCGAAGCGTTTTCCTGCAGCAAAAAAACCAAAAATTATCGTGATACCTGAATTTGATCATGCTTGTTGTTGGGCAACGGATTGTCAATAGCCCCCAGGATTATCGAGTTAAAGTATTAATAAGCGGTGCAAGCTCTTTTTCATATCGGCGCCAACGTTCAACAGATGACGTATAAACAGGCTGACGTACTTGTATAAAACTCGCCGTACGCACTTGGCGCTTGGATTCATAAAAAGCAAGACAAGCGGGATCCCAAGTCAACTCACAAAACTCCATTAACCGTCTCGCTTCTGCTTCCATATTATTGACGATCACCTCATACTCGATATCCAACCAGGCATTGGATGGGAGAATATGACGCCAATGATTCATAATACGCTCATAACACTGATAATATTGACCTAACTCTGTTAAATCATACGAATACAACTGTCCTTCCGTAAACAAGTTCGTATAACAAGATAAACAAGTGTCAATCGGATTACGTTTCACATGAATAATTTTAGCGTTTGGAAGTAATGCATGAATAAGCCCGATAGCGATAAAATTATGTGGCATCTTATCAGTAATATGGATTGCATCAGGAGAAAAACGCTGCAAATAAGCAACATAGTCATCTGCAATGGCACGGCCTATTTCAGGCGATAGTTGCAAAATATTTTCGGGATAATACAATTGAATCAAATTAGTCAAATATTTTAATTCTCCAGCACCATAAACTTGCGAATGACTAGATAACACTTGCTCCACAAGCGTACTGCCTGAACGCGGCATGCCGACAATAAAAATTGGTACTGCAGACGGATTAGCAAATGCTTTCAAATACTCCATGGTTTTTGGAGTAACACAATTAATTAGTTTATGCGTGAACTGAATTTGCTCTGCAATATTATAACTAATACGCTGGCGCTTTAAGCGACAGCCTTGATTATAAAACTCAAATGCTGTTGCCCATTCACCGATATCATCATAACATTTTCCTAATGCAAAATAGAGATACGCCAATTTACCTGGGTGTACGTCTTGGACATCGCTGGCCATCGATAATAAATCATGAAAACTGCCATTTTCTCGTTTCATTTTACGTAGTTGCACTAAACAATAATGTGCAGCCACCCGTGTATCCTTGACCGGATCATTTGCCACTTTTAAAAATTGCTCTTCTGCTTTTGAGATGTCACCCATCTCCATCAATACATTACCTTTGCTAATGTATAAATGAGAAAGTGTGGAATCCTTCGATATCGCATCATCTAACTGCATCAGCGCTGCGGTATAATTACCTTGTTCATGATAAATCTCTGCCAACAGTTTATAAAATTCAATCTGCTGCGGGTCAATCATCATCGCTTTACGAAGATAGCGTTCTGACTCAATAAAATGATGCTGATGCAAATACACTTTTGCAAAACCAAAATAAGCTTCCGCGTAATCCGATTTTAATTGCAACGCTTTTTCAAAATACATCAAAGCATTGTCACTTTGATCTAAGCCTAGCAATGCTAAACCGAGACTACAATGTGCATCAGCGAAATCAGGGGCTAACAGGATTGCCTGGCTCAAGCAGTCAAATGCTTGCTTAAATTCTTGCTGCTGCAGAAACACTGCCCCCAAGTTATTGAAAGGTTCTGCTAAGTTAGGCGAAACTGATATTGCTGCTTGATAAAATGCTATGGCTTGTTTCGTTTGATTAGAGGCTTTATAAATACTTCCCATATTATTAAGCGAACAACTCAAGCGTGGATTGATCAGAAGTGCTCGTTTATGGCATTGCTCTGCTTGTGCGTATTGTTTCGCATCATAATAAGCAATACCTAAATTAGCTAAAGCGGTTGCTGAATTTGGATCAAGCAGAACAGCTATCTGCCCACATTGAATACTTAAATGAGTCGCTTTTAATTTCCGATGCATTTCCCCTAAATTACTATGAAACAAAGCAACATTGGGATTACTCTGAATAGCTTGCTCGATTAACTGAACAGCTAAAGTAATCTTGCCAACCTGATACGCTATGATTCCTAATAAATGCAAAGCATCAGCATGCGACGCGTTATCTGCTAAAATACGATTTAAAATAATTTCAGCTTGCTCTAACTTCCCTTCGCTTTGCAACTGCGTTGCAATATGCATTGCCTCATCCAACAACATCATACACTCCTTTCCGATGACGATAAGGAGCAACCAGCTTTAATAATGGTTTTAGCTCTTCAGCAAAATATTGCCAACGCTGTACAGATGTTTTATAAATAGGCTTTCTTACTTGCATTAAGCTAGCTGTTTTTACGGTCCGATCATTTTTATAAAAATTAAGACAATTGGGATCCCAAGATAATCCTATGTACTCTATGAGTTCTCTTGAAATTTCTTCATGACGAGCAACCATTTGTTCATAAGGTAAATCAAAAATAACTGTTGCGGGTAAGACCGTGTGCCAATATCGCATAGCCTCTGCATACAATGCATAATACTCACCTAAAGCGGTTAGATCATAAGCAAATAACATGCTGCTCTTAAATAAATGGGTAAAACAAGAAAAACACGAATCCATTGGATCACGCATGGCATGAATAATTTTTGCAAGTGGCAACATGCGATAAATCATGCCAATATAAAAACAATTAGCAGGCATTTTATCAATGATAAACTGTTTGTCTGGTGCTAAGCTCCACGCTCGATCTAAATATTTTTCGCCTAACTTTGCAAATTCATCATCCGTTAATTGATTAACCCAAGTAGTAAACGGCAATCCAGAGGCATGACAAGCCGCTTGGATGACTTCATCTAAAATACTTAATTCTCCTGCGCCATAAATATTTTTATGGCTAGAAAGTATTTGCTCGATCAGCGTTGTTCCTGCTCGAGGCATACCTACAATAAAAATGGGGCAACGTGCCTCTTTTTTTTGTTCGGGTTGTTTTAAAAAATCTTGGGTAAACACCTTAGGCAAGTGTTCGACGAGAGCTTGTAGTTGTATTTTATTCCAGGGTTGTTGCAAATAATGCAATCGATTGCCTTCCGCATAAGCTTGAAACGCTTCTGCATATTGTTCTGTATCATCCAGCGCTTTTCCTAGTGCAAAATAATAATGAATACGATCCCGAACAGAACACTGATTTATTTTCGGCGCGAAAGATTCTAGAAAAGCTAAGTGAAGGTCATCTGGTTTGTATGTTTTTATCAATGATAAATTATAATGCGCCTCTATAAAATCTGGATTTGCTGCAATGGCCGCCTCAAAATGCGTACGCGCATCATCCATTTGACCTTCTTCACTGTAAATAGCGCCCAGATTATTTTGTGCTTCTACATGATGAGGATTTAAATGAATCGCGGCTAGATAAGCACTCTTCGCTTGTTGCTTATCACCTATGCACTCAAGAGACGCACCAAGGTTATTCCAAGCTAGACCATAATTTTTATCGGAAGATAATGCAATGCGATAATGCTGAACAGCCAATTCAAACTGACGATTGTCATTATAGGTTAAAGCTAATAGAAAATGATTTTCAGCAGAATGAGGCTCTATACTGATAGTCGTATTATGCGATGCGATAGCTGCTTCTAATTGCCCTACTCTACGCAATAATTCACCCAAATTGCGTCTATAAAAAACTATATGGGGCGCTATTTCTATTGCTTGCTGCATAAATTGAATGGCATCAGCCATGTTATTTTGCTGAAGTGCTGCTAAAGCAACGCCTAACGATGCACTATGAGATTCTGGATTTTTTATCAAGATATTGCGATATAGTTGTTCTGCCTGAAAAAACAATCCCTGTTGTAATTTCAGATGAGCCTCACGTATTAGATCCTCAACAACAATCTGACGCTCCATGGGCGGCAACACCATCAACGTATTTTTTATATGGGCTAAAGGAATGCTCCAATCTCCCAACGTTTCTTGTCTAAAAAGTTTGGCATTGGGATACCAAGGACTATCGTCTCGTTGCAAAAACCAACGCCAATCTGCGCTAAATGGCAATAAAATACAAACCTCTTTACCCATGGCAGCCGCTAAATGAGCAATAGAAGTATCAACCGTAACCACTAAGTCCAAACATGAAATCAATGCCGCCGTCCCCTCCATCGTGCTTAATTCCAAACCGTGATAAGCAATTTGGTATTGCTCAAGTTCTTTTTTTTCTTCCAAAGAAATATCTTTCTGTAAGCAAATAAAATCCAGATTGGGTTGATGCAATGTCAACAAGGCACTCAGCGCAATAGAGCGTTTTTGATTCATTGCATTAAAAGAACTTCCTTTCCAAGCGATACCAATACGTTTATGCGTTGAGTACCCTATTTTTTTTTGACAAACTTCGCGGGAATTCATATCAGGAAACAAATAAGGAATCGATCTAGGAATTGTATGCATTTCTGTTTTAAACAATCTTGCCAAACTCATCAACGGACAATAATAATCACAAGAAGGCAACGGTGCTCCCATCGCAATAAAATGAATTGTATTACGCCATGAATGAAAGAGTGGAATTACTGAAGGTTGTATTTCAAGAAATACGCGAACCCCCCATTGCACCAACAAAGGAATATAACGAAAAAATTGAATACTATCACCAAGGCCTTGCTCAGAATGAATTAGAATCGACTTTCCTTGTAACGTGTCAATACTGGCGGATTCTGGTAATACCCATGCACGACTTTTTGCAGATAATACGGATTGCCAACGATATTCGTAAGCTGTAAATCCATGCAGCAAGTCTCCCATCGCTAATAGACATAAAGAATAGTTATAATAAACCCAGGCATCTTGATGATTGCTGTATGCTAAAGCTTGTTGATAGATTTCATACGCCTCATTATATCGATTGACTTGTGTTAAACAAAGAGCGCGTTGACATAGAGCAATATAATTACTCGGATCGATAGCAATAACATGTTCAAAACAATCCAGTGCTTTGAGATACTCTCCCATTTGATAAAGTGCTTTAGCGTGCAGTGTTAAGATAGTGGGAGTAAAACGCAGTTGCAAAGCTCGTTCTGAATAGACTGCCGCCTCAGTTGAACGATTCAAATTAAGCAAGGTTTCCGCACAGCCAACCAGAGCTTCTATATTTTCTGGTGCTAATAGCACTGCATTATTGAAATATAATAAACCTTGTTGTTGTTTTTTTTGTCGAACACACTCATGACCTTGCTCTATAAGTTGTTCTAGCTCATTCGTGTAAACATCTGACAGCATAAATTCCTTCCTTTGCTTCATCCCTACATCCGCGAAAATACCTTGTATTATATTAGAAAACAATTATATTCTACACGGTTTGAGAAACAATGTTCCTTGAGTTTGGGAGATGGAGATGGACCATGGACGATGGGTTGTCACACCAAGACAACGCTGTGACTTGGAGATGTTATTACAGGCAAGTTTTGCCCCGTTATCCGGGTTTCTTTCAGAAGCAGATTATGAAAGTGTTTTATCTTGTTGTCGACTAACGAATGGTCAGCTCTGGCCAATTCCTGTTACGCTTGATGTCAATACTGCATTTGCTGAAAAAATAACGATAGGTGATGAGATCACCTTGTGTGATATCGATAATTCTTTTTTGGCTCGCATGCAGATTACCGATAAATGGAAGCCTAACAAATCAATCGAAGCAGAAGCTGTATTTGGAACAACGGATAGCAAACATCCCGGCGTTGAATATTTATTCAATAAAGCTGGGGATTGGTATTTAGGTGGCAAAATTCAGCTTATTCAAACACCAAAACATTATGATTTCACTGAATTGCGTCATACACCAAAAGCACTAAAGCAACAATTTTTACAACACAATTTCCAACATATCGTTGGCTTCCAAACTCGCAACCCTGTTCATCGCGCACACATGGAGCTCACCTTAAGAGCAGCAAAAGAAAATGATGCGCATATATTACTTCATCCTGTCGTTGGGCTAACAAAACCAGGCGATGTTGATTATTTTACCCGTGTTCGATGTTACCAAAAAATTCTGCATTATTATCCATCACAAAAGGTGACATTAAGCTTACTCCCTTTAGCAATGCGTATGGCAGGTCCTAGAGAAGCCTTGTGGCACGCTATTATTCGCAAAAATTATGGTTGCACCCACTTCATTATTGGGCGAGATCATGCAGGCCCAGGTAATGATTCTACGGGGAAAGCATTTTATGATCCTTATGCAGCCCAAGAGATAGCTAAAAAACATCAAGATGAAATCGGCATCAACATAATGACTTTTCAAGAAATGGTTTATGTAAAAGAACGTAAGCAATATTGTCCTGTTAATGAGGTGCATCCAGAGGAAACCGCCCTCACTATTTCAGGCACCGAATTACGTAACGCTTTACTAACAGGAAAAACCATTCCAGATTGGTTTTCATTTCCTGAAATTATTCAAGAATTGCGTCAGTCGTACCCTCCTCGATATAAACAAGGATTTACAGTGTTTTTTACCGGGTTATCTGGCTCAGGAAAAACAACGTTAGCTGAAGCATTGATGGCAAAACTCATGAGCCTTGGTAAGAGAAATATCACACTGCTCGATGGCGATACGGTTCGCAGAATACTAGCGAGTGAATTAGGATTTTCAAAAGCGGATCGCAATTTAAATATCCGCCGAATCGGTTTTGTCGCATCCGAAGTCACTAAAGCAGGTGGCATCGCCTTATGCGCTGCAATTGCACCTTATGCTGAATCCAGAATTGAAAATCGTCGTCTTATTTCAGAGTATGGTGGATACATTGAAGTTCATGTTTCAACATCACTAGAAACCTGTGAAAAACGCGATACCAAAGGATTATATAAAAAAGCAAGAAATGGGGAATTAAAAAGTATGACGGGTATTGATGACCCCTATGAAATACCCATCAATGCAGAGATAACAATTGATACATCAATATCAACCATTGATGAATCGGTTAATACCATCATCCATTACTTAAACGATGTGAGCTATCTTAAATTAGCTCATCATACCGAAACAACATTGGTGGAGTTTGCTTAACTTATGACAGAAACTCATCTACGCAGCATAATTAAAGCCGTCAGTTGGCGAGTATTGGGAACACTAGGAACAATAGGCATTGCTTATCTTGTCACACATAAAGCGAGTGTTAGCTTTTACATTGGGTTATTTGAGTTTGCATCAAAGATTGGGCTATTCTATCTACACGAAAGAATATGGGGAGTTGTTTCATTCGGTCGTATCGTTCGGGATCAGGCATGATAGATAGATCTCTAGTTGAAACAATTTTCATTGGTACAGGCTTTTAATTGAAAAAAACGGGTTGATAATTAATTGGTTATAGAAAGTATAAAGCATCTTTTACACTAAATTAAACATCACTCTATTGCTGCTGATAATGCCAGTCATCAGCAATTTTCCGAAAAGCACACCCATTTAAGATCGCGATCAATAAACTTTAGGGCTTAGATTTAAAATTTGTATCAACAGTAACGGCTACTTTCACCTTGGGTGATGGAACAACAGTGAATCCATTTTCCCTTTGAAAACTATTGCGATGATAGCTTAGATTCGCCATTGAAGTTTTTATTGCTTCACTTTTCTGTTTGGCAAGAGTCGCCATCCTCTTTTTGATGAGTATAGCAATAACAGGAGCAGCAATTCGTTTTACTTCTTTTCCTATGTCTGCTTCTATTTTCATATTAACAGATTGACGTTCTCGTAAAATATCCGCTGTCGACTCAAGCTTTATAATGAGCCGCATACATGCTGCAATTACTATTTGATATTCCCCTGGGTTTTTGCGTATCTCGTCTAGCTCTTGATTTGTGAGCTCATCCAACTCAGCTTCTATACTATCAAACGCCTCACTAACATCAGTATAGATAAAGGCAGCATTAGCCAAAATAATTTGCACAGTTCTTTTGTCTACTTCAAGTGAAACAAGCTTATGAAGAATATAAATTTTATTAATCGCATCGTTTAAGATGATTTGTGGTGAACATTTTAGATTCGCCTCATTTAAAATTTTCTT